>Ga0208856_1000834_pt1 | contig 10558 bp, 22 predicted proteins | sample LakMenEpi13Jul12_FD_150690 | JGI IMG/M metagenome (GOLD analysis project Ga0208856, IMG submission 150690) | Freshwater microbial communities from Lake Mendota, WI - 13JUL2012 deep hole epilimnion (SPAdes) | ecosystem: Environmental > Aquatic > Freshwater > Lentic | place: Lake Mendota, Madison... | reverse complement strand
AGTGCTATAGCCAGGAGGAGTTTTTGGTTCCCAAAAAGTATTCCAATGAAACTCTGTTTTATAATATCCAGGAAAATGTGGCATTGAGTTTGAAGACTTATGATCTTCTAGTCTTGTAGATAATGGTCTAAAATCTCCAAACCACCTATAACTAATTGCTGGATCATCTTCTTCTGTGTTGCATTCAACATAAACATCGCATGCAAGTTCTTGAGTATATCCAGAAGTTAATGAATCTATAAATGGCATACACTTTTTTGCAGTATAGTCAATACCTGAACCATCAATCTTTTTTACTTCAATTGGCATAGATTTAAACCAGTTTGGTACATATTTTTTACTTGGTTGTGGCCTAGGAATACAAATTTCTGTATCTTTGTCGCTTGGTATAAAAACTACTTCGTTATTTTTTATTTTCATTTTGTATTCTTTTCTGGTAACAGGGCTAAAAGTTTTTCTGAATAAGAGTTCAAACCTTTATTCCTTAGTTCATCCGAAACTTCTTTAATAGTTTTTTGCGAAGTTTCAATATACTCAAAAGCCCAATCTCTTGAATCAGAAAGAAATTTAATAAAATTTTCTTTGTGTATTGAATCATCTGAAATTCCAGCATCGTTCTTTATTCTATTTGTCAATTCTTCAAGCGCTGCATTTTTTATAAAAAGTTCAGCCATTAAAATATTAGATTTTTTAAATCTGTTAAGGGTAACCCAGTATGCTAAACAAAAAGAAAAGGATAGGGTAGCAAAAAATATAATAAGCATCATTTCCATAATATCTATTGTACACGAGCCTCTCTATATCCATTTAAAACTTTTATCATTTCTCCATGATTCATTGATGTTTCGGATAACATTTTTTGATTATTTTTTACATCATTAAAAAATTCATCATATTTAAACCACTCATTTTGCTCAAAAGCATTATTAATTGTGTTAAAATTTATTAAATCTAATCCATAACAAACATCAAACCAACTTTGTAAGGAAAATCCACGATCATCTGTTATAGAAGAAAACTCATTAAATGTTGGAATAGATGATTCCCATCTAGCAAATACTTCTTTTATTGAATTAGGCACATTTTCGGTGTAATGTTTCCAAAAATCTGTATCATTTCTTTTACCCATATAATGTAAAAAAATAAAATCTGCAGTTTGTTCCCACCACTCACAAAATCTTGAATTATAATATTTTCTTGCATTTTCAGAATTATTAAATAACTGAGAAACATCAGATAGCAATATCTGTAAAAAATACACAGATGTCCAAATTGAGGTTGCTTCCAGTGGTTCTAAAAATCCAGAGGATAAACCTACTGCAAGACAATTTTTTGTCCATGGACTTTTGTAATATCCAGGAACAAAAGAAAAAGATCTTGGTGATTCAACAGAAAATCCTAAATAATTATCAAGTTCTTTTTTAGCATCTTCGTATGAAACTAATCTTGAGTTATAAACATAACCGCAACCATATCTTTCTTGTAATGGGATTTTCCATATCCATCCATATTTCATTGCAATTGATTCTGTATATGGTGGTAAATTGCTTTCTTTTTCTTTTGGTAAAAAAAATGGAATTGCTGCATTTGTTGTTAATTTATTAGATAAATCTTTCCACTCACCACTATAGTGTTTCCCAATAATTATTCTACTAAAACCAGAACAATCAAAAACAAAGTCAGTTTTTATTTTTAAAGAATTTTCTAAAATAACGGCAGATATATCATTGTTCTTATCTGTATCTATTCTAGAAACCTTTCCCTCTATTCTTTGAATTCCACGCTCAATTCCTTTTTGTTTTAAAAAATTTGCAAGTTTTCTTGCATCAAAATGAACTGCAAAATTTGCTAACTGATCATAATTAAAAATTGCATTATCTGTTTTTTTATTTTCAACATATGTGAATGGAACTTTTCTTTTTTCACTTATAATTGATGAATAATCTGATTCTTTTTTATCTATTTTATGATATGCTGTCATTAAATAATACAAACTGCTTTGATTAAAGGTTTGATTAAAACTATTTTTTAAATTAGGAGATATTGATGGTACTTGTGATCCAAAATTATGATAGTAGTAATCTTTTTTAGGTGTCCAATTAGTAAACTTAATCCCATTTTTAATTGTGCAACCAGTATTTTCTATAAGATCTATTAATGGAATTCCCAACCAATCCATAATGTCAACAAAATTTGGAGTTGTGCCTTCTCCAGCACCAAGAATTCCTATTTCCTCTGATTCTACTAAAGAAACATTAAAACTTGGCATTTTTCTTTTTACCATAAGTGCAGTAATCCAGCCAGCGGTTCCGCCACCAACTACTAAGATATTTTTCATTTTTTAATTATACCCTATACGACTATCTTTTAATAACATGGGTTGCCCAATAATATAAACACTTATCACAACAAGGTTTGTTGTATTCGCTATCAATATCTCTATAAAATTTAGCATAGTAAATACGATCTTTACGATAAAGGTTAGCCCTATGGGTAATATTAATTCTATTTAAATGTGGGCCAGACGAGTTAGCCCAGAATGGCTTATTAGTACCCCATATAGGGCCACAAAGGTCTTCTAAGGCGTCTATATTGGCTTCATTCTTGTCTGTCTTTATACCCCTTGACTTAGCCTCTGAAATCATAGTTTTAGCATATGTTCTTAATGAATACTCTGCATTTTTCCACATTAATACTGCAGGATGATTTCTCCATGCACCTGAAGGTGACTGGCCAGACAATACCTTAAGTATTTGGTATGCTTCAAGTATTTGTTTATTTAAACGTTTATTGTCTAAAGATTCTGCAGATTCTGCATAATTTTGAAATGGTAAAAATGTTTGCATTAATCTTCTTCTATATTAAAAATATCTAAATCGGACATTTTTTTGAAATTAGAGGCTGCCCAAAGAGATATGGCAGTTAAGAAAGATAATACTATTAATACTAATACCTTTGTTTTCTTTTTCATATTGCTATCATTGCTCCACATCTTGTACATGCATTATAACTTTTTCCAGTAACTGGACACGCTCCAGCAGCAACAAACGCATGTTTTTTAAACTTACAAACAATAAGTTTAAATAATTGACTAATCATTTAACTGCCTCTCTAGTTATTAAAACAATTGCTCCGCAATCTTCTAATGCTTTTTTTAATTTTACAACATATTGAAGTGCTGATATTTTATCATCATGCCCCATATGTAAAAATTTTACTTCATCTAATTTTACCGTAAGGAAATGCTCATTGTCAATAATCTCTACACCAAATCCTTTGGGTGGTGTAATTAAGTGCACGGCCTTACGCATAGAGTCTGTATACATTATTTATATTCTTTTCTATGCCAGTAATTATTTTTATATGATCTTTTTATTGTAGAAAAAACTTTTTGTTGATTTAAAAATGCATTTTTAGCATCATATTTACCATGTTCTTTTTTCCAATATTCACGTTTTATGGGTATTATTTGTGTAATTGGAGTTCCTTTTTCAATAATTCCTGTAAAACTATTTTTAATAAAAAATGGAAAGTGAACACTTCCAGTCCACATGTCACAATCAACTATTCCAGTAATTGTTAAAAATGGAAGATCAAATCTATTTATTGGACTTAAAAACATTAAAGAATAATCTTTTGGTAATTTAATATTAAACTGATTATGCCATTTATAAACAAATGGAGAATACCCTTCTGGACATGGCAAACCTTCCCATTGATCCGAACTGTGTTCTGTAATAATTTTTCTTTCAGTTCTCCACATGATATATGGCAAATTATTTTCTCTTTTTATTACTTCTATATCTGCTGTTAAATGCATCATGTACCCAGCAGTTATAGCATCAAAAAATGGAGTACATTTTTTATACGTAGAAGTTGTTGCACTTGGATTGCTAACTAAAAGTTCAGAATTTGTGCCAGGCATTTGGCTAGCAGATTTTCTGTACCATTCTGGAATAAATTCAGAAGATGGCCTTATATTAAAGAAATGATCTGCCCCCTCCTCTATTGGAGTTATTAAAAATTTTTTACTCATTGTTGCTCCATTGTCAAAGATTGCCAGGTTTCAGACCAATCTTTTTTAGTTTTATGCTTATTAAACTCTCTTGAAACTTCTCCACCTTCTAAATAAACACCGCCCCAAACTCCCCATTCTTTTCCTGAAACGCCATTAGCAAAACAAACTTTCCTAACTGGACACTGCTTACAGAGTGCATCAACATTTTGTCTAGAGTTTTCTTGATCTTCATATTTATCAAAATAAATATTTGTATCAAGGCCTAAACATAAGGCTTGATCTTTCCACAAATGCTGTCTCAAGATTAATCCTTATACTTATTTGGTATGTCCCAGCCAATACGAGTAGGCTTATAAACTCTATGCAAATACCACTTATCTTTTATTCTAATTCCCAATGGAGAAGTTTTTGCTACATCAGAATCTTTTAAATCAATAACATCCCAACCTTGCCAAATTAAGTTTTTGTTTTTGCTTACAATTTTTTCCATAGTGTTTAAACTTTTAATAATCATTTTTCTCCTAATATTTAAAAAGACCAACATCAATGTTATTTGCTTCTGCAGTTAAAACCAACTTTGATTTTGGCTCTTTTGGACTACTTAAAAAAGCAAAATAATTAACTTGATCTATATTTTCATTTAACCAAGCAGGCGCTACATTATAAAATTTAATCTTTTTGCCTCTTGCTTTCATGCCACGCTCTGACAAATTAGAAAATTCTGAAACAAAATTATTTATTTTTAATGGTCCAGCAGAATAAATAATAAACTCATTGTCTTCATCTTTCATTCCAGACAGAGCAACACTCATAGCACGTAAGAATACGTTATATTCGCTAAACTCTTTTGTTCCCTGCACTGCCACTATCATTTGGTCCTACCCCTTGTTTTAAGTCATCAAGTATTGATAACATTTTATTTAATTCTTTTGTTGGCATATTCTCAATATCTAATGTCTTTATTGTTTCTTCATCTACTCTGCCACTTATGGCATTAGCAGTATAAAAAACATTGTTCAATATCCAATACGCTTTTCCTTCTGTTATCACTACCTTTAACATATTTTTTTGAATATGTTTTTCAGATTGTGTTATAACTTTAGGTTTATCAAATACTTGTTTTGGAACAATATCTTTAACTATTTCATAAATATAACTTTGTTTATACTTATGTTTTTTTAAAAACATCATTCGTTTTTTGTTTGATATTTTAATTATAGACCAAGAAGCAAGCAATGTCAAGCCTATAATTAATAAATATTTCATTTATTTAGTTTTTTTCTCTGGCTGCTTATTTAAAGTTAAAATTATTGAATTAAGTTTATTAATTTCAAGTTGTAATTTTAATGACTCTAATTCTGTGTCAGATAGTTTTTGCTTATAAAATGTAATTAATTGTATTAATTCATTTTTTTCTAAATTATCCATATACCCCCCTTACTTTCTTAGATCAAACGCAGTCCCCTGCCAAACCTTTTCTACCTGTTTCTTTTCTCTTTCAACAATAGCACGGCTCCATGCAAACCCTGCATCTCCGCCCCATGCATCCCACATAATACGACCATTGGATGGAAACTCTGGGCCATCGTAAAATCCTTTACCCTTTTTGTCTACTTCGTGACGAGAAAAAAATGAATACATACGTTTAACAGTACTTAAAGACATTGCTCTACCAGCAACTATATCTGTTGCTCTACCCCAACCTACAGGAGTTCCTGCACCAGTTGCTTTACCATCTTCTTTCCATTTTAATGCACGTCTAGCAGCAGCCTTCATGCCAGCATTAGGCGTATATGTATCAGCCATTTTCGTTTACCCTGCTTTTTTCATAAGATCTACCCCAAAAAAATGAACCAATCATTAACAAACCTATTGCTAATGAATGCAAAAAATAAAATGTATTCATTTTGATTTTTTCTTTTCTTGTTTAGCAACACGCTTTTCTTTAAGAGTCATTTTTGGCTCTTTCTTTTTATTAGCGTTACCTTTTTGTTCTTTATTTGCCATTAGTTACCCCCATTTTTGTTTTTGGATATGGACCAAGATCTGCTTTAACAGTCCCGTCTTTTCTTAAACGAACAACCCTTCCATTTTTTATTTGTGTAGGATTAAAAGCACTTGCTTTTCTTTTTGGCATTATTTAACTAATCCCTTCGGATCAAATGATCCATTCCAAATAGTTTTTGTGGTAGATTGTGATTCTGATTTATATGTTCCGCCACGTCGCTTGTATTCTTGAACTACCCAAGAATTTGCAACTGCAGATGGATATACATCAAACTTATCTTTTGCTGCTTGAACAACTGTTGCATAAAGTTTTGGATTTGAAGGTGTTGATCCACCAGAACGTGGTTGAATCATTTCACCATAGTTAGGCTTTTTTGCTTTTTCCATTTCATCTTCCATTTCTTCTGATTTTCCAACTGGAACGCAATTAGGGACCATGCGCCCACCCTTATCTTTCATTCCACGCTGAGTATATCCAACCCAACATTTCTTTTCAATATTACTCCACTTATCCATATCTTCGTCATCTGAATAATAATCTTCTGACTTTCCAATTGATGAATCATACATTGCTATAGCAACCTCTGAATCCATATTGTGATTGTTTATGTCTGCAACAGTTGCATCCTTGTACATCATCCCAATACTATAGGCTGTTGGTTCCCACTTGCCATCTTTTTCTTTATAAATTCTAACAGACATTGCTGGGTTTTCTGGTGGCATTGACTCAAGGGCATACTCTGATCCAGGGGTACCTAGTGTTCCACCCTCAACCATAATGTGCTCTACAACGCCATGCACAACACCCTCAGATGTCATGCCCATAACAAAGTCGCCTTCTTTTATCATATACCGATTATATCAGACTTTAGTTATTTGGATGCTTACCAGACAGCCTTTTGAGTTCTTCAATAGACCATTTTTCACGTTTGTTTAATTTAGATATTTCTGCCTCATCAAATGACTTTGAGGCCAGGGTAACTATTGGATCTTTGGATAATAGATCTATATCCACATACCCTCTCTCCCACAAAGAAAGTATTTCAGAGTTTACAGAGTTTATATGGTCATTATATAATTCTGGCATTAGTTCTTTAATTTTTGGAGTAAAGGCATATAACAATGATCCATCTTCAGAGTCAATGCCCGCAACCTCTAAACCACCTTCAAGAATAAGTTTTTCAATTATCTTGTCTTCTTCTTTATCCATTGATAAACTCTTCTATTTGCTCTTTAGTTTTTGCACCATTCATACGTTTTATTTCTTTGCTATCTTCAATTAATATAAAAGTAGGTATTGCTTTAATTTCAAACTTTCTACAAAGTTCTCCATTATCGTCAGCATCTATGAATTGAATTTTAATTACATTATCTTTATTAAATTCTTCAGCAATAGGTCTAGTACGCTTGCATGGATTGCACCACTCCGCTGTAAAATAAAGTATATGTTTCATTACTTGCCAGACTTTGCTCTAGCCTTTTTTAATACTTCAAAATCTTTAATCTTAGTTTCCCCAAGATATCCCCAAGCATATCCATCGTTAATCATCTTATTATTAATTGATTCAGACTCTCCGTTAATATAAATCCAGCCAAGAATACGTCCATATTTTTCAGATGAGTTCATTTTTTCTGTACGAATAACTACAGACTTTGCATCCTTAAGTTGTTTCTTTAAATATTCTTTAGATTCAAGACCAAGAACTTTTTCAGCCTTATCTGTTGTACGTGACTCTGGCGTATCAATGCCAGCCAAACGAACACGGGATGAAAATAAAATATCAAAACCTAAATCAATAATTACATCAATGGTATCTCCATCAACAACATTTTTTACTTCTTTTACAAAATACTCATACATGTTATTTCCCTGACTTTTCTAGTAATTAATATATTATAACACTTCTATTAAGACTTGCATTTGACATACAGCAATATATTTATAGTTTATGTTATTTTTTTTACAATATTCTTGCCATGCTTTAAATTCACAATTTTCCCAACCATGAAAACCAAAATATTCATCAAACAAAATAAGAGTTCCAGGGACAATCCTGCTTGGTCCAATTTCATTAAGTACAGTCAATGTGGACTCATAAGTATCACAATCTATATTAATTAATGAAAATACACCTTTATTGTTATTTAACCATTTTGGCAAACTTTCAGAAAAAGATCCTTTGACCAAACAAACATTTTCATCTACATTTGGAATAACTCCATTTTGATCAAAACTTCCTTTATAATGATCTAAAACATAGTCTTCTTCTAGTCCTCTAAATGAGTCAAAACCAAAAATTTTTTTAGGATAAATTAATTTTGCCAAAAAATTAATTGATACTCCTTGAAAAACTCCAAATTCTGCTATATGACCATCTATTTTTATTTTAGAAACTGCACATTGCCACATGCTTGGCTTATGGCTACCGCTAAAGATTGTTGCTCCAGGCATATTATTTTCTGCATAATCAGCAGACTTTTCAACTGCTCTATTAGATAAAACAAGTGGAACACGTTTGTATAAAAGATTATATAATTGTGAATTTAATAACTTAACTTCTTCAATTAAAAGTGAGGAATCTACATTTGTGTCATTAAGTGTCATTCTTTTATTAATCTTTCTCTTTCATCAATAATTTCAACCATAAACTTCATCATTTTGTCATAGCCAACTGCATTGTCCATAATTTTATTATAATGATGGCTACAGAAAAGTAATTCTCCTGAATTACCAATTACTTTAACATATGCCTGTGCAGCGCATGAGTCACAACGATCTGTTGCATCTAAAAGCCATACTTTAGGTTTTACACTTGGATGATCTTTAATTGCACTATTCATAGTATTATTATACATCTACTTTCTGTTATCGGTGCTATAGAAGCCACGGCCATTAAAAATTATACCTGGAGAACTCCATACTCTTTGCATAGATTCATTACAACATATTGGAAATTGTTCGTCGCCAATTAATTTTTCAAATTCAATTTGTGCACTACAAACAGAACATTTATAGTCATATCTTGGCATCTAATAACTCCTTTTTAAAAATAATAAGCAGTTTATGGACATGCTCAGGTCTACTATATATTATACAGTTTTAGTTACTTTTTTGCAACCTTGATAGCAATTTCTTTTGGCTTTTTATCTTCTGGAATAATGCGATCAATGTCAATATGCAACATACCATCTTTCATTTCAGCACCAGTTACTTCCATATATTCACCAAGAGCGAATGTGCGGGTAAACTTACGACCAGCAATTCCTTTATGAACAATTTCTGCATCTGCTACCTCTATAAGTTCTCCTTTAATAATTAATGTTCCATTATCTACAGAAACATTGATATCATCTTTAGAGAATCCAGCAACTGCTAAAGACAACTTATATGTGTCTTCATCTAATTTTAAAATGTCATATGGCGGATATGCCTGACGAGTTGCCAGATTATGTACTGCATTTAAACGGTCTAACTCTCTGTTGAAACCAATAAAAAAAGGATCCTTAAAAAGATCCAGTGCAAATGAACTTACCATGTTATATTCTCCTTTTCAGCGAGTTTCATTTTTTGTATCTCCATTTGGCAGATACAATCCTATTATATCACTTGTTGAGCCCCCTGTAGGATTTGAACCTACGACAACCCGCTTACAAGGCGGGTACTCTACCACTGAGTTAAGGAGGCAGTACCCCCAAGGGGAATTGAACCCCTGCTACCACCGTGAAAGGGTGATGTCCTAACCACTAGACGATGAGGGCATGGAGCGGATAGCGGGAATCGGACCCGCACATTAACCTTGGCAAGGTTACGCACTACCACTATGCAATATCCGCAACACTATTTAGTTATTATTACTTAGTCCAACCGTTTAAAAGTATTAACAATCTATTAATTTTTGATTGCAACAAAGTAAGATTTCGTTCTATAAGTATAGAGGAAACTTCTTCTGCAGTTTTTCTTCCTGCAAACATTGTTGATTCTGTTCTTGTAGAAGCACTAGTTACTTCGGTTGCACTAACAACTGCATTAACACTATCTTTAAGTGGTAAAGTCTTAAGTTCAATTTGATCAAAAGTTTTTCCAATTGTATCTTCATAAGAAAAACTCTTTTGATTTCCTTCGGATATAGTAACGGAAACAGTGCTTGTTTCAGTATTTGTTGTATTTGTAATAACATCTACTTTATCAACAACAACTTCATTATTAATTGTAAATGATCCACTAGAATAAACAACATCTTTTCCTGGAGTATTAGAATGATTATAGTGTCCACCCTGATTTTGTCCAGTAGAAGTTGCTGCTACCTGTGGAACTACTCTAGTTCCATCTGGAAGAGTTCCGTTACCACAAAATGATGGTTGACAAACAATAATATTAGTTACAACCCCAGAATTGTCTAGAACTGCATAAGTATCACATGGATCTGCTGCAGAACATTCTCCTGCATTTGCTGCAACTGGAACTGAAATAAATACAAAAGATGAAGCAATTACCCCAAAAATTGTACCAATAACCTTATTTTTTAGTTTCAT
>Ga0208856_1000832_pt1 | contig 10566 bp, 13 predicted proteins | sample LakMenEpi13Jul12_FD_150690 | JGI IMG/M metagenome (GOLD analysis project Ga0208856, IMG submission 150690) | Freshwater microbial communities from Lake Mendota, WI - 13JUL2012 deep hole epilimnion (SPAdes) | ecosystem: Environmental > Aquatic > Freshwater > Lentic | place: Lake Mendota, Madison... | reverse complement strand
GTCTTGATGCCCGATAGAGCCTTGCTCGCTTTCACCGCCACACGCGGCAAGAACAACCACTGAGATTGAAAGCAAAATTCGACTCATATCAGATCACTAAAAAACTATTCAAATCAATAATATCATCAGACTTGTAAGTTTTTTTCAGCGTGGTCGAGGTGTTGTATCTCACCACACTTGCTAATCGTCCAGTAACAAGACGATAGAGAACAAAGGCGCAAACCAGCACCTTTGTTCATCTAAAAGTATTTACTGAGCAAATCCAAGCCGTAGCTTGTTGGCAGCGGCATCAATCTGTGTGTCCAACTCTCCGTTTAGAACAGCAGTCTTGATTAGTTCCAGTGTGGGCACCAAGTCTTTCTCCGCTCCAACTTCCACTGCCACTTTGCCCTTTGCTAACTCCAGAACTTTTGAACAAAGTTTGGGTCTAGAAGGATGTCCTTTAAAAGGACAACTTTTGCTTGCGCATCGTTGAGTCAGATTTGGTTTCGGCGGTTCTACCGTGCTACCAACTTCTAGTGGTCATCAAGTGTCGTTTAACACGACAGTTGGTGTGTGGTTGTCCTTTTATAGGAAAACGTATAGATACATAAAAACCAGAAATTTTGATTCTGCAGACAAACCGAGATTCACCACTCAACTTCTCATGTGCGCAGCATAGACTCCAGACCTCGTCTTGGGCTCGGTCCGCGTTGCTCGGTTGCATACCCCACACGCGAAAGCATCTGTAGCGTCTCACCCAGTGCAGCGAGGCCTAAGGTCTTATGTATCGCCTCACGCGGCCCCCGTACCTCAGGGAACTCCTGCAATGCCTGCGACAGTGGATGCATGTCCGAGCCCGCTGCTGTGGCTAGTAAGTGGCAGCGCACGTAGGCACGACCAGCAGTTATTTGGGTCAAGCGACTGTTGTTCGGACTGGCTAGCCAGAGAAAGCCGCTACCTGACTCAAAGGGTAGCCAGCGATCCATGACGCGTTCCAACGACTTACTTCCCTTGACGGGCACTTCCATAGGGTCGAAGACTCCTAAACTATACAAAGCTCGTACCATGGGACTGTTGAGGCTGATGCCGTCTGGATTCGTAGCAATTGCGCTTGGTCCAATTCGCAATAGCCGAGCTGACTCAAGCCAGGTTCTTGGTGTAGTAGATTCAATTTCATATGCTTCACGCGTGATTCTGCGTATCGAGTCCATGCCTTCCAATCCAGCGACCACACCGCCGCGCAGACCAAAACGGATAGCTGTTTCTTCCCAGCTTCGAACTAGCGACTCAGGAAGAGGGCGTCCACTTTCATAAGTAGTCTTGCGAGTGTGTCTCCGAACTATCTGTGCAAACAAGGGGTCGGCCGACGCACTCCCAACCCCGCCCAATGTCAGAGTGGCAACACGGCTTCCCTTGGGCAGCTCTTGTTCGCTGGGAGAACCACTCGGAAAGAGTTCTACCTTGACAGCGATACCGCGTTGTGCAGCAGCAATCACTGCCAGCTCAATAAAGGCACCACAACCAATCAATATCTGGCGACCAAACGGATCGGTTTCGGGAAGCAGGCGCTCGCCGTCACAGATTAGATGGATGCGACCGTCTTCGCGCAAGTCTGCGATCCAAGGTTGGCGATTGTGTGGATTGGGGGCTAATAATGCATGGGCAAGCATGAAGCGTCGCGTGTCGGTTTCGCGCTCTGGGCTAATCCAAGGCTGGGTGGCTGTGTCGGGTAACTTGCTACTGCAACCGGTGAACCCACCTGCAACGGCGATCACTGCACCGCCACCTGCAAGGCGAATAAAAGACCGTCGGTTGGCAATTGCCGAAGCCCCGTCGTCAGAAGACTTTGCTGCGGTATTTTTGAAATTGAATGGCTGCATCTTATTTTCCAAGTTAATAGACCTTCACCAAAACTTTTAACGCTAAGGTGCATTAGGGTATTGTGTGTATGATTTGATGTGTTCACAATTGCTTGTATCTGCATCTCTGAATTTCAATAATGAATAGTTTGTTTGACTGGTCACTCGTTCGCTCTTTTCTAGCTGTTCTTGAAAAGGGTAGCCTTCTTGCCGCTTCACGAGACTTGCAATTGAGCCAACCCACAATCGGCAGGCATGTTGCAGAGTTAGAGTCGCAGCTTGGCCTTGTTCTTTTTGATCGCAACGGCCGTGGCTTATTACCTACTGAGGCGGCATATCACTTGGCTGATTCTGCTCGCATCATGCAAAGTGGCGCAGATCAACTTGCGCGAAATGTGATGGGTGCAGATCTTGGAGCTTCTGGCACAGTTCGTATCACCGCAAGTCAGCCGGTATCTTGTTATGTGCTTCCGCCCTTGCTGGCACAAATGCGATTGTCTTTGCCAGATGTGCAGGTAGAGTTGGTTGCCAGCAATGAAGTCAGCAATCTTTTGCGGCGAGAGGCTGATATAGCGGTGCGCATGGTCCAACCTCAACAAGCTAGCATCATTGCGCGCCGTGTGGGTAAAGTCACATTAAGAGCCTGCGCTCACCAAGACTACTTGCGTAGACGAGGCGTACCTCGTCAACCCAGTGATTTGCTGGCACATGATTTGATTGGGGGCGACCGCAACGACGACACACTCAAAGGCTTTGCTGCGCAAGGTCTTGTGGTTGGCCGAGAACAATTTGCGTTTCGGGCCGACGACTTGATCGTCGTATGGCAAGCAGTCAGAGCGGGACTGGGAGTCGGGTTTGTCAGTGAGCACCTGATACGTTCCGATCCCGCAGTCATACCAGTTCTGCCAAAACTAAAAATTGAGCCGTTGCCAGTTTGGTTGGCGGTTCATAAAGAAATTCGGACCAGTAAGCGGATTCGTGCGGTCTATGATTTTCTGGCCGATGCTTTGCCTCGTGCGATCTGAAGCCACTCGTTCAACCAATCCACCATTCGTTCAAAAATGCTGGCTTTTCGCCAGAAGCTTTCCGTACATTCAATCTTTGTCGGCATGAGCTTGTTCACGAGAGCCTTACCGACCTTTCATCAACTCAGTGATTTGGAAAGGCATTTCATGAAATTCTTCCCCTCTTTTTTAGCTTTGGCGGCATCGTCAATGATGATCGGCATGACAGGGAACTCCTGGGCACAGACTGAGCCACGAGCCTTCTATTCGACGGTCTATGCTCAAACCAGCAACCTCAGTTCTACTACCTTTAATGAAATAGGTAATGCGGGCTTGGGCTCTGGGTTAAAGGCCAACTTTGGGACAGGATTGGGTCTCGGCGGCGATATCGGGTTTCGTTACGGCAATGGCTGGGCATCGGAGCTTGAATGGAACTGGCGCCGTCATGACCTCAAGTCGCTCAATCGCGGCGCAACCACGCTCGCATCCAGCGGCGACTTTGCTTCTAACATCATCTTTGTCAACGGTCTTAGGCGCTTTATTGGCCCAACTGGCAGCTGGACACCCTACGTGGGTGCGGGTCTGGGGTGGGTTCAGGAGATCGATTTCGATATCCCTTCCGGTGGTACAGAGCGCGCATGGTCCAAGAGTGGAAAAACCGCCTTACAGCTGATCGGTGGTACTGAGATACCGCTGGGGAATACCTGGAGACTTACCGCTGATGTTCGCTTATTGCGACTTGGGAACGTTGAGTTGCCAGCAGAAGAAGGGGTCACGGGTCGACTGATGCAGCCTCGCTACAACCCTGTTTCTGTTCAATTGGGATTGCGACGGTTATTTTGACCATCGCGAGCTGGTAGGCTTTTGGATGCGGTTGGCATTTCTTGGTACCGCGCTCGGTCACCAAATCGCGCCACCGCATCCGCCTTTCGTCGTCGGCTGATGGGCACTTCGCGGCCATCGCTCAACTCACAAATGGCAGCTTCACCGCGACGCCTTACGGTCCGCACATGCCTGGCATGTATCCACCATGAGCGATGAACCCGCATCCCGGCACTGCCTTCTTCGTCTTCCACTTCTTGCAAACTGCCCAGCACCAGCGCTGCGCCCCGGGTGGTCCAGACACGCAAGTATTGAAGCTCGGACTTGACGGCCATTACATCGTCACCCAGCTCTTTGGGGAGTGCTTCACGCCAACTGCGAACGCTCACCTCAATGACTTTGGGGTCTTGCGACAGGGCTGCCAGCGGTTCATCGACTGACCTGTTGGTCTTTTGAACCAATGGCGGCAACAAGCCCTGCAAGCGAGGCCAAGAGATCAACGCCCACCCAGCAATGACTGGACCTGAAATTTCCAGCCACTCTTCGACCAGTGCAGCCCAACCCAATGTTCGCTCAAGGCTGCGGAGTTCATCGGTGTCAATCGTTTCAGCAAATCCCATAAATTGCTGCATCAATCCCTCACCGATTAGCCAGTAGATCGGCGCCAGTACGACAGAACCACATAAGCCACTCATCGCAACGAGCGACCACAAAGGCATTCGGCCCTTCGAATCGACTCTGCTCATTAGGTACAAAATCGTCTGAAGAATGGTCAGGCCGACTCCAATTTGGAGTGCCCAGAAGAGCGCCATCCATAGCCAAGGGGCCATGAAACCAGGGTCTGGCATCAAAGCCATTACAAATACCCAGAGAGCCAATCCCGTTCCTCCCAAGTGACGAGCAATTGACATACTGTTGGCTGTATCAATTGATATTTGCATGCCGTGACTCTAACAACTCATTGATAAAAACCCAGGTTTTGTAAGTGGGAAAAAAGGGGAATTTGCATCATTCACCATTTTTCTGCAAAGGGTCGCAGGTCCAACTCGAAAGTCCACGTATCGCTTGGCGTGAACCTCAGGACGAAAGCGTGTGGCGACAGCGCCTTTGCCCATTTAAACGCATTTAATTAGAAACGATTGGGTTCAATTGTTAGAACTTTTGAATAAAGTTTGTGACCTTGGTTTTAGTTTGCTTATTGGGTGTTCGGGTGGTGCGTATAAAAAGCTGGGGCAGGTCGGGTTTCGGCGGGTTGACCGTGCTCGTGGCTAGAAGTGGAAATCAGGTGTCGTTTAACACGACAGTTGGTGATCAAACGCTCAATTACCAGTTGATTGGGTTAGAGGATCCGCAGGTGTCCCATCTTCATTGATCCTATGCTTGGCATAAACGACATGATCTTCAGGATAAGTTACCCAAGAAAAAGCTTCATCTGCAAACATGTGGGTATCAACCTTGACCAATGAAGGGTCGTCAAGTGTGCCAATCATCATGACTCTGCCGCTTGGAAATCTTTCAGTTGTAAGTGAGACTGTAGTGCCGCAAGTTGGGCAAAAATGTTTGTAGAGCTTTCTGCCATGCTCATCACTTTGGTAAGTGTATGTGGTGGGTGTGTCCCCAGAAAAGATGACGCTTTCATCCAGATAAGACAAGCCAGAGCGATGCGCGGTGCCTGTGTCTTTTTGGCAAAATCTGCAGTGACAGGCAAATGTCGCCCTTGGTTCGGTAAGTAATTCGTAGCGGATATTTCCGCACAGACAACCGCCTTTCATTGTGGGCATAGAGAACCTCATATTTTCGGTTTTGGATGGGTTTTAAAATATAACTTAATTTGCACTACGAGGATTTTTACGCAAGAATTTTCAGCCCAAACCATGACACCTTCAGATAAAAGTGAATTTTTCTAATATGAGTAAAACACCAGAAAATCTTCAACCTGAAAGCTGGCATCGTTATTTTGCTATCAAGGCAAACAATGCAGCCTGGAACATGTCTGAATCACTGGAGGATGTGCTGAACCATACTGAACTTTTAGATGCTGCACATGCCTCAGCTTGGCATTGGCGAGTTGTTGGAACTACTCTCAATCAAATGCGAAGCACCATGTTGTTGGCGCTAATTCATTCACGAATGAACATGGGTCCAAGTGCTTGGGGTTATGCGGAAAGCATGAAAAAGTACTTCACTGAACTCGCTGAAACGCCTGACTGGGAGTTGACTTTTGTATATGCAATTCATGCATGGGCAGCTTTGACTTGCGGAAAACTAGATGAGTACAAAGCCTCGTATTACAAAGCAACTACAGTCTTAGAAGCCATCAAAGACCCTGAAGACCGCGCCGTCGTCATTAAAACTTTTAATTTGATTCCAAAGCTCTGATACTGAACTCCATATGATCAAATATTTGATTTCATTTCCTAGTTCTGCGATGAACCATATTCCAAGGATGTAGTCCATTTTTACTCGCTCCGCACAAATCGTTGAGTCAGGATTGATTTCTATGGGCCTACCGAGCTTGTGAGATACCTACCTCAGACCAGCACGCCAAGCTCGAAGGAAATCCTGAACTTCCTCACTGGGGCGATGCGGCTCTTTCCAATACTCACTGCAGTCGGACTTGCGCCCGAGCAATTTCATGTTGACCAACTCACGACGCAACGTCGCTTGGTCGCCAAACGTGTGAAAAACATTAGCGATGGCGTTAACTTCTTTCTCGGTGTATTTTCGATTCGCTGCGAACTTGGTCCACAAAGCCCACATGGTCATTTGCTGAACCGATAGCTTGTTGGGAAGGCGAACCAGCCGACCGGCGTCATCAAACTGGATAAGTGCCTTACGTACAGTAGCCGACATCGACGCCAGATTCACAGCCTTTACAGCTTCGTTGATCTCGGAAGTAATCCTTGTTGACTGTACTTTGTCTGAAGGTGGCGCAGCCTGGACGACCTTCTTGAGTGATGCGAAGTTGCGCATGCCAGCTGCTCTAGCAAGCAAATTCAGGAGTTCGACGTGGGATGGTGGTGCTTTCCCGTCGGCGTGGCGTTCGTCAAGGAAACTCTTGAGTGTTTTGGTGAAAGCCGAAACATCAGGGGTAGAAAGGGGAACAAGAAGTCGTGTCATTAACAATCCTAGTGCGCCTTGGGCTCGAAAACGAGTGCTGGGGTTGCCGCTTGCAGCGAAGGCACACAGAATATGTCAAGTGCTTGCTTAATTGATAGCAGGTTTAGCGTGAGCGTGAGGCTCCGGCAACGCCTGGGTGAACTGTTGACCCTGTACGAATTGTAGCGATCTAAAATTGCCGTGTCGTACTTATAAGCGGATGCTGCGCCGCACAGTAAGAGGACGATGGCAGAACAAAGGCGAAATCAAGCACCCTTGTTTGATAGAGAACATTGACTGAGCAAAGGATTGAGTCGTATTGTTAGAATTTTTGAATAAAGTTTCCGACCTGAGTTTGTTTTTAACGAATTGGTGTTTTCCCGGGGATTATTTGCCCATAAGAGTTGAACCTGCATACTCACTCAAACTAATTCACTGGAGTCAGCAATGCCAAGAGCGAAGAAAACATGGGCAGAAAAGATGAAGGCTAAACCGCCTCATCATGTCATCCTCGAAAAGGATTTTGCAGGAATACCAAAAGGGTCAAAGCTGCACATTTCAAGTCCAGAAGAGATTGCTGCTGAACTGAAGACGATCCCACTAGGTTCCATCATGTCCATTCAAGCGTTCAGGCGCATACTTGCAGAGAAGAACAAATGCGATGCCACCTGCCCGGTTTCTACATCTATTTTTCTCAGGATAGTTTCAGAGTACACATGGGAAGAGTTCAATAGTTCTAGCAGCTTACAAGGTCTTGCCCCTTTTTGGCGAGTCGTTGAATCAAGTTCACCCATGGCTAAAAAACTAAACTTTGACTCTGCATGGATTGACCTACAGCGGGAACTTGAAAAGCAGAACAGTTAGCAGAGGTAGGCAAAACTCGTTTTAAGCACCGCTACGCTATTTAACTTCAATGGAGCGAGTATGAATCTCCCGCAAGTCATCAAACCTGTAATCACCCATCTGAGCCATCAAGATCGACTCTTGGCGTTCTATCAATGGGTAGGAATGCCTTTAAATCCCAAGGCAACGGTATTGCTGGTGCATGGTTTGGGTGAGCATATGGGGCGATACACACATGTTGCCAATTATTTACAAGCAGCTGGCTACGCAGTGTTTGGCTATGACAATCATGGACATGGCATGTCGTCTGGCGAGAAAGGCAGCCTGATTGCAGACAACCAATTGGTCGACGACCTTCGCTTTGTCATTGAATATGTTCGGCGTCAGAACCCAGGTCCACTGGTTTTGGTAGGACACAGCATGGGGGGATTGATTGCGGCTGAAACTGTAATTCAAAATAAACAAGGCATTGATTTGTTGGTCATGACATCGCCCGCCTTGGGCGCTGATACGAATCCTGTACAAAAATTACTACTCTTCATGTTACCTTCGTTGCTTCCCAACGTGCGTGTTGACAATGGGGTGAAAAGTCAATGGCTTGCCCGAGACGAAAGGGTGGTTAAAGAATATGAAAATGATCATTTGGTGCACCGAAAGATATCCGCTCGTTTGGCTTCTTGGATACTCAGAACTGGCGAAAAAGTAGTTAAGGAAGCTGAATCTTGGCAGGTTCATACATTGCTTTTGTACTCGGGCAATGACAAATTGGTTCGTTCAAAATCGAGTGATTTATTTTCCGAGCAGGCACCTTCTAATCTGGTGGAGGCGCATTGTTTTAAAGAGATGTACCACGAAATTTTGAACGATCCCGAAAAGGAAAAGGTATTCACAATTTTGAATCAGTGGTTGGTTGCGAACTTGAAATAAATGCAAACTTTAGGCTTGCCCTTTTAAAGGACAAGCGGTGCACATAAATCGTTGCGTCAGGTTCGGCTTCAGTGCTAAGTTGGTGCGATCGGCTTGTGTTGGTTCTTAATAAAATCGCGTAGCACTTGTATAGCTAGTTCTGGTACATCTGGAATGACGCCATGCCCGCAGTCTTCAAATTCTCGGTAGCTTAAAAGCCTTGGATCTAGAGCATTGGCTATGTCGCGTTGGCATTCAACCGGAAGCATCGGATCCAACTGACCGCCAAGAATAAGCGTTGGGCATTGAATATTTGGGATCTCTGCCAACATGTCGAATTCACGTCCTTCGCCACCATGTCTGTTAAACCATGCTGTTGCTTCTCTGTTCATGACAACACGCTCCATTGCACCAGGATCTTGATTTTTTTGTTTATAAAGCGGAAGCGCAATCTTCAGCCAAGCCTCCATAACTTCAGGGCTTGTATCGCCCAACACGAAGCGACGGTGCGCAAGCTCACCAGCTTCTTGACCGCCTAGTCGAGAAAACATCGCAATCTTTGCGTCAATGTGAGAGTGTGCCTGCGCTGTCGTACTCACAAGTGCAAGTGCGAGAGGGTGAGTAGGGTGGCGAGTGGCATAAGCCATAGCTACCATACCGCCAAAGGACGCTCCATAGACGATAGGTTGCTTGATTTCGAGTACATCGCAAAATGCTTTTACATCATCTGCCCACTGGCTGAGATTCCACAAATCTTTGGGCCCGTGATCACTTCTTCCATTGCCGCGGTGATCAAGGTAGACGATCTGAGCAATGTCGGAAAGCTCTGAAAATGCGGGACGATAAACTGAATGATCAAATCCAGGTCCACCATGCAGTAGCAAAAGGGTTGGTACTTCTACAAATGAATTCGTAGCAAGTCGAAGCTTGGTGCCTTCTATTTCAAAAAAGAGGCGAACGCCGTTTACTTGAACTCGCATATTTGCTTTCAGCGTAGGAGCCGTACTGCTGGGTTGAACTGGTCGGCAAGTGTCGTGTTACACGACAGCTTGCCTTATTTGAATTTAGTTCAAAGAATACAAGCAAGTTATTTATTGGGTGCCTTGTATTTGGCAGCTTTGGCAGCAGCATTTGTCATAGCTGTTTTCATTGCTTTAGTTGAAATCAATTCTTCTACATGAATTTCAGTGAATGCACCGCTAGCCATGGTGATCATTTGCGCTTCCGTAACTTGCTCAGCAGTTCCTTCTACCAAGCACACGATGCTACCGCTTGAGATAGAGAAAAATATTTCATGAGTTTTTAGCCCCAAAGATTTGAAAAGCGCTTTTGCTGCTTCTCCTCTATCGCTAGGTGCAGCAAGCATTCCTTGAAAAGCAGTAGATGTGTAGCCTGAACGAACTAGATACAAAGCCATGATGTTTCTCCTTTGTTAGATAGGCAGCTGGCGTGCCAAATTGCTTCTGACCCAACTGCTCAAACCACTGGCAGTTCCCTTTACTTGCCATGCTTGAAATGCAGGGTCTGCATACAAAGCATCAGTGCATTTGCCATAGGCTTCAAAGCTTTCGTAGCGAGCTGAAAAAACCATATTGCCTACCTCTCCAGCCGAAACAGCCCAGATGGAAACCTCAGCGCCATGCTTTCTCCAGAGGGCGGCACTTTCTGCCACCAATGCCATTAACTTGGTCATATCAGCGCCTGGGTTCGGCTTGAAAACTACTTGTGAAATCATTTGCGCCATTTTGAGCTTCTTAAGTTAATAAATTGCACTTCGATATAAAGCACAGAATTAAATTTAACGCCTGAGATTTACAAATGAAATAGCTTATTTAAAAAGATTCGTCGGGGTTTACCCAAACGCTAATTCTCGATGTGCTTGTTTTGTAATGGATTAGAAATAATCAACACAATCAACCCTTGGGTTGTTAGAACTTTTGAGTAAAGTTTCTGATTTGGACTTAAATTTTTTCTATCTCTTTGTGCTTGAGTGTATGAACTTTGGGAGCAGGTTTAAGTTCAGGGCTGGGATCTTGCAACTTACGTTTTTT
>Ga0208856_1000827_pt1 | contig 10629 bp, 2 predicted proteins | sample LakMenEpi13Jul12_FD_150690 | JGI IMG/M metagenome (GOLD analysis project Ga0208856, IMG submission 150690) | Freshwater microbial communities from Lake Mendota, WI - 13JUL2012 deep hole epilimnion (SPAdes) | ecosystem: Environmental > Aquatic > Freshwater > Lentic | place: Lake Mendota, Madison... | reverse complement strand
AGATGCAGAAGCCGCCCCTTCGATCCACAATCCGCGATCCATCTTCGCCATCGCTCTTTATTTCGTGTCCATTCGTGGTTTGAAATCTCTCCGAAAGAATCGGCGCTGCGAGGCCGCATCGCCCTACCATCTTTAACTCTTTCCCTCATCTGCGCTTTGACGGATTCGTCCCGACCAGCGAGAGCTTGAGCTCTCCTTTGGCCACCATGTGAAGGATGCTGGCCGCAAGGGTTTGATACGGCATGCCGGCTTCTTCCGCGCGCGCCCGCAAGCCCGCGATGGTTTCATGGGTGGTGCGAATGTTGATGCGTGCCGGTTTGCGCACCAACCTCATGGCCTTTGCTGCTGTGGGCGAGGGAATTCCCAGGGACCTCTCCTGCCCCTTGCTGAGGGCTTTTGTTTCATCAAAGGCCCAGCCTTCTTCCGCAGGCTCATTCGTGTAATTCGGTTTGTGCTTTTTCATATAGTCTTCGTTGTTTGCGCCAGTAACCTGCGCCGATCACGCGGATAGTTCCAATGCGCAGAGTGAAACGCACGGTGAGAACGCCCAATCCGTCATGGCCAATCGCATAAAAGCGATCTTCTTCAGAGCTGTGAAATCGATTGGGCACGATCAGGCGTTTGGGGTCTGCAAATACTTTGGCCACATTTGAAAAATCGACTCCATGCTTGGCTAGATTGAGAGCCTCTTTATCGGGATCGAATTCCAGATGCGCCGAGCACAACGTGTGCCGATTGAATGCCTTTGTCAAGGCGGGGAGAAGAGTTATTGGATTTTGGTTATTCGTTAAGAGGAAAGGCGAACATCGAAGTGGAAGAATTTGAAGAGGCAGCTTCTTCGCAGGCAGGGACCTTTTTCCAAAAGGTCCGTTGATTGAGTTGTGACTGAAGATGCTGCTTCATCTTTATCTTGCATCTGGATTCTTGAAGTCTCGCCTCTTTTCCCCGGTAGGGCGACGTGGCCTCACGGCGCCGACGCTCGAAGAAGTCACATGTTCAGTGGCAACTCAATCGACGGACCTTTTGGAAAAAGGTCCCTGCCATCGCTCTTTATTTCGTGTCCATTCGCGTCCATTCGTGGTTTGAAATCTCTCCGAAAGAATCGGCGCTGCGAGGCCGCATCGCCCTACCATGTGAAGAGACAAGACTTCAAGAAGCAAGAATGCATCGGGAGCTTAAGCGAACAACAATTGAAGCGTAGCCAGACTAGCATGGCCGCGACGGAGTGAAGGCAAACAAGATGAAGAAGTCACCTCCTCTTCTATCCGTAATCCGCTATCCACGATCGGCAATCTTGCTGGATTCGCGTCCATTCGCGTCCATTCGTGGTTTGAAATCTCTCGGAAAGAGTCGGCGCTGCGAGGCCGCATCGCCCTACCATGTGAAGAAGAAGTCACCTCCTCTTCTATCCGTAATCCGCTATCCACGATCGGCAATCTTGCTGGATTCGTGTCCATTCGTGTCCATTCGTGGTTTGAAATCTCTCCGAAAGAGTCGGCGCTGCGAGGCCGCATCGCCCTACCTGAAATTGTACCAAAAAAAGACCGCGCCGTTTTGCAACGACGCGGTCTGAATTTTTGCAGCAACTGAATCTACTTACTGCGGCGTCTCCTCCCAGTTGCGGCCTTGATGGGCGATGGCGTCGAGGTGCTTCATGTGGCCAAGCTCGCGGGCGTGCGGGATGTCGGGCGTCCACAGACGGCGCGGCGGGGAGTTGCCCCAGGCCGGACGGTTCATGCCGACGTAGTGATCGAAGACCACCGGCGGTTTGGCCTGATGATCCGAGACCGCTTCGCAGCGGACCGCATCGAGCTTTTCATCGACGCGCAGGATGAAGTGGAAATCGTGCCAGCCCTGATCCGAGTGGCGGCGCGAGAAGGCGGGGGTCAGCTCGCTGTCGCCAGCCCACGCCATGAGTGGCGAGCGCAGCAACGAGAACTGCCAGGTGTCTTCGTGGACGCGCGAGCTGTAGGCATCGGGCGTGTGAAGGCTGAGGCTGTAGCCCTCGCCCTGCACGCTGTCCCAACCGCAGAACGGCATTTCATCGAGCCCTGAGCTGCGCTTCACATGACCGCCCGCCAGGCCGCTGGTCCATCCGCTCGGCGCGGCAGCCAGCTGGATCGGCATTTGCATCATCTTGTAGCGCTCGGCGAAAACGACCTGCAGGTGGAGGTGGATCTCCGGCTTGCCGGCATAGATCGTCACCCCGATGCGGATTTTCGAATCGCCGATTTTCTGGTCGGCAAAGGCACGCGTGCGCAGCGGGCCGCTGTCTTCGACGGTCCACTCGAGTCCGCCGAGGCGGGAAACGATGTCCTCGTTGAAACCGGTCTGGTGGAAAACCCAGGTGTCGCCGTGATCCTCGCGCAGGTGAAGCGAAAGCCCCCCGGCGCCGAGCAACTCGCGACCTTTCCAACGGATCGAGCCGATGCCTTTGGCGCTGGTTTCCAAGGCGAGATCACCGCTGGCGAGGGACTTGCCATCCGCCGTCGCCGGAGCGGACGGGGCAGGGGCGGGCGAGGTGACACCGTCGAGCAGTTTGAAAACACGCTGGCCCTTGGCGGGGATCTTCACCGGCAACACCGCGCGGTACATCATCGGGCCCATGTTGGGCTCGGAGGTGACGAGTTGAAACGGCACGGCCTTGCCATTTTCATCGGAAAACCAACGGCTGCCCCAGTCGTCGAAGTCGATGAACGGCTCGCACTCGACATAGCCTTCAAATTCGTGCGCGGAGCCGTTGAGCAACACCAAGCGCTGCTCGTTCTCGCCGGGCATGGTCGCGCGGGCATGGCAACGGCTGATGCGGACAACTTCCTCTTCGCCGACAATGCTCGCCCGGCCCTGCATGTGGCGGGTGGAAATGTAGGACGAGGGCACGCTCGTGCCCGCCAGGATGTCGTGGAACTCAGTGAAAGCGAGGTCTTTCCAGGCCTCGTTGATGCGCGCAATCGACGCGGCCTTGGCCTTCTCGTCGGTGCTGAAGACTTGCGCCAGCTCCTCCGCCTGCTCGAGCAAGCGCTCGCCGCGGTGCTGCACCTGCTTGATGTCGTGCATCACGCTGTAGCAGCCGGGGAAAGTTTTTTGGAGTTCGTAATCGACGACGGGCATGACATCGCGGCGCGCCTCGGCTTCGACGAAGAAGGCATCGACGGTGCTGAAGCGCAGCTCGATGTCGTCGAAGGCGTTGCGGTGTTCCATCAGCCACTCGATGGTTGCCTTGGTCGGGCCGCCGCCGTGGTTGCCGAGACCGTAGAACATCATCGTGTGACCGAAGGCCGGGTCCGCGGCCTTGACCGAGAGGTCGATCTGACCGTGAAGATCGTCACTGCGCGTGACATAGCAGGGAGCGATGCGGTAGCCGATCACCTCTGCGCCGCCGCTGCCTTTCCAGCGGAAAGTCTGCGCGGGCAGGCTCACTTGGCTTTCATTCGGGCGGTGAAACACATAACCCGTGTAGCCGAGCTCTTGCAAAAGGTCCGGCAAGGTCGCCGGATGGCCGAAGGTGTCGACGTTGTAGCCGATCTTCGGGGCAAAGCCGAAACGGTCCTTGAAGTAGGTCTGCCCCAACTCGATCTGCTTGCGCCAGCCGGCTGCGGTCGGAAGGTTGGCATCGGGCTGGATCCACTGACCGCCGGCAATCGACCAGCGGCCCTCTTTCACCAACTCGCGCACTTCCGCGAACAAGCCCGGATCAAGTTTCTCGATCCAGTCGTAGAGCCAAGCCTCGCCGCGCGTGTAGCGGAATTCGGGGTACTCATGGCAGCGGTCGACCGCCGAGCGGAAAGTGGCCAGGGCTTCGTCGGCTCCGGCTTGCCAGTTCCACAGCCAGATGGGATCAAGGTGGGCGTTGGCGATCAGGTGAACTACGGTTTTGGGCATGGGATAAAGGATTCGATTGCTTGGTTTGGGGGTGGGACACCGCTGGGGCTGGGATACCCCTCGGCACTGCGGCCGACGATGGGCGGCCGACCAGCCAAAAGCAAAGCAAATTTGCGGCGGGAGTCCGCCCGATTTTCCTGGCGCGGGGCGGACGGGAATGGCCCGCGCTACCTGAAAAATATGCAAAAAATTCTTGCGCCCCCCCGTCCCATGATCAAGTGTGTCTACACGATAGATTGAACGATTAGAAATGTGCCGCCTTGGCGCATGCCCGATCCGTTCCTTTGCAACAAACCCCTCATCTTCGCACCGTCAAACCCATCGCATCCCTCGCGTTTTCGAAACCCATCATTCCCTCATCATGAAATCCCTATTCGCATCATCGCTGTCAGCTCTCGCTGCATCCGCCTTGTTCCTCGCCGCAGGCTCCACCACCGCCAACGCGGCGGACTACACTTGGGACACGTCGACGGATGCCGGAATCCAAGCGGGCAACGGCAACTGGAGCACCACTGGAACAAGCTGGAACAGTGGTGGATCGAATTTGGTTTGGGCACAGTCGACCAGCGCTACCGCCTCCCACAACGCGATCTTCGCTGGCACGAGCGGCACTCACACGGTCACCCTCAGTGGCATAACAAACGCGCAGTCGGTCACTTTCAACAGCAGTGGCTACACCCTAACAAGCGGCACGATGATCTTGAGGCCGACGGGCACCACGAACGGCAACATCACCGTGGCTGCTGGCAATACCGCGACCATCAACTCTCTCATCAATTACTCGAGCAATGCTCCGGCGACCATCACGTCGGGCTCCGGTTCCACCCTCAACCTTGGCGGCAGCGGCGCGAACAATTCGCAATACACCTTCACGGGTGCTGGCACGATCAACATGACTTCGGGCACTTACCAAGCGAACGTGGGTAAGGTCAATGTCGCCACCTTCAACCAGACCAGCGGGACCTTCGCCTTTCAACCTGATAGACTTAATACTGGCTATTCGATCGGCGATAATGCTGGCCGTAGCGTCGCCTACACCATGTCCGGCACCTCAATCATCAATTTTAATTCCCAATCTACCGGCACGAATTCATTCCTTGCGATTGGTAAATCTTCGGGCACCAATGCTTACACCAACACTTTGAGTGTGACGGGCGCAGCCAATTTGAATGTTGGTACCACTGCCGCTAGATCTGGCGAGCTGCAAATCGCCTATGACAACGCTTCCAACGGCACGCTCAATGTGACTGGTGGCGCGGTCACCGTTGGGACCGGCACCACCGACAACAAAATCTACTTCTTCAAAGCCGGCTCCGGTGCCGGCTACACCGCCAATTTGACCCAGTCGGGTGGCACGGTGACCGCCAACGGCATCCAGTTCGGTGGCACCGGTGGCACCTACAACGGGACCTCTTCGGCGAACCTGACGCTTAGCGGCGGCGTCCTCTATGTCGGCGCTCAAGGGATCACCCGCACCGGCTCTGCCAGTGCGCTCCCGACCTCGATCAAGCTTCAGGGCGGCACCATCGGCGCATCCGACAACTGGTCTTCCTCGCTCAACATGCAACTCGGCACCACCAGCGGCGGCCCCGTCTTCCAAGCAGCGACCAGCGGCACTGCTCCCATCTCCAAAAACATCACTCTCTCGGGCAATCTTTCCAATGATGACTCCGTCAGCGGCAGGCTCACCAAGACCGGTGGTGGCGATCTCGCCCTCTCCGGCAGCAACTCTTACTCGGGTGGAACCATCATCAATGCGGGCAGGCTCTTCATCAATACCCCCAATTCACTTCCGAGTTCTGGTGCCGTGACCTTGAATGCTGCGCAACTCGTTTTGGATGCCAGTGATTCCCCCACCTACAGCCAAAATATCACAATCAATACGGGTTCAAACCTCGCGATGCGCAAAGCAGCGACTCTCTCCAACGTCAGTTTGGCGACCTCTGGCACTGTCACATTCAACCAAAATGATCAAGCCACCCAGTCATTCAGCTTGGGCAGCAATGTCGGTCTGACTGGCAACTTGGATGTCCGCGTTGGTGGCGGCGTCGGCACCCCGGGCGGCGTCACGCTCACCGGCATCATCAGTGGTTCTGCCGGCAGCTTGACCAAAAGCGGAACCGGCACGCTGACGCTTTCCGGTACGAATACCTACACGACCACGACCACCATCAGCGCGGGCACCTTGGCATTGGGCGCAAACGATGTGCTGCCGAACACGACGAACGTTTCGATCGGCGCCGCCACCCTCAATGCGGCGACTTACACCGACACTGCCGGAACTCTCGATCCCACCGGTGCCGCCACCATCAACCTGGGCGCTGGCGCCACACTCGCTTTTGCCGACAGCAGCGCGGTCGACTGGACGGGTGGCACCTTGAACATCACCGGAACCTTTGTTTCGGGCACCTCCATGCGCTTCGGCGGCACCAGTGGAACTCTGACCTCCACCCAACTCAGCAGCATCACCTCGACCGGGTATGGCAACTTTAATCTGAACGGAGATGGTTACCTCACGGCGACTCCAAACACGCCAACTTTGATCAGCATCGTGGACAACAAATATGCTGGACCAATCGCAGCGGGCACCGTGGTGACTTACACCGTGACCTTCAGCCAGGCCATGGATGCCACTACGATCACCGCTGCGGACTTCGACAACGCGGGAGATGCGGGTTGTACCATCGGAGCCGTCACTGGCTCTGGCGCGGTTTTCACGGTGCAAGCCACCGCCACCAGCGCAGGCACCCTCATACTGCGAATCCCGTCCACGGCCAGCATCAACAACGCCATCGGCAACGCGCTCGTCGTTCCGCTTTCCGACGATACCATCATCGCGGTCAACAGCTCGCCCGCACCCGCGCTCACCGCCGCCAACATCACCGATAACAAGACCGGCCAATTGGTCTCGCAGAACATGCCGGTGACCTATACCCTCAACTTTGGCGTGGACATCAACGCCAGCACGGTCACAGCAGCCGATTTTGAAAACGCGGGAACCGCCACCATCACCATCGGCGCCATCACCGAAACCTCTCCCGGCGTGTTCACCGTTGAAGTCACACCGACCGGCACCGGAACCCTCCAACTAAGAATCAAAGCCAATGCAGAAATCAGGGCCGCCGTTTCGGGCAACCTGCTCGACACGACCTCGGCCATCCTCGATGCGGACATCATTACGGTCGGACCTTACCTTTTCTGGGACGCGGTGGGGGGCGATGGAGCCACGATCACCAGCGGCACCGGCGCTTGGGATACCACCGCACAAAAATGGAACAACCTCATCACAAACGTGCCGTGGAGCCAAGTCTCAGCCACCGACGCCAGCTATGGCGCAGTCTTCGGTGGAGATGATGGCACGGGCAACGAACATGTCGTCACGGTGACTGGAACTGGAACGATGGCTGCAGATTCGCTCACTTTCAACAGCAGCGGTTATCAAATCACCAGCGGCACCGTGGCTGTCATGCCGACAGGCACCACCAACGGTGGCATCACCGTGGCTGCTGGCAAAACGGCGACCATCGACTCTGCCATCTCGTACGCAAACAACGTCGTCGCCAACATCACGTCGGGCTCCGGTGCCACGCTCAACCTCGGCGGCGGCGCGAGCAATTCCCAATACCAATTCCTCGGCGCAGGCACCATCCACATGAAGGCAGGCACTTACACCGCCAACGTGGGCAGGGTGAATGCTGGCACCTTCAACCAGAGCGGCGGCACCTACACCATGAATCTGCCTTCCGTCGGCGACGGCCATTTTATCGGCTTCGCTGCCGGCCGGAGCGTCAGCTACACCCTATCTGGTAGTGCCATCATCAACGCCAACGCCAGCGGCACCGCCAACACCAATTCATTCCTGGCGATCGGTAGATCTTCGGGCACCAACGCTTATACCAACACATTGAATGTGACGGGTGCAGCCAACTTGAATGTAGGCAACGCCACTGGAATGGCCGGCGAGCTCCTCATTGCCTACGACAATGTTTCCAACGGCGCGCTCAATGTGACGGGTGGCGCGGCGACCGTTGGTACGGGTAAAACCGACAACAAGATTTACTTCTTCAAGGCTGGTTCCGGTGCGGGCTACACCGCCAACATGACCCAGTCGGGTGGCACGGTGACCGCCAACGGCATCCAGTTCGGTGGCACTGCGGGCACCTACAACGCGGCCTCATCGGCGAACTTGACGCTCAGCGGCGGTGTTCTTTATGTCGGCGCTCAAGGGATCACCAAAGGCTCTGGTGCGAATGACCTAGCGACCAACATCAAGCTCCAAGCTGGCACCATTGGCGCATCCGACAACTGGTCGTCCTCGCTCGACATGAAACTCGGCACTACTGGGACCACCGGCGGCCCTACCTTCCAAGCAGCCACCAGCGGCACCGTTTCCAAAAACATCACCCTCACGGGTGTTCTGTCGGACGACACTGGAGCCACCGGCACGCTCACCAAGACTGGCGCCGGCACGCTGACCCTTTCCGGTTCAAATACCTACACGGGCGCGACCAATGTCAATGCCGGCACTTTGGTTCTCGGCAATGCAGGTGCCCTCAGCGCTTCCAGTTCACTTGCCATGGCCAACGGGACCTCACTCTCGCTCACCACCCCAAGCACGGTGAACGCTCTTAGCTTTGCAGGCACCGGCACGCTGAATTTCGACTTCACGGGCGGCGCCAAGACTCTAACGGTAAGCACTACCAACGGCCTCACCAACAGCGGCGCGGCCGGATCCATCACCGTCAACATCACGGGCACCGCACCCGCTGCTGGCACCTACACGCTGGTCGATTACAGCGGCACTTTGCAAGGCGCCGGCGGCTTCAACGCCTACACCCTTGGCAGTGTGCCCGCAGGCAAAAATTATGAGTTAAACGATAGCGGCAGCGCCGTAGAGCTGGTTGTCACCAGCAATTACACGTGGACTGGCGCTGCAGGCAACGAGTGGAGCACCGCCACCATCACTGGTTCAAAGAACTGGTCCAAAGACGGCGGCGCAATCGATTACGCCAATGACCTCGGGGCGATCTTCGACAACACCGCCACCAGCTTCATCGTGGACATCTCCGGTACCAATGTCAGCCCACTTTCGGTGGCCTTCAACAGCGGCTCCTACACGCTACAAGGCACCAATACGATTGCCGGTCCCGGATCGGTCACGGTGGCCTCTGGCGCCACGCTCAAACTCGGCTCCTCGAATAAGCTGCCGGATGGCGCGGGTGCTGGCAATGTCGCGATCAACGGTACCCTCGACCTCAACGGCTACTCGGACACGGTTAACGGTTTGACGGGCTCGGGTTCAGTGGACAATACCGCGGCGACCACCACATCCACCCTGACCGTAGGTGCCAACGCTGGCAGCACTTTCAGCGGTTCCCTCAAGAACACCGGCGGCACGCTGGCTCTGTCCAAGAGCGGCAACACCGACGTCATCCTGACCGGAAGCAACTCCTACAACGGAGCGACCACCATCAACCAAGGCCGCCTCTTTATTAACAGCACCAACGCGTTCTCGCCCAACACCGAGGTGACAGTGAACAACGGCGCTTCCTTCTTCTTGAATGCCACCGGCACCTACGCTCAAAGCATCACGCTCAATTCTGGAGCGAATTTGGTCCAGCGTCAGGCAGCGACTCTTAGCGGCACCGTCGCCCTGCCGACCTCCGGCACTGCCATATTCAACAATGACACACTGGCCACTCAAGCATTCACCATAGCCAACGCCCAAACTTTGGGAGGTAGCTTGAATATCCAAGTCGGCGGCAGCGGCACCGTTGCTCCGGGTGCCATCACCCTGTCGGGAATCCTCAGCGGCCCCAGCGGCAGCTTGGTCAAGTCCGGCACCGGCACATTGATCCTTACCGGCTCGAACACCTTCGGCGGTGGAGTCACCATCAGAAATGGCACCGTGGAGAGCAAGACCACTCAAACCACACTTGGCTCGGGCACGGTCACCATGGGTGGCACCAACTCCACAGGGGTCACCTATCTCACCGGCCAGAACAACTCGAATCCATTCGTCATCAATGCTCCTCAAAGCGGCACCATTGTCATCGGCGCCAATGGTGTCGGCTCGGGCTTCACGATGTCCGGGGGAGTCAGCTTGAATGGAAATCTGACCCTCCAGACCTTCGAAAATGTCATCAGCGGCTCGACCAAGGCATCCTCAAATATCACCGGCGGAGTGACCGGCACAGGTAACCTGTTGCTCAACAATCTGGGGCTTGCTGCCAACGTCATCAATATCAGCGGCAGCAGCGTCAACCACACAGGAACCATCACCCTGTCCGGCACCGCCGCCACCGGCGACACCACCATCAGCGCCCCCATCGGCTCGAATGTCACCGGCATCACGCAGAGCAGCACGACATCCCGTCTGGTTCTCAGCGGCACCAACACTTATGCTGGGAATACAACCGTCAATGCCGGAACCCTCCGCATCACCCAGGCCCCAAACCCGCTCAATGCCAACACCGGCAATGATGCCTCCACCATCACCATCGCCGCGACCGGAGCAACACTGGACCTAGCCTACACCGGCACCGACAAAGTGGACAAACTGTTCATCGGCGCCACCCAGCAGGCCGACGGCGTCTATGGAAAACTGAGCTCGACCTTACCCGTGATTGGAATCGCGCAAATCATCGGTGACGGCACACTCACTGTTGGTGTCACCACTGCGCCTGAAATCGCCGTCGAGCAACCGGCCAATACCGGCATCCTCAGCGGTGGCTCGAAAGGCTTCGG
>Ga0208856_1000826_pt1 | contig 10631 bp, 5 predicted proteins | sample LakMenEpi13Jul12_FD_150690 | JGI IMG/M metagenome (GOLD analysis project Ga0208856, IMG submission 150690) | Freshwater microbial communities from Lake Mendota, WI - 13JUL2012 deep hole epilimnion (SPAdes) | ecosystem: Environmental > Aquatic > Freshwater > Lentic | place: Lake Mendota, Madison... | reverse complement strand
TTAGTAAAGCTACAACCACCGCACCAAAAACAGCCCAAACACTAACCACATTCTTAGCAGTTAAAAAATCAAATCCCGGTACTTCCATCGAACCATAAGAACGAATCAGCGCCAAACTGGCAATGCAACCACCAGCGGCAGGAGAAGGCAATCCTTTAAATCTTTTAAACGAACCAGTTTCGAGATCAGTATTTTCAAGATTATACTTCGCAAGCCGAATTATTGCACATGCCATGAAAAGGCCGGCTATGCACGCAAATATATTCCTAACAAAAAAGCTGTCCCAATCCTGGCCTAAACGCAGGATTAAAAATGCGGGAGCAGCACCAAAACTAATTGCATCGCACAAACTGTCAAGCTGACCACCAAAATCACTTGTCACTTTTACTAATCTGGCTAGCATCCCATCTAACACATCAAAAATCATCGCAAGAAATATCATGCCAGCAGACCAACGCAGTAAAACCGCTGCAGAGTGATCGTCCTGAACGGAAAGATCTATTTTTGCAGCAATAACAATAGCCGCAAATCCGCAAATTGCGTTTCCAAGAGTAAACAAATTAGGAATTAATTTAAGTATTGAGTGCAAAGCACATACCCACAAATAAAACAAAAGGGCAAAATCACCGCTTGAATTGTAACTTAAGATTAACAAGATTTCTATAAAGAAAATGAAAAAGTAAAACAAATACGGCCCAACTTTCTTCAAGTTAGGCCGTAAATATTACCCAATCTTACTGACCCTTAGGTCCCGTGTTCCCAGCCAGTCATATACTTATTCTGAGCTGCAGTAAGCTTATCTATGCTGATTCCCATCGATTCTAGCTTATGGGTAGCAACATAGCGCTCGACTTCCAAAGGAACATCGATAACTTTATTGGCCAATTTGCCTTTGTTTACAATGCAGAATTCAGTTGCAAGGGCTTGAGTTGCAAAACTCATGTCCATTACACTTGGTGGGTGCCCTTCTGCTGCTGCAAGATTTACAAGCCTACCCTGACCAATCACATAAATCTTTTTGCCATTCTTAAGTTGATATTCATCAACATTTGGCCTTACTTCGCTGATCACTGCACTGGATTGAGCCTTCAACGCAGGCAATTCTAATTCCACATCAAAGTGACCGCTATTACAAACCATTGCACCATTCTTCATCTTGGAGAAATGATCTCCAATGATTACATGTGCGTTTCCGGTTACTGTAATAAAAATGTCACCAAATTCAGCGGCTTTGGAAATAGGCATTACTTCAAAACCATCCATAGCAGCTTCCAAGGCACGAATCGGATCAACTTCGGTTACGATAACCAAGCTTCCCATCCCTCTTGCGCGTTGAGCCACCCCTTTACCACACCAACCATAGCCACAAACCACCACTTTTCTACCTGCAAGGAGGATATTCGTAGCGCGAACAATGCCATCCAAGGTGCTTTGGCCGGTACCGTAACGATTGTCAAACAAATGCTTGGTTTGAGCATCATTAACAGAAACAACGGGGAATTGTAGAACCCCATCTTTTTCCATGGCGCGAAGTCGATTGACCCCCGTCGTGGTTTCTTCCATGCTACCTACAATTTGATCAAGAATTTTTCTACGGCTTTCAACAGAGTGCTTTTCAGCCCACTTCTTAACTTCTGGATGAACTTCATCCAAACGATTTAACGCCATGAAAATGAGTGCGGAAACTAGATCTGCGCCATCATCCATGGTTACATGGGGGCTGTGTTCCAAAGCCGCAACAATATGCTTGTAATATGTATTGTTATCTTCTTCACGAATCGCAAAGACAGAAATACCAAAGTCATGAACCAAGCTGGCTGCAACATCATCTTGGGTACTTAAAGGATTGGAAGCAATTAATACAAGATCTGCACCACCAGCTTGCAAAGTGCGGGCAAGATTTGCAGTTTCTGCAGTAACATGCAAACAGGCAGACATTCTTAACCCTGCTAAAGGCTTTTCTTTGGCAAATCTTTCACGAACACGAGCCAAAACTGGCATATCCGTATCTGCCCACATAATTCGTTTTTTACCCAATGCCGCCAACTTCAAATCTTTTACATCATTCTTTATCGCCTTGCCCGTGGACATGAAAAACTCCTTTGACAACTTTTGTTTAACTAGACTCTTCATATGAATAGAGGATTTCATGCTCTTTTCGCAATAGAAAATCCAAAAAATATTGTATACTTTAACCAGATTAGTTGATTTGTTGACTAAAAATAAGCAAGGATAATGCAGCAATACCCTTGTAAACAGAACTTGTAAGCCAGTTTTTTTTACTAAAAGTGATTTCAAAACAATTATCAAAGTTGACTGGTTTTGCTACAATCTACATGGACGGATTTTTATTTACAGTTTAGTTTTTTTAAACATCAGAATATTTGAAATTCAGGATAATTTAACATTATGGCATCTAATTTAAATGAACAGTTATTCTCAACACCACTACCACCTTTCCAACATGGTCTTTACGACCCTAAGTTCGAAAAAGATTCATGCGGAGTTGGGTTCATCGCCAACATTAAAGGCGTAAAAACCCACGATATTGTTAAAGATGGTTTGCTAATCCTGCTAAATCTTCAACATCGTGGAGCTTGTGGTTGCGATCAGGAGACTGGAGATGGCGCCGGCATATTAATTCAAATACCTCATAAGTTTTTTGCGGATGTTTGCTCACAATCAGGCTTAAGCATTCCTGAACCAGGTTCTTATGGCGTTGCTTTTGCCTTTTTGCCTAAAGATGCTACCGAAAGAACCTCATGCGAAAAAGCAATTGAAAAGCTGTGTAAAGAAACTGGCCTCAAATTTCTAGGCTGGAGGGATGTTCCGGTAGACTCCAACAGCGTTGGTTGGCTTGCAAGGTCGCAAGAACCCTATATGAAACAGGCTTTCATAGGGAAAAGCTCAAAATCTATGACTCAGGATGCCCTAGAGACAAAGCTTTACATCTTTCGCAGAAAAGTTGAAAACTGGTCTTACAGCAATGCCCAGCCAGGAATGCCTGCACCAATCTATTTCGCCAGCTGTAGTTCTAAGACAATTGTATACAAAGGCATGCTTAAACCTGACCAAGTAGACAAATACTTCCCGGATCTTCTTAATCCTTTAATGGACTCTTGCCTTGCTGTCGTACATAGCAGATATAGCACCAACACATTTCCCCAGTGGAGCTTGGCACAACCTTTTAGGTTTTTGGCACATAATGGCGAAATCAACACTCTCCAAGGAAATGTACACTGGCTTAAAGCCCGCTCTTCCATGATGCACAATGAACGCTTCGGCAAAGATATTGAACATGTCGTTCCTTTGCCTTCTGATGGACTAAGTGATTCTGCAATTCTCGATCAAGGTTTGGAATTACTGATCCAGGCGGGCCGAACTCTCCCGCACGCAATAACAATGATGGTGCCAGAGGCTTACGAAGGTCAGCCAGAAATGGACGCTGCAAAAAGAGCTTATTACCAGTTTAGCAGTTGTTTAACCGAACCATGGGATGGCCCTGCGGATCTTTGTTTTTCCGATGGAACGCTAGTAGGTGCTATGTTGGATCGTAATGGTTTACGCCCAAGCCGTTACATTATTACTGATGATGACATGGTGATTTTGGCAAGTGAAACGGGAGTGCTACCCATTCCTTCTGAAAAGATAATAGAAAAAGGCAGACTCCAACCCGGCCGAATTTTTCTGGTTGACACAGGATTAGGCAAAATTATTACTGATAAAGAAGCTAAAGAAGCTCTTGCAAAGCAAGCTCCCTACCTTGAGTGGATTGAGCAGCATCACCTTACTCTTGAAAAACTTCCAGAAGTTGAAATTGAAGATGGGTTTTCCAAGGAGTTCACCACTCTGTTAGAAAGACAGCGTGCATTTGGTTACACTCAGGAAGATATCAATCGTATTTTGCTTCCCATGGCAAAAGATGGAAAAGAGCCAGTTTCCAGCATGGGGACTGATATACCACTCGCAGTATTAAGTAATCGAAGCCAGTTACTTTTCCATTATTTCAAGCAGTTATTTGCTCAGGTCACCAATCCGCCTATTGATGCAATTCGTGAAGAAGTTGTCATGAGCACAGAATCGCTTTTGGGTAGCGAAGTTAATCTTTTAGGTGAAACTCCATTGCACGCCCGAATGCTTAGGCTTGAAACGCCAACCCTTACAGCATCAGAACTTGAAAGGATCAAACGCTGCAATATCACGGGTTTTGAAAGCAAAACCATTATGACCTTATTCAAGCGAAGCGAAGGGCCTTTGGGCCTCAAACTTGCATTACAACGGGTGCGTGAAGAAGCTTCCGCTGCTGTTGAAGCAGGTGCCACTATTATTATCCTTTCTGATCGCGGCGTTGATAAAGATCATATTGCGATTCCATCCCTGCTTGCCACCGCTGGCGTGCATCACCACTTATTACGAAGTGGGTTAAGGGGCAAATGTGGGATTATTGTTGAAACAGGCGAAGCAAGAGAAGTCATGCATTTCTCACTTCTGATCGGGTATGGTGCCAGTGCCATTCATCCATATTTGGTATTTGAAACTTTTGAAGGTTTAAACCATGCCAACATGATGGTGGACAATAATGGTTCCCCACTTAGCTTGGGTTCTGCTGTCAAAAACTACATCAAATCAATTGATCAAGGCCTGCTTAAAATCTTCAGTAAGATGGGAATCAGTACACTTTTAAGTTACAGGGCTGCCCAAATCTTCGAAGCCATTGGCATCGACATGGATGTGATCAATGAATTCTTTTCTGGAACTCCCAGTCGAATTTCTGGAATTAGCCTCGAAATAATTGCAAAAGAGTCTATTCACCGCCATAGCTTTGCTTTTCCAGTGGACAGAAATTTAGAAGAACAAGAATTGGATGTTGGCGGAGAATACATGTGGCGCAGACGTGGCGAACATCACATGTGGAATCCTGAGACCATTCAGAAACTGCAATACTCCATCATCAAGGATAAGTATTCTTCCTACAAAGAGTTTTCGGAACTCGCAAGCGAAGAAGATGAACACTTGTGTACAATTCGGGGCCTCCTTGAAATTAAGAAGTCACCAAGACCTATCCCCTTGGAACTTGTCGAATCTGCAAAAGATATCGTCAAAAGATTCTGTACCGGTGCAATGAGCTTTGGATCAATTAGCAAAGAAGCGCACGAAACCCTTGCCATCGCAATGAACCGTATTGGCGGAAGAAGCAATACGGGTGAAGGCGGCGAAGACCCTGCAAGATTCAAGAAAGATTCCAACGGGGATTCACGTAATAGTGCTATTAAACAAGTAGCCAGTGGAAGGTTCGGAGTAACCTCCAACTATTTAGTTAATGCCACCGAGTTACAAATCAAGATTGCACAGGGCGCAAAGCCCGGTGAAGGCGGCCAATTACCAGGCCATAAAGTAGACAACTTTATTGCAAAGACTCGCTATAGCACACCGGGTGTGGGGTTAATTTCGCCTCCCCCTCACCACGACATTTACAGTATCGAAGATCTTGCCCAGTTAATCTTTGACCTTAAGAATGCCAACCCTCATGCAGAAGTTTCGGTAAAACTTGTTGCAGAAGTTGGTGTTGGAACAATCGCTGCTGGAGTCGCAAAGGGCTTTGCAGACAGGATTCTAATTAGTGGTGATTCCGGTGGAACCGGTGCATCGCCATTATCAAGCATCCGTCATGCAGGAGTTCCATGGGAATTGGGCCTTGCAGAAACCCAACAAACATTAGTTCGAAACGGGCTTAGAGGACGGGTCAGGGTACAAACTGATGGACAGTTAAAAACTGGGCGCGATATTATTGTTGCTGCTTGCTTAGGCGCTGAGGAATACGGCTTTTCTACTGCACCGCTGATTGCAATGGGTTGCATCATGATGCGCAAATGCCATCTCAACACATGCCCCGTAGGCATTGCTACTCAAGATCCAGTTCTCAGGGCACAATTCCAAGGTACCCCAGAGCAAGTCATCAATTACTTGTTTTTTGTTGCAGAAGAAGTGCGCGAGTATTTAAGCGCAATGGGTTTCCGAAGCTTGGATGAAATTATCGGCAGGGCCGACCTTCTTAAACAACGCAAAGTTGATCACTGGAAGGGGAAAAATGTTGATCTTTCCTCCATCCTGCAAATGCCTCCTGTCGCTGTTGGGACTCCGATTCGATGTGTCGAAAAACAATCAGATCGCATTGCTGACCAAATAGATTGGGAGCTTATCAAAGTTTGTAACCCTGCCATCGAAAGGGCCGAGAGAGTTCAATTCGAATCTCCTATCGCAAACAAAAACAGAACTGTAGGTACTCTTTTAAGCTACTTCGTCACCGCCAAACATGGGGAAGATGGATTGCCAGAAGATACCATTGATTTGCAATTTAATGGCAGTGCAGGCCAGAGCTTTGGGGCATTCATCACCAAGGGCATTACGATGCGCATCAGGGGTGATGCAAATGACTATGTAGGTAAAGGATTGTCGGGCGGAAAGATTATTGTTGCCCCAACGGCAGATTCTAAGTTCATCCCAGAGAAAAACATCCTTATCGGTAATGTTGCACTTTATGGCGCTACCGCAGGCGAGGCTTATTTCCGAGGGATTGCTGGCGAAAGATTTGCTGTCCGAAATAGCGGTGCAAAAACTGTTGTTGAAGGCGTTGGCGATCATGGTTGCGAATACATGACTGGAGGTGTTGTTGTTGTTCTAGGTAAAACCGGACGCAATTTCGCTGCAGGCATGAGTGGTGGGCTCGCCTTTGTTTACGACATTGATGGCGACTTTAAAGATAATTGCAATCACGAAATGGTCGATCTTGTTCCTATCGTTGACTACAAAGATATTGCTACAATCAGCAATCTTGTGAACAGACATGTACTGTACACAGGGTCAACGGTCGCAGAAAATATAGTCAACGATTTTTCGACTGCATTATCGCATTTCAAAAAAGTGTTCCCCAAGGATTACAGACGGGTGCTTGAAGCAAAACGTGTTGCTCAAAGGCAATGGGAACTAGTAAACGGGTAATAGGCAATAAAACTTTAGGTGTACTTTTAATTATTTTCCCTTAGGCTCAATGGTTTAAAACATGGCAGATCCACGCGGCTTCTTGAATATTGAACAACAAAAACACACTCCTCGTCCGGTTTATCAGCGGATCAAGGATTACAACGAAATATATCAACCTCTGCCCGAAGAAAGTATTCGTGCGCAGGCCTCGCGTTGCATGGATTGTGGCGTCCCCTTCTGCCATACCGGTTGCCCACTCGGAAATCTAATCCCGGATTGGAATGACTTAGTCCATCGCAATCGTTGGGAAGAAGCCTTGAAGGAACTTCACAGCACCAACAATTTTCCTGAATTTACTGGCAAGACCTGCCCTGCACCTTGCGAGGCTTCCTGCGTTCTGGAAATTACATCACCTGCTGTTACAATTAAAAACATCGAGCTCGCGATTGTTGATAAAGGCTGGGAAATGGGCTGGATTGTACCTACTCCCCCTGAAAAAATCTCGGGAAAGAAAGTAGCCGTGATTGGTAGCGGGCCCGCTGGACTTGCCGCTGCTCAACAACTTTGCAGAGCTGGTCACGCTGTAACCGTTTACGAAAAAGACGATATGTATGGCGGGTTGCTCATCTACGGCATCCCTGACTTCAAAATGGGAAAATTCTACATCGAACGCCGAATCAATCAAATGGAAGGTGAAGGCGTAAAATTCATCAACAACGCTGATGTTGGTAAAACCATCAGTGCCGACGAAATACTTTCTTCGTTTGATGCAATATTAATGGCTACCGGGTCTAGCATTGCCCGAGAATTAGAAATACAGGGCAGGAATATGGCAGGTATCGAACTTGCTATGCCTTTCCTTACCCAGCAAAACCGAAGGTGCCTCGATAAACCCGTCACCGAAAAAGAAATCTTGGCTACAGGCAAAAATGTAATCATCATCGGTGGTGGCGATACTGCTGCAGATTGTTTGGGTACATGCCACAGGCAAGGTGCAAAATCGATTATGCAAATCGATTACAACCCTAGACCTCCTGAGAATTACAATTCTGAAACACCTTGGCCCCTTTGGCCCAAGATCCTGAGGTTATCCCCTGCTCATGAAGAAGGTGGCAGAAGAGATTGGCAAATTAAATCCTCTAAATTTGTTGGCGACTCCAAAGGCCATGTAAAAGAACTTCATGCTGTAAGGGTCAATCAATTCTATGACGAAACAGGCGAAAGGCAGTTTGAAGAAATCAGGGGTACGGATCTTGTATTCCCCTGCGATCTGGCTTTGATAGCGATCGGCTTTACCGGCGCAGACAAAGGGTTGCCAGCAATGTTTGATGTAGAAATTGATTCAAGAGGAAACATCGGTACGGGGCGCAAAAACTACAGAACTTCCAAGCCGAATATTTTTGCAGCGGGTGACGCTAGACGCGGGCAATCGCTTGTAGTCTGGGCTATCGCTGAAGGCAGAGAAGCCGCTCGAGAAATCGATGAATATCTCATGGGTAAATCCAGTCAATTAAAAGCACGAGACACCTCATTGCTTCAAATTGGTTTACCTGGGATGACAAAATAACAAGACACACTTAGCCCTGATTTTCATCCTATACCCTTAAGCAATGATTTGATCAATTACTTTGCTTAAGGGTACTTTCTTGGAATTACACATTACCCACATTTTTAGCTTGGCTTTTTACTGGCCAACTACCTTGACCTTACTAAATGTGTTAAGATGATTTTATGAACACGCAAATTTCAAACAGAATTAATAAATCTATTGTAACGGTTGGTCCGCTTTTAGAGCCTTCCGATGACAAAGATTTTTGGGTTTCTAAGACCCCTTCCGAGCGCCTTCAATTCGTTGAAATATTAAGGCAACTTAACTATAGCCAATATCAATCTACCGCTCGACTTCAAAGAATTCTTACAGTTACTGAACGAATACCAGTTTAGAACACTTAAAGGCAAACAAAAAATCTGCAGGCAGGTTTAAAGACTTAAACGATTTGGAAAACCTTCCTTGAACCCAATAAAGCTAAAACCTAACTTCCATCAATCTAAACAAAATAGCCCATAATCCTAGGCAATGATTTGATCAATCACTTTGCCGGTGCTTATCGGAAAGGGCCGGTTAAAGTTGTTTTTTATTTCGGTGCTGGGGTTGATACCCATCAAATGAAATAGGGTTGCAGAAAGATCTTCCGGCCGAACAGGGTCTGTTGCAGGAAATGCCCCTTTGGAATCTGAAGAACCGAACACAAAACCTTTTTTAACACCACCGCCTGCAAAAAGAACCGTGTAACATTGAGGCCAATGATCACGGCCGGAAAGATTATTCATTTTTGGTGTTCGACCAAATTCACCCGCCCAGAATATCAAAGTTGAATCAAGCAAGCCCCTCTCTTCCAAATCCAAAATCAAGGTTGGTAAAGTTTTATCCGTGATGGGCAGAAGATGATTTTTCATTACCGGATACATGGGTTTATCACGGAATCCATGCGTATCCCACCCACCTTCGCAACCGCCAATCTGGGAAGAAAAATAAACGTTAATAAATGCCGCACCTGCCTCAACCAATCTTCTTGCAAGAAGGCAAGATTGCCCATAAGTGGTTCTGCCATAGCGTTCCCGCACCGCAAGGGGCTCTGCGGAAATATCAAATGCAGTTCGAATAGATCTTGAAGTAAGCATATCATGAGCTCGATCATAATTATCCTGAATGCCCTTAGCCTTGGAAGATTTCTCAAGGATCTTGGTTTCAGCATCAATGATAGACATCATTTCTTTCCGGTTTGCAATTCGTTCAGGGTTGATACCAGAAGGAAGGACAAGTTCGGGGAGGTTGAAATCTACAGAGTTGGGATCTTGGCCAATAAAAAAAGGATCATAGGTTTTCCCCATAAAGCTAGCATGTTGCCCGGGGGTAACCGACCCATCCCTGATTACATGAGGAAAAGAAATAAAGGGCGGCACACCTCCAGATTTCGGTTTAAATTTACTGACAATCGAACCATAAGCAGGAAACAAATCAAGCGTATCACGCAACCTCTGGTCATCGGTTGCAGGCGAATAACCAGTAAGACTGTAATAGGCTGCAGAATTATGATTCTTCATCTCATGATGGACACTTCGAACGATGGTTACTCGATCCATTACCTTAGCCATATTGGGCAGCATTTCCCCGATGGGCATGGATGGAATGATGGAGGAAATCCCTTTGAGAGGCCCGCGGTATGCATCAGGTGCATTGGGTTTCAAATCAAAAGTATCCATCTGACTTGGGCCACCAAATTGGTGCAAAAAAATAATTGATTTTGCTTTCGCTTTGGGGCTTGCAGCTAGAAGGGTGCTAGGCAAAGCAGAACCGACTACAGAAAGAGCAGCGCCTTGCCTGAGAAAACATCTTCGCGAAAACATACCGTAACCTCTTGATCTGTGTTTTATTTATGACCGATACCAAGGTACTAATCTTTTTGAAAATCAATAACTTGCAGAGTCAAACCGCCAAGAATATTGAGCCATTTCAAATCAGTGGAACCTTCGCTAAACTTAATATGAGTACCATCAACAAGGGTTTGATTCCAAGTAGGGTCTGCGGTAAGCCATTGTTTGCCATCATGGAACTCGGCCCAAGCATGCCAAGCCATTTTAGGGGTTTT
>Ga0208856_1000825_pt1 | contig 10635 bp, 8 predicted proteins | sample LakMenEpi13Jul12_FD_150690 | JGI IMG/M metagenome (GOLD analysis project Ga0208856, IMG submission 150690) | Freshwater microbial communities from Lake Mendota, WI - 13JUL2012 deep hole epilimnion (SPAdes) | ecosystem: Environmental > Aquatic > Freshwater > Lentic | place: Lake Mendota, Madison... | reverse complement strand
GCAAATCCGAGTGAGCCGAAGCCTGGAGGGCGAAGGCGAACGTCCGGTGAGACGGTACGGGGTAACCCAGAGCCGGCGCGGGCCAATGCAGTGAACGTCCGGCGACGGGATACGGGGCAGCCCGAAGCCGGCGCGCTTCAGCGCGTGAGGTCGCCGTTGGTCTGCGGCGCTGCGGCGAGCCGCGGGCGGGCTTCGGAGGCGACGACATACGGCCGCTTGTATTCGGGCATGTAGCCCTGCGCGCCGCGGACGGACACTTGCTGGCCCACGAGCGGCGCGAGATTGACGCCGGCCTGCGGCGTGACGAACACGAGCACGGTGTTGTGGTCGTCGACGATGGCCCAGCGCGGCGCATCGGGCCGGCGCGAGACGACCGTGGCCAATCGCCCGGTGGTCTCGAGTGTCGAGGGGGGCGTCCACGTGGGCTGACCGTCGGCGGGGCCGCCGCCGGGGAGCACGCCCGGCCGCACCGGCCGCGTGCCGAGCGTCGAGAGGCTCGACCACATGCTGCCCAGCCGCAGCGGCGATGCGTCGGCCGGGGCAGTGGAAGCGAGGGCCTGGTATTTGCCATGAATCGCCTCAAACCGCGTCAGCCGGGCATCGATCGCCTCGGCCCGCAGACGATCAGCCTGCGACGTCGTCTTGGCGGCGGCCACCCGCAGCCGCTCACGGATCGGGGCGAGGTTCATCTGGTCGGGCGGCCCGGTCACGGCGAGCGAGAGCGCCAGATCGATGTCGGCAAGCTCGTCGGTGGCGGCAGCCCCGCCGCCGCTCGTGACCGCGACCGCCGCGGGCTGGGCCGTCGCCTCGAGCACACCGCTGCCCATCGGGAGCCAGCCACCAAAGAGCCGTTGCGAGAGCGGCACCGGCGTGAGTGACGGCGGCGCCGCCTGCTGCGGTGTCGGCGGAGCGGCCGCGTCGCGCACCTCTTCCACTGCCGCGGCCACGGCGGCGCCGGCATCTTTGAGCGCGGCAAGCGCGGCCCCGGTGTTGGCATCAGCCGGCAGCGAGCGCGGCACGAAGGCGGCGAGCGCGGGCGGCAGGGTGAGATCGGTGAGGTTCGCCCACCGAAACTCGCCCGCCGGCGGCTCGATGCGCATCCACAGGCCCGCATGGCGGCCCGACGGAATTCGCACCTCTTCAACGATTCTCACCCGCTCACCGGCCTCGAGCTGCACCTGGGCGACATGGCGGAGATCGTTGACTTGTGATCCGATCCGCGCCACGGCGCCGTCGACGACGATCACACCGACACGGCTTCCAGGGGCCGTCTGCGTGGATGACTCGCTGCCATCGAGTGCTGCTTCGTCGTCGACGTCGGCGGCACGAATCCAGCTGTAGCTACCCGCAACCGGCCGCACGGCGGCGTACCCAGAGGCGTCGAGCGCCCAGACCTCGACCTCGGCACCCTGTGCGAGCCGTTCCGTGGGGTAGAAGTCGGCGCCCGGTCCGGCGCGGAGATAGGTGTGGTCGCTTGCCACGCGCACCGTCGTCGGCAGGAGTCGATCCGCAGCGGTGCCGACGGTCGTCGGCCCATCGTCGGCATGCGCTCCCCCGCAGCATGAGGCCACGATCGCGACGACGATCGCGCACACGCAGTGCAGTGGTGGCATCGATGTCATGGGGCGAATCAATCCCTGGAGACACGCCGCGCAATGGCGCGTAGACGAGGCTTGGGCATCCTCGTCTACGCGCTGCGGACGGCCTGCCGACAGCGGGCCGCATCTGCCTTGTAGACCACGCCCGCAGGCCGCTCAAGCCGCGAATTTCGGCCGCTCCAGGCCGCTCGCCAGGAAACCTGCCGCGCTCGCCCAGCGTTCCCAGCTTCGGCGGCTTCTACGCCGAAGACGGCGGCGTGGCACTCTGCGCCCGGCTGACAGCGGCGGACATGCCATGCAGTCGCTGCTGGCGCCCGGCCGTCTCACCACCGGTCGACGGGCCGCTCGAGGATCTCGCGAAGCAGGATCGCCTGCCGGATGGTGGCCGGATCGCGGGCGGCCTCGACAAGCTCGCGGGCGGACACTTGTCCACGGGTAGCCCGCCTCGATGCTTCGGTCTGGGCCGCCTCCACGCCAGGCTGCTCGAGACCGGAGTGCAGATGCCCCAACTGCTCCTTGAAGGCATCTTTCACGTGCCGCGCCACGTCCGAGGTCTGCACGTCGAGCGTGCCCACGTGCCGTTCACCGCCCGGCTGCGGGCGTTCTGCTGCCGGCCGCGGCGACGACGGCGCGAGCCGCGGCGGCTGAACTCTCGAAACAGGCCGGGCCGGGAGCGGGGGCTTCGCGGTGCGGGGTTGTGGCGGTGACTCTGGCCGTGATGCAGGCTGCTGGGTGCGTGGCTGCACGGGCTCGGCGGCCGAAGCTCCTCCCGTCACCTGGCGCAAGAAGTCGGCGATCTGCTTGTCGAGCTCGGCCCGCGGATCGGCCTCGGGCCGCACGGGCGGCCGGGGCATGGCGGCCTCGTCGCGCGGAAGGTCGGGAACCCGGATCACTGGCGGCCGGGCCGGGCCGCCCGCCACGCGGCGGAACACAGCGAACACCTGCGACAGGATCCAGAAACCGACGAACAGGATCGGCAGGATCGCTTCCAGCCAGTCGATGCCGGCGGCGAACACGACGGGCACCTGCAGGGACGCGAGCGAACCGATCATGGCACGACAGGAACCGGCGTCCCGCCCCCCGCGATCGTGCGCCGCATGTCGGTGTCGGCCTGCAGATTGCGGAGCTTGTAGTAATCGACGATGCCGAGGCTACCGGTGGCCAGTGAATCGGCGATCGCCTTGGGCACCTCCGCCTCCGATTCGACGAGCGCCGCGCGGCTCTCCTCGATGCCTGCGATCATCTCCTGCTCCTTGGCCACCGCCATCGCCCGCCGTCCCTCGGCGTTGGCCCGGGCCACGCGGGTGTCGGCCTCGGCCTGATCGGCCTGGAGACGGGCGCCGATGTTGGCTCCGACGTCGATATCGGCGATGTCGATCGACACGATCTCGAACGCCGTGTTGGCGTCGAGGCGGCGGGCGAGCACCGTCTTCGAGATCACGTCGGGGTTTTCGAGCACGTCGGTGTGCCGCTCGGCCGAACCGATCGCCGACACAATGCCCTCGCCGACCCGCGCCACGATCGTCTCTTCGGTGGCGCCGCCGATCAGCTGGTTGAGGTTGGTGCGCACCGTCACGCGGGCCCGCACCTTGAGCTGGATCCCGTTCTTCGCGACGGCGTCGAGCGACTCGCGGCCGCTGTTCTTGCCGGGGCAGTCGATCACCTTCGGATAGACGCTCGTCTGCACCGCCTCCCGCACGTTGCGGCCGGCCAGGTCGATCGCGGTGGCGAGTTTCCAGTCGAGTTCCTTGATCTTCGCCTTGTTGGCCGCGATCAGCGCCTGCACGACGAGCGGCACGCGGCCGCCGGCGAGATAGTGGGCCTCGAGGGCCTGGCACGTGAGACCGGAGGAATCCCCGAGCCCGGCCTGCACCGCCATGATCTTGCTGCGCACGATCACGGTGGGATTCACCTTCTTGAAGCTCATCGCCACGAGATCGAAGAGGCCGATCCCCGCGCTCGACGCATACGACTGCAGCCAGAGCCGCAGGTAGCGGGCGAGGAGTCCGAACACCACGACCATGGCGAGAATGCCGAGGCCGAGGACAATCAACGTGGGCATGCGTCTGCTCCGTTCACCGGGAATCTGCTCTCCGAACCCTCAAGACTTGTTCCGGGGCGGGCGCGAGTCAAGTTTGCGGGGGGTCGAGCCCGTCGAAATCGAACGTTTCGAGCATGGACGAGAGCCGGTCGGCCGCGGCGGGGGCCGCCGGTCCCGACGACCGTGATTCCGATTGCACCGGTCGTACGACCTCGCCGGCCGTCTCCCGGAGGCGAGCCGGGGTCACGACCAGATGCCGTCCCTGCACGCTCACGGCCTGCACCGCCGCCCCGCACTCGATCGGCCCGCCGTCACTCTGGGCCTCGACCCGCATGCCGTCGATCTCGACCACGCCCCAGGGAAGCATTTCGCTCAGGGCGCGGCCGCTCTGGCCGAGAAGCTTCTCGAGCTCGCGCCGCCGCGCCGCCGCGGGCGCGACATCGGCAGGGTCGGGGGGCGGCGGCAACACACGCCGGCCGAGGGGCGTCTCGGGAAACCAGCGGAAGGCGAGTGCCAAGACCGTCGGCACGACGACCGTCGCGACCGTGAGCACCACGAACCCGGCCGTCGCGCCCATCTCCAGGAACGCGGTGGCGATCGCCGCCACGATCGCGGTGAGGCTGAGGAAGCCCAGGATGCCACCCGAGGGCAGAAACACCTCGAGCACCATCACGGCCAGTCCGACGACGAGCAGGAGGAGCACCCACACCACGGCCGTCATCGCGCACCTGCCCCGTCGTCCGCGGGCTGCACCACGATCCGTCGACCACGCACGTCGACCACCCGCACCGCCTCGCCCGGCTCCACGAGCTGGCCATCGGTGGTCACGTCGACGAGCCTGCCGTCGATCCGCGCCTTGCCGGCCGGCACGAGCCGCGTGGTCGCGACGCCCGCTGCACCCACGAGATCCGCGAGTGGGTCGTCGAGGCTCTCCTCGGCGGCCGGCGGCTCGAGCAGCACATGCCGCAGCCCCGGCGCCCGCGGCAGCCAGCGCCGCACGAGCGTGGCGATCAGGGCCACGCCCACCGCAGCGCCAAGGATCCCGAGCAGCGACCATTGAAGCTGGCGAATCTGATAGTCGTTCGTCGGCAGCACGAACGACTGGCTCGCGAGCACGAGCGCTGCGATCACGAGCAGCCCGCCGCCCAGGCCCAGCACGCCGAAGCCAGGCAGGACGAAGATCTCCGCGGCGAGGCAAAAGATGCCGGCGAGAAACAACATCACCTCGAGCCAGCCGCTCGTGCCGTGCAGGTATTGGCTCCAGAAGTAGACGATAAACGCCACCATCGCCACGAAGCCGCCGAGGCCGATGCCGGGTGTGTGCATCTCGATGTACAGCCCGGCACCGCCGATGAGGAGCAACAGCCACGCCATGCCCGGGCTTGCCAGCGCGTCGAGCAGCCGGTCGGCCCAGCCAGGCTCCTGCATCGCGATATCAGATGGGAGGCCGTAGGTGGCCACGACCGCCGGAAACCCGTCGACCACGTGGGTCGCGAGGCCCAGTGTCTCGGCCGACCGGCCGGAGAGTTCGATCGGCCCGACGCCCACGTCGTCACCGAGCTTCCATGAATCGCGGTCGTCGCGAGCCAGGAGTTCATCGTCGCTGAAATACTCGGTCCGCCCGCTCGCCGGCTGCACCGCCCGATGCACCACGACCCCGGGTGCCACGAGTGCCACAGGGAGCGACCACGACCGCCCGCGCCGCTTGGCCACTCCTTCGCGCCACGCGACAGCCAACGCCTCCGAGCGGCGCGGATCGACCGTGGCGGCTCCCTCGCCGCCGAGCACGGCCGTCGGCGCGATCACGAGCTCGTCACAGGCCAGGGCCACGAGCGCCGCATCGGCCCGTGCCTCCCGCGGCACGTAGGCCACGGTGCGCACCCGGGCCGGATCGAGCCCGGCGAGGAAGGTCGCGAGCACGAGGCTCTGCTCAGGGTCGCCGCCGGGGCCGTCGATCCTCAGGCACACGAAGTTCGCGCCGCCCGTCACCGCCTCGTCGATGCCGCGCTTCGCGCGGGCGACCGCATCGGCCGTGATCGGCCCGGAGAGGCCGACCAGCACCGCGTTCCAGCCACCCTCCCCGGCCGCGAGCACAGCGAGCGACGTTTCATCAACCCCGAGACCGCGGGCGAGCTCGGCGGGGGTGCCGGCCAGGAGACGCACGAGCCCGAGCTCGCGGGCCCGCCGTCCGGCGAGCACGAGCGGCACGGGCCCGACCTCGTCCACAGAGAGCACCGCTGCCTCGCGCTTCACGGCGTCGAGATCCCGCGTCTCGACGAATCGCTCGCCGTCGTCGGTCGCCACCCGGACCACCTTCGCGGCCGGATCGAGCAGTGCCAGGGCGAGTGCTGCCGGCACGGTCTGGCGCCGGCATGCCACCTGGGCGTAGGCCGCACGCATCGCGTCGTCGACGGCCGGCTCCTCCGCATTTGCAGGCCCGAGCACGGCGTCAGCCGGCATCACAATCTCTTCGCATGCCAAGGCGGCGAGCACCGCATGTCCGCGAATTCCCTCCGGGAGGAATGCCACCGTCTTCACGCCGTCGAGCCGACCGTCGCCAAGAAATCTCGCCAGTTCGAAGGCCCGTCCAAAATCGGTGGGGAGGGCGCCGTCGTCGTCGGTCGGACGAAATTCGAGCACGAGCACGCCGCGCTTTGATCCCTGACTCCGCAGGCCGTCGAGCTGCCGCAGGATGGCCGCCTTGACCTGCGTGTCGCGGGTGCCGGTGATCGGCAGCCTGACCACGACCGTGGCCGCGGGCACTGGCCGGTCCCCTTCGGCGCGGGCAGCCCGCACGCCCGGCACGGTGGCGCACGCCGCCATGACGAACGCGCACAGGAGCCCGAAAAAAAGCCGGTGGCGGGGCATGTCGGGCATTCTAAAACCACGCCGCGGCGAGTCAAAAAACCGGCTGTTGTTATACTCCGGCCCCGATGAACAGTTGCGATTCCACCGCCGACCCGACCGCCCGCCTCGTCGCCCTCGTGGCCCGCAAGGCGCTCAAACGTGGCACATTCACGCTGGCTTCGGGCCGACAGGCGAGTTTTTACCTGGATGCGAAGCAGGTGGTTCTCGACGCCGAAGGGGCGATGCTCGTCGGGCAGGCGCTGCTCGCCCGGCTGGCCGCCGCGGCCCACTTCCCCGACGCGGTGGGGGGCATGTCGATCGGTGCCGATCCGATCACCGGCGCCGTCGTGACGATGGCTGGCGTCGCGGGGCGGCCGCTCAAGGGGTTCATGATCCGCAAGGAGCCGAAGGATCACGGCACGAAACGCTACGTCGAAGGTCCGGTGGAGCCGGGGCAGCGGGTCGTGATCGTCGAAGACGTGACCACCACCGGCGGCTCGTCGCTCCTTGCGATCGATCGGGCCCAGGAGTTCGGCCTTGTCGTCGACCGGGTGATCACGGTGATCGACAGGCTCGCCGGTGCCGAGGCGGCCTTCGCGGCCCGGGGAATTCGCCTCGAGTCGCTCCTCACGATCCGTGATCTCGGCATTGACCCGGACGCGGCCTAATCCACCCGCTTGCCCCAGGCAACACGCGGGCCGTAGGCTGGGCTCAGCGACTCGTGCCACCCGCCGTCGAGAGATGTGCGATGCTCCCGGGCTTCTTCCGCCTGCCGTCCCCCACCGTCGCGACCTACGTCTGCCTCGCGCTTCTGGCGGCGTCGGCGGGCGCCGACACAGGCGCGCCAGACCGGCTCGCCTCGCTCATCGCCGGCCTCGGCGACGACGATTATCACCGGCGCGAGGCTGCAGCGGCCGAGCTCAAGGCACTCGGGCCGACGGCGATCGATGCCCTGCTGGCGGCCGCGGAGACGAGTGGCGACCTCGAGATCGCGCTCCGGGCCCGCTGGCTCGTGGAGACGATTCCCTTCGAAACGCCCCGCGATCCCCCGGAGGTTGTGAAGCTCCTCTCACGATTCAAGCGGCGCGGATTCGACGAGCGTGTGCAGGCGATGCATCGGCTTCTGCGAGTCGACGACGATGCCGGCATTGAACCACTGGCCCGCATCACACGGCTCGATCCGTCGACGGCCGGCTCACGGGTGGCAGCGGCGCTTCTGGCACGGGAATGGTGGCCCGATGACCCGGCCTGGCCCGAGATGCGGGGCCGGATCGAAGCAGGGCTCGGCCCGAGCACCAGACCAGCGGCCCGGTTTCTCTCGGCGCTCGTCGCCTTCACCGGCGCAGAGAACGATTCCGATCGCGACGCCGCCCTCGAGGCGGCCACGACGGCGCTCGGTGATCTGCGGCGCCCCGCCGCCGACGAGACGGCGGCCCCCACCGGCGACGACGAGGGCGATGAGCGTGTGGTGGTCGGGCGCACGCTGCAGATCTTCGAGCGTTGCCACGTGCGCATGCTGCTCGCCGCGGGCCGGCACGACGCGGCGCTCGCCGCCGCCACGGTGCTGCTCGAAGCGACGACGACCCTCGACGAACCGGATCGACGGGTGGCCGCGTGCGTCGACACGCTCACCTGGGCGGTACAGGCCGGCCTGCCGGAAGCCGTCGAGGCGGTCCTCGCCGCGCCCGACCTCGCCGGCCGCAGCCCCCTCGTCGCCCACGCCATCGCCTTCGCCGAGCAGACCCGCGGCCACGAAGCAGCCGCCACCGCCCGGTTTGAGGCGGCATTCGAGGCTGGATCACACGACGGGTTTCTGGAGCGGTTGCAGGCGGCCGTGATGCTCGCGAAGTGGGGGCGTGTGGAGTGGGCCACGCGTTCGTACGAGGCCATTCTCGACGACACCGATCTGCCCGCTGCCGAACGGGCGCTGACCGCGACGATGCACGGTGAACTGCTCCACGACATCGATCGCGACGACGAGGCAGCCCGGTGCCTGCAGCGGATCTTCGGCGACGACGAGCCGGGCGGCGGCGCCCGGCGGCCGGCTCTCGAGCAGTTTGGTCGCGACCCCCGCTCGGTCCGCTCGCGGATGCATTTTTTCGAGAGCTGTGCGCTCGCCCGGCGCGGTGATCGTGCCGGCTGCCGTGCGGCCGTCGAGCAGGCGCTCGCCGTCTACCCCAAGGATGTCGACGCGCTGATCGCCCTCTACGATCTTCCCGACAACACCGCCGAGCAGCAGGCCGACGCGATCAGGCGTGTGCGAGCGGCACTCGAAAAGCTCGAAGAGGACATCCAAGCGGTGCCCGAGGATCCGGCGGCCTACAACGAATATGCCTGGCTCGTGGCAAACACCGAGGGCGATGTCGAGAAGGCGACCCGCTATTCGAAAGCCTCACTCCTGAAATCGTTCGACAACGCGAGTTTCCTCGACACGCTCGCCCATTGCCATGCCGCCGCCGGCCGACCCACCGCCGCGATCCGGATGCAGCGGGTGGCACAGCGACAGGAGCCCTACAACCGCACGATCCAGCGGAATCTCGAGCGGTTCGAGAAACTCGTCGAGTAGGACAGGCTCGAGACTCTCGTCCGATTTGTAGCGTGTTCTCTGGCAATCGTTCGTATGCACACGGTCCACCTGCCCGACACGACCCTGGCGGTCCACACGCCCGGCAGCGGCCTGCCAGTGCTGCTCTTGCATGGGTTTCCCTTCGACCACGCCATGTGGGCCGGGCAGGATCCGCTCGCCGACGACGTGCGGCTGATCGTGCCCGACCAGCGCGGCTTCGGCCGCAGCCCGGGCCCGCCCCCCGCCAGCATCGCCCAGCTCGCCGACGATGCGGTCGCCCTGCTCGACGCAGTCCACGTGGCCGAGCCGGCCGTCATCTGCGGCCTCTCGATGGGCGGCTACGTGGCCGAGCAGGTGGCTGCCAGGTATCCGCACCGCGTGCGGGCCTTGATCCTCGTCGACACGAAGCTCGAGGCCGACACCCCTGAGGCACGTGTCGCCCGCGCGAAACTGGCCGCGACGGTGACGCGCGTGGGGCAGGAGGCGGTGGCCGAGGCGATGATCCCGAATCTCCTCGCGAGGTCCGACGCCGGCCGGGGGCGTCCGGGCCGGGCCGCCGTCGAGGACTACCTGCGACGCACGATCCATGCCACCCCCGTCGCGACGATCACCGCCGCACTCGGGGCGCTTGCCGCCCGGCCGGACATGGTCGACCCGATGCGGGTGGTGACGGTGCCAACGCTGCTCGTCGTCGGCGCCGAAGACATGATCACCCCGCCCGATTGCATGGAGCGGGCCGAGCGGGTGTTTCCGCGGCCGCGGCTCTTGATCATGCCCCACTGCGGGCACATGGCGCCGCTCGAAGACCCGGCCACGTTCAACGCGGCGGTGCGGGAGTTTCTTCGCGAGGTGGCGGGCCCCGGCGCTGGCCTTCCGGAGGACGATCGCCCTCGGGAACCCGTCCGTTGAATCGCGGCCCACCGGGGGGCGGTCCTGGCGGCAGTGCCCCCGGCCCAGGAAAGCCACGAAATCCGCCGCCATCGCGAAACGAGCCCCGGCCCGAGCCAGGCCGCACGAGGGCATAGTGGTCGAGCCACTCGAGCCGCTCTGTGGTGTTGAGTTCGATCACGTCCTTGCGCTCGGCGGGGTCGCGGGTGGCGAGCCATTGGTGCCAGAGCCGCGCGGCTTCGAGCAGTTCATCGCGGTCGGGGCCCGCGTTGTCTCGACCGCCGAGCACCTTGGCCAGCCGCACGATCTCGCGCCGGCCGTCGGACGACAGCCGCTGGAACTCCCCGGCAGCCGCGGAGATTCGCTGACGCTCCTCGGCCGGCCGACCGCTCAGTTGCTGCCGGCGGTCCACGGCCGGCCTGCCATCGGGGCCGGGCAGCACCGCTGCAAACGTCGCCACCGCCGAGTCGAGCGCCTCGAACGCCGGCGCTATGGTCTCGCCGCCCCGTTCGCCTCCCCGGCCGAGCGCGAATCGGCGCGGCGGCGGATAGTCACGCCGGGCCACCTCGGTGAGAAACCCCACGCTCCCGGCTTCCTTCAAGACGTCGTAGTGTTCGAGCACAGGCAAATACTCGAACGCCGCTTTTTCGGGATCGCTGACGGTGGCCCGGCTGGCGACCATCCCCACGACGAAT
>Ga0208856_1000822_pt1 | contig 10650 bp, 15 predicted proteins | sample LakMenEpi13Jul12_FD_150690 | JGI IMG/M metagenome (GOLD analysis project Ga0208856, IMG submission 150690) | Freshwater microbial communities from Lake Mendota, WI - 13JUL2012 deep hole epilimnion (SPAdes) | ecosystem: Environmental > Aquatic > Freshwater > Lentic | place: Lake Mendota, Madison... | reverse complement strand
CATTCCACTTCACTCATTTTTTTTACTCCTTTTTATACGATCCACGGCGTTTTACTCACTACGCCATTAGGGGCAATGTGAATAAAATTATACTTGCTATGGTAATATAACTCACCATTAAATAGTTTTTTCTTAGCTAGATACTCATAAACAAATATAGGACTAATATTAAGTGGCTCAAAGTCAATCGCCCAGAGTGCTTCACCATCTTGATAACGCCAAACATGAAAACTATTGTCAGATGATTTAAGTGAACGATTATACTCGAGTTCTCGATAGCCGCTTGTGATTTTTAAAGGAATATCTTTGCCGAAATGCAAGCTGAGTTCATCTCTCAAGCGTTGCATATAACCCATAGCGATATAAGCAATTCCGATATTGTTTAAATCAAAAGTATCTACTCTATGAATGATCTCATGCAGATTAAAGTTTTTAGTTTTAGTCTTTGGTATTATCATTGTACAAAAGCGAAAATTCCTTGGATTGCAATCTGAGCGATAATCGTAGCGATTGCCACTGCTCCTGCTGCCCATGCAAGTTTAAGCTCTAATGCTTGTTGAGATTCTGTCACTTTGGTTAGTGATGCTTTTATTTCATTAATAGATGACTGAATATTATTCACAAGTGCTTCCACATGCGTTAGTCTTCTATCTAAATCTCTGACTTCTGATTCCAAATCTTTCACCATTATATCGCTCCAATCGTGATTTTCCCTTTCCAAATCATTTCTTCGTCAGGAGAACCATGTACTACTATTGATACGCCTGATGTAACAGGGTTTAAAACTACCTTAAGAGCAGGGTTTGAAGTTCTCACTGGTTTTTTGATGATATCTTCTTGTACTTTTTCAACCCTATCAGTTACAACAAATACTGCTGCTTTTTCACTTGCAAACCAGTTTAAGCCGCTTGCACCATATCCAAGGATATCAAACTCGATTACGCTGAGATTTTCAACAAGGATTACTGCTATCTCTTTATTAGGATTCTCTTGGTTAGTTGTGACATTAACGTCAATGATTTTAAAGTTCTTAGAACCACCAGACTCACCAACAGGGCCTTGTTCGCCTTGTTCGCCTTTGTCGCCCTTATCGCCTTTCTCACCTTGCTCACCTTTCTCACCTGGCTCGCCTTTTTGGCCTTTCTTACCGTCTAAACCGTCTTTTCCGTCAATTCCGTCTTTCCCATCAAGCCCATCTTTGCCGTCGATTCCATCTTTGCCATCTTTACCATCAAGCCCGTCTTTGCCGTTAGCTCCGTCTTTTCCGTCAAGTCCGTCTTTCCCGTCCTTGCCATCTTTACCATCAAGTCCGTCTTTCCCATCTTTACCATCTTTGCCATCAAGCCCTTTGATGCAACCAAGGTTGGTATCATCACCCTTATTGCTGACTAAATGTAGATAACCGTTATCATCTAGATAACCTCTCTCTGGGTAAGTGATATCTAGTTCTGCTTTTTTATTCTTCAACATGTTCGGTTGTCTCCTCTGGTACTAAAGATTGTATTTGTATAAGTAAGCTATTAACTTCATTCCACGGCTTACTAGCTAGGTAATTCACTATTTTAGTTAGTAATTCGTGGCTGATCTTGAATTGCATATTAGTATTATAGAGGATAAATGGTAATTGTGTTATTTCCACACTCCCAGCACTTTAATATACGGAGTGGCTAATTTCCACACCCCTGAAATTTTTATATATGGGGTGGTTTCTTTCCACACCCCTGACACCTTAAGCCAAATTTTTGTGACAGCAGCAACAATGCCTACGATTGGTAGTGAACCAATTTCTGTTTGTGCCCCATCAAAAAATCTTCTACTTGCCATTATGATTCACCTATAAATATTGACATAGCACCATTTGAAGCAGTACTACTAAAAATACCCATCAAACTTAAATGTGTTGTATCTGAAAGCTCTGGAATCCCACCAATAAAGCCACCAGTGATGATATCGTTCCAACTAATGCCCTGCGCATTTTCCACACACACCGCTCCAAGAATCTTGAATAATGCAACTCCAAAGTTCCCAGCAGTTCCAGTGGTTGCTGTCAAAGTTACGCTTTCCACCGACCTGACACCTGTATCACCAGCTTGCAATGGTAAAAAAATCATTCTAGCTGATGAGCTATTACCAGAACCACCGAATGCTTGTACTGCTGTGGTTCTGCCTGAAGTGCCTGCTTGGTTTGTATAACTTACTGTCACTGTGGTTGCTGTACCACCAATTGCTGTATAAATTGTTAGGCCAATCATCACCCCCACTCCATCAGTGTAGCGAGTGAGTGCGGCTGTTGGTAGATTTGTTGTTTGTGCTGTGGTGAGAGTGCCATCTAAACCGCCTTGGTGAGACAATCTATCAATTATATAATAAATACCTGTGGCCGATGCTGTACCTAATCTAGCACCAATAATATACGGGCTTTCGGGCGAATAATTAGGTAGATAATAATTTAGTGCGCTGGTATCTGATTTGCTTAGAGCTGCTGCTGTGGATGGAACCGCTGGAAATGATCCAGTTGTGGGGTCTAATGTGAGTCTGTAAAGGTCATGCAATCTAGCGTTAGCGGCAGTGGATCCAGTGATGGTAGCATTGACCATGCTCTGCTCTTCTAAAGAAGATAAAAATGTACTGTATCCACTAAAAGCCATTGTTATTTCTCCACAAAACTTAAACCATAACTATATTCTCCCACCGTTGTTGTGTTTTGTAAAAATGCAAAAGCTAAACAAGCGTTAGTATCAATCTTTGGCAATCCTGGTAATCCTGTGGTGAAATCTCTAAACCCTGGTGCTGCTGCCGCTCCAATAGGAATATAGGCAATCGGCCTAGCAATCGTAATCCCAAAGTCTCCAGCCGTTCCTGTGGTTGCATCTAACTTCACTTTTTCAATCGCTTGAATCCCTTTGTCGCCTGCAGCTAATGGAATCGGAGTCATTCTTGTAGCTTCTCTAAAACCAGCACTACCAATCGTTTGCGTGGAAGTGCGGCCTGTGGTTCCTGCACTATTGGTGTAAGTCATTGTAAGAGTTCTATTTGTTGAACCTATGGTTGTATAAATCTCATAAAAAGCAATATTGCCCACCCCACCTGTGTTGCGTGTGAGTGCTGGTGTTGGTGTGGTTCCTTGCACTGTTTGGTCTGCTGTGGAAACTCCACTTAAACCGCTAATATGCAAAAGCCTATCATACACTAGTAATATTCCTGGTGTGGTACAAGTGGCAAATATTTGTGTGAGCCATTTCTCTCTTGAACCACCTGGATTTGTGATTGGCAATGCACCATTGGTACTATTCGTTGGTACTGCCACCGCTCCTGGAGCCGCTCCATTGCCATAAGTGCCATCATATTGCCAAAGTGAAGTGTAGCGACCCCCCACTGGTGTGGTTGCTCCCACTCCGTTTACCCTACCCGCTTTGAAAGCAAAAATGTTTTCAGGAGTGCCATTATTACCGCCAGTAAAGCGATTGATTAAATCTGATAAATCTGTTAATGCTGCCATTAGTTACCGCTCCAATTAACGCCTCTGCCAATAGCATCAGCTTTCACTTGCCCAATGAAACCTGCCAAATTATCATAATTCACCCCAGACGACATCTCCATCGTGCCTAAATTGGAACCAAACTCGATTTCGATTTCGCTGCCACTAGCTTTTATGTTTGCGATCCAGTCGCCCGTGCCTGCCTGATAAAAAATTGTTCCGCCTATAATTTCTACGATCATATATTTCCTTTATGTGTATTGTAAATAAATATCCCCATCATTACCACCGCTTGGTGCTGCTGTTCCTGATGTTATCACAGGCACTGCTGCATTTAGAGTGGTTCCACTAAAACTTAAATTACTGCCAAGTGTTATTTCTTGCATTGTACCGTTTGTACCGCTCTCTCTACCAAGCAAACGGTTATTAGTGATATCCTGAATCTTTGCGTAGGTGACAGCTTGATTATCAATCGTCCAAGTGGCTCCAGAAGCAGATACAGTGATATCTCCTTTATCACCATCAGTGAGGCCTGGATTTGTGGTGGCAATAGAAATAGAACCAGCCGCATTTGTGATTGTGATATTAGAACCAGCAGTGAGAAAAGCGTTTTCCCATAGGCCTGCGGTTTCGTCTCTGATTAATAATTGTCCGTTCTGTGGGCTTGAAATTAGCACATCATGTAGTTCGTCTATCTCGTAGCCATTTTGTGGCTTCACATAGATTTGACCATTCCCAGCATTTGCACGTTCCACCACCCCAATAAAAACTAAATGGTCTGGTTGTACTGGTTTAGTTCTTGTAAAAGTTCCTGCAGTGGAGCCAAGCCAAAGCGTATCTCCCTCCACAAAAGGGCTTCCTAAGCTCATTCCATCAATAACACCCTGAGTGATGACAAAACCAGTTTGACTTGCAGCAATAGATTCTGCCACAATACCCAAAGTTTTTGCACTAGTGGTATCGCTTATATTAGAAGCTCTTTTTACTGTGGCTCTATTCCCAGAAGCACCAAATAAATACACCACTTCACCCTTATTAAGAGTGGTGGCTTCAGCGTTTGTCACTCTCACATGCAAATCTTCACCAAGTACATTACTCACATTACCGCCTCTGAAACCTAGTTCCAATGAGCCTTCTGTGGCATTCCAAGCTAAAGTGCCTTCCACAATCGCTGGTGGGGTGGCTGCTGTGTCGATTTGAATATAATCGGTGGTCACATTAGCAGTGTCTAACGCTCCTGTGTCGGATAGGATAGCTGTACTGTTTTGAATTAGCTTACCAGTTGTAGAATCGAATCTAACTAACGCATTGTCAGTCGCGCTACTAGGGCCTACTACGTCACCAGAGCCTGATACAGTCGCCCAAGTGCCATCTCCTCTGAGATATGTGCTAGAACTAGGAGTGCCAGTCGCGCTAATCTTTGCAATGGTAACAACACCATTATCAATCGTCCAAGTAGTACCACCACTTGAAACTGTGATATCGCCGTAATCTCCGTCAGAGACTCCGCCCCCACCTCCACCAGCAACAAACTCTAAACCAGTTGCGGTAGAATTGACTCGAACATATTTTAAAGAATTACCAGTATAACTGGTTGGTACATCAGTTAAATCAGTAAAACGTCCGAATCCATGAGATATTATGCCCATTAGTAATATTTACTGCGGGCTTCATCAACAGCACCCAAAACAGTAACCCTTAGTTCTCCACCAGTATTGCCTATCTTGAAACCTTCCGGGATTTGTATTTGTCTTGAACCACCTGCCGGTAATGGGTTATCGTTTGTAGTCGCTGTGACCGTTCCTGTACCTACTAAATAAAAACATTCTGCTGTTCTTGCGTTAAGTTCTACTATTGCAGTTCTAAGAAACGCATTGCTAGAAGTTCCAGTAGCTACTATAACAGGGCTACCTAACGGTAAAAAAGTGTTATTAACTACATGCCCATTATTGTCTTTTGCTTGTCCCATAATCCTATTCTACCTCTTTTTTGCGTTTCTATCTCTAGGGAATGACCTATTTTGAGATTTACTTTGAACTCTTAAGTTTGATGGTCTGTTATCTTTTGCATTGCCGTTTTTATGGTCTACATCTTTGCCATCACCTTTGCTGACTTTACCAGTTTTTTCCATGTTTCTGCGAGCTTGAACACGAGAAGCACGCTTCTTGATTTGTTCAGGCTTACCATGGTAATTCTGGTATTCGGATTTATAGTTGCGTTTCTTCATCTCACTTCCTTCTCTTAACTGACTTATTGACCTTTCCTTTAACAGCACTATTATTGTTTTTATTGTACTTATAATCGCTAGGTTTGCCACCTCTATCCTTAGCGGCTCTATCCTTAGCTCTTTCTGCTGGTGTCATATTGCCTCGTGCTTCACCTTTCTTAGTTGCTTCTCGAGTGCCTTTCTTAAGATTGCCTGACTCTTGTAGTTTTTTGGTTGCAACAGCATACGCTTGAGATTCACTCATACCATTTGCTTTCAACTGACTAACTAAACGTTCTAAAATTTTTGGCATATTACTTCCTTTTTGTTCCTTTTGGTAAACCTGCTTTTGACTTCACTGACTTCTTACCCACACAACCCCAAGCCTTTCTGCTTAGGTCATTAGCGCATGGTGGTTTAGCGCATTTCTTAATACCACTACTACGGGCACAATAGTTATCGCCTTTCTTAGTGCCTGGTGCAATAGAATATCCTTTAGCACCAAAACTTCTTGTCTTACCATTCACCTTAGCTGTGTATTTCTTGTCCGCCATTATTTATTCCTTCTATAGTTGTAGCATTTTTCACTGCGTTCTTTTCTGTGAGTCTTTGTGTTTCATACCCTGCTAGAATCGTCATTAACGCACTTTCTTTGCTTAGTATGAGCTGTGCTGCCCCTTGTAGGTTTTGCGCCTCTCCAGCGTCCACAGAAGCCTGTAATAATTGGTATTGGCCTGGTTTATTAGCTGTGAAATCCTTAGCCTCTTGTAGTTTAAGACTATACACCAATGACATGAAAGCCCCTTGTGTGAGAAGCTTTGCTCTTAATGCACTATACTTGTTATCAATCTCTTGTATCTTACGCTTCTTAGTCATCTCAAGAAGAGCTTCTTGCTTTTGTGCTTCACTAGGTTCAAACCCATCATCAAAAGAAAGCACATTATTAACAATCGTAAACGCACGACCTTGCGAAAAATAGATACCAATATCAACTAAATCTTGTCCTGTCATAAGCTAAACTCCATCACCCTAAGCACTGAGCCTGTGTAGATTGTAGATTGGTCACCAGAAGTGACTCTGTGAGCCACTCTGTAATAAGGAGTAGTAGTATTAGCGTTATGCTTGAATAAGAAAGTCACTGGGCTTCTGTTGTTGATAACAAACTGTTCTTCTACTTCTCGCACTCTTAGATTGGTTCCAGCAAGCACAGTGCTAGTACCACCATTTGATGGGTTAGATCTGTGAGCTACTCTATAGTAAGGAGTGCTTGTTGAAACAGTATGTCTAACTGAATCAAAAAATGCGATAATCTGCCCTGTATTTGCAGATGGTGTTACTTGTTGATTGGTTATGGTTGATAAACTGCTCCATGTACTATTGTCAGGTGAATATTGAAGTTGTACTTGATTTGAAGCTTGACCATCTGAAAGATCAACAGTATTCATATTTCCTTGAATCTCAACATATCTAGTATTAGAACCATTAATCGGTGTGTATGCCAAACTAAGTCCTGTCGCTTGATAGGTAGTTGATGTTGTTGAAGCGTCTGATGCTAACTGAGTAGCCTCTGTGACTTTTACTTCCTTAGCACCAGGCCCAAGATTAGTGCTTCTAGTAAAGGTATCCAACGTACTCCAAGTGCTGTTATCAGTTGAATATTGAAGATCAATGAAACCCTCAGCAGCAGAACCATCAGGGTCGTTTACATTCCAGTCGATTTCCCCGTAGATATATCTGTCATTTGTACCAGTGATTGGCGTATAAGCAATAGCAAGTCCACTTGCAGTAGCTGTTGTAGCAGTGACTACCGAATCAGAACCTAGTGAAGCCTGTGTGTTTTTAACCAGCGTCCCAGCTACTGTGAAACCTAGCTTATTAGCAGTAATTGTTCCGTTAGCAATCTTGTTAGTAGTCACAGCATTATCAGCTAGTTTACCCTCGGTGACGTTAAGATTGGCAATCTTGTTAGTCGTAACCGAATCGGTGGCTAGTTTAGCTTCGGTGACATTAAGATTGGCTATCTTGTTTGTTGTTACTGAGTCGGTAGCTAGTTTGATTTCTGTGACATTACTATCAGCAATCTTGGCAGTCGTTACCGCACTGTTATCAATCGTGAAAATATTAGCACCACCACTGATGGTGATATCACCCTTATCTCCGTCCGTCACACCACTAACAGCCGCAATCAAAGCAGTTATCTCTTGGTAGGTTAGATACTTAGTTAAAGCACTAATAGAGTTTTGGTATACATTACCAGTACCAGAGTTGATTAAGATATCTCCATTAGGGTTTAATGGGTCGATTTGGTAAGTCTTTAAACCTGCTGCAAATTGTTGTGCTGCAGTGAAAATGTTAGTTCCGTTAAGTTCAACCCCTGAGTCGATAATCCAGTTATACGCTAATATCACCGCTTGTAAGAGCAATAGGTTATTAGCATTTTCGATTTCTGCTGTTACCGTATCACCAGCACTGACCTGGGTTAGTTGGTTAGTGGCAGGTTTATTCGCTGTTATATCTGTCTTGGTAACTGTCATTATCTAATATTATACCCTTTCCGCATTTCTTTGTATTTCATCATCATTCCAGCGAACTCTTGCGGGCTCACTATCCCTTCTCTGACAAGTTCTCTAGCAATTTGTTCACGCTTGGTTATCTCAGCATCTGCTATATACTTGTTGCCCTTGTTGGTTGTGACTTGTTGTAAATCAGCAGTACCATAGTTTCGTAGATTGCTAATCGTTTGTTCTGCGTTTGCTAGTGCTGTATTGTAAGCCACTGTACCAGGTTGTCTTTCACGCAATAAGCGTGTTTCGTTAAGTAGCTTTTGTTTTTGTTGGTTATCAATCAAGTTAGAACCAAGTAAATCATTTTCAATCATTAATATTTTTTGCGCTCTTACTTGTTGGTCATTGATAGACTTTTCTTGCGCATAAGGCTGTTGCATTGCCGTAAGAGCTTTATCTGCCATGCTTTCTTTGTATTTATCACTCTGTCTGTAAACCGCTTCAGTAACCAATCTAGGGGGCATATAACGATAACTAGGATTAACTTCTGGGTTGTAGATATCCTGTGGAGTACCTTGTAATGCTAATTGCGCTGCACTACCAGCCGTTTTAAACAAAGTTCCAGAAGTTGGGAAAGCAGCATTAGCAATAGTCTCAAATCGGTTCATTGGATTAGATTCTTTGATAGCCGCACCAGTTTTAACTGCTCTTGTTATATAAGGAGCAGCCATTCCGCCTACCGCTTCTAGTGTTGTCTTACCAAGCGCATCACTAGTGATTGGCATATTCTGTTCTTCGTTGCCGATATAGCCAGAACGATATAAGCCTAGTCCAACGGTAGCACCAATCACAGTACCAGCACCAGCCGCAACTTCTAATAGTTTCTTAGCTACCTTAGCAGGGTTTTTGCTTGTGGTGACTTCTTTGGTTAGATTCTTAAGATCTGTTCTAAGAGCAGTTGCAAATTTGTTATTGAATGTATAAGCGAAGTTAGCTGCTCTTTCTATGCTATCGCCAGTTAAAGAAACTAATGCTCTATCGTAACGAGTTTTAGCTGTGTACTTTAAGCCTGTGTTTACTAAGTACGCTATTACTGGTGCAGGCAATGGTTTTTTTCTTTGGTTTTTATCGGTCTTGTATCCTTTATAGAAGTCAATTACTAACTGTCTTTCTTTTTGGTCTGGTATAAATCTGTCAATATCTTCAAGAACTAAATCTGGATTTTTTTGTAAGTTTCTATGACGAGCAACAATTTGAGATTTCTTGTTAAAAGCATCTGATAAACGAGTTCCAATATAGATAAACTTATTGAGTGATAAGCCAGAAGCCGCAAGACTTTCTTGAAACGCTTTGCTATAACGCTTATCCTGAGCGAGTTTGAATAGTTTTGCTGTCTTACCAGTAAGGCTTTCGAACTGTCCTGTATCCATGTAAGATTCAACTGCATCTTGTAGCCCAGCATCTTTCAATATCTGCTTCATTTGCCCTTTGTATTGTGGGAATACAGTTGCGATTGTAGTGGCTACCCCATCTAATGCGTTTATCAGACCGTTTCTAGCCATTGATAATGGGATATCTAAGAACTGTGACCCAAGCGTTGAAGAACCTGTGAAACTGATAGCAGATGCTGCTGACGAGAAAAGCTTATAAGAATTTGGAACTTTAGAACTACGGCTTGCAATCGCTTTACCCATCAACACAATAGCTTTTTGTGCATCTTCTTTCGATTTGAAACTGCCAATGTTTTTTGATACTAGGTTAATGATATTCTCTTTCAAATTACCAGTTGCATTACCGAATAAATCTATTTCTGCTTGTTTCTCGGAAATGTTATCAAGCCAGTTGTTGATACCTTGCATTGGATCGAATAAGTCAATGATGTCATCTGTAACTTCTGGTATTGTTTTAGATTTTTCTAGTTCTCTTGTAAGATAACGATTCTCAAAATTAACTTCTTGCTCATCAGTTAAGAAACCAGAATCTGATTCATACGCTTTCTTTTGAGAGCCAAGTCTTGTTTGCAGTTCTTGGACATCGCTCCAACCTCTTGGGAAGTAGATTCCATTGACTAGGTCAATATCCATACCTGCTTTGTTCATGGCCTCTGCTTGTGCTTTGAAGAAAGGTTGTAGAGCTTCTAGTTGTCGTGCTAAGTCAGGTGGTAGCGCATCATAACCAAGACGGCCAATGTTAGCAAGGTTTTTCATTACTGCTGTATCACCGGAATATTTTTTGATTACATTAATCAATGGTTTAACTTGTTCTAGTAATTGTGCTTTGTAGATTCCAGGGCGAACTGCAAAGTTATACATCATTGCGCCTACATCTTTACTAAGCCTTGCAACTTCGTCTACAACAGGTTTCCATCTATTGACTTTTGCATCTTTGTCGTATTCGATTCTTTCAGGTGTTAGTTCTTCTGGTTTAGCTATTGGTGTTTCTGTTTCTGCTTTTATAACTGG
>Ga0208856_1000817_pt1 | contig 10711 bp, 10 predicted proteins | sample LakMenEpi13Jul12_FD_150690 | JGI IMG/M metagenome (GOLD analysis project Ga0208856, IMG submission 150690) | Freshwater microbial communities from Lake Mendota, WI - 13JUL2012 deep hole epilimnion (SPAdes) | ecosystem: Environmental > Aquatic > Freshwater > Lentic | place: Lake Mendota, Madison... | reverse complement strand
TACAGCAAGCGCGTATGGCTTAAATTGTCTGATGATAATGGAATTAATTATCTACTTTACGATTAATCGTTAAATTAATTGTCATTTTTGCGAATTTAAATTTAAATTTAAATGTGATAAATTGTAATAAAATAAATAATATAATTGATTGATTGATTGATTGATTGATTGATTGATTGATTGAAACTGAACTTTATAAATAGCATGGAAAATATTAACCAAGTAGCCTATTTGATATTTGCCGCTTTTACGATGGGGCTGGCAATAAAATCTTATTTTGAATTCAATAATCAAATTATTCATCATGATTTGAAAACGAATTGGGCGTGGTCACTTTCGTCATTTGTGTTATCAAATATTTTTTGTGTCTTGGGCGCTATGGGGTTTGACGCTTTTTTGTTTTTAGGAAACGTATTTTTAATAGTTTCTTTTTTTTGGATGGGTCTGTTTTTTAGAGTTCTTCACGGATCTATTACCCCTATTTTAATTAAAAGTATCAAATTGAGTGCTTTTTTATTTACAGTTACCTTTGGCGTTTTATTTTTTTTAAAAGCACCGTACATTTGGCGTTTTTATTTAGTGAGTGTCGCGATTATTTTACTTGCGTTGTGGCATATAGAAGAACTCAGTCGAGCATTAAAAAAAGAAGTGACGTTGCATCTGAACGCTCTTTTGTATCTCAAATATATTTTACTTATTATCTGTTGTATTCGCGTCATTACTGCACAAGATATTTTTGATGCCGCGGTTCACTATTTTTATCAAGAGAGTTCGTATGGTTTAATTGCGAGATTAATGCTTTCGGGTATCAATTTAGCCACTTTTGTGCTGGTTGGCGGGTATGTTTCCGAGAAAATTTTGCTTGGCGAAAGAAATTTAGTGGCTCAATTAAATGACACCATAGTGAAATTAAAAACGGTTACGCATGAGAAAGATGAAGTTCAACAACTCTTAGATGAGCGTGAATTGCTCATCGCGTCACTTGTCAAAGCAGAAAAAATGGCAGAAACGAGCGTGTTGTCCGCGTCTATTGCACATGAATTAAGTCAGCCCTTGTGTGCCATTCAACTAAATGCGCAATCGTTGCAGTTTTTAATGCATGAGCCAAAAAGTCAAGAAATAAAAGATGCCATTTTAGATAGAATTATTGCAGATAATCAACGTGCTTCAGACATAATTATATCGTTAAAACAATTATTTACTTCGTCAGGCGGTCGATATGAAAAAGTATCTCTTGATCAGTTAGTGGAGAAAATTGGCGTCATTGTGATGCCTATTGCAAAAATGAATTCAATTACCATTCATTATTCACTCAATGCGCCCGATGAGGTTGATTTGTGTGTGGGTGAATTACAGCAAGTTATTATTAACTTATGCACTAACGCTATTCATGCACTCGAAAACGTTAATCACAATGACAAAAAAATTCGTATTCAAACTGAGCAAACCAGCAATTCATTGCGTTTAATGGTTATTGATAATGGCACAGGCGTTCCTGACACTATGGGTAATTCGATTTTTGATTTAATGGAAACGTCAAAATCCGAGGGTTTGGGAATTGGTCTTTGGTTATCACGACATATCGTTAAACGTCATGGTGGTGCTCTATATTTTGAAAATCAATCACATGGCGGCGTCGCTTTTATTATGGAACTTCCTGTGTTGCATGATTGCGCAAATAATATTTCGTAATATTTATCATGCTAAAGGATGATGTTCAGTTTGCAAACACTCTGTCAAAATAACGCAATATTAATTGCGAAGGAATAATTAAAAATGCATTCACTAAATGATTCTATATCACAAGATACTCAGCATGTTGTCTTAATTGATGACGATGATTCTGTGCGTCAAGGACTTGAGTTGATGCTGATCAATTTAGGTTATAGGGTGCATTCGTATGGTAATGCAGTTGACTTTTTGGACACAACACACAACTTAACGCCTTGCATAATATTGTGTGACATGAATATGCCGCTTATGTCTGGTATTGACGTGCAGGTTGCGTTAGCAAAAAAAGGCTGTACTTCGCCTATTATTTTTATTAGCGGTGAGTCTTCGGTTAATCAATCAGTCACAGCGATGAAACAAGGCGCATTGGAATTTATCACAAAACCCTTTAATTTAAATGAATTGATGAAAACTGTTGAAAAAGGATTTGAAATAGAGAAAAACGCACAGCAAAATGCCTTAAAACAACGTGAATTAAAAGCGAAATTACAAAAGTTATCTCCCCGTGAGTATGAAGTCTTTTATTTGCTTGTAAAAGGGTATAACAATACCGAAATACTCAATACGTTAAATATTTCATTACCTACAACAAAGCAGTACAAATCAGAAGTGATGCGCAAGCTTAATTTGAATTCATTATCAGAGCTTATTGCCATGCATCAATAAATCCTTATCAAGACTTGTCAACAACGCAATCTAACATATCGTAATAATTTCAGCTTGCCTCTTTGCTTCGTATTTTATGTAGTATAATACGAAGCATCAAGTGATTGATTTGGCACAATATTGACGAATACATCGTTCCCATTTTTCGACAAATGACACATGACGTTATCTGACACAATCTTTCATTAAAAAATAGGATATGAATAAAGATAGTTTAGAATTAATCAATGTAAAAAATATTGTCATATTGTTTCTTTGTTTACCCCTGCATGCGATGGCAGACAATGAAGAAATATCTTTATTGCCTCCACTTATCATTCAAAGTGACCTAGTCGACAGTACAGCCAATTCCCAAACAGTGTTAACCCATGATGAGTTGGAAAGTACGGAAAAGTCAGATATCAGTAATGTCTTGCGAAATCAATCAGGTATAACGATCAATCAGGGTAGTGGTCAGATGATGTCGTCCATTAGTTTGCGCGGCGCGGGTGGTGCGGGGCAGGGCCTCATTACGCTAGACGGCATGCCGCTGTTTGGGAATTTTGCTGGGATTTATTCACTAAGTCACTATCCACTTGATGCAATCGATCAAATTTCTATTACACGCGGTGCAGGTGGAGATCGACATGGATCTCGCACACTAGGCGGGGCTATCCACTTGAAAACGCGTCAATTTCAAAATGATGAATCGTTTTTACGTTTTGAAGGTGGAAGTTATGACACATTGCGCGGAAACGTAAGTAAAGGCATGCGTACTGAATTTGGAAATTTTAGTGCGGTGGTTGGGCATGCCGATGTCTTTAATGGGCTTAGTCAGGCAAAAAATGGGAGCGAACCCGATAATTTTGGAATGGCTCATGCCTCGGGTAATTGGGTGAAAAAATTTGCGAAAGGGAGTTTAAATGCGTCGCTATATTTTGTTCGCACTGATGAGGACATGGATGGACCTGGGCGGATTGGGAATACAGTGCATTGGGTCGACGATAAGCTTGGCAGACTCTCTGACGAAACATGGGTCACGCAAGTGCAAGGTGAATATGATCTCAATACCTATTGGAATACTTCCCTGCAAGCAGGCTTTACGCAGGATAGACAAAATATGGTCACAACTCGAATTAAGCCATTTACGATAAGCAATCAGCTGATGATGCTCGATTGGAAGAATACACACCGTGTGATGTTAGATGAAAAATCGAGTAATCAAGCCCAACTCATTTGGGGTATCAATACACAGCATCAACAAAATTTAAATTTCTCAGCGCAGCAAACTATCGTGAGTCCAAACGTGCGTGGCGAACTGGAGCTAGATAACTGGACGTTTTTTTCGGATGGTCGATTTGATTTTGGTGAGCCTTATGGCAATCATCATGTGTTTTCTGTTGGTGTTGAGCGAATAATTTTTACCGATATGCATCTTTATGCAAATGGGGGGACAGGGTTTCGTCAACCTGGCGTGAGTGAGTTAATGCACCCTGTTTTTGGTAATAAAAACCTTCAGGGTGAAAGCAGTGCGGGAGGGGAAATTGGGGTTCGCTGGACTATTTCACCTGCGACAGATATCAGTCTTAATGGCTATTATCAAAAATACCACGATATGATCACGCTGCAACTCGATTCAACTACGGGTGCAATTCGAGCTACGAATGTGCAAGAAGCGGATGTGTGGGGCAGTGAATTGCAAGCCAAGCATCGCTGGAATACGAAATGGGAAAGTGGCTTTAATTATAATTATCTCAATGCTGTCAATCCAATCACGCATCTGCAAATTGCCAGTCGCCCAGAACATCAAGGGACATTATGGAATGAACTTCACATTTTTTCACCGTTGACATGGCGAATGGAACTCAATGTGCATGATGGATTTTGGTTTGATGCAAAAAATTCTTTGCGTGCAAATGTCGCGCCCCGAATTAACGCTTTGTTAAAATATGATTTAACACCTAAAACACAGGTGTATCTGCGCGGTGAAAATATCACAAATAATCAATCTGCTGAGATAAATGATTTTAGTTTTTATGGCGCAGCCATTTATGCGGGATTTAAATCTAATTTCTAATTTAACGTTAGTAAAGTCTGTAACGGTAGATTTATTTTTTAGGGTTTAACGCATATTTTAGTGCTATCACAATCGTAATTGCTAACGCTGCGGCTTTATCAAGATCAGTAATTAATTCCATTGCTAACACCCTTCATCATATTGAAAAAAACACAGATTATAATAAGTGACTATATGATACGTCTATGTGTTTTCACTGATGTCAGTCAATTAAATTTACCGCATGATCAATCTTGCCTGAAAATATAAAATTTTTATTAGTTTATATTTTATGGATAAATTACCCCAAATGATTCCTTTTTCAATTCCTACTTCCAGATGATTCAAATGAAAAAAACGCTTGCACTCTTATTGTGCGTTATATCACCTATTTCGATGGCGATTGAGGTAGGGGCTAATGTCCCGCAATGTAATTTAGTCGATTTATCGAACAATACGCCGATTTCTCTTTCAAAAACAGGCAACGTTGTCTATGTTGATTTCTGGGCATCTTGGTGTGCACCTTGCGCGAAGTCGATGCCTTTTTTAAATGAACTTCATGAGCAATTTAGCTCAAAAGGGCTTGAAATAGTGGGTATTGATGTTGATGACGATAAAGCCGATGGTTTGAAATTCTTAGAAAAAGTACCTGTTGTTTTTTCTACAGTTACCAATCCTGATGCACAATGTGCAGCGGCTTTTGGTGTTCAAACCATGCCGTCAAGTTATCTTATTGATCGCAAGGGAAAATTGCGTTATATCGAGTTGGGTTTCTTTAGTGAAAATAAAAATGACATTCGTCAAAAAGTTGAAAAATTATTGGCCGAATAATCATGAGTTTACTTAAAAAAATAATAGGACGCGTTTTGATATTAACGCTATTTTGCACGATATCAGGATGTCAGACTGTCAATGCGTGGGAGCGTGGAAATTTAGCAAAACCGCAGATGGCACTTGAAGTTGATCCGCTGACATCCGCCTTATCTTTGCATACGTTCAGCTCAAAAGAAGCGGCGTCAGGTGGATATGGTGTGGGGGGTGGTGGTTGTGGATGTAACTAATCACTCTAAATTATTAAATACCTTTACGGTAGCGGCACTTGCGCTTTTAAGTGTCGCACCACAAGTGCAAGCCGCTGATGCTGAATATGCTGATGTTAATTCGCAGTTTAGTCGCTACGAAGAGAGCGGTGGGCGGATGAAAATTGATATTTATCAAGCCTCGGCATTACTCCCTTTCACGGATCGCTTGAGTTTTAAAGTGAATGGCGTGAAGGATATTATCACGGGGGCGTCACCCGTCGCGAATTCACCTCAATATGCTGGTAAACCTCATCAAATTTTATCGGGCGCATCGATTAAAGACGAACGCGACTCTGTTGATGGGACGGTAAGTTATAAGCATGATAATGGTGTATTGAGTTTAGGTGGGGGGCGATCAAGTGAAAACGATTATGAGTCAAATTTCTTTAATATAGATTCACGTCTCGATTTTAATCAAAAAATGACCACGTTTGAAACGGGTTACGGTTTTTCGTCAGATAAAGTATGGGCTATTGATTATTGTCCTCCGCATTGTATTTCAGGGGCATCTGGTTCATCAAATTTAAATAATAATCCAGATTTATTAAATTCTTCTGATTTAGAAAGTTTGGTAATCGGTTCGCCGAAAATGATGGGCATAAAACCGACATCAACGCCCAATACCTATAAACGTCCTGGTGTAGGTGGCGATAAAGTCACGCATCAAGGTATTTTAGGGGTAACCCAAATTTTAGATAAAGATTCACTGGTACAAGCCAATTTAACGTATACCTACAATGGGGGTTATTTATCAGATCCTTATAAAGCCGTTTATGCTCCGTGGGCGACAGAACCTTATCCTGTTTACGGTGGGCCATTCATTCACGATACACGCCCGACAAGTCGTAATCAAATTGCACTCTTAACACGTTATGTACGCCATTTTTCATCGTTAAACTCTGCTGCGATGCATTTAGATTATCGTTATTACGTTGACACTTGGGGCGTGAATGCACACACGTTTGAAGCGACGTGGATTCAACCTGTTTGGGCGGATTGGAAAATGAGTCCAACCGTGCGTTATTACACGCAAGGATCAGCAGATTTTTATCAACCTTATTTTACGCAGCAACGTGCAGACGGCCATTATTCATCCGATTATCGTTTGGCTCAATTTGGGGCGATAGGCGGAGGCGTGCAAATCAGTAAAGATTTTTTCGAAAGACTGAATTTGGGCTTTGGCATTGATTTTTACGAACGTAAAAATAATTATGGCTTTAATAGTGGGTCGGGAACGAGTGTGGATAACTTCACATTCTCTATGTATACCGCAAAAATTAACTTTAAGTTTTAGCATTTAATTTTGACAGCACTTACTCTATTTACAGCTTATTTTACTTCGATGGGTTCACCATGCGAATTACAGCTTTATGCGAAAGATCAGACGCAATTTGAACACGTTGCTCAAAACGTGGTGAAGGATTTAGTGCGTTTAGAAGATAAATATTCGCGTTATCGAGCGGATAGTTTTCTGTCGAAAATGAATCAATGCGCTACACAGGGGAAATCCATTGAGGTAGATGCAGAAACCGCACATTTACTCAATTATGCGCAAACCTGCTATCAGCAAAGTGATGGTCTTTTTGATATTACGTCGGGGGCGTTGCGACGGGTTTGGACATTTAATAAGGATAAGTCAACGCTGCCCAAGCAAAAAGACATTGATGCAATTTTAGCGTTTGTTGGTTGGGACAAAATTGCTTGGGATGGCACCGTATTACATTTTTTACTTGCCGGTATGGAAGTCGATTTTGGCGGTATTGTCAAAGAATATGCGGCTGATCGAGTTGCAGCGCTGTGTTCTAGTATGGGCACTTTCAATGGTATTGTGAATTTAGGGGGGGATATCAAAATTATTGGTCCTCATGCGGATTCTTCGCCTTGGCATATTGGCATTCGCGATCCCAAAGATAAAAATTTTGTATCAAGTGTTGTGCAATTACATTCTGGGGCAATGGCGAGTAGTGGTGATTACGAACGTTGCATTGATATTGACGGTAAACGCTACGGACATATTCTTAATCCAAAAACTGGCTGGCCTGTGCAACACTTTGCCTCTATTACAGTCATCAGTGATTTTTGTGTGCTGGCGGGTAGCGCATCGACAATTGCCATGCTCAAAGAGAAAGAGGGAATCGCCTGGCTCAATTTACTTGGACTTTCGCATCAATGGATTGATATTAATGGGCGGCGCGGTGGAAATATCATTTAACTTTTCTTAAAGGTAACAAAGAAATGGCGAACATAATTACAGGTACAAGTGGAAATAATAAGTGGTCATTTCCTCGGTATCAACGCCAACAGTGACGGTAGCATTCAAATCGATACAGTAGCTGGACGTATTCAATATGTGCTGCACTGAACTTTTCAAGTTCCAGGAGCTAAATGCCGCCATGTTCAGTAAGTAATTTACGCCCTTCATGAAAAATAGTTTATGTTTTAATCCCCGTTCCACGATAGAGCAGAATGAGTGAAAAGAGCGCTAATACAAAGATAAACCCACCCGTCATTAAATATGCCAGTGTGATATCAACATCTGACACACCAATAACACCAAATCGAAACGCATTGACCATATACAAAATGGGATTGCCAAGCGAAATATGTTGCCAAATGGTTGGTAACATATCCACTGAATAAAACACGCCGCCTAAATAACTCAGCGGTGTTAAAACAAAATTCGGAATGATAGAAATATCATCAAAACTTTCCGCTAAAATCGCATTAATAAATCCTGCTAAAGAAAAAAGCGTTGCCGTCAGAAAAACAATCGTTAGGGCAATTACCCAATGATGAATATGCAGTGGCGTGAATAATAAAGAAATTAACGCTACAACACTGCCCACAAGCACACCACGTAAAATTCCCCCGCTAATATAGCCAGACAAAATAACCCAATTTGGAATAGGTGCCACCAGTAACTCTTCGATGTTGCGTTGAAATTTTGTTGAGTAAAACGAAGACACAACGTTCGCATACGAATGCGTGATAACGGACATAATAATAATACCTGGAACGATATAATCCATATAACTGGTGCCATGAACAGTCCCAATCCGATCACCAATCAATTTGCCAAAAATCAAAAAATACAGTGCTGTTGTAATGGCGGGAGGGAGAAGCGTTTGCGGCCAGATACGAATAAAACGGTAAACTTCTTTGCGAACAATGGTACTAAAAGCAATCAAAACACTCATGCGATTTCCTTTTGTGTTTTATTTTCAATTAAATCGACAAATAATTGCTCTAAACGATTACTTTTATTTTTCATACTAATAACCTGAATACTTGCCGCACTAAGTTGTGCGAAGAGTTCGTTTAAATTATTATCTTTAGGAACGCCTACTTCGATTACCGTTGATGAAATTTGTTTTAGAGAATATCCGTGAATTATCGGTAAAGTTTCAATTGGGTGTGCTAAATCGAGTATAAAATGATCAATATGCAATCGTTTAAGAAAGGTTGCCATGTCTGAATTCTCAACGATTCTTCCTTGATCAATAATTGCAATATGACGGCATAGACTTTCAGCTTCTTCGAGGTAATGTGTCGTTAAAATAATGGTTGTTCCTTGCGCGTTTAATTCTTCCATCATTTGCCACATTGAGCGACGAATCTCAATATCAACGCCTGCAGTGGGTTCATCGAGAATAAGTAGCTTAGGTGCATGAACCATGGCGCGTGCAATCATTACGCGTCGTTTCATGCCACCCGATAAACGCCTTGAAATGACATCGCGTTTATCCCAAAGATCCACTTGTTTTAAACATGTTTCCATGCGCTCCATAGCTATTTTTCGGGGCATACCGTAGTAACCCGCCTGATTGAGTACGATGCGCTTGGCGGTGTCAAATTGATTAAAATTAATTTCTTGTGGGACGAGGCCTAGGCAGCTTTTGGCTAAATTGGTTTCGGATTTGATGTTATGCCCAAAAATGTTGACAGAGCCACTGCTGGCAGTCACAAGTGAGCTAATAATACCAATGGCAGTTGATTTTCCAGCGCCATTTGCGCCAAGCAGTGCAAAGAAGTCGCCTTGCTGAACGTCTAAATCAATGCCTTTTAAGGCTTCAAAGCCGTTGGAATACGTTTTACGAAGATTACGAATAGAGAGTGCGTTCATATCGAAAAGAAGAAGTGATAATGCACGTAGTTTAGCAGTTTTTTCGAAAATGGATTGGCAAAAGAAAAGCCGCATGATAAAAAATCATGCGGCTTTATTGGGCAAAAATAAACGATAATTATCGCTTATTTGCTGCCTAAGTATGCATAAAGTGCGTCAACTGCTTGATCTTCACCGTAGCCTGCTTTTTTCACAGGACCGACTTCCATGATTGCAGCGATCGCTTTTGGCATGCCACCTTTACCATTTTGTAAAGTTTGCTCAAAGCTTGCACGTGTCAATTTACCTGATTTTACTAAATCAAATAATTGTGGGTTTGATGAGATTTCGTGGCAAGTACCGCAACCGCGACCAAAAGCGCGTTCATAAATTTTTGCACCAATTTCAAGTTTTTCATCAGCAAAAGCTGACGAAGTCAAACCAATTAATGCAACGCCAGCGAAAGCCAAAAGTGCTTTTTTCATAAATAATCCTCTCAAGGGGAGATAAAAAGGTTGTTTTTCTTTTTTTATACATTCAATTAAAAATTTGAACAATACAAAGGATAAGGAGTTTAGCGGTAAAATTCAACGATTTTGTTAAAAAATCGTTACCTTAAATCTTATTGATGACCAAACCAATTTAATTTTTCATGCAAACTCACCACGTTGCCAATAATAATCAGGGTAGGGGCCTTGAGGGTTTCGTGTCTGATTTTATTTGGCAGGGTGCTGAGCGTTCCGATAATTACTCGCTGCTGCGCGGTGGTGCCTTTTTCAACAACCGCAATAGGCAGGCTTGGATCGCTTCCATGCGATATCAATGCATCGCAAATTTTCTCAAGTCCAATCAAGCCCATATAAATGACAATGGTTTGATTGGGGACTGCGAGTTGTGTCCAATTAAGATTGATTGAATCATCTTTTAAATGCCCTGTGACAAACACACACGATTGTGCATAATCACGATGGGTTAAGGGAATCCCTGCGTAACTTGCACAGCCATTCGCGGCGGTAATGCCAGGAACCACTTGGAAGGCAATGTTTTGCTCCATCAGCGTTTCTATCTCTTCGCCACCACGTCCGAAAATAAACG
>Ga0208856_1000815_pt1 | contig 10723 bp, 10 predicted proteins | sample LakMenEpi13Jul12_FD_150690 | JGI IMG/M metagenome (GOLD analysis project Ga0208856, IMG submission 150690) | Freshwater microbial communities from Lake Mendota, WI - 13JUL2012 deep hole epilimnion (SPAdes) | ecosystem: Environmental > Aquatic > Freshwater > Lentic | place: Lake Mendota, Madison... | reverse complement strand
GTTGCCCGCCGATACCGCGGGCTTTCTCACTACCGGTGCGTCGGGCGACTGCGCAGACTCGCCGCAGGCGGTTGGGAGGTCAGCGGCGGTGACCCAGCCATGCGAACGGGAAAACCACTCTATATGGCGGGCGGCGCGAGCGAAGAGTACAAGATGGTTCCCTGCGTCGAGTGTGACGCCAACGGCGGCATTCCGCCCGGCAGCAACGTGAGCGCCCGAGCAGGGGATCCGGTGTTCATCGAAGTCAAGACCGACGCAAAAGGCTGATCATGGCGCAAGCGTATCTATGGAAAAAGGGGGAACGCGACCTCGGGCCATTCTCTCTGGCCGACATGCGCAAGATGATCCGCAGCGGGACGCTGGGCAGGTTTCAACAGGTTTCCGCGGATGGCGGGAAGTCGTGGGCGCAGGCCGCGACGTTTTCCGAACTTTGGGAATCAAGTGAGTTGGCGCCCATTCCCACGGCCTCTGATCCGCCGCCGATCGTCACCTCGTCGCCGGCGCTGGTCGTCGCCGGCGGAACCGAGATTTCCACGCACATCACACCACCTGACGAATCCGCTCGCAGCGGAAAGGGCCTTGCGATTGCGGGATTCATCACCGCCACCACAGGGCTCGTGCTAACCGCCGCTCCTTTGCTCATCTGGATGCTGCGATACGCAGACGGCTACTGGTCGGTGCCTCTCGTCTTTCCGCTGCTCGTGGCCTCAATTACTGGACTCGTTCTCAGTTGCATCGGCATGGCACGCCGTGCAGGCGGATTCGCCACGACCGGCCTGGTGGTCGGTATCTGCGGCAGTGCTCTCGGCCTCGTGACAGCGATCGGGTGGCTTGTCTCCAACGACCCTCGCGATGCCTGGATCGTCAGGCTCACCGCCACTGCCGAGGCCGATGTGCAGATGGCCCGAAAAAACTTCACAGCTGCTCTGAAGCGATATCGTGAGCATGCGCCGAATGACGACCATTCCGCCGCACTCGAGCGCATGACGAAAGACCTCATGGTGATGACGCAGGCACACAAGCGGCTTCTTCAAGCCGCAGCCTCGACACCGCGGTTTCGCCAGCATTTCGTGAGACTCGAGGATCTTAGGGCTGCGTTCGTGAGCTTCAGCGAGGCGGTGAAACTCCAAGACAAAATCAACGCCCAGGAAGCGATCGACAGGATTGGCCAGAGTCAGGCGACATTGAAAGAGCTGCTCGACCTGTGGGATCTTCATCAGACAGGACAACTCTCGATCGACTCCGTGCAGGCGAAATTCCGAGACTCCTGATGTCCACGTCGCTTCAGCCCGTCTGGTATGTGCGCAAGAACGGCTGGGTGCAAGGCCCCTTCACTGCCAGTCTCATGCGACAGATGTACGCCACCTCGTGGTTGGGCGCCGTCGACCGTGTCTCGAGTGAGCAGGCGGGGCCGTGGCGGGAACTCCGGGAGTTCCCCGACCTTCTGCACCAGGAACCCGCAGGGCTGCCGCAGCCAGTGGCCGGGGGCTGGGAAATAGCGTCGCCCCTGCTGCCTTCTTCCACGCCTGTCGAGCTGGGCATGCTCCAGATGTTCGCGGCCGCGGGACGCTTGCGGCCCAACGACCTCGTTCGCCGTCTGCCAAATGGCGAGTGGCAACCTGCTCGGCTCGTGGAAGGCGTATTCGGCGGCCGTCGTGCATGGTGCATGGCCTGCGGCACACCGCTGGGAAACGATCCACAGGTGTGCCAGACATGCCGAGCGACCCAGCCAGACTACGAACCGTCGCTTGCGACGGTGTCACTCGTCTGTGGATTAGTGGCGTTCGTGTGGACAGTGGTGGCGTTCCTCGCCGTCACCACGCTCGCCATGCGGCGAGCAACCGTGTTCGGATACGCGATGGATGAATCTTTTCCGCAGGCGTACGCTTTGACCCTGGTCGCTCCGCTGTGGCTGGCGATCGCGGCTGCTGTGCTCGGCCATAACGCCATCGGCTGCGTTCGATCGGGCCGCTCCACGCCGGCTGATTGGGGGCAGGCTACCATGGGCATGATCCTGGGCTGGGCGACGCTGTTCCTCTTGCTCCTGACAGGCGTTGGCATCGTGGCCTTCAGCCTACCCTATTTTCGCGCGGTGAGCTGACATGCGACGTCGAGAAAGCCGCACGAGGGAACTCAACTGGGCACGCCAGGATGTCGAGCAGCGACTCTTCTTCGCCGGCGGCCGCTTCACCCGGGTTAACGGCCTCCTCACTGGTCTGATCGGAATCCTGCTGGCCGTGGTGTTCTACGCGGTGCTGATGACCACGCCGCTTTCGAGGACGTCCTTCGGGCAGATCTTTCTCGATCGCGGCCCCACGCAGCATGCCGTCGTCGTGCTGTTCTTTTGGTCGCTTGCGATTCTCGTGTTCAAGCGATCCAAACTCCGCCTGCAACGGCGGGCTCTCGACATGCGCGTGCTTCCAGACGAGCCCGGCTTCGTGATCTCGCCGGCCACTGTCGATCAGGTGCTCAACCGCATTCGCGAAATTGCCGACGATCCCCGCCACTTCATGGTGCTCAACCGGGTCGAGATGGCACTCTCGAACCTGCGGAATCTTGGCCGGGTGGGCGACGTCGAGGAGATCCTGAGGTCCCAGGCTTCCCAAGATGAGTCTCAGATGGAAACAAGCTATGCCCTGCTCCAAGGATTCGTCTGGGCGATTCCCGTGCTCGGGTTCATCGGCACGGTTCTCGGCCTCTCGCAGGCGATCGGAAGTTTCACGGCTGTGCTCGGAACCGGAGAAGACGTCTCTGCAATCACAGGAGCACTCGGAAAAGTGACGGCCGGCCTTGCCACGGCCTTCGACACGACCCTCGTGGCACTGGTGGCTGCGCTCATCATTCAGTTGCTCATGGTGATGACCAAGAAGTCGGAGGAGGAATTCCTCGACGAGGCGATGGAGTACGGAATCCGAAACATCGTCGGCAGGCTGCGGCTGGATTCGCCCGACGGGGATGGGTGAGCCATGGGCCGACGCAAGCCCTCTGCCACCTTCTCGCTCTTTTCCTTCCAAGACATCATCACCTCCGTCACCGCGATACTCGTCCTCGTGATGCTCCTGCTCACGATCGAGTTGGTCACCCGACGGCGACAACAGGCGATCAGCGATCCCGACTCAACGCATCGACAGATTGAGGCCACGGTCACCCGGCTCGAGTCGCTGGCATCACGACTGCGAGACGAGGTTGCCGCCCGCCGCGCCCAGCGGCCGAACCGCTCGCAAAAGGCCGCCCGTCAAGACTTGGCGCGGGTGCAAGCCGACCTTGACGCGACAAAACGCCGGCTCGAGGAAACACTGCGCACGCAGGAAGCCGTTGCGCGAGCGTTAACTGAATTGGAAGCGAAGGCCGCTGAGCGCACAGCGGAGAGAGAGTCGCTTGCGAAACTCGAACGGCAATTGGCCGAGGATCGCGAGGAAGCCGACCGCCTCGAAGCGGCAAACCGCAAGGAAGAGGATCGCCAGGAGAAGCGCAAACGGGAGATCGCCGACACGCCTCGCTCAGGAACGGAGCTCGTCTTCAACCCACCGGCCGACTCAGACCGCAGGGCATGGCTTGTGGAACTCAGCGTCGACGGCGCAGCCGTCGTGCTACTCGGCGGCGAACGCAACGAGAAATTGGGGGGTGATACCGGTGCCGATAGCGCGGTGGCGAGGTGGATCGCGACCTTGACGGCGGAAGGAGACTATTGCCTGCTACTCATGCGCCCGTCGGCCAGCAACGGCCTGTCTAACGAACTGGAACAGCGGCTCAATGACGCTGGCATCAAGTTTGGAATAGATCTGATCGGCGAGGAGCAGACCGTACGCGACGGCTCCAAACCGGCGAACTAAGTTTCTTGAGCAAGGATTTATTCGATGGCACGCTCCCATGAATCTGCCGAAGGCAGTCTCGAGCTCCTCTTAGACACGATCACCAACACATTCGGCAGTGTGCTGTTCATTACTATGCTCGTCGCGATTCTCTTGAGGATGTCGGGGCATTCCACCCAGGATCGTGAGCCCACCTCGAAAATCGAACAGGCGCGTGCTGTCGCCCGGGCTGCAGAGCTTTCGGCAGAGATCGATCGCTTGAAAGCAACGCTTGAAACACTGCCGCACGGCGACCCTGCGCTGACCCATATCGAGGCGGATGTCGTGAGGGCCATGCAAGAAACAGCCGAGGCGCTCACCCAAGATACGTCGGTCGCCACGGAAACCATCGCGAAACAGGAAAGAATCGCCCATCTCGAGCGAGAAGTGAATGACATCGCAAGAGATCTGGAAAAGATCGCGCCGGATGCGAAAGAGCAGGAGACTCGACGAGAAGCCGCAGAGCGACGTGCTGCGGAGTTGGCCAAACTTTCAGCTGAGCTCGATCGTCCGGTCGATCCGGACCGCATTGTGCAGACGGCGAGACTTCCCGAACTGGCAACCACGAAGAAGCAACAATTTTCATTGCTTCTCAAATATGGGCGGCTCTACGTCATGCATAGTTGGGACAATGCCGGGACTCGACTCGGACCCAATCCCGATCATTTCGTCATCGCGGCCCGGCCTGACGGACGCCAGTCGGCCAAAGCGAGACCCGATGCAGGGCACATTGCAGACGGAGCAACGACAACGCCCGTCCTTCGTGAAATCCTTAAACACTTTCCACCCAAAGAGTGGGTCATCGCAGTGGTCGTCAACGAAGACTCTTTTGCGCAATTTCAAACCGTGAAAGAATCGCTCGTTGAGTTGGGCTATCAATACGAGCCGGTCCCTGTGCGCACGGATGGTGGCGTTTGGGACCAGGGTGGATCAGCGCGTGGACAATAGCGCAGGTCGCTGAACTTTGATGATCTGCAGCAGCTCTTAATCGACCCCGCCGGGCACCATGCGGACGGACTCGCTGCTTTGATCGGTGAGAACCGCCACACGATTGGACTTTAGCTCGAACGTGAAGAGCGTCTGTTCGTCGTCTTTTTGTGATGACTTGAGTTTCAGCAGAAACGTGCGGGACTTTTGGGTCGTTTTGACGTCTACTTGCACCGTCTTCTTGTCCGCCCCCATCACCAAGGCCGTCCCATCGTCGTAGAACTCGATGACGATGCCCCGTAGCTTGTCGCTATCGGGATTTGACCGCCAACTACCAGTCGGCAACTCGGCTGTCTCTGCGCCGGCAAGGGCCGCTATAAGGACCGTCAAGGCCGCAATTCCATACCCCATTCACTTCCTCACTCGACAGACAATGACTCGGACGACACGACTCGCGACGGTGAGTGGTAGCGTAATAGCGAATCGCCAGATGCGGCAACTCTTCATCACAACACGTTGAGGGTCTTCCCCTCAGTTGCGCTGCCGTCCGGCCACGCGTGGCAAGCGGGACGCTTGCCCCACATGGATCGTCACGCGCGGCGGAAGCCGCCGTTGACGTTGACGACCTGGCCCGTGATGAAGGCGGCGTCGGGCCCCGCGAGCCAGCGGATCGCGGCGGCGATGTCCTCCGGCGTGCCCCAACGGCCGAGCATGCTCTCGCGCACGGCCCGCTTCTGCCAGGCTTCGCTGGCATGCTCGCCCCAGGCCGTCTTGATCCAGCCGGGGGCCACGCAGTTGACGCGAACGTTGGGCGCGAGCGACCGCGCGAGGCTCTTTGAAAACGCCATCACGGCGCCCTTCGTGGCCGCGAACAGCTCGCCGCTGTCTCCCTCCATGCCCACGTCGGCCTGATCCCAGCCGATCGTCACGATCGAGCCGCCTGCGTGATCGGCCATCCAGCGGCCAAGCACTCGCGCAAGCTGCATCGTGGCCACGACGTCCACGGCGAAGAGCACGTCGAGCTTCCGCTCGAACGGCCACTTCGCGGGCGGGCCCGTGAGCACGTCGGCCCCGGCCACGAGCGCTACCGTGTCGACCTCCGGCAGCCGTGCCTCGACCTCGCGCACGAGCCCAGCCACGGCCTCGGGATCCGTCAGATCGGCGAGAAAGGTTCCGGCATGCCGGCCGCCGAGGAGCGCCGCCACCTCGGCCGCGTGGGCGGCCGAACGCCCGTGCACCGCCACCCGCGCCCCGGCGGCGGCGAGCTCGAGGGCCACGGCTCTGCCGATGCCGCTCGTCGAGCCGGTGACGAGCGTTGTGCGTCCCGCGAGTTCGGTCATCGCGCTCGACTCTCGGCGGGGGCGATTCTCATGGCCACGTCGGCCGTCGCGACCGGCAGTTCGTAGCAGGCCGCCTCTTCGGCGTTCCGCACGAGCAGCCGCCGGCCGGAGAGGCAGAGATTGTTCCACGTCTGGCCGCGAAGCGCCGCGAGCCGGCCCCGCACGACGTGCTTCGCAGGCGCGGCATCGACGAGCACCACCTCGCCCGACTCGGCCTGCACGAGCAAGAACGCTCCGACGCGCAGCACCTGCCCCTGCCCATACCGCCCGCCCTTCCAGGCCCGCTTGCCATCGGCAAGCCGCACGCACTCGAGGATGCCGTCGGAGAGGCCGTAGGCGTGGCCCTCGTGGATGACGACGTTCGTAAACTTCGTCTTCAGGCTCCCCGTCTCGTGCCAGGCCTCGCGGAGCGTCCAGGGACGTGCCGCGGACGCGTCGCCGAGTTCGAAGACCGCCGCGCCGATGCCGTAGCCCTTCGAGATGAACACCCGCCGGTCGTCGAGCACGACGGCCTGCGAGCAGGTGGCATCGGAGTTGGAGTGGCCCGGCCAGGCAAACTGCCAGACGACGTCGCGCGTCGCCGGATCGTAGCCCACGACCCGTGCTTCATTGACGGCAAGGATCACATCGCGGCCGCCGAGCGTGGCCAACTGCGGCGTCACATAGCTGATCTGCTCGTCGCCGGCGGTCCAGCGGCGCTCGCCCGTGGCCCGGTCGTACGCCGCGAGCGACACAAACTCCGGCTTCGCACTCCGCGGCCCTCCGCCGGGCACGATCACGAGATCGTCGGTCACGAGCGGCGAGCCGGCGCGGCCCCAGGCCACGGCGGCCACATGCGCGGCGGGATCGATGCCGAGATCGGCAACGACATTCTTCTTCCAGAGCACGCGGCCCGATGCCCCGTCGATCGCATGCAGCCAGCCGGTGCCGCCGGTCGTGTAGACCACGCCGTCGCGGATCGTCGGCGTGGACCGCGGCCCCACGCCGCCGAGCACCGTCTCGTGCCGCGTGGGCACGCCCACAGCCCACTCCGGCTCACCCGTGGCGACTGCGTAGCAGGCCACGACTTCCTCGTCGCCGCGCTGCTCGAGCGTCACGGCATGCTCGCCATACGTCACGATCCCGCCCCAGCCGGCGCCGATCGCCCGCCGCCAGAGCTCGCGCGGTGGCCGCGTGGCCCAGTCGGCATCGAGCATGGGCTCTGCGAGGCCGAGATCGCCAGCCGGGCCCAAGAACCGGGGGAAGTCTGCGGGCGTCGGCTCCCAGGCGGCCGCGTCGGCCGCGGGCGCAGCGGCAGGCCGCGACGCGAGCAGGCGATCCCGCGACGGGGCCCACCGCCAGACGAACTGCGGCACGAGATCGCCCGACACGCGTTCGATGCGGAGCATGCCCGCGGCCACGACGACCGCCCCGAGCAGTCCGCCAAGCAGCATCTGCTTGAGCGCGGTGGCGTGGCCGCTTTCGCGCACGAACCAGAGCAAAAGCGACATGAGCGCCGCGAACATGAGGATCAGCGTGATGATGTTGCGCACCGCCTGATCGACGATGCTGCCCACGACCGACTCGAGCATCCCGGCCCGCACGAGCACCGTCGCCGTGGCGAGCGATGCCAACGACACGAGCACCCTCCGCGGCGGCCAGAGCGGGCGGGGGGCCGAAGCAGCAATCGTGCGGGAACGCTGAGCGGGGCGCATGACACGGAATTCCAAGCGGAGACGGATGCGACGCGGCGCCGTGACGGTGCTGGTCGTGCGGAGTGTAGCGGTCGCGTCGCGCAGCCGTCGAGCGCGGCCAGCATGCACGGCACGGCATTCCTTGTGACTGCTCGCGCCCTCGACTAGACTTCGCACATCGCCTGTCGCTTCTGCATCGTGCCTTTTTTTGCGGTCCCTCGGCATGCTCACTCCGACACCGTCTCCCCACGACACCGACCCCACGGCGCCGCTCGACACCACCAGGCTCGGCCCCTCGACCGCCGCCGTCCATGCCGGCGAGGGCCGGCACAAGCCCGGCCATTCGATCACCGACCCGATCTTCGCGGCCTCCACCTACACCTTCGCCGACACGCAGGCGATCGTGGACTTCATCGAGGAGGAGCACCCCCGCGAGGAATACGGCCGCTACGGCAATCCCGGCGAGCGGGTCGTCGAGCGCAAGCTCGCCGCGCTCGACGGAGGCGAGATGGCCGTGCTGTTCGCCAGCGGCATGGGCGCGCTCGTGGGCCTGCTCATGGCGCATCTCAACGCCGGCGAAGAGATCGTGTTCTTCGACGAGTGCTATCACCGCAGCCGCGAGTTTTGCCGCAAGCACCTCACACGGTTTGGCGTCGGCTTTCGCGAGGTGCCCACCTGCGACTACGCCGCGATGGAAGCGGCGATCACGCCGCGGACGAAGTTCATCGTCAGCGAGTCGCCCACCAACCCGCACCTCTCGGTCGTCGACATCGAACGGTTCGCCGACATCGGCCGCCGCAAGGGCGTGCTCACGCTCATCGACGCCACGCTCTGCACGCCCTACAACCTCCGGCCGCTCGACGCCGGGGTGGATTTCGTGCTGCACTCGGCCACGAAGTATCTCGGCGGTCACAACGACCTCCTCGCCGGCGTGGTCGTGGGCTCTGAAGAAAAGCTCGAGCCGGTGCGGCACCTGCGCGGAATCATGGGCGGGGTGAACTCGCCCCACAATGCCTACCTTCTCGAGCGCGGCCTCAAGACCTTCGCCCTGCGGATGGAGCGGCACAACGCCAATGGCCTGGCAGTGGCCCGGTTTCTGGAGCGGCACCCACGCGTCGAGCGGGTGTTGTATCCCGGCCTCGAAAGCCATCCCTTTCACGCCGTCGCGGCCCGCACGATGCGGGGCTACGGCGGGCTCGTCACGTTTCTCCTGAAGGATGCCGACTGGCGCGAGACGGCCCGCGTGGTCGATGCCGTGAAGATTCCCCGGATCGGCCCGAGCCTCGGCGGCGTCGAGTCGCTGATCGAACAGCCGATGGTGATGAGCTATTGGAACTATTCGCCGGCCGAGCGGGCCGCGTTTCGCATCCCCGACTCCATGATCCGCCTCGCCTGCGGCATCGAGGATCCGGCCGACCTGATCGCCGACCTCGCCCAAGCCCTCGGCTGAAGCCTCCCATGCACTTCCGCACCCGCGCGATCCACGTCGGCCAGGAACGCGACCCCGCCACCGGCGCGATCGTGCCGCCGATCCACGTGGCCAGCACGTTCGTGCAGCCCGATGCCTCGATGACGGCGGCCTACGACTACGCCCGCACGGCGAGCCCGACCCGCGGCGGATTCGAGGCCACGCTCGCCGCCCTCGACAACGGCACGCGGGCTCTGGCGTTTGCGTCGGGGATGGCAGCCACGCACTGTGTGACGCAGCTGCTCGCCCCCGGCGACCGGATCGTCACCGGCACCGACATCTACGGCGGCACGTGGCGGCTGTTCAACAAGCTCCTCGCCGGCCACGGCATCACGATCACAGCCGTCGACACGACCGACCTCGCCGCCGTGCGGCAGGCGCTGGCGCACGGCACCACGAAACTCCTCTGGATCGAATCGCCCGGCAATCCGTTGCTCTCGATCACCGACATCGCCGCCTGCGCCGAGATCGCGCATGCCGCAGGCGCGCTGCTCGCCTGCGATGCCACCGTCGCCACTCCTGCGCTCTCACGGCCGCTCGACCACGGTGCCGACATCGTGATGCACTCGGCCACGAAGTCGATCGGCGGCCACTCCGACCTGCTCGGCGGGGCGCTCGTAACGCGCGATGCAGACCTCGGCACGCGGCTCCACTGGCTCCAGAATGCCACGGGCGGCGTGATGGGCCCGTTCGAGGCCTTTCTCTGCTCGCGTGGGCTCAAGACGCTCGAACTGCGGGTGCAGGCCCAGTCGGCCACGGCGCTCGCGCTCGCGGAATGGCTGCTCGCCCACCCGCGCGTCAGAGCCGTGCATTACCCCGGCCTCGCATCCCACCCCGGCCACGCCATCGCACGGCGGCAGATGGCAGGCGGCTTCGGCAGCCTTTTGAGCTTCGAGCTCGATGGCGACGTGGCCACGGCCCGCCGTGTTGTGGAGTCGACCCGGGTCTTCCAGCTTGCCGTGAGCCTCGGGGCGGTGGAGTCGCTCATTGAACTGCCGGCCGTGATGTCGCACGGATCGTATGAGCCGGCCGCCCGCCGCGCCGTAGGCATCGCCGACGGCCTCATTCGCCTGGCCGTCGGCCTCGAGGCCTTCGAGGATCTCCGCGACGACCTCGCCGCCGCCCTCGCGTAAGCCAGGCAAGCTGGGAAGGCCTTGCCTGTCGCGTTGATTTTGGCGGAAGTTCCGTTCGCACCGATGCCGATACCTCTACCGATTGGAGAGCTGCGCCGGGCGAAGGTCGCCCTGCTGGCTCCCGGAGGAGTGAGGCCATGAACGTGCGGAACAGCTTGCCGACCCTGATCGCTGCGGTGCTCGTCGCCATGACGGGCTGGCTCGACGCCGCGGCCCAAGACACGGCCTCGCCGGCGCCCGATGCCGGCGCGAATCAGCTCCGTTGGACGCCGCACCGCGCAGCCTCCGCGCCCGTGGAATCCGCACCGCCTGCGGCAGCGGCCGCTGCTGC
>Ga0208856_1000814_pt1 | contig 10726 bp, 9 predicted proteins | sample LakMenEpi13Jul12_FD_150690 | JGI IMG/M metagenome (GOLD analysis project Ga0208856, IMG submission 150690) | Freshwater microbial communities from Lake Mendota, WI - 13JUL2012 deep hole epilimnion (SPAdes) | ecosystem: Environmental > Aquatic > Freshwater > Lentic | place: Lake Mendota, Madison... | reverse complement strand
AGAATTGGCTTTAAATCAAGTAAATATCATGATTGCGCAAGGTGCAAGCATCATCGATATTGGGGGGGAATCAACGCGCCCCAATTCAAAATCAGTTTGTGCAGATGAGCAAATCGCCCGTGTTGTACCGATTATTGAAATAATTAGGCAACATAGTGATATTACCATTAGCATTGACACTACCCTAAGTGATGTTGCGAGAGCCGCTTTAGACGCTGGCGCAAACATGATAAATGATGTGTCAGCAGGATTGGGTGATAGTAATATGTTCGCATTAGCTGCGCAAAAAAAGGTGCCCATCGTCCTCATGCACGCACAAGGTACACCGCAAACTATGCAAGATAATCCTTATTACGATAATGTGGTAGAAGATGTTATTAACGCATTAAAAACACGTGTTCATGACGCCATCAACCAAGGCATCAAAAGAGAAAACATTATTCTGGATGTCGGGATTGGTTTTGGTAAACGCCGCCAAGATAATTTGGCCTTACTCGGGCATTTAGCGGATTTTGTTGCGCTTGGTTTCCCCGTTCTACTTGGGACGAGTCGAAAGCGTTTTATGGGCGCAATTTGTGATGTCAGTGAACCTGCTGAATTAGTGACTGCAACCGCCGCAACAACGGCGTTAGGGGTGATGGCAGGCGTGCAACTTTTTCGTGTTCATGACGTGAAAGAAAATAAGCAAGCCCTCGATGTCGCATTCGCAATTAGGTCAGCTACATGATAATCGGGTAAACTAGGAACAAACTAAGCGTTTTTTTTGATTAGCTTATTGATTATTTTTTTATCTTTGGATTTTTTCTCTTATGACACAATTTGCTTTAACTGCAATTTCCCCCATTGACGGACGTTATGCCGACAAAGTAGACGCATTGCGTCCGATTTTTAGCGAATATGGATTAATTCGCTTTCGCGTTCAAGTGGAAGTGCATTGGCTACAAGCACTGGCAAATCAAGCTGAAATTCTGGAAGTTTCGCCTTTTAGTGAGAGTGCCAATGCACTATTGAATGCGATTGTGCGTGATTTTTCACAAGATGATGCACAGCGTATTAAAAACATTGAAAAAACGACGAATCATGACGTCAAAGCTGTGGAATATTTTCTAAAAGAAAAAATTACAGGTCATGCAGAACTTGAAAAAGTCAGTGAATTTATTCATTTTGCATGTACGTCAGAGGATATTAATAATTTATCCTATGCACTGATGCTCAAAGCTGGGCGTGAAGTGATCATGGTGCAGATTCAATCTTGCATTGATGCACTGCATCAATTATCACAAGATACCGCCGCACAACCCATGCTATCGCGCACACACGGACAATCCGCCACGCCAACCACGGTAGGTAAAGAGATTGCGAACACGGTGGCAAGATTAACGCGTCAAAAAAATCAACTTGAATGCGTCGAATTGCTTGGCAAAATTAACGGCGCGGTAGGAAATTACAATGCCCATGCGGTTGCGTATCCTGAAGTGGATTGGGCGGATTTTGCAGCGCGTTTTGTGACGTCTTTAGGCTTAACGTTCAATCCGTACACCATTCAAATTGAACCCCACGATTATATTGCGGAATTTTTCCATACCTTGTCGCGTTTTAATACGATTTTGCTCGATTTTGACCGCGATATGTGGGGTTACATTTCACTGGGTTATTTCAAGCAACGCACCATTGCAGGTGAAGTAGGCTCATCTACCATGCCACACAAAGTCAATCCGATTGATTTTGAAAACTCAGAAGGCAATTTAGGCTTAGCCAATGCGTTATTTGGCTTTTTAGCCGAAAAATTACCCGTTTCACGCTGGCAAAGAGATTTAACGGATTCCACTGTTTTACGCAATATAGGTGTAGGGGTTGCGCATACAGTGATCGCGATTCAAGCCACGCTAAAAGGCGTTTCTAAATTAGAACTCAATGTAGAGGCACTTGAAGCCGATTTGAATGCCAACTGGGAAGTCTTAGCCGAGCCGATTCAAACTGTAATGCGTCGTTATGGTGTTGAAAAACCCTATGAAAAATTAAAAGAGTTAACGCGTGGCCATCGCATTACCCATGAGCAACTGCAACAATTTATAGAAACGTTAGATATTCCAGCGCAAGCCAAAGTAGAGCTATCTGCTTTAACGCCACGCACATACATCGGTTACGCAGAAAAATTAGCCAGAGAGATTTGATTATTATGTCCACACGTCTTAGAAAAATTACACAACAAGTTTTAGTTGGCAATGTCAAAGTAGGCGGTGGTGCCCCCATCGTTGTGCAATCCATGACCAATACGGATACGGCAAACGCAGACGCTACCGTCAAACAAATTATTGAACTTGCGACAGCAGGCTCGGAAATAGTCCGTATTACGGTCAATTCCGAAGAAGCCGCGCAAGCGGTGGCCGGTATTAAAGAACAATTAATAGCGCAAAACTGTTTTGTGCCAATTGTGGGCGATTTCCACTTTAACGGGCATAAATTACTCGAAAAATACCCTGATTGCGCCGCCGCTTTAGATAAATATCGTATCAATCCGGGTAATGTTGGACGCGGCAAAGCGCGTGATCCCCAATTTCAACAAATGATTGAATTTGCTTGTCAATACAATAAACCTGTACGTATTGGCGTGAACGGTGGCAGTTTAGATCAAGCGGTGTTAACCCGTTTACTGGATGAAAATCGTCTACTTGCCCAACCCGAACCGCTAGCGGCAGTCGCTCGAAAAGCCATTGTTTTATCGGCCTTGGAAAGTGCAGCCAAAGCAGAGGAAATTGGTTTAGGAAAAGATAAAATCATTCTTTCTTGCAAAATCAGCAACGTACAGGAATTAATTTCCATTTATCAAGATTTAGCGGCGCGTTGTGATTACGCATTGCATTTAGGGTTGACTGAAGCGGGCATGGGATCGAAAGGGATTGTGTCGTCAGCGGCGGCCTTATCCGTGTTAATGCAGCAGGGTATTGGCGATACGATTCGCATTTCACTCACGCCTGAACCCGGTGCATCTCGTACACAAGAAGTGATTGTTGGCCAAGAAATTTTGCAAACCATGGGCTTTCGCGCGTTCACACCGATGGTGATTTCGTGTCCGGGATGCGGTCGTACCACAAGCGATTATTTCCAAAAATTAGCGCTCAATATCCAAACCTATTTGCGTGATCAAATGCCTATTTGGCGGACAAAATATGCCGGCGTAGAAAGCATGGAAGTCGCCGTAATGGGGTGCGTGGTGAATGGACCGGGGGAAAGTAAAAGTGCTAATATTGGCATTAGTTTACCCGGCACAGGTGAATCACCTGTCGCACCTGTTTATGAAGATGGCGAGAAAACCGTTACGTTGAAAGGCGCTCATATTGCAGAAGAATTCCAAGCCATTGTTGAGCGTTATATTGAATCGCATTACGGAAAAGCAGTTTAATGAGGCGTATTGCATTAACTTCTGGTGAACCGGCTGGCATCGGTGTTGATTTATGTATCCAGCTTGCACAGCATCACACTTTGGAATGTGAAATCGTGGTGTTAGCCGATGTTGAGTTACTTGAGCAACGTGCGAAACAACTCCATTTACCGCTTCGTATCCGTTTGTATGACCAAAATATGCCTGCTGTTTCCAGTGCAGCAGGTGAGTTGTGTGTCCTGCCTATTTCGTTAGCACATTCAGCGCAAGCAGGGATTTTGAACAAGGCGAACAGTGGTTATGTACTTGCCTTGCTTGATCGTGCCACGCAAGGCTGCATTAGTGGTGAATTTTCTGCCATGGTCACGGCGCCTGTGCATAAAGGTATTATCAATGAAGCTGGAATGCCTTTTACGGGGCATACGGAATATATTGCCAATATTACCCAAGGGCATCCGGTCATGATGCTAGCAACAGAGGGACTGCGCGTTGCACTGGTGACGACACATTTACCGCTATCGGAAGTCAGTGAGGCGATTACACCCGATACGCTTGAAAGCGTTATTCGTATTTTGCACCATGATTTGATTACCCGTTTTGGTATTTCGCAACCGACCATCTTAGTCTGTGGACTGAACCCGCATGCGGGTGAAAACGGGTATTTAGGGCGCGAAGAAATCGACGTTATAGATCCTATTCTTGAAAAGTTACGCGCGGAAGGGATGAATTTACAAGGCGCGTTGCCGGCGGATAGTTTGTTTACACCAAAGTATCTTAACGATGCAGATGCTGTGCTTGCGATGTATCACGATCAAGGCCTGCCCGTGCTGAAATATAAAGGTTTTGGCAATGCGGTGAATATTACTTTAGGCCTCCCTATTATTCGCACATCCGTTGATCACGGTACGGCACTTGATATTGCGGGTAGTGGCCGCAGTGACATAGGAAGTTTGCAATATGCTGTGAAAACAGCCCTCACCATGAGTTCTTTTCAATGACGCATCAAGCACGAAAACGTTTTGGGCAAAATTTTCTTCACGATCATAATATTATTAACAATATTATTGCCAGTGCCATGATTAGCGCGGGTCAGCATTGGGTTGAAATTGGAGCGGGGCAGGGTGCGTTAACCTCACCACTACTCAACAAAGTACACCATTTAGACGTCGTCGAATTAGACCGTGATTTAGTGGTTTGGCTCAATCATAAATTCGCCAATCAAACGAATTTAACCATTCATAGCGCGGATGCGTTGCGGTTTGACTTTTCAGCACTGGCGCCAGAAGGTCAAAAATTGCACGTAATTGGTAATTTACCTTATAACATTTCAACACCGTTAATGTTTCATTTACTTGAAAATACAACGTGCATTGCGGATATGTTATTTATGTTGCAAAAAGAAGTTGTGAATCGTATTTGCGCAGAACCTAGCAGTAAATCGTATGGGCGCCTGAGTGTGATGATGCAATATTATTGCGCAACGGAGTGGTTATTTGATGTGCCACCAGAAAGTTTTAGCCCCGTTCCAGCTGTGATGTCCTCGATTGTTCGATTAGTGCCTCATGCCACGCCGCCTGTGCAGGTTGACGACATGAAAACACTCAATCGTGTCGTGACAGAATCGTTTTCACAGCGCCGTAAAACCTTGCGTAATTCGCTCAAAAAATCGTTATCTGAAAATGAAATTGCCGATTTAGGCATTGATGCCAATTTACGGGCGGAAAACATTACGCTTGCCGAATTCGCTAAATTGAGTAACGCTGTGAGCCAGAAAAGCGTTTTATGACTTGTGGAAAGTTAAAAAAAGATGGAATCTTTTTCTACTCAAATTTAACGTTTGAACTGACTGTAATTAAGGTTGAATAAGTAGTTCAGTTGATGGTTTTTTATTTTATTGTTATGTTTTTGGCATTATATTTGCTTAAAAATTCTTTATACAATACATTAAAGGACATTTTAGATGGCAACTGATGAAACAAAACCGGCACTGCTTTTTAGCTCTGCAATTGAAATATATAATGCAAACAAAGCATTTTCGAACATTGATACATCCACTATTACGGGTATTCCAGCTAATCCAGTTAACGAAAACTTGTTGAGTCCATTAGGAGCGGATAATATTTATGCAAAAAATTTATCGGATGCTTTTAGCGCATTAGAATTGGATAAAAAATCAATCACTTCGAGTGATAATTATGCAAAGTATCAAATCGGTTTTAAAACAAATTCGCAAGCAAGTATAAAGGCAAATGTCAGTGTTTCTGAGCTCACGAAAGTAGCAAAAAAAATTGACTTTGGTACAGGTAATGACAATGTTCAAGAAAAAATTAATTACATCAATGAATATGGTGATAAATTACTTGTAAATCATCAATATAAAACAGTCACCTCGTTTGCGAAATTAGATCATTCCTTAAAACTTCATTCAACTATTTCAGATGAACTTTCACAAGTTTTTTCGGCTGAAAGTGGTTCAAAAGCAATCCGCTCAACATTCAGTACCTCTTTTCAATCTACGTATAATTTTAATGTTAAAAATAATACGGGTACGACAAAAGATAATACAAAACAGACGTTTCACTTCAAATCACCTGAAATTAAAATAGATTCGTCTATAGTCAACTCAACAACATCAACAGATGACAATGCAACGTTTATTGCTTCTAAGCAAACGAAAAATATGACGTATGCCAAGATAGATAAAAATCCTGAAAATGCTTACAAGCTACATTATGACGTTACCCATAGCACGATTGATGATAATACAATCACTACATTAAAGTTATTTACGTTTTCTGATAGTGGCATTGCTATAGAAGCTAAGGGTGTCATTGATGGTGATTCTGTTTCAAAGGGCGCTTTAAAAGTTGACACAGCATTTTTCACGCTGAAAACGAATTCACCCTCTGCAAAAGAGTTATTAGATTTAAATACAGATGGTTATGGCGATAAATCCCAATTGGATGGATTGTTCAGCTCATCAAATGAATTCAAAGGCACTGATCATGATGACAATATTGTGATAAAAGCGGTAAAACCAATCGGCGCTACCACACGTGATCCTGGCGAAATTGTTGAGCTAAAAGTCGATGCAGGTGATGGGGATGACATCATTGTCGCCAGTAAAAGTGGTGGCAATACGATAACAGGCGGTGATGGTAAAGATACTTTTGTCATTGGCAATGGCTGTTCAGGTTCAATTATTATTAAAAGCACAACTGAAACTCGGGATGCTTCGGGAATTAAAATCACCTATAGTGCTGAAATGCAAGGTAGTGACACGATTACAGATTTTAATTCACAAGTTGATAGGTTATCGTTAGGGAAGGTGGCAAATAGAGCTAATTATGCTGAAGGTACTGAATCAGTTGAGGATTTTTCAGCCGCACTGACCGCAGCGACCGTGTTATTAAAAGCAATGCGCACCAGCGGTGAGCGATTTGCCTTCGAATTCGATTCTACGAATGGTTATTTATTTGATGATGTCAATGGGGATGGTATAGCAGATCAAGTCATTGTTTTAACAGGCATTGATAATGAGGGTATTGCTGCCTCGGATATTACGATTTAAATATGAATTTTCCACGTTGATCCCTTTGATAAAAAAATAATAGATAAAAAATGTCGTTAATCCCCTATATGGGTGATTCAAAACATTGATTTTTAGTTTAATATGTAAATCATGTGATATTTTCAGAAAAAAATTATAAATTTCTGACTATTACGGCATATTTTAAAAGTCATTTATAGAATAAATTAGCGACTTTTTATATCTATTTATCAAAAGGAGATTTATCGTGGAACTATTGTCTGTAGGTTTATTTGGTTTAATTATTTTATTAATGTTATTCATGCCATTTGTTTTAATTAGCTTTAAATAGAACGCCTTGGTGTTGCGCCTAACGCTTGCTTTATTAGAGCGTTGATTGGTGCACAAATGATACAACCTATTCCCATGGGTTTATAAAATAGGGATGGTAGCGTTCACATCGATTTGTTCAATGGCGTGGTATTTTTTGACATCATATTGACAAACTTTAACTCGATACGCACTTTATGTAATACGTGCAACTCCAACACTTAAACGCATAACACTGTTAACAGTTTCAGATAACAAATTGGCTCAGTGATTTTATCAAAAACAAGGTTTTTGGTTTTCTAATATGGCGCCTATGCGTATAGCTGTAATTTTTGGTTTATGCTCAGAAATTCCATAGTTTAATGTTCTATAACATCTGATTTATCGATAGGTAACGCCTTTATAATCCATATTTTAAATATTTTGATATAAATTATGAGAAATCACATATTTTATAGCGTATTTTTTATATTACATTGTCGTTATTTTGTCACAATTAGGGGACTAAAATAGTAGAGATTTTCCATTCAAGCAAATAAACGCAAAGGCGATTTTTTTGTTTTGTTAATTTTCACTACTATTTTTTGAGTAATCAGATGAATAAGAATATTACCCTCATGAGCTTCACTGCATTAGCCTTAGTCGCTAATGCCTTTAATCCAGCTATTTCTCATGCTGCTCCAGCACCGAAACTCAAAGCAGCAGCCTTCACTTTTGCGTTATGGAGTGACATGCCTTATGGCAAAAATGGTGATACAACACCTTCATCTGTTGCAACTCCAGCATTAGACGGTACAACAGACGGTAAAACATCAATTTCTCGCTTAACAAAAAGTATTACTGATGCAAAGGTAAGCTTTACTATTTTTGGTGGCGATACAAAAGACGGTAGCTCACTGTGTAGTGATACAACACTTAGAGACGAGGCAACAACAATGTTCAATAGTTTGGCTATTCCTACTGTTTATGTGCCTGGTGATAATGAATGGACCGATTGCCATCGCACAAATAACGGAAGTTATAACAATTTAGCACGTCTTGATTTCCTTCGTAAAAATATGTTCAACACATCAAAAAGTTTTGGTGGCAATGCTAAAACCCAATTGACATTAACTCGTCAAGGTACACCTGGTGGGGAATATTCTGAAAACAGTCGTTGGACTAAAGGTAATGTTGTATTTGTTACACTAAATGTTCCAGGTAGTAACAACAATAAAGTTAACGCTGGTGAATGTGTTAATTCCAAAAGCGTTCGTACACAAGTTGAATGTGATGCAGACAACGCAGAATATATTGCACGCGATGCAAAAAATATTGAGTTTATGAAAGAATCCTTTCAGGCAGCTAAAGATGGTGCAGCGTCAGGTGTTATGATTGTGATTCAAGGTGATCCTGTATTTGATTTCCCAGATACAGAAACGGTTGATGAAAGAACGACTGTTGTATCGACGTTACCACCTCATGATGGCTATGATGCATTTCTAGCCGCATTAATAGCGGAAACGAAAGCGTTTACAGGTCAAGTAGTATTAGTGCACGGTGATAGTCATTACTTTAGAGTTGATAAACCATTGATGCAACAAACGATGAAAAAAGCAGACATGGTGAAAAATTTAACTCGTGTTGAAAACTTTGGAAGTGGAAGTGTTCATTGGATTAAAGTGACCGTGACACCAACAAATTCTAACGTATTTAATTTTGAACCTATGATTGTAAAAGGCAATTAAGCCTCTATTCATCTTTTGAATGACAAAAAGCGTCACATGTAGGTGTGACGCTTTTTTTATGCCCGTCTTTTTTAGTGCTGTTGACGGATCATTGTTTTTAGGACAGTGCCCAGGTGACATTAAAATTAAAAGTGTTTATGGGGCAGGTATGGACACTCAATCAAACTTCTGTAGAGAGTGGATTTGCGATGAGCGCACCTTCTGCTCTTCGGGCATTGCCTTGGTCGAGTGAGTTAATTCGGAAATCCGTTTGGATATTACCGCATGGATTATCGAGTGGAACCCACATAAATCAAGTCTTGCAATGGCGGTAATAACTAGTTATATCAATACATATGTGTGAAATTTACGAAATACTATTTCATTAAGTCACGGTAATGTGTATCCTAATCTTGCCGTGTTTGACTATTTTCTCCCCTAGTTACTAGGAAAACATGTCTTGGTCATTGGGAATTATCCCAATAGTGAACAATATCAACATCAAATGCAATTAACGGTGCTTGAAAAACAACCCATTGGCAACGATTTTTCCCACGTCGCGTGTGAATTTTTATTGTCTAAAGCGGATTGGACCTTTTTCACGGCAACCTCTATTTCAAACAAAACATTTCCACGGCTTGCGCAATTAGCCAGTTCTACGAAAACAGTTTTGATGAGACCAACCACGCCTAGGTTATCGAAATGGCGAGATTTTGATATTGATTATCTCGCTGGAGTTGAAATAGTCAATCCATATCGCCTTGAACAGGCTATTGCCCAAGGTGGCGGGGTGAAAATTGTTGAGCAATGTGTACATTATTGTATTGCAGGTTTAGGTATTTAAGTAGGTTTACATTGTCGATGAGGAGAGTATGTATTTAACAAAAAGAAGTCATCATGCGGTGACGGTTATGCTAGATGTCATGTTGCATAGTCAAAATGAAGCGTTTGTAAGACTTTCAGATATTGCGCAAAGACACCCAATTTCGGTTAGTTATTTAGAGTTACTGTTTACATTTTTAGTGAAAGCCTCATTAGTGAAAGGGGAACGTGGGCCTCGTGGTGGATATAAATTAGGTAGATCACCCAATGAAATCCCTGTTGCAGAAATTATTCGTACTGTTGACAGACAAATGAATTTAGAACAATGCGCAAATGACGATTGTCAGCACAGTCTCTGTATTTCTAATGCCTTATGGGAGTCATTAGGAGCGGAAATTGAATCTTATTTATCAAATGTGACGCTTGCGGACTTAGCAATTAAGAAAGTTTGAAAATGAATGTCTACCAACAAGCTTTTGCTCAATTTAACTGATTCAGTGAGAGCTTTAGTGTTTCAATGAATTAAAACGACGCGATAATTCCATTTTCGAATATCATAAGTGTCCAGTTTTACTTGACCATTACAAATGTTTGAATGATGAATTTAGCCACTTTTATAAGTCACTTTTTCAATTCGTATTTCCTATTCCAATGTAACCTATAATTATTGATAGCATTATGGATATCATCCAAATAGGTATAAACCACTGGAATAACTAGTAAACTCAGTAAAGTAGAAGTTATTAATCCACCAATGACTGCAATCGCCATAGGACTACGAAAAGATGAGTCTGAGTCGCCAAAACCTATCGCAACTGGCAGCATACCAGCACTCATAGCAATCGTGGTCATCACAATAGCGCGTGCACGTTTATGACAAGCGTCAATTAATGCTTCATGGCGTAGTAAGTTTTTATCTCGCCTAGCAACAATCGCATATTCCACGAGTAATATCGA
>Ga0208856_1000812_pt1 | contig 10765 bp, 8 predicted proteins | sample LakMenEpi13Jul12_FD_150690 | JGI IMG/M metagenome (GOLD analysis project Ga0208856, IMG submission 150690) | Freshwater microbial communities from Lake Mendota, WI - 13JUL2012 deep hole epilimnion (SPAdes) | ecosystem: Environmental > Aquatic > Freshwater > Lentic | place: Lake Mendota, Madison... | reverse complement strand
CTCCCGAACAAGTGGCCAAATCCAAAAAGTCGCTTACTGCGAGGTTTCTTGAGAAGGAGTTAAAGGGCGGATGGAAAGACGCGCAGAAGACATCTTGGAGATAATTTGGACTTTACAAGTAAAAGCCCCGTCAGCTCATGTGTAAACTTGGCCAGAACGATCAAGGCAGCTCATTGAGATAGTAGGATTCTTTTCTCGGTTTTTGAGGTGCTTTTGTTTCGGTCTTCGTGGTTTTCTTAATTGGTGTCGCTGGGGGCGCCTGCGCCATGACGCGATTCATATGGATAGTTCTCTGATTGAATAGGAAGGACGCTTGATTGTTGTTCCTCATTTTGAACTCACCATTGTAGTAGGATCGAATCACGGCCTTGCCCGGTGCAACAGTCGACCATGTTCCAGGCATATCTTGGGCGGGCTTGCGGATCGCGCATTGTCCGTTTTCATATAGATTTAACCCTATTAAATCCGTGCCGTCCATGCCTTCCCAAGCTCCAGCAGGACCTTGTGTCAGCGGCGTACAAGAAGGCAAAATGATGGCCAGAGGCAGAATAATTAGTGTGATAATTGATTTCATATTTATATGTGGTTTGTTCGGTTTGCGAATGCTTGTTTGTTACTTTTTGAGCAAATAAATGATTTCAAGACCTGTCTTTCTTAAGACATCATCAATATGTATTTCTAATTCCTTTAAAGCTTCGGCGCGTGAACGTTCAGGGTCCGTAGTGGATTTTTTGGCGCTTACATCGCGTGACGCCCTCCCTATTTCTCCTTTGGTGGCCAGATCCAAGACCTTAAAAACGAGATCGGTGCTCACCTCAGATGTGTGACTTTGCCGACTTGTTGTTTTGAATGAGGTGCTTTTCTCTTTCCACTTTAGTTCACCACCTTCAAAGTTGATGACTATATCAGCTACTTTCTCCGCAGACAGCTTGGATTTTTCAGCTACTGCGGTCTGGCCTCCGCTCGCACGCGAAAGTTCCTCGTCCAAATCAGACTCGTCCTCGCGCTCGAGAAGCACAAACTGCGGGCTATTGGTAAACCAGCCCTGAATGGCACGGCCAATGGCTTTGGCCAATTCGGGATCACCAATTTTGGCTTCAAGTTTTACTAGAGAAGGAGTGACCACTGCGATCCTTCCTTTGAACCGATCGGGTAGCGCCTTCAATACATCCGCATCGATGACTACCGCCCATTGGCCGCGACCTACGCCCGGTTCGCTTTGCGAGACCAATGAATAACGCACCAACAATCCGTCAAAGGAAAGCGCTGTGGCATCACGCGTTTCTACGAATTGAGGCCCAGAACCTCCAATGTTGGTGTCGCGCCCACTGGCAATATTCACATTCCCGTTGATGGTGGTGGATTTGCTCTCTTTTTCGTTGGTTTTAGTAAGGGCTCCGATGATACGTCCGCCATGCACTTGAGCCACGGCGAGCCTACAGGCATCAACAAGCGCTCCATCACGAGTCTCGCCCGTACCGGAGCTGCGGACGCGAGTGACCTCAGGAGCATCAGCGGCTTGAGAAATGTTTGGCTTGTTGCAACACAGCACAACCAGCGCGACAAGCGATGGAGCAAGATAATGCCTGATAAGTTTCATATGCGATATTTGTTTTAGAATTTGTTAAAGAGTCCCATTATTTTTGAGTTTTGAGATAATTTCATCAGCTGTAAGTGGAGCCATAGCTTCAAGCACCCGCTTCTTGGCCACTTCTTGCGTATCTCCGACCGCTTTAAAACTTTTGGGCTCCAATGCTGCGACCGTGCGCGGAATGCCTCCGCCCGATGCCTTCATAACCTTGCCCGACATGGTGGCTTCCACCATATCCATGCCGGATACTGGATCCTTAGTCGGAATGGAAAAATCAAGGCTACCAATGACGATAAGTTCCATGCTGCCCTCCGCCCGCACTTCGTTCACCAACTGCTTTAATGTTTTCGGAGATGGCTGCCCCCTAGAGCTGATGTCTTTATCCATTTCGTCTGACACCTCAAAAAACGAGCCATCGACCACATTCTCGAAGCCTTTGTCCGTGAACTGGCCGATCAAGCCCGAACCAAAAGGCTCTTTCAGCTGCGCATCAGCCTCCCAACTTATTTTATCTGCTTTCTCAACGATATCCGTGCTAGCGGTGTTGGTCTCCTTGCGATTTACCGCCTCTTCCACCGTCAAGCTCGCCTCTTCCGCTTCCTCCTTGGCTGTTTCGGAATTCGTTGAATCCGTGTTTGCCTCAGAAACAACCGCTACGCCACGGGCTACTTGCGTCGACCGACGGACCGTAAAAAAGACGGCCATTTCCAGATCCGTCCTCTTAACTGCCGATTGCAGCTTGTCCTTCTTATTCATGTAATCCTTGAGCTCAGTCAGGTCGAGTTTGCCTGAAATGGTCGCCCTAACCATTCGCTGCACAGTATCGGGATTTGTTTCGACCTTGGCATTGCTGATCATCTTGCGAACTTCCTCCACACGTGTTGCATCACCAAAGACGCGTTCCTGAAATTGTTGCCGAATGTTGTCCGCCTGGCCTTGCAGCGCAGTATCGATTGCAAAGACCGCAGCATTGATGATGGCTTTTTTTGCCGGTTCGCCCTCTGGCAGGGCTTTGCCTTGCGCATCCACAGTTTTGGCATCACCAACGCCCTTGATGTCGATGATTTGAGCCGTAACGCTACTTGCAACACTTACCATGCAAGTAGCCAGCAAGGCGGCGCTGCGAATGCATGAGAGAGATTTTAATGGGGTGTTTTTCATGTGTGGTATATTTTAAGTATGATATGATATTGCAATGCTCCTCAAACTCAACCTGGAGAGCAATCTTTAAAGAACAGTTTGATCTTTTCGTCTTTGGCTTTGATCTTACTAAGTCTAGTTGCAAATTTTTGAAAAAGACGAACGCTGGCATCTGCGGAGTAGTGCCACACATCCTGACTGACGCCTGAGCGATAAGGGATGAGATCGGCGCAAGCATCGTATTTGTCATTGTGGATTTCATTGCCGCCTTGGTCTGTGATCACCACTTTCCCCAGACTAGTGTAATTGACGGACCCGCCCTGCTTCTGGCGCGCAAAAAACCCCTTGAGGTCGATCTTGTAATCGGGTTTTTTCAGCAAAAAGCCGACTCCCTCGGCATTTTCCTCACGGATTTTTTGCGCAATCAGACTTGATGCGTCTGCCAGGTTTTCTTGAAGGCCGTAAAAAACCGCCTCTTCTCCTTTCGAATAGGGTTGAATGGGGATTCCCGTGGCGTCAAAAAAACGACTGGCTGCGACTTGTGCATAAAGCATATCAATTCGGTCCGAGATCGTCTCGGGCATATCAACGACATTTGGTGGAAGGTCATTGGTGGTTTTTGGTTGTAGGATCGTTACGGTGCCAATGCCGACGGAAGAAAATGCATCACCGCCATTCCACTTGTGCTCTGCAAGCTGCATGAAAATTTGTGGCAGATGTTGTTCATAAAGTTTTACCAAATGAAGCTTGCTCATTTTGGCATGCTCTTGAAAAACCAGTCTGCATGGTATCGAAAAGACAACACTACGATCGCTGAAATCACATATGATCAGATCGAATCCAATTTCTCCGAAGCAACCAACCACTCCGCTGGGCAACACTCCATCCTCGGTAATTTCATAATTGATCGCACAGGCCAACACAAGTGCGCGCCCCGATCCTGCCTGAGGCAGGTAGTCGTCTGGCGCTACACGATCGATCAGCCGCAAACCATTAGGCTTTTGTTTTGAGCGAATCAGTTGAAGCAATTTTTTGCTATATGCCCCTGCGGCCTCATTGTCACCACCGCCCATGGCATACTTCACGCCTACAGGACATACTTTAGCCGCATCGGCCGCATTGCCCCGTATCCAGACGCCTGCGAATTTAATTAAGTTGTTATTATTGTCGGCAACTGCGCTTACCGGTTGATTTGTATCCGTGCCAACATCAGTAACGGATTCTGTAATTTTTACATGAGTGGAGGCTTGCAAGCTGCTATCAGGATTTATCGGCATTGAAGCATTTTCATTAATCGGCAGTTCAGAGTTTCGCTCTGGCGCAACACCAGATATAATATAATCTCTGCTGGCGTTTAGCTCGGCAAATTTTATGTCTTCTGCAAAAGCAGTTCTGCAGCAAAAAATTGTCAGACACCAGATTACAGCTACTGATGCAGGATGGATATATATCTTCATGACTTGATGTTTAAATCCGTGAAGCAATCTCAAATTAATGTTATTAGGAATTAGAGGCCGTGAGGTTTTCAGCCTTTAAATTCTCTTGGAAATGATTTGGACTGCTGCTCATCTTGACATCTTACTTGTTTATAATCTTACCTTGATTGCTGGTTGATTCTAAAATCATTAAGAATCTTGGCGAGTTTTCCCAATCGATCCGAATGAGAATTAATTGTTTTAATTGACTGATCGATCATTTCGTTGGCAGCGGCGGGCGGGATCATTTCATTCTCTGTCATTGCGACTATGGCCGCCGCATATCCCAGTTCGGTAATAATGGATTTTGTTTCCTCAGCACCTTTCATCAAGGCCTCTTGGTTGGATCTTGTTTCTTCAGCTAGTCTTTGTTGCGATTCGATCATGGGCTTCAGCCAAAATGTGAAAATCAACAAGCAAACACCAAACGAAAGAAAAAAGAAGGAAATGGCAATATCTTGAATTTTCTTGGTCATTTTAGTTACATGTAAAATTTTGATGACAAACGAATCCCTAGGTATTCGTGAAATGTAATGGTTGATTGAAGTAACGCTGGATAGCCCAACGTTACTTCAATATACGACTTACAAACGGGTCTCTCTTCGTGGGGGATACATTGTAAAATTTTTTAACGCATGCTGAAATGCAGCAGGGCTCAGAATTGGCATCCCGTCCACCATGAGCTAACTGTCTAGGGCGCTGGTATTGACTTTGATTGATACGGATCTACTAGGCGCGGGCAATGCGATGGCGTATTTTTTTCCAATCAGCTGGCACTGCTCATCGAATGTTTTCATTTCATTTTGAAACTTTTTATAATCCATGGCTACAAACCTAATGGGTAAAAGCGAATAGTTAAGCGCCACCCCCATCTGAACTGCTGCAATCGGGTTGGACTTCAAGCTATCCTTGTTTTTTGCAATATACAAACCGATACCACCGGCCTTCACGAGGGCGACGGAGATCTCGCGAGTGGCGACCCGGTTGAGTGCTTGCTGGGCTTGGTTCATCTGAATATAACCCTGCCTGAATTTTTCCTTCGATTTTATGGTCGCATTCGTGGCCGATGCAATTTTGCCATTCACATCAGCAAGAAGATTCGAGCCTTTAATGATGTATTTCCTCTGATCATCGTTCGAGCTGGTTTTATTCAAAGCACTCGCGTAGGCGCGAAGTTTTTGAGATTCTTTCTCGAGACCGCAGCCTTCGGCAATGGTAGCGGTAGCCTGTGCTAGCCTAGCTGACCCCTCAGAGCAGCGATCCAGCATGGCTTTTTCCACGGCCATAACCTCTAACAACATGCCCTGTAATGGTTGGGGCATTTTTCTTACTGAGGCCTCGTTAGTTAAGGCGCTGACGGCACATGAATTTAGAGACACAACAGGGAGAACGACGGCTGTTGCCAGCCCCAACATAATCATAGGTATTCTGCGCATAGCGGTAATACTCTTACCGAAACAAAAGGCATGAGGTCAAGTATTTTCGTAGATAAATTGTAATGGCTGGTCAAAATCTCATCTTGGGCACGGCGCTTGGAAAGCGCCGCCACTACTGAAGATGTGTCCCGCAAGATGCGTGACACGGCCAGCGAGACGCTGGCGCTCCCCTTTTGAAGAAGCGGCAGATCTTCGCTCGTTTCGAATTTTGAATTTAGGATTTTCTCGCGTGAAAAAAGGCCCCTGCTCTTTTGCGTTCCACGATCTTTCTTGTTCGAGTCCATTCGCGTCGATTCGCGGTTAAATTCTACATTTTGTCCGGGAAAATGTGGAATAAAGTAGGCCACATGCGGCTTGCGAGGTGAGCTAGGTGGCGTTATAGCCATGGCTCTTGGCAACTGGCCCCCGTAGTTCAATGGATAGAACGAGGGTTTCCTAAACTCTAAATCTGGGTTCGATTCCCGGCGGGGGCACTTGGCAGGTTTGAGGCGATCCTTATTTTTCAAGCGCTTCGCGCAGGGCCTCCAGCTCTTCCCAGCGTTTGTAGAGGCGCGCGACTTCGGCCTTGGTGGCATCGAGTTTTGCAATGAACTCGGGAATCTCCTCGTAGTGCTGGGCTTGAAATTCCGGGTCGTTGAGTTGGCTTTCGAATTGTTCGGCTGCCTCCTCGTTGGCGAAGATGATGGCTTCAATGCCATCGAGTTCGGTGCGCTCCTTGACGCTCAGCTTGCGCGGTTTGGTGTTGGCGGTTTTTTGCCGTGCGGCGGCGTCGCGAGCGGCGGCTTGCGATTGGATGCGCATGGCATTTTCGCGGGCTTGGCGTTTTTCGAGGTAGTACGAGTAGTTGCCGGGTTGAACGAAGACGCCATCGTCCTCGAAGGCGATGATCTGGTCGCAGATCCGATCTAGAAAATAGCGGTCGTGCGAAACGCAGATGACCGAGCCATCGAAGTCGGCGAGTGCTTCTTCGAGCATGCGGAGCGAGGGCAGGTCGAGGTCGTTGGTCGGCTCGTCGAGCACGATGAGGTTGCCGCCGTTTTTGAGCACCTTCGCAAGCATGAGCCTTGCGCGCTCACCGCCGGAAAGGAGGTCGACGCGTTCGTTGATGCGTTGATCGTTGAAGAGGAATCGCCGCAAATAATTTCGCGCGCCGAGCGGCTGATTTCCAAACATCAGCTTTTCGTTGCCATCGGAAATCTCGTCGAGCAGCGAGCCGGTGCCATCGAGTTGCATGCGCGTTTGGTCGATGTAATTCACCTTCACGCGTTTGCCGGTGACGGCGCTGCCTTCGTTGGGTGAAATTTGGCCGAGGCAAAGTTTCAACAAAGTGGTTTTGCCCACGCCATTGCGGCCGACGATGCCGGTGCACTGACCCGGACGCAGCGTCAGAGTCAGATGGCGAAACAGCCAACGAGGCGAAGTCGCGCTGCCAACATTCACGCCCGCGTCTTCCAACTCGACAACGATGTTGCCGAGGTCCGGCGGCGGTGGAATGAGCAGATCCATTTCGCGCTCTTCGGGCGGCGCCTCCATCCCTTCGATCTCGTAAAATTTTTCCATTCGGTGGCGCGACTTCGTGCCGCGTGCCTTCACGCCCGAGCGCACCCACTCGAGTTCCTCGCGCAAGAAGCGTTGGCGGCGCCTTTCGGTTTGCTCGGCGATTTGCCGGCGCACGGACTTCGATTCGAGAAACGCGGTGTAATTTCCCGGATGCGAAAACGCGCGGCCTTGGTCGATCTCGATGATGCGTGTGGCGATCACATCGAGGAAGTAGCGGTCGTGCGTCACGAAGATGACTGCGCCGGGAAAAATTTTCAGATAATCCTCGAGCCAGCGGATCGATTCGGCATCGAGGTGGTTCGTCGGTTCGTCGAGCAAAAGCAAATCCGGCTGGCATGCCAGCGCACGACACAACGCAACGCGTCGTTTTTCGCCACCCGAAAGCGGGCCGACCGCGACCTCGAGCGGTGGCGCGCCAAGCGCGGTGGTCGTCGCTTTGATGCGCGCGTCGAGGTTCCAACCATCGGCGTGATCGATCAGGTGCAGCAGCTCGGCAAGCTCGGCTTCCGTGCCCTCGCCATTTTCATAACGCCGCACCGCATCGACGATGTCGGCGGCGCCAGCGGCAATGTTCTCATGCACGCTCAATTCCGAATCGAGCTCGAACTCCTGCGGCAGGTAGCCGACACGCAACGCGCGGCGCAACGCGATGTCGCCGGAGTCGGCCTGGTTCTGTCCGGTGAGGATTTTCAGCAATGACGTTTTGCCGCATCCGTTGCGGCCGACCATGCCAAGCTTTTCACCGGCGGCGACCGCCAGCGTGACGCCATCGAGCAGGGTCTGATAGCCATAGGTCAGGCGGATTTCGTTGGCGGATAGCAAAGCGGACATTGGAGCGGCGGGGTATGACCCATCGGGAGCAAGAGGTCCATTGCGGATCCTCAAAGGTTCGCATGGCTGATGAAACTATGGGCAAAAGGGCAAATTTTTCGTTGACCCATCCCAGCGACCTTGTTTTTCTTCGTCCGCCCCGCTAATTGCGACTGCGTCTCAATAACAATAATTTTCTTTTTTCGTGAACATGAATCCTGCTCTGCCGTCCACCGCCGTCTTATTCGCGCTGGCAATTTTTGTCCCTCTATTTGGTCACGCTCAGGATGAGACTGAGACCTTGCAGCCGCTGACTGTGGTTGGCAGTCAGGAGGCGGTGTTTGAGCTTCCGGGATCGGCGGCCTACGCCGCGGCCGAGGACTTTCGCGAGCGGGGTTACACCAACATTGCGCAGATCGCGGCGCGTGTTCCTGGGGTCTATGTGCGCGACGAAGACGGATCAGGAAATTTTCCCAACATTTCGCTGCGCGGTGTGGATGGCAATCGCAGCACGAAGGTGACGATGATGGAGGATGGGATCCTGACGGCACCCGCTCCCTACTCCGCACCGAATGCGTATTATGCGCCGAAGGCAGGACGCATGGCGGGCATCGAATTTCTCAAAGGTTCCAGTCAGGTAAAATACGGTCCGCAAACCACGGGCGGCGTGGTCAACTACCGCTCCACCGGATTTGCCGAATACGATGGCCCGAAGTTTTACAACCGGACCACTTATGGCAGTCACAATACTTTCTTCGAGCACGCATGGCATGGCGACGAGCATGACACCGCCGCGGGCAAAATCGGATGGTTGTTGGAAATGCACGGCGAGTTTTCCGATGGTTATCGCGAGATCGACGGATCATCGAAAGACACCGGCTACGATTTGCTCGAGCCGATGCTCAAGATGTTTTGGGAGCCTAACACTGCGCTCAAGCAACGCCTTGAGTTCAAGGTCGGATTTTCAAACTTCGATGCCAACGAAACTTACACCGGCCTCACGGATGCCGACTTTGAGCAGAACCCGGATCGTCGTTACGCCTCGACGCTCAATGATGAATTCAGTTCCGAGCAATGGCGCACTTATTTGAAATGGACCGCCGAGCCGAGCGATGTGCTTCGTTTTGAGAGCGCGGTGTATCTCAACACCTTTCGGAGAAATTGGGACAAGCTTTCTTCAGTTAGCATCACGGGCTCTGGCATCACGAAAGTCGACGAAGCGATGCTCACCGACAGCGGCATCAATTTGCTCAAAGGCCTTGGCGCGGGCACCATCACCTCGACCGACGCATTCCGCGATCACGAATCCTATGGCTGGCAGAATCAGGTGAACCATCAATTTGTAACCGCATCCGTCGAGCATGACCTTGCCCTTGGATTGCGGCTTCACTACGATCAGCAAGACGGCTCCGACATCAAGACCAGCTATGCTTCCAATAGCGCGGGCGGTTTTGGCATTGGTGTACAAAATCCCGCGACTCCGATCACCCGCCAAGAGGCTTTCGCCACCGCCGCCTACATCGAGGATGCGATGAGCATCGGCAAGCTCACGCTGCGTCCGGGCTTGCGTTACGAATGGCTTGAACTCACCTCTTCTCCTAACGGCGCGGCATCCGAATCGGTCGACGAAAATCTCATCATGGGTGGACTCGGCGCGACTTATGATTTTGACGAACGAAACTCGGCCTTTGGCGGCGTCTACCAAGGTGCTTCTCCCGCGAATCCATCGGGCTATGTCAATGGAACCGACAACGAGGAGAGCCTCGGATTCGAACTTGGCGTCCGTCACAAAGAGGATGCATTGAAAACCGAGCTTGTCGGCTTTGTCACCGAGTTTGATCAGCTCATCGCACCAGAAATTCCTGGCGGCGCCGGATCAGTTGCCAGCGAGAATGGCGGATCCGCGGAAGTATGGGGCATCGAAAGTTTGGTCGAGTACGATCACGGGCGTGCGTCGAATTGGTCTTTTGGCCTGCCCGCTTATTTGAGCCTCACCTACACCGATGCCGAGTTTGCCGGCATGAACGGTACGCTGGCGTCGAATGCCGGAACTTTCGCCGGAGGTCGCAATGGCAACGAAATCCCCTACATTCCCGAGTGGAAACTCGGCACCGGCATCGGTTTGGCCTTCGACAAATGGGGAGTGAATCTCGATGCTTCTTACAATTCCACCTCGTGGGGCACGGGTTACAACGACGACGTGCGCAGCGGCAACGCCAGCGCGATGGATGGCAAAATCGACGCCTTGCTCCTCTTCGATTTGACCGGCCACTACCAACTCACCGATCAAATCAAACTCGTCGGCGGCATCCAAAACCTGTTGGACGATCGCGCCATCATCAGCCGCGCGCCATTGGGCGCCAGGGCCAACGCGCCGCGGATGATCTTCGCCGGATTTGAGGCGGAATTTTGAACTGCATCATGCCTTGCGGCTCGCGGCGATGAAGATCAACAACACCGCAGCAAAACCACCGGCCTGCCAGAGCAGCGCTTGTTGGAAGGGTGCCGTGCCGTGATTTTCCATGCCGGCAAGCATCAGCGAAAACAGCAGTGAATAAGCGCCGTAACCGAGATTGAAAACAAGCCCTTTGACGCTGAGCAGCGTCGCGCGCTGATGCGACTCGGCAATGCCGTGCAAAAAGCGGCTGACCGTAAATCCGACGAAGCCAAGCATCGTCATCAGAAACATCGCGGGCAGGAGTCCGGCCCACGGCCATGCGGGGATCAGCAGGATCAAGGCAATCGCCGCCGCC
>Ga0208856_1000806_pt1 | contig 10815 bp, 20 predicted proteins | sample LakMenEpi13Jul12_FD_150690 | JGI IMG/M metagenome (GOLD analysis project Ga0208856, IMG submission 150690) | Freshwater microbial communities from Lake Mendota, WI - 13JUL2012 deep hole epilimnion (SPAdes) | ecosystem: Environmental > Aquatic > Freshwater > Lentic | place: Lake Mendota, Madison... | reverse complement strand
TTCTCAGACCAATCGTTCCAGCATGGCCCGCAACGCAACCGCCCGTTTTCCATCCTCAACGTGGCCCATCTGCTTTGCGCCTTGTTCGTAGATCAGGGCCGCAGTCTCAACCGCCTCCCGCTCCTCGTCGGTGAGGGCGTGTTGGCCGGAAAGGCCATCAATGATTTTCTCGCGATCCGCGTCTGTCACCCACAGCATGACGCTGTACGGTGCCTCATCACGCGGAGGTGCAGGAAGACGCATCCAGTGCGTTGGCCTGCCTGACTCATTCCAGCGCAGGCCGGGTTGAGATTCATCGTCGATCTCTCGCCACGCTATTCCGTACTCGCACCCAAAGTGCGAGTCTCCCGACCGAAAACCTAAAACGGCGATTCCTTTCTCCGGCAGTCCGGCCTCCACAGGAATCCAGCCTTGTATTGCGGGCGTCCCGTAAACGTGCGTGACGTTCAGCCACTCGCCGTCAGAACGCTCAACCGTGTCGAACTCAACCGACTTACTGCGCCCGGCGACCTGCGGGTAAGCGTATAGCGTGTCTGGCATCCCCTGCTGCAAATCCTTGTAACGTCCTACTTGCATGAGGCACTGGCCGCTAGCGTCGCGGTACAGGTAGAACCCTTGGGTGGTCGGCTTGTCCTTGCTCCACGCATAACCAGTCCATGGATCGGACTCGCGAGCATCGTCATTCGTCATAGCGTGGCCCCTCCTTCGCGGGCCTATCATCTTCCGTGTTATGGAACCAGAAGTCGACACCCAAGTGCGATAACAGCAACAACGGCTCCGCTCGCACCAAACACTACAGCAACGGCGGGCCAGCCGCCGTGCATGTGGCACAACACAGCAACGCCCGCAAATGGTGATGAGATCAGTGCAGCGCCGATTATTTGAGTGATTGTCATGTGTGTGTCTCCAGAACCACGCGATGGAGTGGACTGCGCCGCAGATCGCATCGTTCTCACTTCAGTCGTTCCAGTAACGCGAGGAGCGTCCTCGCTGCGGCATCGTCTCTGCGGCACGCACCATCCGATACGTCCTCCACGCCGTACAAAGCGTCGATTCCGCGATTCAACGCCTTCCGTTCCTCGTCTGTAAGCGTGAAGGTTTCCTGCGACGAATCTGGACACGGCCCAGTACCCCAGAGCGTTTTTCGCCACTCGGCCATCTGGTCTGCGAAGTCGCTCACCTTGCACCTCCAAGCCGCTCCAGTAGGCCCCGCAGCGCGTCGGCCATTTCCTCATGTCGCTTGATATGCTCCGGCCCTTCCGCGAACATTCCGATTGCCAGCCAGACGGCTTCCCACTCATCGGCGGTGAGCGCGGGCTGCGGTGGATGAACCAGCGGGCCTCCTGCACCGCCTGACAAGGACGCCCGCAATGACTCTCGCTGCTCGTCTGTGAGCGTCACGTTTATTTGCGACGGAACTTGACATTGTGTTTTAGTCACTTCGTTCTCTCTAGTAGGTTGCGCAGCGTGTTCACGCGATCAAACTCTTCGCAGTTTCCAGCGAGTTCTTCCGCCCACTCCACCGCCTCCCGCTCCTCGTCGGTGAGAGTGGCGTCCATCGTCACAATCACGTTGCCGTTGCACACCGAGAGCGTGGCGTCTTGGTCAGCGAGGCGGCGGATGGCTTCCTTGAGCCGATCAATTTCGGCCCGTTGATCCTGCATAATATGATCGGCTTGCTCGCAGTCATTTATTACTTTATTTGGATCGATCATGCTGTCTCCTTCACAAAAATACCTTCTGGTGTTAAAGTGCCTTTTCTATCTTTAATCTCATCGTAGGCACGGCCTAAACATGCCGCTACGCTGATTTCTTGTAATTTGCAGTACAGAATCAGTGTCACCAGCACGTCGCCAACGCCGTCCACAATGCCGTGTCGATTGTCCTTGAGCGTGGCGTCGGCTAACTCGCCCAACTCCGACATCGTCTTCATGAGTTGCGCTGTCGGATTGCTGTTGGGGATGATCTTTCGGTCTATCGCCCACTGCAGTACCTTCTCTTCCAGTTCGTTGAATGTCATTACTGCGTCCTTATTAAACAAATTTTTGTAACTCTAACGTCAGCCTCCGAATTGATCGGGCGGGAATTGCACCCGCTATGTACCTCACCGGCATGCTGTGTAGTTCACCCCGTCGGGTTAGGTCAAGCACGTGGCTGTTGGGTACCGGCGCACCAAAGCGCCGCCTTAGTCGCTGTCACTGAGGAGCCGATCAAAAACCAAAAAATACTCTACCGCGAAAGTTGGTTGTACCACCAGCGCGACCGCGCATAAGAACAAAAATCAAGCAGTTCAATATCAAGGCGAGAAGAAGACCCAAGCGCGTCGTATAGGAAGTACCAATCTGTCACCGCATCAAGTTTCCACGCCTGAATAGCCTTAATGTCGGCAGCAATTTCTTTTTGAGTTACGCCAACAAGCGGAGCATACTCCTTCATGACGCGACAAATGTTTTTGATTAAATGCTTACGCAGCGGCAATCCAACTAAACGCCGCTCTGTCTTTTGCTTAGCCGAACGATAAGACTGGTACACCAAATTGTTTTTAATCATGTTGTTCTCCAAAAGTAAAATTAAACCAATGCCCGACTAGGATTCGAACCTAAACAAATTTGCGCAAAATTTCTTGTTTTGCCGCCGCCATCGCCGCGTTTATGCTGGCGTGCTTATACGATGAAAACACGCCATCGACAGAGAATGCCCAAGAAGCTGTAAATTTTGATTTGACTACTACAGCGTGAATTTTTCGCGTCCAGATGTGGCTACTGTCGCTGTAGTATAGATTTATGCGCAAATACGGATTGCCGTTTTTTGATTCTTGCCACACCGCGTCAAGTATTTGTTGTCGCCGCGTTTCTTTATTTTCAAGTTCACGTTTTTTGTCGCGAATGCGTTTTGCAGCAGCATTGCGCAATTTACGTTCGCGACGACGCGGGTTAACATAATCATCTGCCATTTTTTCGGCGCACACACAACCAACACTGAGTCGTGCGGCGTAATCTGCGTGCGCCATCATATGTACATAACGAATACGCTCGTTTCCGCACATCTCGCAGGTTGCTTCTGCTGTTTCCGTATCTATAACGTCTAAAAAAATCCAACCTTTGTGCGGTACGTCTAGCTGATCCCAAAGATTTACGCTAGTACTCATTTAAAACCTCCGAATGCCCGACTAGGATTCGAACCTAGACTAAGAGAGCCAAAATCTCTTGTGCTACCGTTACACCATCGGGCAGCTTCGCGCGGTAACGTCCTTTTATACCACGGCTTCGCACACACAAATTGGAGTATCACCTTTCTTTGCTGTACGCTTCACGGTTATGACCCACTCATGACTAGGGTGCCAGATCGCGGAAGTTTGACGCGATTTAGGCGCTGGCGCGCCGTTGAACGAATTCAGTGAGCTTTTGAGCCAACGCGATAGTCGTCAGATTATCCACTTCTGCGTTGTGCGCAACTCCAAAATCGGCGCTCAAAAACTTGGACCGCATCGTGGTCAGCGAGTACCCGCCGTCAATAGCCCCAGCTGCGTTGAGGAACCGCGCAGCAGACGCTGTGTCCAGAAACGGGTACGTGAACAACCGGTCCCACTCTTCTTCAGTGAAGATTTGCGCTTTCAAAAACTGCACGTCAAACGCCACATTGTGACCGGCGGGGACCAGATACTTTTTGCCGGATTCTTTGCGCGCGGCTTCTACAAAACTGTTGATCAGCCGGCGAGCCATGTCGACCGGTACCGCGTCGCGCTCGTGCTCGGCGATGTTGATTTTGTTAACGGCTAACGCCTCTTGGTCGATGACGTACGTCTCCGGCTTAATAGCCAGATACAGGCCGCACTCAGCGTGCTCTGTCCGCTGCATTAGCGGATCGAAATACGTAAGCGGCATAATGCCGAAATTCTTGTCCACCGGAATAAACGACGCCGTAAGCAAACTACGGTCTGGCGTTAGCCCGCCGGTTTCCGTGTCCATGAACAAATACATGCCGCCTATCCCTCGGGGCCAAGAATAAAGTTGTGCGGAAAAGCCGACAACACGAACAAATCCTGCGACGTTGGAAATAAGTATACGCCGTATGGAGACAGCTGTCTTGGGTAGTCATTTTTCATGATGGGTACATCGGGAGAGTCGTCTCCGCCCGCCACCAGACTAGATACCAAGTAATAGCTGCTCGGCGTAATCCGCGCGCGCAACACAAAAGCGAGCTGATTGGTGTCGTCGATGCTTAGTGCGGGAAACCGCACCTCGGCTCCGTTGGGTCCAGTAACGTGCCCGGCATAAGCCGTGTTGGCGTGCGCCCGCACAAACACCTGTTCAATCGGCAGCATGGACGCCGTGTCAGCAATAATCTCTGCTGTTACAGGCGCAATAAACTCACCAAACGTTTCTGCGATAGTATCAGCCTGAGACCGAGTAATAACGCCCATGCGAACCATCAGTGGCGCCGCAATTACCGCCTGCAGCAACAAGCTCGCCGGAATTTTCTCGTAGGCTTCGGGATCGGCGTGGCGGCTTAGGTTTGAAGCATTTGTCTCGACAATAATGTGCTCGCCGGTTTCGAGCAACACAAAAAGCTTATTGGCGAAAGCAGGCTGCTTTGCTTTTGGCAAATCAGTGCGAGAAATAAATGCCAGTCCGCGGAGCTCTGGCCCATGTTTGTCGTCGGCTACCGGGGTTTCAAAATACACATACTCGGCGTTGACGGCGCCCAACGACGCAATGGTTTGTTTGCGGTGTTTAAATACCCGAGACACCATGCGCTCGTTGTACAGCTCGGGCTCGTTGGTCGGCTTGTTTCTGTTGGCCGCTTTCTCCAGCGCAATTACAACCAGTTTCCACAAGTCATCGATAACCGCCGTCTTTGGGTCAGACCGCATCAAAAACAGCTGCAGCGCGTACAGCAACGCAGCAAAAACCTCTTCCTGCGACAAACCGTATTTCTTCTCTGCGCTGGCAATCCGCTCGCTAGAAAACAATGCCGAGTAAAAATCTCCACCAATTAGTGGGAAATCAAGCTGCGAAATACTTTCAGACACGCGTTGCAACTGAGCGCGACAGGCTTTAGGTACCTGCTTCCAGAAGTCAATAAGCGACGTCACAAAGGTGAGCTGCTCTTGCGCCGACAATACGTCCTCTTTCGGAACTGTCGGCGCGGAAGAGTGCAGCACAAACTGATCGACTTGTTCAAAAACACTATCTGCCACTCTATTCTCCAGTCATTTCACCGGCGGCTTGAGCCGCCTGAACCGCCACAAGCAATTCACGAAAAAACACACAAGCACTATTGTCAATGTAGATCACCTGCGCCGCTTTTTGCGAAAAACACTGCGCCGCCGATGTGTCAGCGTCTGCCAAGATGATTTTCCGAAGTAAGGTTGACTGCCGCGATAAGGCAGTCAGCCAACGATGTGCTTCTCCAACGCAAATAATGACTGCCGCGTCATGGCAGTCAATTTTTTGCAAATAGTCAGCCAACACAAGCTGGTCCACATACGCTGCAGAACCAACAGCGGCGCCTAACTCTGCGCCGGCGTGCACTGGGCCAAAATGCTCGGGTATTTCACCAAGCTCAACCTGTACAGCTATCGGCAGCGAGTTGTCGTATGCCGCAGCCAAGGCGCTGTGCTCTCTGGGCCACGGAGAACGGGGACTATGAATCTTTGACGCAATAGCCTCCCCGTATCCTCGGCCAACGGCGGCAGCAAACCTAGCTATGTTGTTTAAGTCTAATTCACCTGCGGCTAGTGCCGGCGAGGCATCTTGTTTTGCCGCCTGCAGGGTAAAGCCAGCAGCGCCGGCATAACCACTACGGATAAAAGAAGCCATTGCCGGGCCAGCTGGTGCCGCGGTGCCGCCGACCAACAGGAGTACCGGAGCATTCTGCACACGCGCCTTAAAAAGCGCGGTGGCGGCTTCCGAGTAATCACCCACAGCTTCTGGCGCAGCATTATCAGACGGCGCCGCGCAAACAGTTTCCGGCCGGATAAACCGATCAGCCGATTTTAACGGAAACGAACTACGTATAGTCGGCGCAAGATGAAATCGAATTTCAGAAATGTCTGTCGCTAGCATTGGCCCTGTTCCGTTTAGCAGCCACTCGGCCCGAACGTTCAGCGCGGCAATAACTTGCCCCGCCATGCGAATCGACAATTTACACCGGCCGTCGTAAACCGTATAGAAGTGCCTATAACAAACGCCAAGCGCCTGCGCCATGGCATAGGGGTCGCCGGCAAACAAGAACTCACACAAGTAGCGTAACCGCTGCGTGGTAGGCGCAGGGTCAAACGCAATACCCGGAGCAACACCATTACGTGTTGCGCGTTTGCGTCGTTTGCCCGGCAAGACGACTTCTCCTGTACGCGCGAGCTCGGCGTGTGCGCTTGTCGCGTTTTTTGTAGTGACCAATAAGGCTTGGGCCGGCTTGTTTTAAAAGACCAGTTCCGAGCAAAACTTTTGTTCTTGCGCTAGCGTTTAACCACGCAGCAATAAGGTCTACATCGCCGCGAATGAGCGATACTGGATATTTAGCAAATCGAGCCAGCACGTCGGCCAGCGTGTCATCAAGGTCGCCGCTAGAAAACCGCTCGGCCCACGTTGAGTACTCTAAAGCCACAGTTTTGTGAAACCGTACGTGACTGTCGTCAGTGTCTTCAATCGGTGGGGGCGTATCGCTTCGATGCAGCACCACCCATCGAGTTTCCAAACGCCAGCCGTCTGGCATTGGAACAGCGATGATCCGCCAGAACGACCCAAGCGTGTTGCGCTGAAACCGCTTGTGCAGCTTTTGCCGCAAATTTTTTGCGTGCGTTATAGCCTGCCGAAGAGCTCCAATGTTTTCCCGTAAATACTCGTCCTGCTGCAGATTTTTATCGTACAGTGTGGTCGCTGGAATAAACACAGCAGAGACGTGCGCCGTAACGCTAACGACGGCGTGACTCTGAATAAGATCGTTTACGACCTCTTTAAATTTTCGATACTGGTTGGCCGACAAAGACGCAAAACAAGATGGACAGAAATGCGTCTTACGGCAGGGAATAATCTGCGCGTTTATTTTGCGACGAAGACGCCGCACAAAAGACGCGCGAGACTCTACCCACTTCACACATAAAGGCAGACACCGCGTGCACAAGCCAAACGCGAAATCAAATCGGTTGGCTTCGTTTGCAGTGAGATTAGAAAAACACTGGTCTGAAACCGGTGACCATAATCCGTGAGTGCAAAGCTGCTCTAGCGTATGCAACCACCAGCCTTGAAACTTACGCCATCGTCGGCGTACCGCGCGTTTCTCACGATTGCGCGCTAACCCGAATGTCGTCACCAGCGCGAATATGTGTCGCGCCCGGGACATCACGCGGGCAATACGATTTTGCCGCATTTTCGCCATGCGGAGGCGAGATTCGATTGCCGCGTAAAACATCCGTGTAGTCGCTATAGATCATGATGAAAGAGGGTGCACTTCAAATCCTGCAGAGTTGAATTTTGACAGTTTGTCAGCGTCTGCTTGCGCCGTCTCAAACGACGTATAGACCTGCCCCGGCTCAACTTTAGCGCGGCGACAAGTAGGTCCGGTGTACGCGTCAGTAACCGAGAGATCGGTTTCGTCTACATACCGCGAGCTTTTCAAAATAATAAACCGCAAACCCTTGTTTGCTGTTTCCTGCTGACGCGCTTTCTTTTTAGCCGCTAACTCCGCTTTTTTTGCGGGGTCCATTGGCTGCCCGTGCTTGACGTAATCCCACCACGAGTCGTTCCAACCATGCGCCGTAGCGCGTGCTGTGGGCCGCGATGCCATGCGAATTAGTTCTCCTGCGAATCCGTTTCGGTGGGAGGAATGTCGGCGTCAGCGCCGGCAGCGTTTAGATACGTGTCGCGGGCAAAGTCGATGCGTTCTTGAATAAACACAAAACCCTGATCCGCGTTTTCAACTTCAATGTACGGCAGCGTATCTTGCAAATGCTGCCATTTTGTCGGCCCTACGCCCCCAACGTTAATGTCGCCGGGTTCTTGATCCGCAAAAAAATCCAACATGGCAATGGCGTTGGCGTCCGCACGAGACTTAAACACCATAAGCTTGTCGTCTTTTGTCGAAAAGAAACTAGTGCCGGATCGATTAACAATAACCCAACGCACCGGAGACTCGCCGCCGTCGATGTAGGCGGGCTTACGCCAATTGATGTTGTTTGGCGTGGTGCCGTGGCAATGTTTAAATTTTTTGCCGCTACCGCAAGCGCACCGCTCATTGCGGCGTGGGCGGTGACGTAAGAGCGCCGCATCTTTTTCGGCGACGTGAGAAGAATCTTTTTGCGTCATGATGCTTCCTTGCAAAACGAGTTGTCAGCGCTGGTCGCGTCCGCTATGCTGCGACCATGTCGAAGAATCGCCTATCATATTCGGCTCGGGAATCGTGTCAAGCGACACGCGGAAGATCGCAGTGTCCAGTTTGACCGTACTACGTATCTGATTACTCAGAATACAGAGTAAAGACATACCTATCATCGACCGTAACGTTTGCTGATGTACACCATGAAAAACGACATTGCGACAAGACTGAACAACCCAATGTGCCATGACAGGCTGATTAAAGTAAACATAGCCACCGATAGGTAAAAAGAGGGAGAATGCATATTCTCCTAAAATCATTCCGCAACCGGCGTTGTTTCAGGATCATTTTCCGGAACGCCGATTTCTGGAATGATATCAAATAAATCCATATTTACGTCAAGCAAAAGTCGGTCTGACAATCCAGCTGTTTCTCCAACACTGGGGACAGCAATCATAACCCGCACATGGGGCTCACAAGCTTTTCCTGCGCGGTGCTCATGAAGCATCGTAAACACTACAGGAAAAATCTTGTCTTCTGGGAGCCGCGCGATAAACGCAGGGTCTAGTGTTCTGTTGTACTTAAAACCAATCGACGATTCGTTGATGTGGCTCAACAACCGCCGGTCAAAAACTTTGTATTTTTTCTCTGCCATGGTTACCGGTTTTTCTGTGCGTTGTGGAACTTCATTACCGCGTCAGCAGCTGTTCGGGCATCTTTAGCGCTATAGCCTTCTTGCTTAAATCGTTCCGTGGCGTAGCGATGCTCAAGGCTGGAGGTATCTACGTCAAAACCAGCGTTGTTCCCGGTGTTTGAACTAGGCGCGCAGCTGATAAACATCGACTGGATTACCACGCCAGCCAGCAGCGCGCTGAGCATAACTGGCCAAAAGTTCTTGTTGTTGTTCATTGTTTTCCCTTACAGTGAGTAGTGTGTAACGCTAAAACCAAAACCCAAAATTCGAAAATTGAAACCGCGACCCCAGTCATATGTGAACCAGTACAGTTCTGTCGTGAAATCAAAACTGAAACCGTATAGGTACAGATCGTCTTGTTCTGGCCACTCTACGTCTGGGTCGTCTATTTCAGGGCGCTGCATTAGCACAAAATTGATTGGGTGCAGTAGTTCAATATGCTTGTTTTTGCCCAAGCTGATACGCCCGTTTTTCATTAGTCCCACCACCCGGGGTAATACTTTTCGATGATTCTAAAAAACAGGCGGGCGTCGCGCAGTCTAATTGCATCGTCGGCTTCATACGCCGCGCGAAACTCATCGCGTTCTTGCGCTTTGGTTTCGGCGTCTATCACTCCTGAGCGCTCAATTTCCATCGATCGCAGGTTTTTGCCATTGAACGGCTCGCCGCCATCAACAAAATTTAAATGCGCCGCGCCCCATTTGGCGTCATGTCGGTCAAGAAACCAGTGATACGCGTGGCTCTCCAGCTTATCGCCTAGCCGAATCGCTAGCTGAAGCGCCTGCATGTATTTGTCGTCCTGAACCGAACAACCGCCCTGTAACGCTTTTTGCATCCGCTTGAGTTTGAACGTTATCAGGTGCGTCAGGTACTCGCCGTCAAAGTCGTAGTTTTCCCAACCAAACTTTGCGTACGCCCAGCTGCGTTTAAGGCGCTGCGCGTATTTGCGGCAAAAGTAATAAACTTTGCTGGGCGCCCAGCACACGCCATCCCAGAGTTTTGTCCAAATTGTTTCGTCGTCAAACCTGCTGCGCCGAAATGGGCGGAGCGGTTTACTCAGCACTGTCAGGTCCATGTTCTTTTACGACCTCCCAGCCAATGTGCTTGAATACTTTTTTGGTGGCATCAAAATCATCATCGTCGTCATTGCCGGGCATGATTAAAACAAGTTGCTTGTTTACATGATCTACCCGAAAAACGGTGCCTGATCTGGGAATACCCCACACACCGCCATGAGAAATAACGCGCATTGTATTGCTACACCACGCTAAAACTTCGGGGCTTGGGTTGTCAAGCGCGTCGGGTTTGTTGAAATCTACCATAGGTTATTTGTTAATTTGTTGCTTCTAAGAGAATGCGCCGCTCAGCTTTTTTGATTTCTTTGGGGGTGTAACCCAGATCAACGACAACGCGGTGGTCAATACGTCGCGCCAGCCATTTGATAAAACTTTGCTGCATTTCTTCTGGCGTATTTACGTATCCGTTATCGTACGTAACATATTGCAAGGATGAATCCACTTTGCGGTCGTTCTCTGCGATAACTTGCCAGACAACCTCCGTAAATCTGCTGTCGTGCAGCGCTAACCCGTTGCCGTATATGTTGCACTCTGCCAAGGGGTTAACAAAATCGACCAACGGCGGTGTTTCTCCGGCGACGTCGCGGCGCGCAAAATTTTTTACTTCAATGTGCTTGACGTCTTCCCACATTTGCGGAATGCCGGTCTGTATCCACGCAGCCTTTTTACGAGACAGTAACTCAAGCTTTTTGGCTAAGTTGCTGCCCTTCTTTTGCTGCAGTTCGTGCT
>Ga0208856_1000805_pt1 | contig 10828 bp, 8 predicted proteins | sample LakMenEpi13Jul12_FD_150690 | JGI IMG/M metagenome (GOLD analysis project Ga0208856, IMG submission 150690) | Freshwater microbial communities from Lake Mendota, WI - 13JUL2012 deep hole epilimnion (SPAdes) | ecosystem: Environmental > Aquatic > Freshwater > Lentic | place: Lake Mendota, Madison... | reverse complement strand
AGAGGTCAGCTACGCCGGCTCCCGGGACACGGGGAGCCCGAAGCCTCCCGGTTTGGAAGCCCGAGGCGTGAGCCGAAGGGAATACGCGTCGTGTTTCGCCACCGGGGCATCCTCTCGGCTTACGCCTCGGGCTTTCGTTGAGGAGGCTTGGGCAGTCACGAGCCGGTGCAGCCAAGTTGACGATACGATGAAAGTATGGAGCCAAGCATGCAGCCCTACCGACTCACCGACAGCCCGTGGTTTTGGGCGCTGCTGTTCTCGCTCATGGCGCTTGCTGGCATCGGGCTTATCGCGCCCAAGTTCGACGTGCGGCAGCGACAGATCGAGGGGCGGTATCTGGGGCGGGAGAAGGCGGCCGAGGAACGGGCGCGGCGGTCGGCCGGGCTCGATCCGGTCGACCTGGCTGCGGAGGCGGTCGAGCGGGAAGTCGCTGCCCCAGGCCGCATCGTGCCGCTCTGGACGTTGACCGTGGCTGCCGGGGCGGCGGCCGCGGGGTCGGCCGTCATGCTGCGGCGCGAGTGGGCTGGTCGTCGCTGACGGGCGACGCCGGCAGGTCGTCCGTCAGGCCCTGTCGCCGCATCTCCGCCCAGTCTTCCGCGGTGGGCTTTGCCATCGTGCCGAACACGTAGTCGCCCACGAGCAGGAACACGTTGAAGTTCTTGGCGGGGTAGCGGTGGTGGAGGTAGTGATGCCGCGCGAGCTTCTTGAAGAGTCGCGACTGTCCGAAGAACCGGCCCTTGGGCTGGTGCATCTCGAGATGCACGTAGTTCCACGTGAGGTGATGCAGGACGACGACGACCGGAAACATGATCGCGCCTACGATCGTGAACGGAGAGAGCACGAGCGCGAGGGGGAGCGATTCGATCAGACCCTCGCGGGGGTTGAGCCGGATGCCCCGGTCCTCGCCGGGTGGCAGCGGTTCGTCGTGAAACTCCTCGCGGTATTGCACGTGGTGCTCGAGCGAGTGGCTCGTGAAGATCTTGGTGCGCGCCCGGACGTTTTTGAACAGGAAGAACTTCGGCTTCCTGTGCATCAGCTTCGCGTGGACCTGGTGTTCCACGAGCGACATGAACACGGCCCAGAATGTGAACCAGGCGACGATCTGCAGGGCGAGCATCATGGGGCACCTTGTTGTGTCCGAAATCAGACCTATTGGCCGCCATGTCGGCGCTGACGCTGCCTACCCACGGAGGATCGCGGGCGGAGGTGTACCAGACCCCCCCTCGCCGTGTCGTGGCCAGTTTCCACGTGTGTGCGTGGTCTTTCCGGGGGAAGCCCGAGGCGCAAGCCGAGAGGATGCCTTTTCCGCGTGACGCCGCCCGCATTCCCTTCGGCTCACGCCTCGGGCTTCCGTTCCCTAGCCGATGATCGAGCGGCGGCGGGAGACGTAGTCCCAGACGACGAAGCGGTCGAGGTCGCGGCCGGCGGTGAAGAACACCCGGCCTTTGGCCGTCTCGGCGAGCCGGTAGGCGAATTGGATGTCTTCCCGCGACTGCGACCAGCCGGAAAGCAGGAACACGTTGACCGTGATTCCCTCCCGGCGGCAGGCTTCAGCCTCGCGGATCGTCGCCTCTTCCGTGCGCGGGTGCGGTGGATAGAGGAGGAACAGTTGACTGCCCTCGAAGTGCGCGGTGGGCAGGCCGTCGGTGATGATGATCACCTGCTTGTTGGGCGTGTCTTGCCGGGCGAGGTGCTGCCGCGAGAGCTGCAGGGCGTGCTGGATGTTGGTGAAGTGGGGCGGCACGTCGCTTTCCGAAATCGCGGGGTCGCTCATGTCGGCCCGGAGCCTCACCACCGAGTCGAAGATCGTCACCGGCTTGGGCATGAACGACACGACCTCGCCTGCAGGCCGTGGCTTCGCGAACGAATACATTTCGATGAACTGGAGAAAGTCGCCCGGATACTCGCGCTGCACGAGCCCCTGGAGCGCGAGCGCCATCCGCTTCACGTTGATGTAGGTGCCGCCGTAGCGCATCGAGCCGCTCATGTCGAGGACGACGGTCGTGGCGCACTTGGGCGTGTTGCGGGTGCGGTGGACCTCGATGTCGCGTTGCTGGAGCCGCAGCGGGCCCTCGCGGAGGCTGCCCGCCGCCCGGTCGCCCGCCTGCCTGAGCATCGCGTTGACGAGCGAGCCCGGGATGTCCATGTGGGCCACCGAATCGCCAAACTCGTAGGGCCGGGTCGGTACGAGCTCGACGGCGCCGTCGCCCTGCACGTTCACCTGGTGCCGGCCCGTGCGCGAGGGCGCGAGGGCCGAGAAGATCTTTTCGAGCAGCTTGCCCTGGAACACCCGCAGGGCCTTGGGCGTGAGCGAGTAGCCCCGCTTCGTCTTTTCGAGGCCCTGCTGAGCGGCCATCTGCTCGACGAGGTCCTGCACCTGCCGCTTCAGCCGATCGAGCTCGTCAAGCTCACCCGACTCGACGAATTGCCCGAGCGCCTCCATGTCGATGAGGGCGATCTTGGCGTTCTTGCGGGCCTCTTCGAGCTGCGCGAGGAGCTCCTCGATCGTCTCGAGCTCCTCCTTCACCTCGAGCGCTTCCGGCACCGTGAGCTTCTCGCGGCCGGTAAACTGCCACTTTGCCGCGAGCTCATCCACCTGGTAGACGTCGCCGAGGCGGTCGATGAGTACAACCAGGTCCGCCGCGAATCGGCTCTGATCGTTGCTCTCGGCATACCAGAGCCGTTCGAGCTGTCGCAGCTGCTCCTCGCGGATCGCCTTCTGAAACGCCTCGCGAGCCTTCGCGGGCGGCTTGGCATTCTGGGCGGCGTCGCGAAATGCACCGCGGGCCTTCTTTCGCACGCCATCGGTCTCGTACCGCTCGAGCAGCTTCCGCCGCCGCTCTTCCAGCTGCCGCTTGATCGAATCGAGCGACGGCCCGAGGCCCTTGATTTGGTCGGGATCGAGGATCATCGCCTCGGCGAGCTGCTCCTCGGTGAGGTCGTCGATGCTGCCATATTCGAGCAGATGCTCCATCGCCGGCGACACGAGATCGGCGGCAGGGGGCCGCGGCGGCGGAATCCTCGCCGGGTCGTACCGCTGATACGTGTGGACGATCCCGCCGAGTGAGTCGCGCGTGGGCATGAGGACGGGTTCCGAAACGTGGTGGGTGGCGGATTCCCTTCGGCTTACGCCTCGGGCTTCCGTGGAGAGTGAGTCAAGGGGTTTGGAAGCCCGAGGCGTGAGCCGAGAGGATGCCTTGCACACGGAAGCCCGAGGCGTGAGCCGAGAGGATGCCTTGCACACGGAAGCCCGAGGCGTGAGCCGAGAGGATGCCTTTTTATGGTGGGCATCAGCGGAATCCCCGCGTGTCGTAGACGGTGTGGCCGTGCTCCTGGAGGCGCGAGATCCGCTCGGTGGCGTAGAGGCCGGCGAGCACGAACTCGATGCAGCTCGCGCGGATGGCGGAATCCTTCGCGGCGTTCACCTCGAAGGCCTTCTCCCACACGGCCGGCACGTCGGCCACGATGCCCTCGTAGGCGCTGCTCGGCACCATGTCGCCCACCTCCACCTTCACACCCTGGCCGAACACCTTGCCGATCTCGTCGAGGCCGTGCTGCTCGACATACTCCTCGAACACCGTCGCGATCGCCTCGGCGATCACGGCATCGAGCACCTGCCGCTCGCTCATCTGGTGGCTGCCCATCAGGTCGAGCTCGAGCTTGCCGAGGCTCGAGGCATAGAGATGGCCGAGATCGCTGATCCGCGGCACGGCCGGCCTCTCACCGAGCCGCACGCCCCGCTGCCGGGCGCTCGCCACGACTGTTTTCAGGTTGGCGATCGAAAACCGGGCGCTCACGCCCGACTGCTGGTCGATGAACTTGCTCTTGCGGGCCGCGATCGTGATCTGCTCAAGGATCTCCCGCATGAAATACGGCACCACGACGGGCCATTCGCCGCCGAGGTCGATCGCCGCCTCCTGCTCGGCCACCTTGATGCCGAGGTCACGCTCGCGCGGATAGTGGGTGTGGATCACCGCGCCGATCCGGTCCTTGAGCTGCGGAATCACCTTCCCGGACCGGTTGTACGTCGCGGGATTCGCCGAGAAGAGGAGCATCACGTCGATGTCGAACTTCACGGGATAGCCGCGGATCTGCACGTCGCGCTCCTCGAGGATGTTGAACATCCCCACCTGCACGAGTTCGTCGAGCTCGGGCAGCTCATTCATCGCGAAGATGCCGCGGTGCATCCGCGGGATGAGGCCGAAGTGCAGCGCCTCCTCGCTCGCCATGCTCGTGCCGCCGGCGAGCTTGGCCGGATCGATCTCGCCGATGATGTCGGCGAACTTCGTGCCGGGGGCGAGCCGCTCGGCGTAGCGCTCCTCGCGGGGCCACCAAGCGATCGGCACCTCGGCGGGGTCGTGCGTGGCCACGAGCTGCTTGCCGACGCGAGTGATCGGCTTGAAGGGATCGTCGTGGAAAGGGATCGCCGGGTCGTCGAGATACGGCACGAATTCGTCGAGGAACCGCACGAGCTGCCGCATCAGCCGGCTCTTCGCCTGCCCCTTTTCGCCCAAAAGTAACATGTCGTGGCCGGCGAGGAGTGCGACGTTGATCTCGGGGACCACGGTGTCGTCGTAGCCCACGATGCCGGGAAAGAGCTCGTCGCCCGTGGCGAGCATCCGGAGGAAGTTCTCCCGGACCTCCTCCTTGACGGTGCGGCTCTTCCAGCCGGAGGCCCGAAGTTCAGCGAGGGTCTTCGGAAGTGAGGCGGGGGCGGGCGGCATGGAAAAGCTCCGGAGGAATGACTGATTGTAGCGCCTGGTTGTGCCGGGGCGCGCGCATGCCGTACAAACCGCTTCAATTCCGGGCTCTTCGGGAAACCCGCGTCCATGAATGCTCGCCTGCCGCTCGCCCGCGCGTACGCGCTGATGCCAGCCGCGGTCGTGCTGCTCGTGTTTGGCGGTGTGCTTGCCCATGGCTGGGTCAACTGGGACGACCCGCTCCACGTGCTCGACAATGCGCAGCTCACGCGGCTCGACTGGCAGGGATTGGTGGACCTGTGGCGTGCGCCGTATCGGGGCCTGTATGTCCCCGTCAGTTACTCGATGTTCGCCATCGAGGCCGTGCTGGGCCGCGCCGTCTCGGGAACGACGACGCCGGCCGCGATCGTGTTTCATGCCCTGAGCCTTCTGCTGCACGGGGGCTGCGCGGCGCTCGTCGTGCGGCTGCTGAGGCGGCTCGGGGCGAGCTCCTGGGCAGCTGTCGGCGGGGCAGCCGTGTTCGCCGTCCACCCGCTGCAGGTCGAGTCGGTCGCCTGGATTTCTGAGCAGCGCGGCCTGCTGGCAGGATTATTCGGCCTGGCAGCGGTCGATCTGCTCGGGCGACGGGCTGCTCCGGAAGCCGCTTGGGGCACACGAGCTTCAGCCGCGACGGCGTGCTTCGTCACGGCGCTCCTCTGCAAGCCGACGGCGGTCGTCGTGCCGCTGCTCGCCGTCGTGATGGAGTGGGCCACGGGGCCGGCTGCGCGGTGGCCGGCGCGGCGTTTCGCACCGCTGATCGCAGTCTGGTTGCTGCTGGCGGCCGGAATCGCCGGCGTCACGAGCCGGCTCCAGCCGGTCGATCCCGCCGTGGCCGGGCCGCTCCTCCTGCGACCGCTCATCGCCGGGAGCGCCGTGGCCTTTTATGCGGTGAAGACAGTCGCCCCCATGGGCATGTGCATCGACTACGGGCTCACGCCACTACGGCTGCTCGCCGATCCGTGGGCGGTCATGAAGGCGCTGACCGTGGCCGGTGTCATTGGGGCCGTATTCGTGGTGCCACGGCTTCGCCCCGCCCGGTTGCCCGTGCTGCTGTTCGTCGTGCCGCTGCTCCCCGTGCTCGGGCTCGTGCCGTTCGCGTTCGAGGCGATCTCGACCGTGGCCGACCGCTATGCGTATCTGGCCATGCTCGGGCCGGCTGCGGCTGTCGCTGCGGTTTGCGACACGTGGCGGAGTCGCTGGGTCGTCGGCATCGTGACGGCGATCCTCGTCATGCTCGCCGCTGCTTCGATCCGGCAGGTGCCCGTGTGGCGCGACTCGCTCGCACTCAACGCCCACGCACTGGCCATCAACGGTGGCACCCGCGACACGTTCAACAATCTTGGGCTCGCCCTGCTCGACCGCGGGGCGTTCGAGGAGGCGGTCGACTGCTTCGAGCGAGCCATACTGTTGGATTCCGGCTACCCGCCGGCCCACTTCAATCTCGGGCTCGCCTGGCATCGGGCAGGACGGGCTGCCGACGCCGAGGCCTGCTACCGCGAGGCGATCCGGCTAGATCCGCGCTACGCCTCCGCCCACAACAACTTGGGGATCCTCTTGGCCCAGCAGGGCCGCACGGCCAATGCCGAGCAGGCGTTTCGCGCGGCACTGGCGATCGATCCCGGCTGCCAGGATGCACGGGCCAACCTGCAGCGGCTCGAGAACAAGCCGTCAGGAGCCCGTCGGACCGACCAGCCCCATTGAACGGCTACTTGTTGATGTCGTTCTCGTCGAAGATGTAGTGGACCCAGCCATCCTTACCGGAGTACCGCTCCCACTCTTTTGCCCGATCCGACCGAACTCGCTTGTTTGAGGTCAGCATCTGGCAATAGACCCAGGGTTCGATCTTCTCGCTCAAAAATCGTGTGTGGCCGTCGCAGAACACGGCGCCTGTACCGCCAGGATGCCGCGACGAAGGAAACCGCAGGGCCCAATCAGCGGCGGCGAGGGGCGCGGTTTCGGCAGTGGGGTTGATCGTGCGTTTGCCTGCCGGAGGTTCTTGGCCTGCAGGCAATCGCGGCGGGTGCATGATCAGATGGGTCAGAACCTGCACATTTATCGTCGCATTCGACATCGGGTGACTCGCCCAGCTCGCGCCGGAGGCAGGTCGCGGCCGGCCAGCCCACGCCGAGTCGGTTGGTGCGGAGAGCCCCGATCGTTCGGCGACGAGGAGCGTCGAACCCGCGCCGTCGGCGGCGCCAATCTGCGTGAGCGAACTCCGGGCGGGGTTGTAGGCGGCGCCCGAGTCGCTGATGTACCAGGTGCTGGATGCGGCGTTGCCAGCGGCGTCGAGAAACACGCCGTCGCCGCGATACTGTTCGGTGCCGTTGCCGCCGTTGAGCAGCTCCGCACCCGTGCCTCCATTGCCCATGTAGCTGAGCGGCCCGCCGGCGAGGTCGCTCGAAGCCGATGGGCACACGTAGCCGGGGATTCGCTTCGTGGCCACGTCGTCCACGGCAGCGTTGTTCGTGTAGGTTTCGTGCCACTCGTGGATTTCCCGCTGGTCGAAGAATGGCAGGATCATCACCGTCCACGACACCATGGCCATCGGCTTCTTGTCTGCCGCGACACGCTGCGACGTGAACGTATCGAGCGGGTTCCGCCAGCCGGGCAGCACGGTCTTGTCGGCGTCGTACGTGATCAGGGCCTTGCCGATCTGCGAGAGGTTGTTCATGCACGAGCTGCGGCGGGCCGCCTCGCGGGCCATGCTGAGCGCCGGCAGGAGCATGCCGACGAGCACGCCGATGATCGAGATCGTCACGAGCAGCTCCACGAGGGTGAAGCCGGAGTCTCGGCGCGGACCATGAGCGTGGAACATAAGACACATCTCCCAGGAAGGCTGCCTCAGGCGGGTACCCGAAACATCGGACGCAGCGTACACCGGCCTCGTTAGGAACCAGTGAGCAAGGAAATGTGAGAAACCCATGAGGGCATCTATGCAGCCTTTACAGGCTGGAAGGGGCGGGGGATAACCCGGGAAGGCAACGATTTCAAGGCCCGAGATGGGCATCCGGAGGGCGGCGCTCGGTGATCGCGGCGATCGACAACCCCTCGTTTCAGGCGTTCCCATGGCTTGGGCTGGCGCTGTGGGCCGCCTTCGCGGTCACGGCGTTCGTGTGCGCGTCGGCCACACGGTGGGTGCATAGCACCGGGCACTTGCTGGAGATCCCCGGCACCGAACGCTGGGCCCTCATCCTCGCCGCGTGCGGCGTGGCCCTGTTGGGTGGCTTCGCCGCTGCGGGGCCCGTGGCGATTCCCGTCGCCCTGCTGGCGGCCCTCGTGGCGCTGGTGGGGTTCGTCAAGAAGCGCGACCTCGTCGTTCCCGAGGCGCGGCGGTTTCTGGGGCGTGGCGGTTCCGCAAACATCGCCGCCGAAGTGCGCACGGCATTCAAGCGATCGGAGGAGCGGACGCGGGCCACGAAGCAACCGGCGCCGTCGCTCACCGACCGGGCGAAGTCGCTTCTGGGCGCGATGAGCAAGCGTCGGGAGAAAGCCGTGGCGGCTGACGCGGGGTCGGGCGGTTCGGCGGATGCCGTCGACGCGGGCGCGTTCATGTTTCTCAAGAAGGACGGCACGCACGCGATCGACACGGATGACCCGGAAGCGATGTCCGAGAACGTGCGCAACTCCCGCAAGATGCTCATGGCCGCGATGCGGGCCGAAGCGACAGATATCCATTTCGAGCCCCAGGAGCAGCAGTATTTCACCCGCTTCCGGATCGACGGCGTGCTCCAGGACATCGGCAAGATGCCGATCGGCGAGGGGAAAGGCGTGGTCTCGACGCTCAAGGTGCTCTCCGACATGAACATCGCCGAGCGGCGCCGCCCGCAGGACGGCACCTTCGCCGCCACGCTCGACGGCGCGAAGTTCGATATCCGTGCGGCCTCCACGCCCACGAGCTACGGCGAAAAGATGGTGCTGCGGCTCCTGCAATCGTCGGGCGGCGTGATGAAGTCGGGTCTCGACAAGATCGGCCTGCGGCCGCAGGTGCTCAAGCGGCTCAACGAGATCATCCACAAGCCCTACGGCATGTTCCTCGTGGTGGGGCCGACGGGATCGGGCAAGACGACCACCGTCTACGCGTCGCTCAGCGAGATCGACGCCCACAAGCACAACATCACCACGATCGAAGACCCGGTGGAATACCGGCTTGAGAACATCACCCAGATCGCGGTCAACACGCAGGCCGAGGTGTCGTTCGCGAACATCCTCCGGAGCGTGCTCCGCCAGGATCCCGACGTGCTGCTCGTCGGTGAGATTCGCGACAAGGAGACGGCCGAGATCGCCTGCCAGGCCGCGCTCACCGGCCACTTCGTGTTTTCGACGCTCCATGCCAATGACACCGTGGCCACGATTACGCGGCTCCTCGATCTCGGCCTCGATCCCACGCTCATCCAGACCGCCGTCACGGCCGTGCTCGGCCAGCGTCTCGCCCGCAAGCTCTGTGAGAAGTGCAAGCAGAAGTGCGCCCCACCGCCGGGGCTCCTCAAAAAGTTCAAGCTCCGAGATGGCGAGATCGATCACATCTACCGCGAGAAGGGCTGCGAGCACTGCCGGGGCACCGGCTTCAAGGGCCGCATGGGCATCCACGAGCTGCTCGTGATGAATGACGGGATCCGCGATTTGATCACGAGCCAGCCGGTGGTGGGCGATCTCAAGAAGGCGGCGATCAAGAATGGCACGCAGACGCTCCAGATCGACGGCCTGATGAAGGTGATCAAGGGGCAGACGAGCGTCAGCGAGATCCTGCGGGTGACCACCTGACCGGGTGCCCACGTCCTCATGTATGACCTGCTCGTCATCGCCGCTGTCATCGGATGTGCCTGGCTGGGGTCCACGAAGGGGTTTCACTGGGCGCTGGCTGTGACGCTGGAGCTGGGCGCGGCGTTCGGTGCGGCCGTCCTGCTCCACGAACCCTTGGCTGGTCTGATCGCCGAACTGATCCGGCTGGTTGCGGAGTCGTTTCTGCCGCGGTCCGACTCCTATCAATGGTTCGCCCTCACGCTGGCGTTCGTGCTGCTCTGCTGGGCGCCGTTCGCGACCCTCGTGTACGTGTATCACCGCTCTGCCGAAGATCCCGTGGAGTTGCCGCCCTTGGTGGATCGGCTTGGCGGCGGCGTGGTCGGACTCGTCGGCGGCGTGCTCTTTGCCGGTGCCTCGCTCGTGTTCCTCTCGATCCTCCCGCTTCCAAGCCTGCTCAAACCGGCTCCAGCCCGGATGTTCTTCGATGTGGGTACGCTGACCCTGCGAACCGCGGCCCGCTTCGCCCCCGACACGCACGAAGGCAGTTCGCTGCTGCTCGACGGCGAGCCGGCGTCGCGCAAGTCGGTGCTCTCGGCGAAGCTCTCGAACGAACCGTGGTGTGACGTGGACGGCGACTCTACCCAGACCGACGCGGATCGCTATCGCGACATCGACGGCAACGGCACCTACACGGCCGATTTCTATTTCGTCGACGTCGATCGCGATGGCAGCCGGCGGATCGGGCTCATCGACAAGTACGTGACGGGCTGTTGGGACTCGTCGCTCAATTCATCGCCCCGAGAACGCACCGATATCAAGAAACCCGCGCCCGAGCAGGTGGCCGATGCGCCTGCCGCCGGCGGTGAGCCGGCCCCGGGCGCAGGTTCAGGAAATGACGCCGCGCCGGAGTTCGAAGATGACTTTTGAACGATCCAGACTCTGCGGCGAGGAGCCCAGCCGTGGGTGGTTGCCCGCCTGGGCCGTCGTCGTGGCGGTGGCAGTGTCAGGTGTGGGAAATCCGGGGCGCGCCCAAGACGAAGGCGTCGACACCAAACGCCTGGTGCAATTGATCGACGCTGGCGAGTATCGCGCCGCAGTCGCCGAGGCGAAGGCGCTCGAGGAGACCGTGCGGCCGAAGGCCAAGGATGCCGCCTACGTGCCGCGGGTGCGGGCGGCGGTGGAACTCCTGCTCACCCAGGGCACGCTCGAACGGCGCATGGGTGACCTCGATGCCGCCGAGACGACGCTCGGGACGGCGTTCAAGACCTACACCGACCGGGAGTTCCAGCGTCGGCTCGCGCTGGCGGCCCGCTCGGCTGGCGAACAGGCCGCGGCAGCGCTTGTCCCCT
>Ga0208856_1000800_pt1 | contig 10877 bp, 18 predicted proteins | sample LakMenEpi13Jul12_FD_150690 | JGI IMG/M metagenome (GOLD analysis project Ga0208856, IMG submission 150690) | Freshwater microbial communities from Lake Mendota, WI - 13JUL2012 deep hole epilimnion (SPAdes) | ecosystem: Environmental > Aquatic > Freshwater > Lentic | place: Lake Mendota, Madison... | reverse complement strand
CAGGTGTAGTCGTAGTGTGGCATAGAGGATATAAAGTATAGCATGGTATAATATTTGTATGTACGAATACAATGTGAAGAAGGTGACTAAAATCGTTGATGGCGATACGATTGATGTGGATATCGATTTGGGGTTTAATATTTCGTTTTCGCAACGGGTGAGGTTGGCGGGGATTGATACCCCTGAGTCACGCACCAAAGACCTCCGAGAGAAGGCTCTGGGGCTCGAGGTTAAAAATAAAGTGAAGGTTTCTATGGAGAGCGCCAAAAAGGTTGTTATAAAAACGGAGCTGCCTGATAGCACCGAAAAGTATGGGCGCATTTTGGGTTGGGTATATTTGGATGGGGCAACCAAATCCTTGAACGAACAACTCATCGAAGAAGGCTACGCATGGGGATACATGGGCGAAACCAAAATCAAAGACTTCGATGCCCTCCTCGCCAAGCGCAACGGTAAATGAAAGTTTGGATTGACCATATGAATCACGACCACTCATCCACATCTAATTTTGTAATGATTAGCGAAATGAACTTAATGTGGGTATTGATGGCATTAATGGCTGCCCATCATTTTTGGATGTGGAAAAAATCAAAAGGTTGTCACTGTCATAAAAACTGTAAATCAAAGAACGCAAGCTAATGAGAGTTTGGATTGACCAAGACCTATGTACTGGAGATGGGCTGTGCGCCGAGATCGCACCCGATGTGTTTACGATGATGCCCGACGGTTTGGCATATGTACGCGAAGGGGACAAAATATTTGCCTCCTCTGTGGGAAACCCCGAAGGAGCCGAAGGTATGGCATCTTTTGGCGATGATCGACTGCAAGATGTGATCGAAGCTGCCGAAGAATGCCCCGGCGAATGCATATTCATCGAACCATAAGCCCGCAACAGCCACACCCCATAGTCACCCAAAAAGACTTTAAAAGACTTAGTACTTTTCGTGCCACCGGTTAAGGAGTCTGATTCAAGCCCTGGCGGAAATCCAAGTTCATTACAAACCTAAAAGGGGATAACACGGGACTTGACCCGGCGTGGAATGTATTACCATCAAAAATAATAGCCCGACCTTTTTGCGGGTACACCGTATCCACAAGATCCCAAGCATTATCAAAAAACATTGTTGGACCATCCGAATAGTTAATATAATATATACAAACCATATGGTCAACCTTAACCCCATCCTCATACCCCAAATCAACATGAGGAACATGAGGCTCATATTTACTGTACGGAGGGCAAGGAGAAGTCACATTCACCTTCGCTCTAAACAAAGTGATATTCCCACACTCCCGCACAATCGCATCAAACAACGGGCGGATAATCTGCAAATGAGGAGAAGAAGCCTTCTCCCCATGCATATACAAATGATGTGTCAACTGATCCGGGGCATGAGCCCAAAGTTCATCCCCAGAATTAATATGGGTAGGTTGAAACCGATAAGGAAACTTATTAGAAGAAACATACTCCAACAACGAATCCTGCTGCTCTGGGGTAATAAAGTTATCAATTATTTTCATAAGCTGGCGAGGTAGGGATCGAACCTACGACAAGCGGATTAACAGTCCGCTGCTCTGCCTACTGAGCTACTCGCCATTGTATTACTTGATCAACAGTATAGCAATTGTAATTGCATGAAGTGTGAAATACACTGCATGTGTAATCTTATCTTGTTTTGACATTTTCATCCTCCTTTGAGCCCGATGAGGGAATCGAACCCCCGACCCCTTCATTACAAGTGAAGAGCTCTACCGCTGAGCTAATCGGGCGTTATTGTATTTTATTTGATAATTTATTTCCTAAACAAAAAATTAATAACAATTCTTTTTGAATTCACAACAGGACTACTGCCGCCGTGAAACAATGAATCATTAAAACATATAGCTTTGCCTTTTTCTGGCTTTATTCGCACATTTTCTTGATAACTTTGTCCTTTGTAGAATATAGTATCACCATCGCTATCATTGACATAATAGATGACAGAAGAATGCGGCCTGCGAGAATCAGTGTGCGGTTTATACAAAACGGAAGATTCTGAAACTTTTGTCTGTAGCCCTATCCGGATTCTTCCGATTGAACTGTACTGAATATTAAATTCTTTTTCAAAAATTGGGATAGTAGATTTAATTAAATCATTAAAACTATCGAGGTATCCATTCCCGGTAGCATTCCCGTAATAGTCAACCATGTGCACAAAACCGTACTCATTAATGTTTCTTGGCGTTACCTCCGTATAGGAAATATTATCACGGTAGTACCACGGGAATTCTTTTGATGTTAGTGTGTTGTAAATATAGTTTTCCATCTTCTCTGGTAAAATGGATTTCTTTTCTAAAATAGTCATATTTTATTATAACACTCCTTTGACGGTATATTTTTCACTACATTTCCACCGCTGAGCTAATCGGGCACTGACTAATCGCCTTTAGAAACAATATCATAATCATACCTGTCGTCATCCGATGTCAACCACTTATCCCCATCTTCAACATCCCAAATTTTTGTATTAATCAATCTTTCAATCAAGCTATCACCCTTCTTCGTTGTATAAGAAGGATCCCATAGCCTAACCCTGTTATTTGGCTGGATGGCAAAATTACCATCCTTGCGTAAAATTACATGACCACACTTATGTTGACCCGGATTTACAGAATAACCCGTATCAAGAAGATTCACATCAGGGTTATGCCAGTCAAGAGTAAACATGTACTTGCCATCAACTTTTTCTTTACGGCGATTAATATATGTCATTGACATACCGCGCATGTGCTCAAAGATTGTTACGCTGATATGAGAAGAAAAACTATTCCACAACACAAGGTCGTGTATATCCACCTCAGGAGCGTCCAGAGTGTCACAGAAAGCATTTATAGGTGCTCTCCACCAAACCCCACCATCTTCCATTAAAAAATGAAACACAGGCGCTCTATCTGGTATTGATGCTACCCCAAAAATTACACACGGAAATTTAAGATCATGGCTATCAACTTGATCGCGCAAAAAGTTACCACGCACATAACACTCGATAGGTGGAATGCTTGCGTTCAGTTCTGGCATTTTACATATTCCTTTATAGCTTGCTAAACATATTTAATCAAACTGGATAGTACATATTTTACCACACCAGTTTGAGGAGCTATGTCTGCTGCAATCAATGTGTAATTGTACAACAGGTTGTCAACTCTTCTTCTTTTATAAGCGGAGTGGTATTCAATTAGAAAAACTGCTGGCTCAAAATTCATTGCTTCTAATATCTCAACTTCCGCGCCCTCAGTGTCAATTTTTACTATTTGCGCTTTTGGCAAAAGTTTTGCAGACATCACATCAACAATTTCACTCTTATCGGTTTGCTGCCCCCCTTTATAAAAAGAGCATTCACCAACATTGTTCAACCCATGATACATTTCTTTTTTTTCATTTTCAGAACCAATAGCCATATTTAACGCAAGTATGCCATCAATGTTTTTTGTATTTTTTTTTAATAAATTAAAATTATCTTTAATTGGCTCATATGAATAGATTGTTGAATTCTGCCATTTTTTACTAGCCCAAATTGCAAAACCACCAATGTTTGCACCAATGTCTAAAATTGTGGGATTAGGGTGGTTGTATGGAACATCATATTCTCCATCATTAATTTTTTTAATATGATCTACCATATTTTCTGGTACTTTCATTACAGTTTTTTCTTCACATTCTTTTTTGCAGCAATTTTCTTAGCCGCCTTCTTCTTAACCCTTGGCTTTGGCATATCAGGAGTTGGAAGCCATTTTCCCATTGATTCTGAAAGAGAGTCGATGACCCGCTCATTTTCATATTGGATGAGCGATAGCACCATTTTATGAATTGCCTTACTCTTGGCATCTTCAGGGTCCGGCTTTAATACCTCATCAACAGCTTCTTCAATTACTGCAAGATGACAATGCAGCAACTCATGAACAATAGTCGCCCGAAGATCCTCGGGGGTATCTTTTCTAAAATCTTTATGTAAATACATTTTTGCTAAATGCTGACCATGAATAACTTCTGTTTCACCAAGAGCATCCACATTGCAAGGCTTTGCTTGCATAAGAATTGTCCAATGAGACAACCCCATCATGTTCTTTAGCTTGTTAACATAGCGAACAACCCAGACATCCATTTCCTGAGACACAGCAGGTTGCTTAGCCATTTACAATACCTGAATTTTCTTCTACAAGCTTCTTTTCATCTTCGCTCACATACAGGCGAAGTGCATAAATACATGGGTCTCCGCCATTTTCCCATTCTTCATCTTCTTCCCGACTTTGCGGAATGCCATCATGGGTAGAACACACTGGTTTACTAATCCAATTATTCTGGATACCTAACAACAGCCAGTCTTCAAAACTTTTCTCAACTGCCCAGGGATTATAATTTTTTTCTGGGTCATAAAAATTATCGGTCATCTCTCCTCCACTTAAAAACATTATTTACATATACAATCCCATAAAAAACAGAACCAAATATAAAGCCATACTGTTTGCTAGTAATTGCAAACACTGTCCATAAACACTCTACACATATTAACCAAACAAATGCTTCCCATCTTTTTTTACCAACAAAAAAAATGCCGACAACTCCCATTGTAGCAAGAAGCCAAGACCATGCTTGGTTGCTCATGCATTCTCCATTGGTAGCAAGAATTCTCCACGAATCCACATTAGTGCAATCGCAGAGTAGCCGCCAATATCAAGCAATGTATCATAAATGCTTTCACCTGAGACTGCATTTGTAACCCCTTTTGGTTTAGATAAAAGATTCTCTAATCTTGCAACTTTATCATGCAATCGGATTGTTAGCCCGTTTAGACCAAATCTTTCAATATTTTTTGGTCCGTAATCTTTTTGTTTTTTAACTAAAGTAGAAGAAAGCATTTTTTGATTTAAAGAAATACCATTTACTTTGCAGTAATGCAAACCGACAGCACCAATCATTGACCATAACCAACTATGGTACTGCCGGCAATGCATTAACTCATCTTCACTTTTATTTACAAAATAGTGCGGGTCACTCTCCCATGTCTTGTTATCAATGCACCAATCAATAATTTTTTTAATGTTATCAATATGATTATCTGACAAGTCAATTCTGAGATTCTTCCAATAAGGATTACTCATTCGTGAATTCTGAGAAGTGCCGCACTCCATGGTCATGCGAGTTATGTCAAACCTATCTACAAACCAAAACAAATCTCTTACGGCTTCTTCCGCACAAAATTCCCATGACTTTGTATTTCGCACAACCATTGTTTTTTCCATAGTTAGCTATTTGCTCGCTCAACTTTAGGATCAATAATTTCAAAGTGTCCACGCTTTACTTTCTTAAAGTAAGAACGATTCGCATTATAAAAATTATAAAAAGTCGGGAGTGAGATTTGTACATCTGTAGCTAATTGCACAGGTGTAACAACTTTCCCTACATTTCCGTTAAGAAAGTTAACAATGTTATCTTGCTTAGATTTTCTTCCAGCCATTTTATTTACCACCTTTTCTGTGAATTTAAAAAATTCAGCGTATGTTGAATATATTTCTTCATCAATGTTGTAATACTTGATGGTCTTTGATGGAGCCCAACCTTTGTAATGACCATATATGACAGAAGCAGCTTCTCTCTGGTTAGACACAGGAACTGATGCAATTAGTTTATTAAAAATAGCATCAAACTCTTTTGTCGCTGTAAACCCAGGTTCTTCTTCGTGAATGTTTTCTTCTGACATATCCAGCCTTTCTCTCGGTGTAGTCATATTAGCATTTTTAGAAAACGAAATCAACGGGGAGTCAAAGTTTTTTAAAATAAAAAACGAGCGCCTCAATGCACCTACAATAACCTTTCGGAATACTATAAGCCTAGAAGCGCTCGTTTAAATTTATTTTTTAACAGTTGCTGGTTTTACTACTTTTTTTGCAATAACTTTATCTGCATGCCAATCAATATGTTTTTCAAGTTTAGTGTCAACATCTTTAACATCTTCATGCAAGTCTTTTAGCAAAAGAGCTACGACACCATGATCTGCTTTATTCTCTTTCCTGCTCATCTGGACTAGTGCTGCAAGTATTCCACCTACAGCGGCAATGGTTGCTACAATAACTGCTTCCATAAATTACTTAGCCATCAAGAAGTCAGCGATTACATCGACATTAATGTCAAACGAACCGAACTGGCTTTCATGAGCCTTAAGTGAATTAATCAAGTCTGCTTTGCGAACAGCAACCTTTTCTGGATCGCCATCACCGAACGATGTGGATGGTGATGGGGTTGGTGAAGTGCCTTCACTTGTTGAACCACTGTCGCTACCTGAAAGAGTTGTTTTTGTTTCTGTCAACATAAAAGTGACATCCTTAACTGCTTTTCCAAGTACATCAATTTGTTGCTGGTGGTAAGCGGCGGCTTCAACAAATTCTTTCATTTGTGTAAAAGCAGCTTTTGCCATTTCTTCGTTCTTGCTTTTGAGGAATGAATGCTGATTAATCATTGTTTCAGCACTATCCACGGGGATACTAATAAATTTCATAAACTCTCCTTATATCAAAGATATACTTATAAGCATATCACATTAAATATTCTTTAACCCTGTTTATAATATAGCTCATGATGGCTTCTTCATCGTCTTCCTCATCATCTTCTTCTGGCTCAACTACGCCGTCTGGGATGATGGCAAATCTGCACTTGCCTTCTTCCTCAACTTTTTGTGCGAGTATCTTGCATACCCCTTCGCCTTCATATAAAACGCAATTAGAACATTTGACTCCGATGTCAGCTACATCATTTTCATCCGGGGAATCGTAGCCAGCCCAAACCCCGGTTTCGTCTTCGTTAAACTTGCCGTACCGGCGAGTGATTGCTATCAGCATATCAGCCAAGACTGCTTCTTGCTCGTCAAGGTCATCTGCAATCTTATTCACAAACTCCTCGGACTTGTTCACAGTCCTATAACCGCCGCCTCGTTTTTTATATTCACGGACGAGCCATGCATTTGCATAGGCTGAAGGGTAGACATCAAATTTTGCTTTAGCCTCCGCTTTGACTCGGGCGTAAAGAGACGGGTTGGTTGGAACATTACGAGATGCTTTCTCAACATCTGTTGAAACATTAATAGGCTTCTTGTCCTGCCTCGTCTGGGAGGACTCAGCCGTGCGCTTACGCCTAACTGCTGAAGCAATCTGTGCGGGTGTCATTCTTGCAGCACGAGCGGCAGGTACACACTTTGGGTACTTCCCTGACTCAGCGTCTGCTCTGCCGCATGGTTCAAAACCACCGCCAGCTTTTGGTCGGGATATGTCCACCCATCTTTCTTTAAACCATTGATCAAGACTTTTCCCAAAATCTTCTTTTTTCTTTTTTTTCTTTGGCTTATATCCTTGCTGAGGATTCTTAATCCCTGAACCCATCGAACTAGTCGTTACTTCATTTACCTTTTCTTCATAACCGCTAACTCTTGCAGCAACGCCCTGCATTTGAGCTTTTGCTTTTGCGGCTTCCATCGATTGCTGATCGCCTGTAGTGTAGGTGTAGCATTTACCACTATCTCCCCATTTGTAGCCGGGGTTGTTTCCGTCTGAACATGAACGAATAGGCATGATTTAATATCTTATCATATTATTGATAAATACTCACAACATCAGCCTGATTCCAACGCTGAACTGGTATCTCCACCCGCCAAAAATAGGCGGCAGCGTCTTCTGATGAATAGACAATTCTTGCGTAAGCTTTCTTTGCACCTTCATCGTATACAGGGCAGGAGCCGTTGCTACAAAAGTATAATGCTTTATATTGATACCTGTCTTGGTGCCAGTGAACGGCATTAACCACAGTTAAGTTTTTATTGCAGTAGGGGCATGTTCTTACCGGATACGGAAAGTCTTTAATTACTTGTCCCAAAATCATATCGATCATCTCCATCATCATTAATTATTTTCTTTCTTAGAATATAAGTAATGACTTCATCTATTTTGTTTCTTGCAATTTCTATACCATCCATTAAAGCATTAAGTTCTTCAATTGACATAGGGTATTTGTCATCCGGTGACATTATAACAAAAGCTGGAACAAAAGTTTCTTCAAAAGGCACTGCCTTAACAATAATCTGGAGAGACTCAATATCCTCTAGATTTATATCAGAGTTATAGCTAGTTATTCTCATCTATGTCTTTTCTTATTAATTCTTGGAGGTGGTAATTTTGCCTGCACTCTTTCAACTTTCTTTTCAGCTTTCTTTTCAGGTGGTTTGATAAACCTAATCCACTGGTATACTAGCATTATTAGTATGCTGGATGTAAAAGTTATTTCTCTTTCCAGAAGGATGTTTGTGGAGTATTTTACACCTATCGCAGAAACCGCAGTCCACACAAACCAAAAAAAGAAATTTGTCATGGGTAGATCATACCAGGAATTTTTATTTTTTTTCTATTTCTTAATACATTTTTTGCAAAAAGATGGTATGCTTACGCATGCAAGGCGTACCAGCATACTAGTATATTACTAATACTTATAAACTATATATACTTAATATACTTAGCATACTAAGTATACTAAGTATGCTAGGTGTTCAGATAACAAGAAAAGTGATATGGTAGTACTATGCAAATCATCGCAATTGTAGAATCTGATGACTATGGCCCGGCTGCGATTATTGACCCGGATCATATTAGCGTCATGAAATTTGATGATTTCTATATTGCAGCAACTCGGTGCGTATTTACAAATATGCCCATCAGTTTAGAAATTTCTGAAGAAACTGCTAACGACTTGATTAAAAAAGGTGTAAACTGTCTCTCTATGTCATCGAACTCAACGGTACTTGAAAATGAGAAAGAGTAACACCTTCAATGAAAAAAATTAGTTGGTTTAGTCTTAATCATCAAGATGCGTCTGGGGACACCTGGTACAGCCAGGGTTACTATAATGCAGCAATATCCACAATTAAAGCTTTGCAGGCTAAAGAGTGCGCTGTGTTCTATAACAGGGAAGATATCCCTTACCATGTTAATTTTTGTCCGCCGACTTATTACCAGATAAAGTCAAAATATAATATTGGGTATACACCATGGGAGTCTACCAAGATTCCTCCGCATTGGGTGGATAATATGCGAAGGTGTGATGAAATCTGGGCAACATCTGATTTTATTAAAGATGTTTATATTAAGAACAATGTTAATGCCAATGTGTTCACTATCCCTCACGGTATCTCTGAAGAGTTTTCCATTATCGACAGAGAATTAACAGGTCGGTTCAACTTCCTGCATGTGGGCGGGGACTCTAAGAGAAAAAATGCACAAATGGCTGTTGATGCTTTTCTTGAGCTTTATGATGGCAATGATGACTTTAGACTTATATTAAAATACAACAAGTTTTGTTTAGCAGAGATTTATTTGAATGATAAACTTGTACCCGCATCCTATCATCCTCAAATTATTTCTATACCAGAAAATTTTGACACACTTGATTTAGTTGCTTTGTATCATAAATGTCATTGCATGATATACCCAACAATGGGCGAGGGTTTTGGGATGATCCCATTTGAGTCTATAGCAACAGGGCTTCCGACTATTGTAACAAATTTAACTGGCTGTGCAGATTTTGCAAAATATGGCATACCTTTGGAAGCAACTTTTATTAAAGCAGATTGGCAAGATCATTTGTATGATTGCGACACTGGTGAATGGGCAAGTCCAGACTTCCAGCAATTGATGGACCTTATGGAAAATGTTGTTAATGAATATGAAGATTTTAAAAAGTATGCAATAAAATCTGCAAGAATCTTGCACTCGGAATGGTCGTGGGCGGCGACTGCTGATAAGATACTGGCGCGTTTAGAGTTTTACGAAAATTCTTTATCGTAGTCCTTAGTATCAATCTTTGACTCTGCTCTTGGCACAGTCTAAACTGGATACTCTTATCTATCAGGAGGTATTACATGTCGCTATTGTCGCCAGAGTTTATTGCTAGTTATATTACAAAGACCCCACCTTGGGGTTTTGGTGGTCTTGGAGAAGTTGTTTTTCTTAGAACCTATAGCAGAAAAATTGAAGGCACTAATAAAACTGAGACATGGGTACAAACCATTAAAAGAATAATTGATGGCGCAGTCGATATCGGTGTTCCATTTTCTAAAGAAGAAGCCGAGCAGTTGTTTGATCACATGTTCCAGCTTCGATGCTCAGTATCTGGCAGAGCCCTCTGGCAGCTCGGCACACCTCTTGTATCTCAATTCTCGGGTACTTCGTTGAATAATTGTTTTTATACAAACATTGAAAAAATTGAAGACTTTGAACTTTTGTTTGATTACTTGATGCTGGGTGGAGGTGTTGGTTTTTCAGTAGAGCGATCAAAAATTCATGAACTACCAAAGGTCAAGGCAGTTAAGTCAATTACTGCCGAAAGAAGCAATGATGCTGACTTCATCGTTCCGGACTCAAGACAAGGTTGGAGAGAGTTGCTTCATAAAGTGCTTGAATCATATTTCATTTCTGGTAAATCTTTCACATACTCAACTTTGCTAATTCGTGAATTCGGTACACCACTCAAGACATTCGGAGGCACTGCCTCGGGTTCTGGAGCTTTGGTTGATGGAATTGACGACATCTGCAAGGTTCTTAATGAGCGTGTTGGCAAGAAACTTCGTTCCGTTGATGTTTTGGACATTTGCAATATCATTGGAAGAATTGTAATCTCTGGCTCTTCACGAAGGTCTGCACAAATTGCAATTGGTGATCCTGATGACATGTTGTTCCTTAAGGCAAAAAATTGGGGTAGCGGCAATGTGCCTGCGTGGAGAGCTAATAGTAACAACTCTATTTACGCTGATGCTTACGATGAAATAGTAAGTGAGTTGTGGAAGGGCTATGATGGCACTGGT
>Ga0208856_1000798_pt1 | contig 10889 bp, 8 predicted proteins | sample LakMenEpi13Jul12_FD_150690 | JGI IMG/M metagenome (GOLD analysis project Ga0208856, IMG submission 150690) | Freshwater microbial communities from Lake Mendota, WI - 13JUL2012 deep hole epilimnion (SPAdes) | ecosystem: Environmental > Aquatic > Freshwater > Lentic | place: Lake Mendota, Madison... | reverse complement strand
TATGAGGGACCAAAAGGTGGTCCTGGTATGCGAGAGATGTTAATGATTACTGGTGCGATTAAGGGTGCCGGTCTTGGAAAATCCGTTTTATTGTTAACTGATGGCAGATTCTCTGGCGGAACAACTGGATTATGTGTTGGCCATGTTGCACCAGAAGCGGTTGATGCTGGTCCAATTGCATTTGTTAAGAATGGCGATCGCATCAGAATTGATACTAAAAATCGAACATTAGATTTACTAGTAGATCAAAATGAGATGACAGAGCGACGAAAAAATTTCAAGCCACTACCTCATAAGTATCGACGTGGTGTTTTGGCTAAATATTCAAAACTGGTAGGTAGCGCGGCAAAGGGTGCAGTCTGCGATTAAAAGTATTTTTCTTATCTGGCTACGCTCAAATAATGAGATCACCATCTCAGGGGTTGACTAGATGAGAGTGCACCTGAGAAACTAATCCCATGAAGAAATCATCGCTAATCTCACAAATCGTGATCACATCTGTGGTCGTGGTGATTATCGAGCGTGCGCGCTAACCAGCAAAGTTAGTTCGCACCCCTCAGATAAAACTGGGGGGTTTTGTTTTAGATAAGTACTAGTTGAAAGAAAGGAAGATATGGGCAAGATGAATGGTGCGCAGAGTTTAGTAAACGCACTTGAAGCTGCTGGGGTTGATGTCATGTTTGGCATACCAGGTGGCGCCATTCTTCCTGCTTATGATCCAATCTTTGATTCAAAAATCAGACACATATTAGTAAGACATGAACAAGGCGCAGGACATGCAGCCACTGGTTACGCCCAAGCAACTGGCCGCGTCGGAGTTTGTATTGCTACCTCTGGTCCTGGTGCGACAAATTTAGTAACACCTTTAGCTGATGCGCAGATGGATTCTGTACCAATAGTTGCAATTACCGGTCAAGTACCAGCACCAGCAATTGGAACCGATGCATTTCAAGAGGCAGATATACGTGGTGTAACAATGCCAGTTACAAAACACAATTATTTAATTACTGATCCAGCCGATATCCCACGGGCAATTGCAGAGGCTTTTCATATTGCAAGTACTGGCCGGCCTGGAGCGGTATTAGTTGATATTGCAAAGGATGCATTACAAAAAGAGACTACTTTTAATTACCCTAAAAACATCTCACTAGCGGGCTATAACCCAGTTCTTGTACCTAAACAAGAATCAATAAATGATGCAGCCGCCTTGATCGCGCAATCTAAGAAACCAGTTTTATATGTTGGTGGCGGTGTAATAAAAGCAAATGCCGCAAAAGAGTTAATGCAATTAGCTGAAATTACTGGTGCACCGGTAGTGACCACACTTATGGCCCGGGGAGCATTCCCAGATTCACACAAGCAACACCTTGGTATGCCTGGTATGCATGGCACAGTTGCAGCGGTTACAGCTCTACAAAAAGCTGATTTACTAATCACACTCGGTGCAAGATTTGATGATCGAGTTACTGGCAAACTCTCTACTTTTGCTCCAAATGCAAAAATTATTCATGCCGATATTGATCCAGCTGAGATTGGTAAGAACCGTCATGCCGATGTGGCATTAATTGGCGATTTAAAAAATATATTACAAGCACTGGCACCAGCTACCAAGAGTGCATTGGCAAAATCTCAGCCAGATTTAACACCATGGCTAGATGAAACTTATGGTTGGCGAAGTAAGTTCCCATTAGGTTATGACAAGCCAAGTGATGGATCAGTTTCGCCACAATATGTAATTGAACGGATTGGAAAAATATCTGGTCCAGACACCATATTTGCTGCCGGTGTTGGTCAACATCAAATGTGGGCATCACAATTTATTGGGTATGAAAAACCTCGAACCTGGCTTAACTCTGGTGGCTTAGGAACTATGGGTTATGCCGTACCAGCAGCTATGGGGGCAAAGGTTGGCGCACCTGACACTACGGTTTGGGCAATTGATGGCGATGGCTGTTTTCAGATGACCAACCAAGAGTTAGTAACTTGTGCGTTAAATAATATTCCAATCAAAGTTGCAGTTATAAATAATGAATCACTTGGCATGGTTCGTCAGTGGCAAACTCTGTTTTATAACCAGCGCTACTCCAATACAGATCTACATTCAAAGCGAATTCCAGATTTTAAATTACTAGCCGAGGCAATGGGTTGTGTTGGCTTAAGGTGTGAGCGCCCTGAGGATGTCGATAAAACTATTGAAGCTGCGATGGCGATTAATGATCGACCAGTAGTTGTTGATTTTAATGTTCACCGAGATGCCATGGTTTGGCCAATGGTGGCAGCTGGAACTTCAAATGATGACATTACTGTTGCCAGATCAATGGCGCCAGTATGGGATTCACAGGAGTTGTAATGGCCATTCATACATTAGCGGTCTTAGTTGAGAACTCACCTGGCGTACTAGCTCGAGTGGCATCACTATTTTCTCGTCGAGGTTACAACATTGATTCCCTAGCGGTTGGGCCAACTGAGAATCCAAAGGTTTCTCGAATGACTATTGTTCTAAATTTAGAGGGCCATGCCCTGGATCAGGTCAGTGCCCAATTATTCAAATTAGTAAATGTCATTGGAATTTCTGAGATGAAAGATGTTGATTCATTAAAGCGTGAAATTCTCTTGGTAAAGGTGGCGAATAAAGCTGCAACTAAGGAGATTGCAAAAAAACATAATGTATCTATCGCAGATGAAACTGACTCAACGATTTCTATCGAGGCGGTTGGCTCTTCTACTGCAATCGAGGCTTTACTTACTGAGTTAAAGCCACATGGAATTCGTGAGCTAGTTCAATCCGGCTTGGTCGCAATCGAACGGGGTGCTAATACATTGGCAGACCGAACTCTAAGCACCATGGGAACAGCTAACGAGTCAGAATCAAATAGTTCCACAGCTGATTACCAAAATTAACCAACAATAACTACTAACAAGGAGAACCAAAGTGGCAACGATGTATCACGATGAAGATGCAGATCTAGCAATTATTCAATCAAAAAAGGTTGCAGTAATTGGCTATGGATCCCAAGGACATGCACATGCACTATCACTTCGCGATAGTGGGGTAGATGTAGTTGTTGGCTTAGCTGAGGGCTCAAAATCTCGAGCAAAGGCAGAAGCTGAAGGACTTAAGGTTGCAACAGTTGCTGATGCTGTAAAAGGTGCGGATGTAGTTATGTTGCTTGCTCCTGACCATGTACAACGCCATATTTACAATGATTCAATTGCGCCAAATATTAAATCTGGTGCGGCATTGTTCTTTGGCCATGGCTTTAATATTCGTTTTGGTTATATCAAGCCACCAGCAAATGTTGATGTTTGTATGGTTGCTCCTAAAGGGCCTGGACACTTAGTTCGTCGAGAGTATTCAGCAGGACGTGGCGTACCAGTTATTGTTGCAGTAGAACAAGATTCAACTGGAAATGCTTGGCCATTAACTCTTTCTTATGCCAAAGCAATTGGTGGCTTAAGAGCTGGTGGAATTTTGACTACCTTTACCGAAGAGTGTGAGACTGATTTGTTTGGTGAGCAAGCAGTTCTTTGTGGCGGTGCTTCTCAACTAGTTATGTATGGTTTTGAAACTTTAATTGAGGCCGGATATCAACCAGAGGTTGCCTATTTTGAGTGTCTACATGAATTGAAGTTAATTGTTGACCTGATGTATGAGGGTGGAATCGCTAAACAACGTTGGTCTGTTTCAGATACAGCTGAGTATGGAGATTACATCTCTGGACCAAGAGTTATTGATCCAAGCGTTAAAGAGAACATGAAAGCAGTTCTAGCTGATGTTCAATCAGGAGCTTTCGCCAAACGCTTTATCGATGATCAAGATGCTGGTGCACCAGAATTTAAGTCTTTGCGTGCTAAAGGTGAATCTCATCCAATCGAAGCTGTTGGTAGAGATCTAAGAAAGATGATGTCATGGGTTAAAGCTGCAAATAAAGATGATTACAAAGAGGGAAATGCGGCGCGTGGCTAAACCTGTTGTCCTAATTGCTGAAGAGTTAAGTCCGGCCACATTAGAGGCTCTTGGACCAGACTTTGAGGTGCGCAATTGCAATGGCGCTGATCGTGCAGAACTACTTTCTGCATTGTCTAAAGGAGTAGATGCGGTATTAATTCGATCTGCAACAAAGATGGATGCCGAAGCTATTTCAGTTGCAAAGGGTTTAAAGGTTATTGCACGAGCTGGTGTTGGATTAGATAATGTTGAAATTCCAGCCGCAACCGCAGCTGGCGTAATGGTTGTAAACGCGCCAACCTCAAATATAGTTTCAGCAGCAGAGCTTGCAATTGGATTATTGCTGGCTTGTGCCCGATCAATTTCACCAGCACATGCAGCTCTTAGAAATGGAAAGTGGGCCAGGTCTAAATACACCGGAGCTGAGTTGTTTGAGAAAACTTTAGGAATTGTTGGCTTTGGCCGTATTGGTCAATTAGTTGCATCTCGCATGCAAGCTTTTGGAATGAAAGTTGTTGCATATGATCCTTATATGCAACCTGCCAGGGCTGCTCAGTTAGATGTTGCGTTAGTTGAATTAGATGAGCTACTAAAGGTGAGTGATTTTATTTCGATTCACCTACCAAAGACTAAAGAGACGGCAAATTTAATTGGCACTGAAGCATTAAAAAAAGTTAAACCTTCAGTGAGAATAATTAATGCAGCTAGAGGTGGCGTACTCGATGAGGCCGCTCTCTATGAAGCATTAAAAAATGGAAAGGTTGCCGGTGCTGGACTTGATGTTTTTGCTACTGAACCATGTACTGATTCACCATTATTTACCCTAGATAATGTAGTTGCCACACCTCACCTAGGTGCTTCAACAGATGAAGCTCAAGAGCGAGCTGGAATAGCAGTGGCAGTCTCTGTGCGCAAAGCATTATCAGGTGAGCTAGTTCCTGATGCAGTAAATGTTAAGGGTGGTGCAATAGATGAAGCAGTCAGACCTGCATTACCGCTTGTTGAAAAATTAGCTCAAGTTGCAATTGCTCTGGCTACAGATGTAGTTGCCACAATAGATGTAGAAGTTCGCGGTGAAATTTCCGCCCTTGATGTATCAGTGCTTGCTACCAGTGCGTTAAAGGGAGCGTTAATTGGTATGGGTGCTGAGGATGTTACTTATGTAAACGCACCTGCATTAGCAAGTGAACGTGCATTAACTTCAAATATTTCAACCAATGCCGAAAGTCCAGATCACCGAAATTTAGTCTCTGTCCGAGCAGCATGCGCAGATGGAAGCAAAGTATTAGTAAGTGGAACTTTGATGGGAATTAAACAAATTCAAAAAATCGTTGCGATCGATGCATTAGATCTAGATTTAAAGCCAACTAGCAATCTTTTATTCCTTCGATATAGCGATCAACCTGGTGTAGTTGGAGTAGTTGGTAACGCCCTTGGTAAGTTGAAAATTAATATTGCCGATATGCAGGTAGGACGTACTGAAGTGGGTGGCCAAGCATTGATGGCGCTTACTGTCGATTCTGTTATCCCAAATGATTTGCTTCAGATAATCAACAAAGAAACAGGTGCATCTTTGGTTAGATTTGTGAATTTGGTGAATGAATGAAAAATTTCAATTTAGCAGTTATCGCAGGCGATGGAATTGGACCAGAGGTTGTCACTGAAGGTCTAAGAGTTTTGGATACTGTTGCCAAAAAATATGACTTGAATTTCAGTAAAACTAATTATGAGTTGGGTGCTGCCTATTGGCATAAGACCGGTGAAACATTGCCAGATTCAGTTATGGCTGAATTGGCTAAGGCTGATGTAATTTTATTAGGAGCAGTTGGAGACCCATCAGTGCCTAGTGGAGTTTTAGAGCGTGGGTTATTACTTAAATTAAGATTTGCATTTGAACATTACATTAACTTAAGACCAGCAAAGTTATTTCCTGGCGTTACCTCACCAATTACAAATAATAAGGGCATAGATTTTGTTGTTGTTCGAGAGGGAACTGAAGGACTTTATGTTGGGGCTGGGTCTATCAAGGATGAAGGAACAAATAAGGAGCTGGCCATCGAAGAGTCAATCAATACTTATAAAGGTGTTGAGCGAGTAATCCGAGATGCATTTAATCGCGCTCAGAGCAGGCCACGTAAAAAGTTAACTTTGGTACATAAGAACAATGTATTAACCAGAGCTGGTGGACTTTGGAGTCGAGTCTTTAAAGAGGTCTCAAAAGATTTCACTGATGTCACCACAGATTACCTACATGTTGATGCCGCCTCTATGTTTTTTGTTACAAATCCAGAAAGGTTTGATGTAGTAGTTACCGATAACCTATTTGGTGACATTATTACCGATATCGCTGCTGCAATTTGTGGCGGAATCGGATTGGCAGCAAGTGGAAATATCAATCCAACTGGAGCTTTTCCGTCAATGTTTGAACCAGTACACGGTTCTGCCCCAGATATTGCTGGTAAAAATCAGGCAGATCCAACCGCCACAGTATTATCAGTTGCCATGATGCTAAATCATTTAGGACAAACTCAAGCAGCTAAAGATGTAGAAAATGCTGTTGCTCAAGATTTGTTAAATCGTGGCGATAAGAAGCGCAGCACAACTGAGATTGGTGATGCTTTGGTTAGAGGTGTGGCATGAAGGTAATTTCTAATCCTAATAAGAATCCAGTATCTGATAGTGATCGTAATCAGAAAGTAGCAGAACCAGGATTTGGTAAGTACTACACCGACAATATGGTGATCGCACATTGGAGTGAATCTGATGGTTGGCAAGATGCTGAGTTAAAGGCGTATGGTCCGCTAACGCTAGATCCAGCAACTATGGTTTTTCATTATGGTCAAGAAGTATTTGAAGGTATGAAGGCATATAGCCAACCAGATGGCGGAGTTTCATTATTTAGACCAGAGGCAAATGCCAAACGATTTGCTAAATCTGCTGCTCGTATTGCCTTGCCTGAAATGCCAGCTGACTTTTTTGTACAAACCGTTGAAGCTTTAGTTAAGCAAGAAAAAGATTGGGTGCCTAAAAAAGTTGGTGAATCTTTATACCTTCGCCCATTCTTAATTGCAACTGAGGTTGGACTAGGAGTAAGACCATCTAATCACGCAACTTATGTGTTGATTGCAACTCCAGCTGCGGCATATTTCAATGCTGCTAAAGCAGTAACAGTATGGATTTCAACTGAGTATGTCAGAGCTGCTCTTGGTGGAACAGGGGAGGCAAAATGTGGTGGCAACTATGCTGCTTCACTACTTGCCCAAAAACAAGCAGCACAAGAAGGTTGCGATCAGGTTGCATATATTGATGCCAAAGAGCGCAAGTGGGTAGAAGAGATGGGTGGAATGAATCTTTATTTCATCAAGGGCAGCGGCAAGGATGCCACCATCCTGACACCAAAATTAACTGGCACATTACTTCCAGGTATCACGCGAGATTCGATTTTAACTTTAGCAAAAGATCTTGGCTACAAAACTGAAGAGACCATGATTTCAATTGATGATTGGCGCGATGGCGTTAAAAGTGGTGAGATTACAGAAATTTTTGCATGTGGAACTGCTGCCGTTATATCCGCTGTGGGTGCTGCTAAAAGCATTCATGGCACTTGGCAAACTGGTGATGCAAAGCCTGGTGTAATTACAAATGAAATTAGAGCAGCTCTATTAGCGATCCAGCATGGCACCTCGCCAGATAAGCATGGCTGGAATAAGCGGGTTGTGTAATGCCAATTAACGATTCCTTTCATATCTATGACACAACCTTGCGTGATGGTGCGCAACAAGAGGGCTTAAATCTTTCCGTACATGACAAGTTAAGTATTGCCCGCCACCTTGATGATTTAGGCGTGGGATTTATCGAAGGCGGCTGGCCAGGAGCTAATCCAAAGGACACTGAGTTTTTTAAATTAGCGCAAACTGAATTAAAGTTAAAAAACGCAACCTTTGTGGCATTTGGCGCCACGAGAAGAGCCGGCGTTAAAGCAGCTGATGATGTACTGCTTAGAGCCTTACAAGATTCAAAAGCTGCAGCGGTAACACTAGTTGCAAAAAGTCATGACCGACATGTGGATCTAGCTCTGAAAACTCACCTAGATGAGAACCTAGCAATGATTGCTGATTCAATTAAATTTTTAAAATCAGGCGGGCAACGAGTATTTCTAGATGCTGAGCACTTTTTTGATGGCTACATTTCCAATAAAGCATACGCCCTAGAGGTAGTTAGAGTTGCTGCCGAAGCCGGCGCTGATGTTGTCGCTTTATGTGACACAAATGGTGGCATGCTGCCAGATGAGTTATCAAATATTGTGCATGAGGTTTTAACTGCTTCAAGTGCTCGCCTTGGAATTCATTGTCATAATGACACCGGATGTGCGGTAGCAAACTCCCTAGCTGCGATCTCAGCCGGAGTTACTCATGTGCAAGGAACATTAAATGGTTATGGTGAGCGAACTGGAAACGCAGATTTAGTTAATATAATTGCAAATCTTGAACTTAAAAAAGAAAAACAAGTACTGCCAGCTGGCAAACTACAGGAAGCATTTAGAATCTCACATGCAGTTGCTGAAATAACTAATGTGGCACCAAGTGCAAGGCAGCCTTATGTTGGCACATCCGCCTTTGCGCACAAAGCCGGCTTGCATGCATCTGCTATCAAAGTAGATCCAATGATGTATCAACATGAAACTCCAGAGTCAGTTGGAAATGACATGCGCATGTTGGTCTCTGAGATGGCAGGTAGAGCTTCAATTGAACTTAAATCAGTAGAGCTTGGAATTGATTTAGGTGGGGATAAAGATTTGATTGCCCGAGTTGTTGAGAAGGTAAAAGAGTTAGAGGGTAAGGGTTTTACATTTGAAGCAGCGGATGCATCTTTTGAATTACTGCTTCGCACCGAGGTGTTAGGTAAGCGGCCAAGTTTTTTCAAGATTGAGGATTGGCAAACTACTGTTCACCAAGATGAAGATGGCAAAGTTACTTCTAAAGCTACGGTAAAAATCAAAGCCAATGGTGAAACTATCTCAGCTACCGGTGTTGGAAATGGTCCAGTTAATGCCATCGATAACGCACTGCGATCAGGGCTAGAAAAGTTTTATCCTGAGTTATCAAAATTAGAGCTAACTGATTACAAAGTTCGAATCCTCGAAGGCCGGCTAGGCACTGGGGCGGTAACTAGAGTTTTGGTTGAAACCAGCGATGGAAATGGCGAGTGGAGCACGATTGGCGTTCATGAGAATGTGATTGCAGCCTCAGCCATGGCATTAGATGACGCGGTTACCTATGGCTTACTAAGACAAGGGCGCAAACCCGAGTAATCTGCTGATCATGTCGGCGGCATTAGTTACCCAGTATGAGGAGCATCTTGCTCTAGTTAGAAATCTCTCTGATAACTCAATCCGTGGATATGTTACAGATTTAGAATCATTTTTAAAGCACATGGAAAAACTTGGGATAGTTGAATTTAATCAATTAGAAATCGAACACATTAGATCTTGGCTAGCTAATCTGCAAAGCACTGGGGTAGCAAGAGCAACATTAACTCGAAGAATTGTTTCCATTCGAGCCTTCACAAACTGGGCAGCAGCAAATGGTTGGCTAACCTCTGATCTGGGTGCAAATCTTTCAGTCCCTAAACCTCATAAAGTTTTGCCAGAAGTATTAAATGTTAATGAAGCCGCTACCGTAATTAAATCCCTGGAGGTTAAAGCAGCTGAAGAGCCAAGTGCTGAAAATATTAGAGACCTAGCCATGCTTGAGGTTTTATATGGCTCAGGTATTCGAGTCTCTGAGTTATGCGGTTTAAATTTATCTGACATTGATAACTCTCGTAATACTTTAAATGTAATTGGTAAGGCAAGTAAGCAGCGGGTTGTCCCATTAGGTATTCCTGCCATGAAAGCATTAAGTAATTACTTAACTACCGCCAGGGCAGAGTTAGTAAATCAATTATCAGCTGCCGCAGTTTTCTTGGGTTCCAGAGGAAAACGAATTGATCAGCGAACTGTGCGCGAGGTGGTTTATGAAGCAATGAAATCAGTTGGTGCCAGTATGGGTCCGCATGGCTTACGACATACCGCTGCCACACATCTACTTGAAGGCGGCGCTGATCTTAGAACTGTGCAAGAGATATTAGGTCATGCATCCTTATCAACTACCCAGATCTACACTCATGTTTCACCAGAACGATTGCAATCGGCATATAAACAGGCCCATCCCAGAGCGTAGTAGAGATGAAAATAGAGTTAGACAGGGCAGTTGAGGAATTACTTTTAAGATTTAAGGATCCACAATTTGTTCGGGCGGTAGTAAGTGGGCGACGCAGAAATATGCAACCAGAGTTTGAGCGAGTTGATATCAAGCCAGTTTTAATTAAAGATCAGATTAAATTCCAGATTATCAGCAGCGATGGTAAGAAAGATATAACTAAAAATGTTGATCAAGATTTTGATTTTAAATCATTGTTTTTATCTGGATATGCCAATCTATTAAGTGATACAACAACTGAGTCCTATTCGGTGAGAATTACCAAAAAGGATGAGGCACTTCTTGGCATAAGTAAGGTGAAATTAACTAGAGATTTAGCACATGATCGACAAAAACAAAGAATGCTGCCAGAGAGTAATCAAGTATTTAAAGCTCTAGATATGTCAGATATGTTGGGGCGAATTAAGCCCAGCAAAATGGATAAATATAAGCAAACTGATGAGTTCTTAAGGTTATTAAGTAATTTACTAGATGATGAGGCAGCCAATCAGCGTGAGATTTTTGTTGCTGATTTAGGGTGTGGACATGCATATTTAACCTTTGCAACCTATGAGTACTTAAAGGATAGATTCCAAAGGGTAGTGATTTTAGGTGTTGATGAGCGATTAGATTCAAAAGAGCACAATGAGAAAGTAGCGCAGAAATTAGGAATTGATGCAAAATTTATCGCAGCAAAGATC
>Ga0208856_1000797_pt1 | contig 10893 bp, 20 predicted proteins | sample LakMenEpi13Jul12_FD_150690 | JGI IMG/M metagenome (GOLD analysis project Ga0208856, IMG submission 150690) | Freshwater microbial communities from Lake Mendota, WI - 13JUL2012 deep hole epilimnion (SPAdes) | ecosystem: Environmental > Aquatic > Freshwater > Lentic | place: Lake Mendota, Madison... | reverse complement strand
GCAGGAATTTTCATTGGAGTTTTGGGGTCAAAGATTTACAGAAAATGGCGCAAGAAAAAGCTTCAAGAAAAGGAGGTTTTTCATCAAGCGCATCTCGATGAAACTGAGGCCAAAAAACTACACGATAAATTGGTCGATTCTAGAGTAGAAATCGGGGTAAAACCACCTAAAGTTTTTAAGACAAAACGCACCCCCCAAGACACCAAGATTCTCGGCAAAAAAAGCCTCAAGAAAACCCTTGACTAAAACATCCCACTCCTGCACAAGTGGGATGGATAAGTAACACTATACAATAAGACCTAAGACACGAAGAGAATATGAGAGAGATAATATACAGAGAAAGAGAGAGAAGAGAAGGGTGTTTATAGGAATTATAAATAGGAAATGGGGAATAGTACCCATCACGACTCTATTTTTTATTAATTAAAATTCATTTTCGAATTAAAATTCAGCCTTTTCTATGCTTTATCATCTCTTTACGGTATTTCGGTATACTCTTACTACAGTTTTGTTTATCCTTATAGGGGTTCCTGTAGCAATTTTGTTTTCTGTTGTGGGTGGAACGCTTTGCACGCTCAGTTTGTTCTTCGATCTGAACAACACGTTCCTAACCAACATGTTAGGTAGGTTGGGCGAGTTCCAAAACAGCTATTTCCTACATAGAAATATCAAATCAGTAATGGATAAAATGAACTCCGGGCAGGGGTAAAATACAATTTCTAATCATGAATCTAAAAGGCGCAAATATAGTATTATGTTTATTGCTGGCAGGATGCTCTTCATTCTACAAGAATAAAAACGGAGAAAATATTAATAAAAATGCGCCAATCTTTGTAAAGCCAAACACGAATGCGATTGCGCCTAATAAACCCCTAGACACAAAAGTCGAATATCAAGGGCAGAAATATATCTTGGTCAAAGAGACCGATTTAAATTTATTAATAAATCGAAAGGTGAATGAGTCAGCGCCAAATAAGGGTGCGGTTGCGGCGCCCGCGCCAGTTGGGGAAAATTCCCCACCCCCCGCCAAAATTGGGGAAAATTCCCCACCCACTCAACTGAACGCAGAAACGCTTGCGGTCCCTGTTATCAGGCTGGAGCCAATCGAAGAGAAAAAAGCGCCCGCTTCCTCAAACTGGCCGCTCTTCTTTTTGGTTGCGACTTGCTTGTTCCTCCTTCCTATAACCGCTTGGTATTTCCTGTACTATAAGCCACAGAACCAGTCTCGACCGCTGAATTAAAATTAATTAAAAATGGGGAGTTGGCACAAGAATTGTCCGGTCACCTCCTGTTTTTTTTCAAAAAAAAGTGCGCAGAAAAGCTTGACGGGGGCAAAATCTGTGGTACAGTGCTCTCGTATGAATAACACCACCTCAGTTAAGCGCGGTCGTGGACGCCCTGTCGGCTCCACCTCCTTTGTCAACGTCAGCCTCGCTGACCTCGATCAGTTCGTTGGCACCAAGAGCGCGATCCCTGTGTCGCGCGTCTGGCTCCAGAAGATGGGGCTTGCTATCCAGCCGATCTCTCGTTCTATCACCGAGGTCGATGACTCCGACTCTTCCCCCAAGGTCGAGTTCAAGATCACCAAGCTCTAACTACACATTACCATGAATCGTTTTGCTGAACTAATTGGTCAGGAAGATGTCAAGAAGAAGCTCAACTTCTATCTCGACGCTCATGAGAAGACCAAGCGTTTTCCTTTCCTGTTGCTGACAGGTGCCAAGGGTATGGGCAAGACCGAGTTCGCCAAGGAGACCGCTCGCGCTATCAAGGCCGAGGACGGCGCTCCCAAGGCTTTCCTCGAAATCAACTGCGGTACGATCAAGAATGCTCAAGTGTTCTTTGAACAGGTATTCGCCCCTGTCATCCAAGGCAACGAGATCACCGTGTTGCTGGACGAGTGCCATGCCTTGCCCAAGGACTTGATGACTGTACTCCTCACTGCTTTCAATACTGAGAGGACGGACGTTAAACAGGTAAGCTGGCGCGACGGGCTGTACGAGTTCAACTTCAAGAAGCAGACGTTTATGCTTGCGACTACTGAAGCTGACAAGCTCTTTGGCCCGCTCAAGGACCGCCTGACTCACATCGACTTCCAGACCTATTCTCACGGTGACGTTGGCAAGATTATCCAAAAGATTCTTCCTGACGTTTCCTTCAAGGGCGAAGCTCTGGAGCGAGTCGCAACTACCGTTCGTGGCAATGCCCGCTCGTCTGTCCAGCGTGCAAAGCAGATCGAGATGTACTGCGACACCAAAGCAAGCAAGAATTTTGGTTGTAAGGAGTGGGATGACCTGTGCAGCAAGATCGGCATTAACCCCGCTGGACTTAACAATACCGAAATTCAGATTCTCCGTGCGCTCAAGGATCGTGGCGACTGCTCGCTCAATATGCTCAGTGCTATCACTGGCATGAGCCGTTCCTCGCTCCAACGTGATTCCGAAATCTTCCTACTCCAAAAGGGTTTCATGAAGATTGAAGGGTCGCGCAAGCTCACGGCGGCAGGCTCGAAAGTGCTTGAAGTTGTCAGGAGTTGATATTGTTATTCATACCGAGACTGGGCAACCTGCGGTAGTGGTGGCCCACCATTTAATATGAAACCAAAAGTTGCTATATGGATTGAAGGCGGCGCCATTCAAGGTGCGCGCTCTAACGTTGACATCGAACTGGAGATCATTGACCTTGATATCTTGTTTATTCATGCCGAGACTGGGCAACCTGCGGTCGAGACGACAGACAAGGATAGTGCAGAGGTCAAGTGGAAGGAGTACCAAACTGAACTGCCGTTTGAGATCGTATGAAAACATTTAATATCAAGTTCGTTGATAACATCGTAGCCGCCTCTGAGGAAGAGGCATATAACCTCTTACTGAAGTATCTTTCTGATTGCGCCCACTATGGCGATGCCACTGCGTTTGAGTTCGCAGAGGAGGGCGCCGCAGAATAACATAACTTTCCCAGTCAGGTTAGAACGGCACTCTGCCGAGCCCACCAAACAAAACAAAATAGTTAGTAATCAAACAATGGTGTATGGCCCATTACGCAAAACAAGGCTCGGGTAAAGCCTTAACCTGACTGGGTTTCTTTCTAATAATAGTGAGTTAGTATTAGATAAATAACGAAAGAGAAGTCAAATAATAACAAATAAGGGATAAATAAGGATAGTCCCCTAAGTTGGGCCTAGGGTAAACCCCCCAGCCCTCCGGGCCTGGCCCGGTTGTAAAAAAAGTGTAAAAAAGCACCGCCCCCCGAAGGGGGCGGCAGTAACTATTCAGATTTTAATTAAACAGGTGAAGCTCAAATGGTTCGCCTTCATTGTCAATGAAAGTTAGCTTATGACCATCGCGCTCAATTTTTTCATTATCTTGCTCTGGCACTCGGACGGCATAATTCTGACCATCTTGGTCCCAAGTGACAAGCATCACTTCGTTGTCATAATCGCCACGAACGCCGTCTGTAGTAATGTGAGGAGTGATGTACCCATTCCCGTTAACCAACTTGACGAGATTCGCCGCTTCGATAAGGTCAAGGGCTTCTTGTAATTCGATTTTCATAGTTTCAGTCTGCCAATCGGCACTTGAGGTCAAACTGCTCGTCCTCTGCCTTGGCAACGGAGGACAACGCCTTTCGGGCCGAGTGCCACAGGGGATCTTCGATCCCCCGTCCGTCCTTCTTGTTGTCGAAGTAGGCTTTCGCCATCGTGGCAACGATGATCAAGTCATCGTAAGCTTGCTGTTGTATTGGGCTCATTTTTTTATTCGTTTTCGACAGGGAAAAACATTTCGTCCCAGACGTGGGGCGGGGTGCCAGTCATCACGAATTCGCGCTGATCGGCATCGAGGTAAGAGAAGGCGCTTTGAATCACTTCTCCACCGATCCAGCGGGTGAAGCTGGCTTCGAACTGTTCAACGGTCACGTTGGGGAATTCCATCGTGTATTCTTTTCCGTTGAACACGCACTTGTTGGTTATGGTCATATTATTTTGGATTTAAGGCAAGGATGATGTTTCTGCGGATGATTGCGATGTCAGCAGTAGATACAGGGGTTTCGTTCGACGCAAGCACAAAAGAAGAAAATTTGTAGGGGTTGTATTTGATCATCTTCCAGCGCATCGAAGTCAGCTTGTGGAACCGTTCGCAAGAGATGTCAACAGGATAAGCTTCGCCCCGCACGAAAGCGTGAACGTTCTTGCGCTTCTCTTTCAGCACACGCGCCCGCCCTGCCGCACTCACCACAAAGCAAGGGTTGTTAACGGCAACGGATTTGAAATGGCCGACCACTTTGCCCTTGCTCCTGACGGAAAGGCAATGCTTGCGGAGGTTGAAGTAGATGTCAACGTTCATACAGGGGAATGAAGCTCCAAAATGGGTGCGCTTGCAAGTTTTTTCTTCTAGGGTGTTTGCCCTAATTTTGCCCCGGCCTGGCCCGGTTGTAAAAAATTTGTAAAAAAGCTACCGCCCCCCGAAGGGGGCGGCGCTTGGCACGCTTATAGCCTAGAGCCTCACGGCAGAGTAGGATTTTACGTCAAATTTGTAATTGACAGGATCATCACTCGGCGCAGGGCGCGAATCAGTAGGGACAAGCCAGCGAGACAATAGCTCCCGCCCATATTCCACCGCCTCGTTTTCAGTAGCAAAGCGAACGGCGTTCGTTCCCCACTTGCCGTCCACCAGAACTTCAGTTTTAAAACTCATTTCAATTTTTTCCGCAACAGTATTAGTATTAACAGGGCAAGCAAAAGTATTTGATACAGCAAAGGAAAAAGGGGGGCGGTTTCCCGCCCCCCGATAACTCAGGCCGTCACCTCCACCTCGGGCTTGATGTCAACCGTCAGGTTCAGACCGGCGAACGGATCGAAGATGCTGTGCAGGGCTTGGCTCCGCTTGGGCAGGGCAATCAGGTTGCCCTTGTAAACCTCGGTGAAGCTATTGTGCAGGCTCCACAGGTTGCGCGGCGCGAATTCTTCGTGCGCGGGCTTCTCCCATTGGTCGAGCACATCGGCAATCATCGTCTTGCCAATCGCCCCCGCCCGATAGCTGCGGAGAATGAGGTTGCCCGCTTCGTCATCCGTCAGGGGCGTCTCGGCGTACTTGGTCACGCGAGTCTCGTGCTTCGTCCACATATCACCCAACGCGCCAATCGCACGCGAAATGATTTGCGGCAAGTCGCGCAGAAGGTTCGTCGTATGGCGGCGACCGAAAACAATCTCGTTGTGGAAAACGAGGTTGCTGCAAACGAACGGAGCGTTGCCCGCGCAGATGCCAGCGGGGAAACTCTTATCGTGCGAATTGCGGAGGCCGACAACGGTGCCAGACGAGCCAGCTTTGCCCATATCGATTTCGAACAAGCCGAAGTAACGCTGGCCGAAGCGGGCGGTGGTGTGGACCTCCTGCTTGATCGTGAGGCTCGCCGCCTTCATTTGATCGCGGAAGATGCCGACAAGCTCGGCGTGGGGGATCGGCTGGTACGAATCCGTCTTGCTAGGCGTAGCAACTTTGAGGAGGTCAGCGCCGCTGATCTCCGAATTGTCTGAACCGCAAACGCGGAGGTTGATGGTATTGGTATTCATTCGATTTGATGTTGGTTTGTTTTATTCAGTAAGCAAGCAAAAAGTTCAGAGAGTTTCGCCCTTGTGGGTGAAGTTGGAAATCTGCGCGAGGTTAAAGCTTTTGTAAGCGTGGCCCGTGGCGTTGTCTTCGTTGTTCGTCTTAACGGTGACGAACTCCTCGCCAGCCGCCGAGACGACAATTGACTTGCTGGTGTGCTGGCCCCAAGCGCGCTCCCCGAAAGGAGTGTAACCGATCACGCCGTTGCGGCGCGTGGTGGTGCCGTCCTTCTTGGTGTAATCAAACGAAACAATGGCGGCGCCATTGGCAACGATCTTCTCGATAGCGGAACGTAGGTTGTTATTCACGGGGGAGAGAATGACTCCCGAAACCGCACTTGCAAACCTTTTTTTAGGTTTTTTTCGCGCTCAATTTTCGGCTTTTAGGGGCTGGCGGGATAATGTCAACGGGAAATTGATTTTGGGGTGTTTTTTACGAATTTTTTACAATTGGCGCCGGGCCTGGCCCGGTTGTAAAAAAAATGTAAAACTCGCCCATTAACCAGAAAAAGCTTGACAAGAACTTTTTTGCGCCCGATCTCATTTTTTTCTTTATTTATTCGGGGAAACGGTCACTCTTTCCCCTGATGAAACTTCAATTGCTTTCGTTCAATGCTGACGCGAAGACCCGCAAGGGCAACGGCGCGGACTACTTGACCGCGATTTTGTATCTCGCCCCCGCTAAGATTGCGGGGCGCGGGGAAGTGTGCTCGCACCGTTCCGTCGCCTGCACCGCTGCGTGCCTTTTCACGGCGGGGCGCGGGCAAATGAATAGCGTGCAATCTGCCCGTGTGCGGAAAACGCAACTTTTCTTTGACAATTCCGCCGAGTTTCTCCGCTTGCTGCGCGAGGATATCGTCGCTTTCCAAGCCTATTGCGCGAAGCGTGGCGCGAAGGCTTGCGTGCGGCTCAACGGAACTTCTGACATCCCGTGGGAGCGGTTCAAGTTCTTTTCGGATTTCCCCTCCGTGCAGTTCTATGATTACACGAAAAATCCCGTGCGGATGATGGCATATTGCAACCGTCTCCTCCCTGCCAATTACCACTTGACTTTTTCTCGTTCTGAATCAAACGAGGCGCAAGCGTTGCAAGTCTTGCGCGACGGCGGCAACGTTGCCGTGGTTTTCTCTTCTGCTTCCTTCCCTGCATTTTGGAACGGGATTGAAGTCGCGAGCGGGGACGAAACGGATTTGCGCTTCACCGATCCGCGCAATTGCGTCATCGGTCTGAAGGCAAAAGGCAAGGCAAAGCAAGACGCAAGCGGCTTTGTTGTTTATGCGTAAAGGCAACATCTTTTTTTCCATCCTATTGTTTTTCCTGCTTGCGTTTGTAGTATTAAACAAGAAAAGCAAACGGGTTAAATACAAATAGAAAGGGGGCAAGCCCAGATTGCCCCCAATCTGATTTTTACAAATTTTTTACAACCCGGCCTGGCCCGGAGGCCTAGGGTAAACACCCTAGATCCTACAAGCGTTACTTATAAAAGATATGATTTTTAATTGTGGTGATCTTCTGGAGCTTCTTGGCCCAGTAAGGGGAAACCTTGGTCGTGTGGTAGTGAGTCGCGCCGCGCGTGTGGTTCGTGGTGGGCTTGCTGCTAGCAATCTTGTGAGCAAGACTCCATTGCGGATCTTTCCGCGCCTTGTCAATCCCCTTGTGAATCGGCATTCCATTCCAACAAGAGAATTGTTTCGGGGCTAAACAAACAGCAATTTCTGTTTCCTTCTTGGCGCGATTGGCAATTACCTCGCGCACAGCTTCCATCCCCACGCGCCCCTCGCCTGCTGCCTCAAGGATAAGGGTGGCGGCGATAATGTCGGCGCGACTATGAGACACAAAATCCTGCGCGGGCAGCGCCAGCGGCAACAAAGCTGCCCCAAAAAAGATCAGTTTCCGAAGGAGGAGGGAGTGAATTTTGTTTTGCATACTCAAGGACTTTATCCGTGTTCCAATCAAAAGCAAGAATTAATTTGGCGATTTGAAACTCGTCAAGCTTGACGGAGGAAACCATTAGAACGGAGGAAGGATTCATATTGGGCGAGGAGGTCTTTGAGGTTACGGGTACGGGTAGACATTAGGTGGCGAATGGTCTTGGAGGCTTGCTGTCCGCGACTCAAGCGCATTCCTGCGATTTCGAGCTTGAGGCCAGAACGCAGGGCGAGCAGGCGATAAGCAAAGATTTGGTCAGGGGTGGAGGCAACGAGTGATTGATTCATAAGAGAGAGAATGCAGCAGAAGCGCCGAATCACAAGAAAAATCTTAGGGGTGGGCCGAATTTTAATTGATTATTTATGCTTGACACGCGCAGATCAGCAAACGCGAGATCAGCAAATAAACAATCAGCAAATACAGAAATAGTAAATAGGGTTGATTCCCTATTTTGGGCATAGGGTATTCACCCTAGGGAGTGCCGGGCCTGGCCCGGATGTAAAAAAAATGTAAAAATGAAAAAGGGGGCTTGACAGCCCCCTGTTAAGATATCCGACAAGAAGTGTCGGAAAATTTTACTCTCCGTAGCAGCAGGGCTCTTCGTTCCTGTCCTCCCAGTAGCTGTCAAGGTAAGCATCTTCGGCGCCCCCGTAGTCCTCGTCGGTGCCGTGGCCCGCCGAGGCGAGCGCGTCAGCGTCAGCCTCCGCGTCCGTGCGGAAGCCGTCAAACGGCTCGTCGTCGGACTGCGCGTCCGACAGGGCGGCGGAAATCGCCGTGTCAACGGTGGACAGCAGTCCGTTGAGGGACTCGCCGCCAACCCGCGCCTGCTCGTTGATCAGGGCGTGCAGGATGCGGTCAGCTTCGATGAGGGTGAGGGTGAGGGTGACTTGATTCATCGGGAAAAAGGGTGAGGGTGAGAGGGGAGAGAAAAAGGGGGCTTAGATCGCCCCCGTGTCAACAGCGTCAGCGAAGCGCTCCCAGCCCGCCTCGACCTCATCGAGGAAGGCGAACCAAGCGTCCATCTCAGCAAGCTCGGCGGGCGAGAGGGCGGCGATTTCGTTGGCGGACTGGGGGAACAGGTCGAGGGTCATATTTGATTGGGTTACAGGAGAGAGAATGACTCCTTTTCGCGTGCGGTCAACTTTTTTTTGATTAAAAATGCGTCAATGGGTATAACTACGTAGAAGGTGTTTTTTACGTTTTTTTTACAATTGTGCCGGGCCTGGCCCGGATGTAAAAAATTTGTAAAAATGTTCTACGTGGAACAATCTTCTTTACTTGACATCCACTTCTTTGGTTTCGACCACCGTGGTGGTGGTTTCCTCATACCACTTGGCAACGATATGGTCAGCAGGAATAGTTTCGGCCCAACCGTGACCAAGGATGATTTGATGATCCGTGGGGCGGTAATGATTTCTACGGTGGCGAATCGTTTCCAAAACTCGCCCCTTTTTGTAAGTGACGGGGGGCAAGTCGGGGGTTCGATAGTAAGTGAAGTCCTTGTTCAGAATGAACTTGGTGACGCACATAACCTTGCTGGTGGTGTTGCTCATAGGGGGAAGAATGAGGATTGAAGGGAGATTTGCAAGATTTTTTTTGATTAAAAATGAGTCAATACGTAGAAATACTTAGATACGCAAGCCTCAGATCAGCAAATAGGCAAACGTCAAATACATAAATATGCAATAGGGGCGAACCCTCATTTTGGTACTAGGGTAAACACCCTAGGAGTGCCGGGCCAGGCCCGGTTGTAAAAAATTTGTAAAAATCGCTTTCTACGTACAACTACGTATTGACAAGCCCTCTGTAAGCTTATCCTACAGAGGGTGTCGGAATCTCTTACATCGGGTCAACCGTGGCGAAGAGTACGCAACCCTCCGTGTAAAATTCCCAGCAATTGGGCTCGGGGTGGCATTCCTCGGGAGAGAGTCCCTTGGGGTAGTCCTCGCGGAAGCCGTGCATCTTGTCGTTGCGGTAGCGTTGCGGGTATTCGCTTTCGATCACGTCGCCTGCCTCGGCCAACGTGAGGTTGCGGAACGTGCGGTCATCCTGCGGGAACCAGACGCGAAACAGTTGCTCGCCTTGGGCATTGCATTTCATAGGGAAAGAGGGTTGATGTCGGATTTCTTTACAATTACTTGCCAAACGGCTTGATGGCGGCTTCCTCCACGCGAGCCACTCGCTCGGCCAGCGACTTCCTGAAAGCGTCTTGCTGCTCGATGGTGACCGTGAAGGGGAGGCTGTGGTGAGCCGTGTCCAGAAGGTACTTGAACATCGTCGCTTGAAAGCGAGCGTTGGCGTTGCGGTTGATTTCAGCGATGAAGTTATCTTCCATAGTTCAGAGAATAGGGATTCAGAGGCGCAGCACAAGACATTTTTTGATTTTTTTGCGTACAAAATGCGTGCCAACTGCATTCGTTTTCGTGTTCAATCTTCGTGCCAACGTCACAAAAAAGTGTGTCAATGGGTAAAACTACGTAGCTAGTGTTTTTTACATTTTTTTTACATTTACGTCCGGGCCAGGCCCGGTTGTAAAAAATTTGTAAAAATGATGTTCTACGTGGAACTACGTATTGACAAGGGATTATGTAAGGTTTGCCGACACTAGCATCTGCCTGGGAGTGAGATTGCGTCTCACTTACAATCCCCGCCCCCCCTGTCAGGCTTTCCGACAGGGGGTGTCGGATTCCCTTACACCTTCTTGAAAAAGGCCCAAGCGGTTTGCCCGTCGAAAGGGCTGAGGATTTCCCAATACTTGGACTTTTCGTCCCAGAATTCTTGAAGTTCTTGAAAGTCACTCATTTGCAACATCCGCTCTTCCTTCTTGCACCAGATATCGGGCCAAGCGAGGTAAAGCTGACGCTCGACGGCTTCCAGGGTCATCGGGACAAAGTCGCGGTCACCGATAGAGAGCTTGAACAGTTCGGGGGAGGTAGTGTTATTCATCAGAGGAGAGAGTGAGGGTTTCGGATAGAGTTGCAAGAAAAATCAGCGGCGGTCCATCAGGTCGCCCCACACCAGGCGCGCGAGGTACAGAGCTTCGAACTCGGCAAGCTCGCGGTACGTCAGCTTGACACCGTTTTCCCACGTAGCCCACAACACGCCCGAATCGTCGCCGCAGTCACCAGAGATTTCCACTTCGAAGTCAGCCACCGTCTTATCGTTAAGGGTTAGTTTCATGCCCCAGAGAATGAGCGTTCCCGCGCGCAATGCAACATCTTTTTTCGTGTTTTTCGACGAATGGAAACACCCCCCCCAATTTCCAAAAAACGCCAAAGGTTCGTTCCGGGGATCCGGTGGGGGGTGGTTTTTAACCCGCTCTACCCCAATTTTCACTATCCTATACGCTACTCCTTGTT
>Ga0208856_1000794_pt1 | contig 10904 bp, 19 predicted proteins | sample LakMenEpi13Jul12_FD_150690 | JGI IMG/M metagenome (GOLD analysis project Ga0208856, IMG submission 150690) | Freshwater microbial communities from Lake Mendota, WI - 13JUL2012 deep hole epilimnion (SPAdes) | ecosystem: Environmental > Aquatic > Freshwater > Lentic | place: Lake Mendota, Madison... | reverse complement strand
AATTTTGTGACCCATATTAAACTTATATCCTCATCATAATTATCAGAAATCCCATCAATCATATTTAATTGTTTTTTGGACCAATGAATCTGTTTTTTAGATTGAACTATGTCTTTTAATTTTATTTTAACTTTATTAGTCATTTAATTTTAAATTTATAAGGGGACAATTGTCCCCTTATTTATTTTTTATTCACATATTGTTTTAGATTCAAAACTATCATCAACTAATGGTATAGATGATACTTTCATTTCAACAACATCATTGTCTGATTCATCTTCTTCTTCATCAGATTTTTCAATTGCTTTTAAAATTCTATTAGCAATTGGTGAAACTTCTTTTGTTGTAGATACTGCTGCTGCATTTGTTGGAATACCAAACTCATCAAATGAACCATAGCTGTATGCGTAGTTAACAGTATCAGCATCTTCAATTTTTAAGATAATTGGTTCATCAAAACCTACTAGTTTACCTTTTCTATCAGTGTATGGTGACACCTCGATAGTTGTCCAGTTAATGATTCTAGTAATCATACCGATTGATTGACCATCAATTTCAAAGTGGTAACCGATTGAGTTATCAGCATAAGTTGGTTTTGGGTAAACTCTAACATTTTTAGCCAATTTGCTTAAACTTCCATCTTCAACAAGGTTAACATTGTAGTTACCTTTGATTTTCTTAACGTTGAACACGTTTTCAAATGCAGACGGAGCTTCTTCATGGATGTTTACTTCATTCAATACTGCTTTTACAATATCAATTGTAATTGTTTCAAGACTAGAAATAAATGAAATGCATTCTTTTTTGAATTGTGTGTATTCTAAAATATCATCAACAATTTCTTCAACTACATCTGGTTTAAGATTACCAAACACTTTCAAATAACGTACACGACTTGGACGTTCAATGATGTTTCTATCAACATATAACTCGTTGGTAGTTAACAAAAACAAACGTCTGTATGTTGAGTTTAACGCACCATCCATAATGGTTAACATTTGAGAAGATTCACCATAAATCTTTTCATACTCATCAATAAAAACTGTGATGTCTTGTGTGATAGTGTTTAAGAAAGTATGAACACCATCTATTTTTCTATCAACTACGATAATTGGCAAATTGATTTTTGTTGCAATCAATTTAGAACTAACTGTTTTACCAGTACCTTTGATACCATTCAATAAAATACCCAAGTTTCCTTGTGTTTTACCGTATGTTTTAATAACTCGGTTAACAAAATCTGTTTCCAAACCATAAAGTTTGTAATCAAACTTATAACCATCACTTTTCTTCGTTAAGAAGAAACGGCCCATTTCATCAATACCAATACTGTAAACAGCACCATTATCTAATAGGTCAAATTCTTTTGATGGAAAAGAAAGATATAATCTACTATCATCTTCATTCCATACTTTTTTTACATCACTCATTTATTTACTTTTTAATTATATACTCAAATGTACTAACTTTTTTTCTATTTTGCAAATTTATTTTAAAATAAATCTACAACTAAACTTCCACCATCAAACAAATCAAAACATTTAGCGTCATAATCTTTTAAACAATCTTTAACTAATTGTTTCATTGGTGTAGACTTGCCAGTTATAATAACAGCTTGTGTCTTCTTCTTCTGAATAGTTTCCCAGATAAATTCATCTACTTTTCTGGAAACTTCGTGGTGTTTAACCCCATGTAAATCTAATCTCATCATCTTGAAAATAATTGTTTAACCTTATCTAAACATGCAACTTGTGTTGGATGTAATAGTTTTCTTGCTTCATCAATTGTAACCCAATCATAACCATCCATTTCTGGAAATCCACCTCTATCCTCTGGAACATTTGAATTACATTGTAAAGTTACCATAGTTAAATCTAATAACTCACAATCATTCTCAAATAAAACAAAAGGAATTAACATTTTCTTTTTATGTGAATAGTTCACACTATCCAACATAATCAATTTATCTTTATAATCTGATAAATCTATGTTTGTTTCTTCAAAAGTTTCTCTTATACAAGCTTCAGCAAAAGTTTCTAATGCTTCAATCTTACCTTTTGGTATGCTCCATGTATTTGGTTTATGATTTGTTGGGTGACAAATCAATACTTTATTATTTTTATTAATAATAAATACACCAGCTGCTATTGTTTTAATCATATTATTTTAATTCTTTAGCTAAAAAATAATGTTCATCAGTACTAATTAATTCTATTTGGTCAAACTTAACGGTGTTTAAGACATTGAAAGCTATTTGTTTAGCGTCATCACCAGTATCAATACATTCTTTAATCACATCGAATTGTTGAGTAGTCATTTCAAAATGTTTACCCCAAGCACCTAAACAGTATTGTACGTAATCTAATGTGTTCTTTGGAGTTTTAGCATGGTTGGCAATTAATTCTGCCAACCATAACTTACACTCTTCTTTTGAAACACTATACTTATGGCACCATCTAATTGGATGCTGCCATTCATATAATTCAATTTTAGATTTAAACAACTTATTTAACTCTTTTTTTCTAATGTTAGTAAGTTCTGTATACTTCTTAAATTTCTTTTTCATTACCCAAATGTTGTAAATTCACCATTAATAAAATTAATATGTTGTGCTCTACCATCATTGTGTATAATAACGTGACTTTGTAACCATGTACTAGGTCCATTATTGTACCCAACTCTAAGTCTTGTCGTAGTTCCTACTGCTAATGCACCATCTTTACGACCTGGAGAATGGTAATGTCCAACCACAATCTTTGTGTTCAATTTTCTAAACTGTAACAAAGAACCTCTACTTCCGTTAGAACCAATATCACCATGCTGTCCCAACTCCCAATCTTTAACTCTATAAGAAGCACTTCTACCCAATGTATTAAACTTAGGGAATCTTTCTTTGATTAATTCTGGAATAACACCAATCACTTCATCACCAGTTGCATATTGTCTTAAAAGTCTAGCACTCAAGTCCATATACAATGGTGCGTTTTTAAATGTAGGTTGTTTTTTCCAATCTTCATTCTTTAACCATCGGTCAACAAAGTCATCATGGTTTGAACGAACAATAACTACATTTTCAAACTCTTTAAAGTTATCTAATATAACCATCATATCATCGATTTCCTTACCTAAATCATTAGTACCTTGCACTTCTTTACCATATTGAACAAATGGGTCTTTCATTTGGTGATGACTAATAGAATCTCCATCAAATACGTCATGTAATATTACGTGTTTAGGTAATATTTTATACATCATATTAATTGTTGTGTTCAACACATCTATGTCATGATGACCACAATGTAAATCACCTAATATGATGGCTTCCATTGTTTTAATAGGTTTTATTAATCCATTTTCAACTCTATAATATAAGTCTGAAAAGTTACCATTCTTATCATCAGCAGTTACTTGTCTAACAAAGAATATTTCATCATCTTTGATTTCAACAACAACAAAACCAAATGTGTGGTGAAACTCACCAACTTTACCAGATTTTGAATCAGTATAGTTTTGCATCGTTACAGCACCAGTTGTTAACATCATTTTAGGTGCGTTACCATCTAACACTGGAATCATCTCCATTTGCACTTTAGGGCTACCAAAAACACATGAATTGACACCACTTAATGCTTGCATACCAGTCATAGGGTTAACCGCTGTAGGTGGTATTTTAATATCAGATAATATAGACAAATATTTGTGTATATCATGTCTGTTAGCATCTAAGTATTTTACAACTCTTTCATCCCAAAACTCTTCATTTTCTTGTTCAGCAGACCATACACTAGTAGGGTTTTTATATCGTCCAGCAATAACATGAATGTCAGCTTCAATAAATTCAGCATATTTCTCAATGTTTTTAAGAAATTTAGCATGTATTGGAGTGTTGTTTTGGGCCCATGTAATGATAAATCTTTTCTTTTCTTTATCAAACACTTTGCTTTTTGCTTGGGTGTATTGTTCTGGTTCTACTTCAGCTTTTTCTTTAAACCCTAGTTTCTCTGAACACCATTTGCGAACAGTTCTTTCTGAACGACCAAGTAAATTTGTTAACAGTGACATTCTATTGTCCCAACTGATACTTTTATCAGTGTAGATTTGTCTTGCTTTTTCGATTACTTCATCCGTTAATTCTTTAAATTTCATAATTAAATATTTTACCCTAAAATACTAATTTAATTTATAATATCCAAATGAAATAAAGCTTTTTTTAATTTTTTTCTTGCTCTATGGTAATTAGTCTTAGATGTACTCTCACTAATACCTAATTCTTTTGCAATATCTTTATGTGGTAATTCATCAATAGCATACATTTCAAACACTTTCTTAAATTGTGGTGATAAATTATTTATTAATTCTAATAATGTATTTTGCGAAATAGAAACCATAAACTCCTCTTCATCAACTACTTCAGTTGTAAAATATTCAACTGATTCAAATGACATTTCATTCTTTTTCTTTCTTAACACATCTAATGTATAGTTTTTCATTACCACACTTAACCAACCATTTAATTTAATATTAGTTGTGGCATCCATTTTAGTTAACTTGTTTAAAATATGTAAAAACCCATCTTGAAGACAATCATCAGCGTCATATTCATTACCTAGGTATCTTAAACAAATGTTAAATAGATGTTTATTATATTTTTCATATAATAAACCTTGTGCTTGTGTATTACCTTTTACACAAGCACAAAATAATTCATTATCATTCATAATCACCAATATTCGTATTCTGTTAAATCTAATTGTGTACCATCAGCACACTTAACAACTACCATATCACCCAATCCAGTTGGTGTGAAACAAAAGGAGTAGGCACCACCAATGGCACCTACATATACTTCCCCATCCTTTTCATTCTTTTCTTTCCTCCATTCATCGTACTTTTTGTGTTGTGCAGCACTCAAAACGAATGTTTCGTCTTTATATTCTTTTTCTTCACTCATAATGTTTTTTTTTTAAATGTGACAATCAACAACTGTGATTAATGTATCTTCTGGTAAATCTTTGATGAATCTATCATAGAAATTCATTTCCCAATCCAAAGCTTCATCATGCGTTTCATTGGACATAGCCCACCAACCCATTTGACCTTTCTCATACCACACACCATCTTTCACAACAGCCCACATAGAGAATGAAGAATTACATTTAGCATACGTTTCTTTATCTTTGTATCTTTCAGTGTAATACTCTGGTTTATACCAATTCCATTTAACTTGGTTTGTTTCATCTTCGTTTTTAGGTTTAGCACCTTCAACAATTAGTTCCCAATAACGCAAAGCTTCATTGTAATCTTCTTCAGTTCTGTGCATTTTAGAGAAATCAATATCTCCAACGTATGCTGAATCAGTTTTATAACCTTCAGCAATTACTTTTTCTTTATCTTCTTCTTGCCAACCCCATGAGAAATTAGGTTCATCAATTTCAACACCATCTTTCACTGCAATACGACCAGCATAACGACCACCTACTTCATACCAATCCCATTTAGAATCTGGGTTATATGTTGAATATACTTCACCATCTGGACCTAAATATTCTTCTTCATAGTATTTGATAGCTTGTTGGTAAATTTCCTCATCATTCATTTCCAATTTCTTAGGAAACTCTTCTGATACATACTTCAAATGATTTTCATTATTAACATTCTCAGCATACTTAACTGGGTCTGCTAAATATTGAGCATAAGTACCATTCTTATACTCTTCAATTGATTGTTTTTCTTCAACAATCAATTCTTCTTTTGTATGTTTAACATACCTTGGCATTTCAATGCTTTCATCGTATTTAGCCAATTGTTCTTCAACGTTATCACCGATAACTAATACTGCGAAATGTGACATATTTTTATTTTTTATAATGTTAATACTAGTGCGAAAACTAACCAACCCCAACCATTCACACCCAATGCTGCTAGGGTTACAATACCACCAACCAATGCTATTTGTAATAGCGTTGTGTTGTCAAAATTATTTTTACTCATTAATATACTGCTTTAATTGATTTTAATGCTTCGTAGCTTAGTTTATTGATTGATGCAGAAACTCCCATCCCAATTTGTTGTGCTACACTAATAACAGTTGTTTTCTCGCACCCTTTTATAATATGATGACATTTTGTTTCATTAAATTCTTTATGACATAATTCTTTAGCATCTTTCATTGGTAATGAATCACTTATTACTAATTCAGCTAATTTACTTTCACCAATTCGTTCAACTGCTGGCCCAGATAACACACCATGTGCAATTATCGCCCTTACAGTCAACGCACCAGCATCTTTCAATACTTCAGCAGCTTTACATAACGTACCAGCAGTATCAACCATATCATCCAATATGATAACATGTTTACCTTTAACATCACCAATAATAATCATTTCATCAATCACGTTGGCTTTTTTCCTAGTTTTGTCAATCATGACAATGTTTAGGTTAACACCATATCTTTTATTGATTTGGTCACGCATACGTTTAACACGTTTACCAGAACCAGCATCTGGTCCACACAATACAACTTCACCACCAGTAAAGTTTTTGATAGTATCGTTGATGTAACTGTCGAAAACATGCTTACCTTCAATGTGTGTAACTGGTATATTAAAGAACCCTTGTATCTGGTCAGCGTGTAAATCAAAAGTGATTACTGATGTTGCACCACGTTGTTCAATAATTTCAGCCATAACCTTAGCACCAATTGGTCCTCTGCTTTGGTCTTTCTTATCTTGTCTAGCATATGGGAAATATGGTAAGATAGGTATAATCTCTTTAGCACCACCACGTTTTGCAGCATCAATAGCCAATGCTAAGTTGATGATTGCATCTGATGTGTTTGGACTAGATAACAAAAACACTGATTTACCTCTAACTGAGTCAGTGAAATCAACACATAACTCACCATCGGAGAATTTTTGTTTGTTTAAATAACCTAAACTAATTTCATGTTCCGTGCTAAATAAATTAGCAGAGTCAATAATGGCTTCAGCCAATTCTGTTTTACCATCTAAGGTAAATAATAACGATTGATTCATATTATATTTCTTTTACGATGTATTCCCAACCAGAGTCAGAGTTTTGTGTCATCAATGCAGCAAATTTTTCAGCATCTTGTAAATTATCGAATTCCAATACTTCAGTGTTAATATCTAACATTAGCACGTTTAATGTTTTCCCATTTGATTGTACCACTTTCTTTATGATACAGTAACTTTTTACATTTTTCATATTTATTTATTTTTTAGTTTCTACAAATGTATGAATAATATTTCATATAAACAAAAAAAGATGAAAATTAATTCATCTTTTTCCAGTTTCTGTCATGATACTTGGTCTTATAACGCCCCAAATCAAATGATTGATTATGTAATATGACATCTAATGCTGTTGGCAACTCATCATATAATTTATCCCATTCAGCTTTTTGTTCATCACTATATTCAATAACATCATCTGCTTCAAATGGGTCAAACCCTTCTGGTTTACCGTTTAATATTGTATCTATTGCTTCATAGATAGTATCAAAACCAAATGGAACAGAATCTTCATCATCAGAAATATTAACAATAAGTTCTTTTGATTTACTCCAACGTAAATATTTTAACAACTTTACGTGTTCTTCTTTCAATTCAAATTTAACTACACTCATGATTAGAATGGTAATTCATCTTCTTCGTTATTGTTAACTTTTGTCATTGAAGACAAAACATCTTTCTTAGTGTCTTTTTTAGGTTTATCAGTAGAAGTTGGTTCTTCTGATGAAGCAATTGCAACACCTCTTAAATTAGTAAAATATTTACCTTGCCATTCACTACCTTTTAGTAAGAAAGCAATCTTAACTTTTTCACCAGCAGCATGGTCATCTAATTTGTTAATACCATTTTCATCGGTAAACTCAAATTTTATTAATTGAGGATAATCCTCTTCTGTTTCTAATACAACTTCTCTTTTCTTGAAATTGTTTTTAAATTCTTGAGTATCAAAAATCTCTTTGATAACTCCTTCAAACGTGTAATATTCCATATCTATTTTTATTTTATTAATTCAAATATACTAAATAAATTATTAATTAGCAATATTTTTTTGATTTTCTTCTCTTTTTAATAATTCGTCAACTAATTCATTTAACCCTTCACTAGCAACTTTTCTAATGTAATTAGGTTTAATCCCATAAGCTTCCATGTGAGTTGATGGATTTGGGTCAACATAATAAACTTCACATTCACCACTTAAAACTTTATGTCTTAATTGACCTAACATTGATAACGTATAAGTTATCTCTAAACTTGTACCAACAATGATAAGAATGTCTGCAAATGGAACTTCATCATAAGCTCTATCTGTGTCATAAGGCCATTCACCAAACCAACAAACATGTGGTCTTAATTGTGAATCAGTATGTTCACATTTATCACCGATGTTAATGTCGTTATAACCAATTTCTTTAACAATGTAATTAGTGTCAAAACCTTCTGATTTATGGAAGCAACCTCTTGCTTTGGTTAACTCACCATGTAAATGAATAATATCACTTGCACCAGCACGTTCTAACAAATCAGTTACGTTTTGCGTCACGTTTAATACACTATATCCTTCTTCTAAACGCACCAATGCTCTGTGAGCATCGTTTGGTTCAACACTAGGTAATTCTCTACGTCTTTCGTTGTAAAACGCCAAAACTTTTTCACGGTTTTTAGACCATCCTTCTTTTGTCGCAACTTCATCAACTTTATAATTGTTCCATAACCCATCTTTAGAGTCACGAAACGTTAAGATACCAGATTCTCTATCTAATCCAGCACCACTAAATACTACTACTTTCTTTTTCATTTTTCTTTAACTTTTTTATTACCAATCCCAACTAATTTTAGCATGAAAAATAATCCACCTACAAATCCAAAATCATACCATCCACCATTATTATTTACTGCGTATACAGCAACATCGTCCCAAATAAGACTACCAATAAATGATGGAACTGTTATCATACCATGCCATGTACCACCCCAGAAACCATAAGTGTGTTCTGTTGGTGGTAAACATTGTTTAACATGTGATGTGTCGGCACAACTACTTAACAAAAATATTGCAATTACAATTGCAAAAATAATTAAACCAATTCTTCTTCTTCTTTTCATAAACATTTTTTAATTTTTTCTAAAACCCTTCTATTTATTTCTTCTTCTGCTATTCTATCAATAGTTTTTTCTAATATTGATTCTGCAATTTTATTTATTTTATCATCTAAATGTTCAATTAAAGTTCTTTCAACTTGTTTAATTTTGAACTCTAATCTTTCTTTTATTTGAGTTTTCATTGCATCACCCAAAAAACCTATCTCACTATCAATAAAATCATGTAAAACTTCTCTAACCTCTTGTGGTTTAATAACCATAACATCACCATTTTCATTTTTAAACCTTAATGTTTCAAAATCGGCATTATCCCTAGTTAAATCTTTTCTACCTTTATTGTATCTTTGTATGTCAGATATTCTCGCCATTTTTACTAGTTAATAACCATAAAACACTATCCCAATCACTGTCACCATCGAATCCAGCTTTGTCTTCAAATAATACATTCATGTAAGGTTTTTTATCGTAGTTACCATAACCTTCTAGGTTTGTAGCTATCTCTGGGTTTTCATTTATGTAATCAAAATGAATATCATTCTCTTTGAAATACTCAATATATTGTTCAATCTCATGTGGATGTGAACATGTGTAAAGAATCATTACAACATCTTCCATCTTGCTAATAAACTGAAGTGTTTCTTTAGCAAATGGGTAAAACTCTTTAGGTATGTTTCCATACTCGTAATTTGGTTTTAGGATTGTACCATGGATGTCAAACGCCCAATATGTTTTATCCCAATTTCTATTAACCATGTGTTCATAATGATTAATTTTTATTGACCTTACTATACTCATATTTTATAAATTAAATATTCTCATAAAGTCCATATAATTCATTGAATAATAGGACTTTTCATTTTTAAAAAACACTGTATCACCAGCATATACAATATCAGTTGGCATCCATTTGATGACAATATCAACTGGCATTAATTTTTCACCAACATTGGCCAAGCCTACTTTAACTGTTTCCATTAAATTAAAATTATTTCGATATTAGCTTCCTCCATCATTTGAATCGCAGCCTTGAAGTGTACACCCCATACTTCGTGGTCTAAATTTGGTTCTGGTGCTATTATTTTTGTTATTCCAGATTGAATCATTGCTCTTGCACAATCAGCACATGGGAACAAAGTTACATACATTTTACAATCTTTCAATGATACACCATGTCTTGCTGCATGGTATATTGCATTTCGTTCAGCATGCTCTGTGAACAAATATTTTGTTGGTCTTTCATAACGACACTCTTCAGTATCATCACAACCTCTTGGTATTCCATTATAACCCATTGATATAACTACATTGTCATTATCAACTATTACAGCACCAACTTTTTTATTTTTATCCTTGCTCCATTCAGCAATGTGTTGACACAACTTGATGAACTTCTTATCCCAATTATCCATTTAATATTTGTATTATTTTATCTTTTATGTTTTGTTTTTTGATTCCTTCATGTTCATTAGGACAATGAACAAAGTTAGGGTACAACCATTCATCCATATTCAAATCATCAATGGCAACCCATTTGATATCATTCTTCCATGCGTTAATTTCTAACCATGCATTTATTTCATCAGCACGACCACCTTCAAGATTATCACCCTTATATGTTTTTAACGATGGTGTAAACCCTATCGGACCTTTCAACACTCCGTTATGACAAAAAATTTCACGCATTTCATGCAAAGTATATTGATTTCGCCAATCAGATGATAAAATGATTTCAGCACCAGTCTCACTAAGTATAAAATTGAGATAAAC
>Ga0208856_1000792_pt1 | contig 10917 bp, 4 predicted proteins | sample LakMenEpi13Jul12_FD_150690 | JGI IMG/M metagenome (GOLD analysis project Ga0208856, IMG submission 150690) | Freshwater microbial communities from Lake Mendota, WI - 13JUL2012 deep hole epilimnion (SPAdes) | ecosystem: Environmental > Aquatic > Freshwater > Lentic | place: Lake Mendota, Madison... | reverse complement strand
TACACTGACAACTGGGTAGTAGATATTTCATGGAGGATCCAAGTGTAGCCAAAGCAATTGAAAACAATAAACCCAAAGAGGTTTCCAAGGGAATCAACTCCCTCATTCGAGAGGCTTTGGGTCACATTTCCACGCATGACACTTTAGTTGGAATATATGTTCAATCGCAGTCAATGAAATTCTTGATGCAAGACTATGGCAATTTAGTGGCACACGTCACAAGTCAATCACATGAACAATTATCGGTCAACAAGAAACAACTTGAACTTCACCGTAAGATGTTGATCATTATCCAATTGACGATATGGTCATGCATCAGTCGTCTGAGTTACTCTTATATTACACGCGTGCTACACTTCTTCATGAGGGAGAAGATTTATCTTGGACAAGATGAGTTATGGTCCTGGCTGTATTGTCTTACCACATGTGTTTCGTTCAATACAAGCATAGTGTATGACAAGTATGCAACCAACGATGAAAAGAAATACCCAACCTGTCAGTTATTATTGTTGCCAATGGCAATTCAACACAACTCTGTTAATTTTGCCCGAGTAGGTTCCAAACCCACCTTTTTTTTACCTGTCATGCGGACAATCCTATCACCAAAACTGTTGGAATTGAGTTTCAAAAAAGACCCTGTGAAAACCGTGGCTATGTCCTTCATTTCTTATATTCAGGGGAAGGGGATAGGTAATCGTCCGTTGTTGATCAGTAGGAACGATTGTACATTGAATTTTTTTACAGAGATGAAGTCAAGTTTATGGGTTGATTTTTGCCGTAGTAAAACTGAGGAACCCACTTATCATCAGATGATATCAGTGGACGAAAATCACCCAAATCTCAATACAAGCAATACCCATCTTCCTTCTGCATTGGTGTCCTCCAAAGATAGAAATTGCGACACAACTCTTGCAGCAGCACCAAGTTTGGTGTTCACCGATGATACTATGGATACCCAACAGGCACATGGGGATCGCGACACAACTCATGCATCAGTACCAAGCATTAATCAAGTTGCTTCTGTTTTGGTAAACCTAGGAAGCCATAACACTGAACTGAATCAATCAAAACATGAAGCTGTTGCATCCATGCACACGGAGTGTGAGGCTATCTCAAGTGTTCCTTTGATTATGGACGAGAAATACAAAAAACTCCTATTTCACTTGGTGAAAATGAAGAATCAATTGGATACTTTTCAAATTATTCAACACCTTGAAAGTCCATCAACAACATCAACGAAGGAAAAATCTCGCGTGTACCAAGACAAATGTATCGACTTTTGTAAGAGGAAATTTGCCTTGAAAGATCACCAAAAAACAATTGATCAATACTTGATTAAAATGATTGCATACTCAGGATTACTGATTCACGACATCCTCAGAGTCAAACACGTCAAGAATCTGTTTGATCACCAAAATGTTTTTGCTCATGTCTTATCTTACTGCTTGGATGGTACTTTTGACACATTGGGGTCATACAAAGAACAAAATCAGAATGTTTGGAAGAATTTTTTTTTCAAACTATTACCACGAAGTGCTTTTTCCATGGACCAAATTGTCTGTCCAGCACGCAAGGTTGGGACATTTTTCAGGAAGTGCTTAGATTCAATGGAAATAATCAGTCCCAATCAGAACCAGCTAGACTACTACTTCCAGAACGATTATTTCTCCATTGTGAGCAAGAAACCTCCCGCAAGCGGTAAAAATAAAACAAAGGATGGATCTACTGCTGTGGAAGCAGTTGTTCCTGCTGGTGGTGGAGAAGTAGTGGATCAGCCATCAAAGATGATGTCATCCACAAGAACAGAAGGTTCTCTGGGTAATAAGAAAAGACAGTTAAACAAGACGAATCTACTAACACCACCCAAGAAAAAGTGTGGGGGGATGGTTGTTCCAAGTGGGTCCAAGAATCCATCCTCATCCAGTAGCAAGACCAAAGCATGTGGTTCTCATGAGACAACCATTTTTCGGAATGACATCGCAGCTAAATCCGGAAACAGCCCCATTTACGGAATTAGCTTGGACCAATCTTCAGAATTCGACACCCGCTGCTATATTGGTAACTTTGACGCTCTACTATCAAGACCAAAGACGCGCGAACAAAAGAATTCTTCCGCTTTCAGCAACCGCAAAAGCAACCATACGTCCCCCCTCACGGGTTCCTCATCTAGTAGCAAGACTAAAGCATGTGGTTCTCCGGGTGAACGTAAGAATTCATCCGCTTCCAGCAACCGCAAAAGCAACCGTACGTCCCCCCGCACGAATTTTTTCGCTCCAAGTAGTTACTGAATGATAGAACTGAATTGATTGTCTTGTTATGTTCCTGCCTCAGTGAAAGATCATGTTGGAATACATCATAGCAACATCAGTAGTAGCCATGCGATAAAGTACAATAAAACCACCATCCATGTCCAGATGAAGTACTGTGTACAGAAAAACATTAAGCCTGGCACAATATTGAATGGTATGACTGTATGTCCACATGTTGGTGCCAACTATCCGAGGGGAAACAAATATAAAGGGAAATATATCTGTCAAAAAAGTGCAGCTTCTCTAACTCATGTATTTCGATGCTATCAAGTTCCATCCTTGCTCTATGATCCATCAGAGAAAGGATTTGATCCAACCAAATGGAGGTTTTTTATCCCTCACACAGAGTGCGCAAGATTATTTTTGCAACCTTTGAACGGAAAAAATGGACATCTCTTTTCCAACTTGCTGCATGTACATCACTCAAATGACAATGATGAAAACAATTTTCTCTACAAGACAACTTCAAAATTGATTCGTGAACGCAACCCAGTCAGAACAACGGATGGCTGGAATGGAGTTGGAATCATGGTTGGTATTGGTGAGCATGTCGACTGGCATGGGCAACACACTGATTTTGTTTTGAAGCCTAAATTTAGAAGTCGTTGGAGCAATGAAGAGGAAAAATTGACCCTGTATGAATGTGGGTTAATTTTTGAGGCACAGTTCAAGGATAAATGTGTTGGTTATCATGAAATGATTCAGAACCAAAAGTATATTTTTTGGCCAAACAAAAAATGTCCCAGTCATGTTAGTGATACACCCAGATGTTGGAATGCATCTAAAAATCTGGGAAATGAGTTACACAATGATCACGATGCAGATAGGTCTTATGCTGTGTGGACAAAGAAATATAAACAATTGCCAGCAAAGTCATGGTATTTACTTTTCCCCGAATGGGAGGTGGCTATTGAGATAGACGATGGTACTTACGTATCATGGAACGGTAGAACTTGTGGACATTGTACTGCTGTACCTGATGTGGTTGATGGCAATAAATACCTTTCATTGTTTTGTTCAATACCGCAGAAATTGCATGATCACCGACACAAGTTCATAAATAATTGAAGTATTAGAGAAATAGTTTCAAGTGTCATAATTTTTTATTTTTCCGTTGGTGAGTCTGCTGTTCTTTTCGAATGTCTTAATTTTTTTTGTCTCATGATTTTTGGTCTCATTATATTGTTGGTCTCAAAATTATTTGCCAGAGGTTATGAAAATGGCTGAACACGTTTTTATATTCAATCCACTCACAGCGTTTTTCTTGTCGGGTGTTGCTACTCAATTGTTTGTACTCATATGTGACCATGACAATAGGAAAAAAAAAACCAACAGGCTTTCTGTGAAAGATTCTGACAAGCGTGTACTAAGGTGGCAGTCATGCTTTGACAAATTTTGCATTGAAATGTTCAGTCTATATTCAAAGAATTACGAATCTGAACATTTCTCTGATGATGCAAATCATGTTATGAGTCCTTTTGAAGTACATTCTGCAATTCTGATCAGTGTGTCACGAATAATTCTATTTTCCGTCACTCATGGGAATCTTGGTAGAAAAACACTCAAAAATGTTTCGGAATGGTTCAAATTGATTACATCACTTGCTGAAAGCAGGTTAGGTTTTTTCTTTGGTCAACAGACACAAGACGATCTGATGAAAATTGCTCAGGAGTATCGATCCTTCAAATCACACAATCATGGAAGAAACTATGTGGATTATCCTCATTTCAGTCCAGGAGCACTATTTATTCGGTCTGCTTTTGTGGTTAATTTACACAGAGACCATTTCCAACTCAATCTGTTTGCGGTATGGGAGGAAAGCAATGCATTGTTCTTATCAGATTTTCTCCATCTTTCTGATTACTTCAATACTACCATTGACAACGAAGAATGTCACGATGATCATTATTTTTCACCATCATTTCCATACATACATCATTTACCCCGCAAAAAGTTGTATGAAACATGGAAATTGGAAGATCAAATAATTCATCCTGTCCCCATCCATCTTATTTTTCTTCAAATTCTAAAATGCATCCATGGAAAGGCAATAACCTTTCAATCAAATAACCTCCTCCCCACCTCCAATCATCGAATGCAACAACAACTGGAGAAAGAACAAGAATATATTTGTGCATTTGCGACAAACGCTAAACAGCTGTTTTTATCCTTGAAGGGTGAGATAAAATTGGCTGGTAACTGCGAAAAGCAAAGGCGATATCAAATGAAGAAAAAACAAAGACAGAACCAGAATTTCTCCTGTACCAAACAATCACCATCCTTTCACCATGGCTGGTCTTGTCCTTTCCTTTTCCCGGCTAGATATTTTCATGTGGTTGAAGACGTGTTCGAAGACAATGATGATTTCGAATCACTTGTGTTTGCATGTTGAATGTATGATTTATGGTTTTTAAACGTAATAATATGCCAATATTGAATTTGACTCTCTTCAGAATTGTTCTCATAATTAATTGAAGAACTAATTTAACTCTTCATTTTTTCTCTTCATATTTGTTTTCCTGAACAAACCCTGACACCATGCCGTTTGAAATTCCCAATAACAACACAAATGGTATTAGTTCCAGTAAGGAAGGTGACACTCCAAGTGTATGGTAAATAATATGCAACTCATGTGAAAGTTAGTCCTATTGCTCTATATCCCGATTCTAATGGTTTTTTGTGTTCATGTATGCCAAATTTCAGGTGTTCCAACCAAACAGATAACACTGAATGTAGGCAAAAATTACTTAGTGATTGTGTGAAGATGTTATCAGATAAATTCCCCCTCCCACCTGAAAAAAAAATAACTTCTGACTGCGATGCCTTCAGCTTTCTTATTGTAGCAGATGCAATGGAAGCTAATGTCAAAGAGGCTATCAAAACATTTCTTTATTCTTTTGGAACTAGCTTGTCCAGTATATCGCTTCCTTCTGTGGCGATTGGGGCTGTGAACAAAGACAGCATATTTGGTAGCTCCAGGAGCCAAGGATGTCAACATCTCCTATCCACAAATATTGGGAATAAATTCATGTCAGAGGAGTCACTGGTTATCTCTGGTCCAGTCAAGATTGCCGTTCACAGCTCATGTAGAAAGCCCATCATATCCAATGTTTGTAAATATCCACAACAGTACCCTATGGAGATTTCTTCAAACAAGGACATATGCTTCAACCCAAACAATGCAGCAAACAAACCCCCATATGGTGTTATCATAGATGCCATCATTGATAGTTGTTTTGTTTCGGGAATTAATAAGCATGTTCTTCATGTTGCCGATATTGGAACCAGGCACAAGATGGAGTATGACAGTGATGGGCAATGTCCAATTCAAAAAATGTTCCGCAAGGTTAATAAAATTAGGGACATACAAGGAGTATCTGTTGAGATCACACAGCTTGATATTGCTTTTAATATCCCAACAATGAAAAATGCTCTCATTCAATGTTCATATGAGCAAATATTGAAGAAAAGCAAGTACCGGTCTTTTGTTGATTCCATGTTACCCGAGACCTGGGCACTTCACTCAATAGAGACTCAAAATGATAGAGTGGACAGAAAACAGACAGGGTCAGTTCGTCTGAAGCAGAGAGAATGGAAGAAGTCCATGAAAATCAAATTACCACTCTTTTCGGAAGAATTTAATACTGACAATGAGGGAAATTCATCTGATTCAAGTTTTATTCCATCCCCAGGACAAATGCCAAATATAACACTTTCACAAGTTTATCATCACTCTTCCCATTGCAACACAAGCCCTGATCATATTGAAATTGATGCAAACACAATCTACAGCATAAAATTTTACTCCACCATTTCACACTATTTGACACAGATGCGCAATCAATTGCCTCTTACATTCAAGCAAATGAATGAGTTACCTCAATCTTCGATGATACACCTCCAGAGATTTTCGATTCTTATGTTGAAACTCAGTGGTGGTGCTATGAAATTTGTCCACGATAATGGTATTTGTGCACGGCTTGAGGTTTCAGTGAGACCCAATGGAGGTAGTACCATTGGTAATTTTATCAGGTGCCATGGTCACCTAACTGATATTTTGGCACATGTTCAGATAGCTGTACACGAACTTTTCATGTCTGGAAACCGCAAACTTTGCCTCAATACAACTCCATATGAGCTTGTTTATGCCAAAATATTATTCCTGATTGACCAATTACAATCAATGACAAGGTTCAGAGCATCTGTTAGGTTTTGCGACATTTATGGAGGTAACAGATGCTCCGAGTGGCTCAGAGCTGTTGTTAATGCCATTATGACATTCACAGGCCTTGGTGGACAGACTAAGTTGAGATATGTTACAAAATGGCTTCATGATGAATCCAGATACAATCCAACAAATCAACCACCCCAAATTCTCACTGATCTTCATGCAAATTTCAACACATATACTCCTCCAAAGCCTATTATTCCTGTTGAATTCTGGAATATCCTAAATAGGTGCCTACGTGACAATCATTTCAGCAATACCTGCATTTCAAGCATCATCAGAGTTATGAAAATGGACAAACCACTTTTGCACTCGAGGATGTTGATACAAGAAACATCTCTTCATGATAAGTGGCACATTGCAAAGAATTTATGCCAATCTGTCATTCCGTTCCTGTTGAAATATCTGAGAAATGGTGAAGTACCCACAAATGACCCATCAAAAGTGGTATCATCAACGTCCCCAAACAAAATTTGGGATGACACTGGAGAGAATGTGCAAAATTTCATGTGCTCTCCATTTGATGCCGAGATTTATTTCCCACGAGAATTAGTCAACTCTAGTTTGGCACTGAATCAGTTTCAGGACCATGCAGTTATCCCAAAGAGAAAGCCAAAGTTGCTCACTAGCTTCCCTCAAGACCCCATGGTCATGATGATCATGAAGCTTGTGGAATTGTCACTATTGTTTGATGTACACACACCTGTTTATATCAAGTATTTGTACCACCACATCAAGTTATGCCACATTGGAGAAATCACTTTGCCTAATTGCAAGATGACACTCACCCCATTGGATTGCAATGAACAAGGCTTAGAGTTTCATCATGCTTGTCTATGTCTGAATGAAAATAGATGTGATCGAGCCAGTCTGCATATGATCTGTATAGGGTTAGGTGTACCAATCATAGATGGTCATGTGATCAACAACAACTGTGACAAAGAATCCATCAGGGACTCACCATCAGTAGAAATACTTATTGCATCCCTCTGCCAGCACTATTTTTTTCCATGCAAATTGATGTCTACATTCCCACATGACAATTTGCATTCCATTTTACCTGACGATCAAATTCTGATGAACTCTCTCATTTGTGAAACATTCAAATCTGAGATTGTTACAGAACTGCAGAGTCATTTGAAGATGAAAAGGCATTTTTACCATTTCTTTCAAGACAATCACATTTGGATATACAAGAAAATCACCTGTCATCACGATCCAAATTTATTCATTTCTTCCATTGACAAAATGGATGAATCTGATGATTTATATGTCATTTTGGACAAATGTTTCAATAAACATGGAACACATGGTGATGACATGAGAGTAAATCTTCACTTATGTCTTGAAGAAAAATGCACGGATGCCCCAATACATAGTTTTTTTTTGAATAACGACGGAACAAGCAACAAAAACTTTTGTCAATTGAATACCTTGAGTGAATTGCAAACAGAGAAAGGATTCATGTTGTTGGAACATGAGGATACACCAATAGGGGACAGAACATTTTCAAACATGTGTCCAGACATAATTGTTCCCTGTGCATCACTACTTTATGAATCAAATATTTTTCTCATTGACAAGGAAAGAAATGAATCACACCTCCATTTCTTTGACAAGAATTCATTGAAGGTAATAACTTACACATATTCAAATGCGGACACATTGCCCCCCGCAAGATTGAAGTGTTACATGTTCATCAAGGATGGAACAAATTTTGTATTCATACAATCAAAGAGTACAAAACTTTCTTCTTCTGTTGTTGGCCAAGATCAAAACACAAGGGGGCCATTTAATTTGGATGATGCAGAAAAGCTGTACTCATTTTCCAAACACCCCCACGGTCGGGTACGTCCAGCCAAGTCAATTTCTGAAAGCTTGATAAAATTATTGACTTCGCCGAATGTCAATCATGAACAATTCAGAACAAATTGCAACAAAGATGATCCATTCAATATTCTACATTATTTGAATGAATTGATTACATCATATTTGGACCATCAGCTGAATTTTATTTTTTGTGATAATGTTGTCACACAAATGAAGAACATCGGAATTGTGTCACCCACATATCTTGTTAATATGATTCAAGAGACACAATATACAACCCTTCCTCACATTGTCATATGTCCAATACTATGTCTCAAATACAAGCTGTGGATAGCTGTTTGGGAAGAAGACTCTGCTCAAAAGAAAACATTTTTTTATTGCTATGATTCCAGACATGAAAGGGTTGCTTGTCAAGTGATAGAGCATCATTATGCATACCTTCCTTTTCAAAGCCATATTTTATACATCAAGAGCTCAAAATCAAAATCATTTGGCTATTGGCAGCAAGAAAAGCTGAATCCGTTCACACACCCTGATTTTCAATACAATTTGGCAAACATGTTGACATGCAAATTTTCTTACCTTGATGACCCCCTCAAAAATAAGGTGTTAACGTGGCTGAGAGAAAAATTACGGATGATCATTGTCCATGAACATGAGATATCTAAAAACAATCCCAAAAATCGGTTCCTATTTCATGATGGGAACAAACCAACTTTAGTCCCAATCCAACTCAGGAACAAGAATGGATTTACTTTACAACACTGTCTTTTGGTGTTTTATCCTTTTGATGAAAAAAAACAAACATATTTTGGAGTCTTCGTGCACACCCAACTCTCCGGGGAACTAGTAAATGGGAAAAGTACAGAGATCTTGGAGTTGTTGAAAGATGAGCATTTTCCATCCAAGTATTCATTAGAAGATATTTCAATTCACCAGAGAAATGATTTTGCAACATCATTCTATCTGATTGTTCACATGTACATTGCCCACATGTCAAAAGATGTGAATGATTTCAAGCAGAATTTGTCAAAACTTGCAGAGGAGAGTGATCTTATCAGTAAATCCAAAAACTGGATTTCATCATTGATATCAGATCCTTTCATGGATGGTTGTCTGTCATTATTTATTCCTCAATGGCTACTCCAGATTGCTTTCTCTGAAGAGACATGCCAAGATTCCACCAAGAATAACAACAAAAAAAGAAAAAATCCAACGGCACAGTATAATCAGTTATCAAACAATGAAAGGAGCAACAACAGCCAGGAATATATCAAGAAAAAAAACAAAAAAAGGAAACAATCAATTCCAACACTCTCATCTGTATTATTACAGTCTGCTCAACCTTTGCAATTATCACTAAGTACATCAAAAAACGGAAATAGACTCAATAATGTTCCCAACGACCAGGTAACAAATCACATGTCAAGATACTCCAACTCAAGAATTCTCAACATTTTTGGTTACTTAGATAATCTCAATGACAAAGAATTCAAGAAATTCATTGAGCATGTTCATCGACTGGCAACCAAACAGAATAAGATGTCAAACAAAAAATTACAGAACACAAATTCACTTTCTGAATCTACGTTCTTGGTGGCCATAGCCCAAAACAAAAGCATCTGTGCCAATGAATTTGAATCACTCCTTGAGAATGAGTGGCTTGCTGATACTATTATTGATTTTGTTGGTATGATTCTTAAAAAAAAAATGCCAGATGTTCATGTATTCACAACGCATTTCATGGCCAACCTCATCCCAGATAATACCATGAAGTCATTCAACTACTCCAAGGTATCTCGATGGCACAAAAACATTCTTGTCAAAGTCAAATTTCTATACGTTCCCATTCATGTTAATGGGCACCACTGGATTCTTTGCCGTGTAGATTTTTCAAAGAAAGAAATTTTTCTTTGGAATTCAAGTTCAATTACATGTGTAAATACGATATATCTACATGCTCTGTTGAAATACGTACAACACGTTGCTAAATCAGTCAATGCATTATCAAATGATATTACAAAAAAAAAATTAAAATTGAATCAATGGAATGGAGATTGGAGAATCAATGACAAGTCAATGTTCTCCCCTCAACAAGGAAATTATGATGATTGCGGTATTTTCACTATATTAAATATGGTCCTCCTGACCTTTGGAGTTGAGTTGTCTGAATACTCCTATTCACAGTTTGAAATAACTGATCGCAACACACGACACAGGATTGCTCAAATCATTTTCAAAAATATTGATTGGAAAGATTTTGTATCCAATGACATACAAGACAAAGAGTGGTTGTCCTTCATCCATAAGATGAAGGAAAAATCTTCTCCCAATTCATGGAGTTGGGTTAATCAAACAATATCTCGTTAATTAAAATTGATGTTATGATATGTGTATCCATACATTCCTACACATAGGGTTATGGTTATAAAAAAAAGTTCCAGTTGTCTGTCTGGCAGGTGCGCGATTGTTATGCCAGCACTATTTTTTTCCATGCAAATTGATGTCTACATTCCCACATGACAATTTGCATTCCATTTTACCTGACGA
>Ga0208856_1000789_pt1 | contig 10946 bp, 10 predicted proteins | sample LakMenEpi13Jul12_FD_150690 | JGI IMG/M metagenome (GOLD analysis project Ga0208856, IMG submission 150690) | Freshwater microbial communities from Lake Mendota, WI - 13JUL2012 deep hole epilimnion (SPAdes) | ecosystem: Environmental > Aquatic > Freshwater > Lentic | place: Lake Mendota, Madison... | reverse complement strand
ATATGTACAATCTAGTTCAGTTAAATTAACTAATTGACTAATATCATATATCTTACATGAATTACATTTTAATTCAGTTAAATTTACTAGATTATTAACATGTAATATTTTAGTACCATAACATCTCAGAACTTTTAGTTTAGTTAAATTAAACACATCTACTACATTAGTATTCACGCATGATAATTTAATTAACTTAATTAAGTGATTTACTCTTGATATTTTTGTATTATTACAATACAAATGAGTTAAATTGATCAAATTATCAACATTATCAATTTTCTCACAATTACTACATTCCAAATAAGTTAAATTAACTAAATTATTTACGTACCCTATATTAGTATCTTTACATACTAACGCAGTTAAATTAACTAATTTACTAATATCATTTATTTTACCATCAAAACAATACAATATTTTTAAGTTAGTTAATGTATTTATATTAGTTAAATCATTATATGGACAATATAATTCAGTTTTATTAGTTAGTGAACTATAATCTATATTATTGAAGGTAAAACAAGTCAATGATTTTAAGTTATTAAAATCTTTTAGTTTAAGATAATTATCAGTTTTAATAGTAATACCATAAACATTTTTGTACTTATCGATATCTTTTAGATCAATTTTGAAATATATATCTATATATTTGTGGTAACTTTCATGTATTTTATTAAAATCAAATTCGTCAAATACTTTTACTATTTTTGATTTGATTATTCTTCTATGTAAAGCTACATTTGTAGATACAGAATCTTTTATATCTAAATTACTATATATGAGTTCAAGTACATCATCAGGCATATCTTGTAAAGTGATAGTATTCATGTTAGTATAATATTAGAAGTAGTTGATTCAATTTTTATTCTACTTTTCATTTCTTCAGGTATTTCTATAAATACATTTGTATATAACTCCTCTAATTTAGTATTATATTTTATACTTCTTATTTTAGTATCATAACAATGACATATTTTTAAATTTATCAATTTATCTATATTTTCTATATATGATTCTGTACAATATAATTCTTCAAGATTAACTAAATTACTTATATCATCGATTTCAGTACCTTCGCATGCTAAAATTCTTAAATTAATCAAGTGATTAATTTTAGTGATATATGTTTCATCCATATATAATACTTCTAGATTTGTTAAATTATCTATATTATCTACTAATGTACCAGTACAATTTAAATGAGTTAAGTTAGTTAAATTATTCACATATTTTATATTCGAATATTCACAATATAACTCAATTAAGTTAGTTAGATTATTAATTCCATCTATTTGAGATGAGGGACAATTTAGATAAGTTAAAGTAGTTAACGATGAAACATCAACATTGTTAACCGAAAGATCATCGTTAATTGAACAACATCTATAAAAGAATAATGATTTTAAATTGTTAAACGTTAACAAGTTGATATTTGTATTAATACAAATCTTTATTCCATAAACATCAGAATATAGTTTTAACTCTGATTCTTCTATTTCCAATATAGGTATAATATTAATGTATTTATGATAGCATTTAGGTATCAACTTAAACTTTTCAGTATCATATATCTCTGTTACTTTACTTTTTATGATATTTTTATGTAATGCTATATTTGTATTAACACTATCATTGATAGATAAATTACTATATATGAGTTCAAGTACATCATCAGGCATATCTTGTAGTGTAATCATATTAATAATAAATCTTCTAATTTTTATATCAAAAAAAATCAAGTATAAACCACAAACATTCGAACATTTAATTGATGTCTATCTATAATATATTTTTTATCACAACCGATACTTATGTGCGACCATCCATTTTGATTACTAAAATCTTCTATGAGTGTATTTTTACAATAAATCTTATTTAATTTCTTTAGCTTATCTATATGTTTTATTTTTGTATTACTACACCCTAACTCAGTTAAATTAATCAAGTGATTAACATCTGTTACACGAGAACCATGACAATTTAATATATAAAGGTTAATTAAATTACTTAGATCTTTAATCTTTGTTTTATAACAATTGAGTTCTCTCAATTTAGTTAAAGTGTTAACATTTACTATGTGAGTTTCCTCACATTTTAATACGAGTAAATTAACTAAATTATATACGTCACAGATTAATGTTTCTGAACAATCTAGATATAATAGATTTATTAAATTATTAACATATTTAATACCCGTTTCTGTACAATTTAGATATCTTAATTCTGTTAAATTACTAACATCATTGATGTTTGAGAAAGAACAAGATAAATAAACTAATTTGATCAAATTACTTATATTTTTTATACGAGTAAAATCACATTTTAGTGATGTTAGATTAACTAAAGAATTTACATTTATTATATTTGATTTCGAACAATCTAATTCAATTAAGTTAATGAGTGTATCTACATTAATTGAATGTTTACATCCAAAACAATCAAGTAAAGATAAATTTACTAATTTATCGTAACCTATAATATTATTTTTGAGTGAATAAAGATGAGTTAGATTAGTTAATTTGCTAATATCTATACTAAAATTAGTTTCTACTCCAAAAGTCAACATTTTTATACCATTCATGTTTTCTATATTAGAAACTGGTTCATTTAGATGTATTCCAAATAATTTAAACTTCGATATTTCATCTATATCTCTATCAGATATATCTTGACTATGTAAATATATATATTTATGGAAATATTTAGGTATTTTATATAAACTATTTTTGCTATATACATTAGTAACTTTAGCTGTTTTTATATGTTTCCGTAAGACTGCATTTAATTTAATAACCTCATTTATATATAGATTGCAGCAAATCATCTCAAGAACATCATCAGGCATATCTTGCAATGTAGGAGTGATCATAGTATTATTATATTAGATGAAGTTAATTCAACTTTTTATATCAAAAAAAATATATAATCTACCAAATATATGTCTTATATTGATTACTAAGATCACTTATCTTTGAATTACAACAATATAAATAAACTAGATTAACTAAACTATCAATTTTAGTTATATTTGTTACACGACAACTTAATTATATTAAACTAGTCAAATGATTAACGTCTATCAAACCTGATTTATCACATTCTAATTTATTTAATTTAGGTAAATTTGTCAATGTTCTTAATGAAAAAGTTTTTTCACAATTTAAATCTACTAATTCATGCATATCAAATATACTTTCTATATTAGTACCAGAACAATCTAATTTTTTTAATTTATATAATTTACTGATTGTTTTTACACCAGAAATATAACAATTTAAATCTGTAAGTTCTGGTAAGTCTGATATATCATGTATATAAGGAGTGGAATAGCAATTCAAAAATCTTAATTTCTTTAGTTTATTGACATCTTTAATACATGTTCTAGCGCAACTTAGTTCTATTAAATTAGTTAACATACTAACATCATCAATTTTAGAATTATCACAAACTAAATATTCTAGGTTAACTAATTTACTAACATCACTTATATTAGTCTTAATACAAGATAAATAAGTTAATTTAGTTAATTTATTAACATTAGTTATAGTAGTATTATCACAAATTAATTTTTTTAAGTTAATTAATGGATCAATATTAGTTATTTTACAATATGAGCATATTAGTATTAATAAATTAGATAAATATCTAAAATCTGTATTAATTCCTTTCATTAAGGATAAAAATCTAAGATTAACATATTTAACACAATCTACTAAATCATCACATTTTATCCCATATAATTCAATAAAATTATCTGATTGTAATTCATCTATAAATAACTTATAATCAATTATTAAATATTTGTATTGTGATCTAGGTATTTTACCTGTTTTACGTCTATCATATATAGAAGTAATTCTAGATACATTAATTCTTTTATTGATGGCTAAATTTGTTCTAGCAGAATCATATATATCTAAATGTTTATATATCATCTCAAGAATATCATCAGGCATATCTTGAAGAGTAATCATGTTATATCTAAAAAAATTTAATGTTTTATATCAAAAAAATAATATATTAATTATATATATTTCTAATTCTAAGTTTTATTTTTTCGGATATTATTATTCTAGATTCTTTAGAAAATAGAGTATGTAAATTAATTTGTTTACTAATATCATGTATTAATGTATATTTACATTCTAAAATTTTTAAATTAACTAAATTGTTGATATTACTTATATTTGTATAATTGCAGTTTAAATATGTTAAACTTGTTAAATTATTAATATCTAATAATGGTGTTTCCATACACTGTAAAATATTTAAATTAGGTAAATTATTTATTTCAGATAATTTAGATCTACTAGAATATAAATTTGTTAAGTTAGGTAAATTAGTAATTGTATATACTGAAGAATTTCCACAATAAATTGTATTTAATTTAGGTAAATTATCTATATTTGTAATCATATTATTTTTTTCACAATTTATATATTCAAGATCAAATAAATGATTAACATGTTTAATTTTAGTATCAGAACAATATAAACGTTTTAATTTATGTAAATTACTTATATCTTCAATATTAGTCCTTGCACAACTTAATGTTAATAAGTTAACTAACATATTAACATTAGAAACCATAGTACATGGACATTCTAAATGTGTTAGTTTAGTTAGTGTACTAACATCATTTAAGTTTTTATCGGTACAATATAGATATTCTAAATTTGTTAAATTTGTTACATTTAAAATTTCAAATCCTGAATGTTTTAATTTGATTAATTTAGTTAAAGATCCAACATCTATAGTAAAATTTGATGAAACACCTTTATAAATTTGTATTTCTTTTAAAGAATAAAGTTTAGATAAATCATAAGTAGAATGATCACATATAACTGAATTTACATCAGTATATAGATAATCATCTATATCTTTTTGTTTTACGTTATAATAAATATTCATATATCTACGAAAATATATAGGTATCATATGGAATGATTTTTTACTATAAATAAATGTTAATTTAGCTACTTTGATCTTTCTACGTAATGCTGTATTTGTGCTAATCGCATCATGTATATCTAGATTTTTATAGATAACTTCTAAAATATCATCTGGCATTTCTTGTAAAGAAGTCATATTAATTTGTATTAATAATAATCAATTCAATTTTTTCAAAAAAAAAATATACTCATTTTATCTAACCATTACTCAATGCAGTTTATTCTTTTAGTTAATTGTCGATTTATTACTATATTTGATCCACCAAAACAAAGAGATTTTAATTTGATTTGATTATCAATATTAGATATAAGTGTATATCTACAAGATAGTACCGTTAAATTAACTAATTTACTGATATCAACTATTTTAGTATTATCACAATATAATTGGACTAAATTAATACATTCATTTACATTTGATATAGATGTATCATTACATGTTAATATTTTTAAGTTAACTAAGTTATTAATGTAAATAATTTTACTATTATTACAATGTAATGTTGTTAAATTAATTAAATTGTTAACCGTATAGATATTGGTATTACTACATGCTAATAATTTTAATTCAGGAACATTTTTTATATATCTTATTTTTGAATTATCACATCTAATTGATTTTAAATTAAATTGATTAATTATACATTTAATAGGTGTATTAATACATTCTAAGTATTCGAGATTACTTAAATTGTTAATAAAACAAATATTTGTATTATTACAATGTAATGAAGTTAAATGTATTAAATCTCTAATATTATCTATAGAAGTATTACTACAATGTAATTGTTTTAATTTAAGTAATTTACTAACGTCATTAATTTTAGTACTATTACAACTTAGTTTTTCTAAATGGATCAATTCACTAACATCTTTAATTTCTGTATTATCACAAGTTAATTCTTGTAATTTAACTAATTTACTAACATCTTTTATTTTTGTATCAGAACACCATAAGGATGTAAGATTAATTAATTTATCTATATTTATTATCATAGAACTATTACAAATTAATTCAGTCAAATTAATCAGATTATCTATATTATTAATTTTAGTACTATCACAATATAATTTTTTTAAATTAGTTAACATATTAACATCTGTTATTTCAGTTCTTCCACAATCTAATTCTATTAAATTAATCATAAAACTAACATCTTTTATAACAGTTAAACTAATATCTATTCTTTTTATATTAACTAAATTTCTTATATCTATTACATCTGATAAACAAGAAATTCCATATATATTATCATAATTTGATGTATTTATATTATTTTGATTTATTCGATAACGTAAATCTATATATTTACTATAATATATTGGTATTTTATTAACTTTATTATACATAGTGATTGTTATAGATGATTCTCTAATCTTTTTACATAAAGCAATGTTAAGAGTGCATGCATCAGGTATAATTAATTGTTTGTATATACATTCAAGAACATCATCAGGCATATCTTGAAGATTAGTCATATTGTTATATTAATATTATAATCGGTTCAATTTTTATATCAAAAAATAAACGTAATTATCATAATCAATCTTCTTAATCTACGAAATTAACATCTATACCATTAACTTGTAAATTTATATTATACATTAATTCGCTTGATTCAACATCTAAATTATGAATTATATTGTTAAGCACATCTAAAGGTAATTTCATAATATTAATTATAATAGTCTTAAATTTTAATCAAAAAAAATACAATATATAACTTTACATTGCAATCATATAATGAATATTGCTATTATTTTCAAAAAACTCTTTATCTAATGTATCATCACAAATTAATTTTCTTAAATTGATTAATCCATTTACATCTTTTATTTTTGTATGTTGACAATATAAAGTAACTAAATTAACAAGAGGATGTACATCACTAACTTCAGTATCATTACATTCTAATACTCTTAAATTAGTTAACATACTTACATCTGTTACTAATGTATGAGCACAAATTAATGTATGTACGTTCGTTAATGTACTAACATCTTTGACTTTAGTATCTAAGAAACTTAAAGTATGTAAATTACCAAGATTACTTACATCTATTACATTTGTACATGAACATTCTAATGTATGTAATTTATCAAGCATATTTACATCATTTACAAGAGTACCGTGGCAATCTAATGTATGTAATTTACCCAAAGCACTTACATCTGAAACATTTGTATTTGCACATTTTAATATATGTAAATTTCCTAACATACTTACATCTGTTACAAATGTACTTGAACAATCTAATGTGTGTAATTTACCTAAAGCACTTACATCTGAAACTCTTGTATATGAACAATTTAATGTATGTAAATTACCTAACATACTCACATCTATTACATCTGTTTCTGTACAATTTAATGTATGTAGATTTTTAAGCATATGTATTTTTGATACTTTTTCATCACAAAAACTTATTGTATGAACATTAATGTATTTAATTAAATCAGATTGTTTAACATCATAATCAATATCACATTTATTATGAAATTTTAATGGTATTTTACTAAATTCTTCTATACTTTGTATTTTAGTAGCAACATTAATATTATTAAGTTTTCGTTTAACAATTCTTTGAATTTTTAACAATTCAATCAAGTCTAAATCCTTATCGTTTATCAATGATAATATATTAGCTAAATCTTCTGTATAAAACATTTAATAGAAAAAAATATATTATCAGCTTTTATATAGATTGAATTATTTGTATAAATTAAGATAGTTCTTGAGTTATCAAATTAGCTACTGCATTTTCATAACATAATGGATACATAATTAATTTATGAGGAAGTAATTTTTGTAAATAATCGTTATTTAATAAACAACAAGTATATTTAATCTTAATTGATGTGTTATTTTCATAACCATCACTATTAATAGTAAATATAGCTTTTCTATCCATACATGCAAAATTTACATAAGGTAAAGAATTCATTTTAATTGATTGATTTTTCGATTGTATATATAAATATATAGGAAAATCACATGTAATATTTGTAATTATATCTACATAAACAGGGAATTTAATTACCTTACTTTTTGTTATATCAATTTCTTCTTCTATATCGTAATATATACCATCATGTTTGCCTAAACATAACATAGCAAAAGCAACATGTGTCAAATTATCTTGTTTTACTTTCATATTAGTTCTTCTTTCAAAACCTTCTACAAAGTCTTTATCATCAAAATTGATTGTAAACATTTTAAGTCCTTTTAAGAATTTATTTACATCTACCATTATTGATTTTTAATAAAAAAAACAATACTATAAAACAAAAAAAAATGTCATATTTTTAGATCATTCTATATTTATTGTATTTTTACCATTTTTAAATACTTTAAGTTAGTTAACTTACGTTTATCAAAACATATTTTATCATCACATTCTAATCTAACTAATTTAATAAGATGATTTATATTAATAGTTATATCTTTATCTATATCAAGTGAACTTATATCAAGATTAGTCAAATTAACTTGATTATCTAAATTTGTAATCTTTGATCTATAACAAATTAATGTTTCTAAATTAACTAAATTATCTATATTATTAATATTTGTAAAAGCACAATTTAAGAATTTAAGAGTAACTAACTCATTTACATCATGTATTTCGCTTCCTTCACAATCTAAGTATGTAAGTGAATCAATATTATATAAAGATCTCACATATGTATCCATAATTACTAATTTTTTCAAGTTAACTAAATCTTTTAATTCGTGATCAAAACCTTCATATATTAATCCATAAACATTTCTATGATATTTTAATTGTGTATCTCCTACACAATAACATACATTAATATATTTATGATATTCTTTAGGTATATGTTTAATAGATTTATATTTTGCTATATTTGTTATTTTTTTTGTTTTATACCTCTTTACTAGTGCTATATTAAATTTAGCAGTATCAATGACATCTAAATGTTGTACTATCATTTGTAATATATCATCTGGTAAGTCTTGAATGGTAAATGATGTATTCATATCTTATTAAATATAAAATTACTAATTTCAATTTTTAGTTTATTTTAAGTATATTCTATGAGTTTCTTCATTATTATAAATAATAAAATTTATATTTTTCTTTAAATAACTATCTAGATCAATATATCCACTAGTATCAAATTGTTTTATCTGAACCACTCATTATAGTTTTAAATAACCAAAAAAAAGATTCAATATAATTACACTATTATTCTCCTATATGACTTATTATAAATATAAGGATAATATATTATTTCTTCATTTAATAATTTTTTACGTTCATTATTAGTTAATTTATATCCAACATAAGAAAGTAATATATTAACATTCATATATCTATTGTTATGAATTATAAATGTAGAATCTTCATCATTATAAAATAGTTTAATATATGATTTTGTTTCCATATCTTCAAGACAATCATAACATTGATCGAATATATTGAAATTATTAAAATTTATATTTTTATTCATACAACTTCTACATTGTTCCTTATTTAGTTTCCATAATAAAGGTTTACTACATTTGATATCTGAAACTATATCTATAAAACTAGGAAATTTATAATTTAATATTTCATTAGGACCTAAATTAAACTCTTCTATTATTAAAGTTCCTATTCCTTTATTATCTAATTTATTAGTTTCATAATTATTTAGTTCATTAACTAGATTCTGTTCAACTAATTTCATATCTGAAATTGTTATTATACCTTCAAAAATATGATAAACTAATTTCTCATCAGCTAAATACTCTTCTAAATAACTCATTTAATATTACTTATAATAATTGAATTGTTTTATTGTAATATATTAAAAAATATAAGTTACAACTTTAATAGTTTATATTATATTTATTAATAAATATGAATTACCCTATAATGAATCTAACAGCAGTACTTCCTTCGTTACAATGAGCTCTCGCGCGAACCGTGACAACTACGTCTCTGATGAAGATCTTCCTCAATTGATGATGAATCTGGAAATAAGTGATGTGCTTGACAAAGCTTTGGAAAACGATGGTAACATTCCAATCAATGATGATCAAAACCTCAAAGGCTTTATTCGACGAATTTTGTCAACTGGAGTTCTCAATTGTGTCCCTTTGAATGATGTTGATAGGGAAGAAATGAAGAATGACATTGATGAATATTTGAACGGTGATGTCCCCATTGAGGACAAAATTTACGAGTTCTTTGACGCTGACGAATGTGGCATTAGAGAACAGATACGATCTGGTATCGACGAATACGAAATTGCACTTGAAAAGAGTCGTGAAAAAGAAATTGACATCGACATCGAGTTTGAGATGGACATTGCAAAATTTGTCTTGGACAAGATGTCAGTGGTATTTGATGGAGTGGTGGACTTTGACTTCAACGTGCCAATTGAAGAGTCTGACCTTTTGGATTTCGCCAATTTCAGTTATAAGTATCACCGACACCTTTCCATCGATTCACACGCACGTCTCTTCAAAAACAGGCTTATCATCGCTGAAAGAGAAGGACGTCTCAACGAATATATTCGAGGAATGATGACTGAAGAGTACTTGAAGAAATTCATTCAGGAAATTCTGGTGACGGACCCTGAATTGAAATTTCACTTTCCGATCGTTTTCGAACTCGATTCCATAGCTTGCCAAGGTCTACGTCGATTGATTACTCAAATGGGTTATTCGTTTATCTTCTTTCTTGGAAGATACAATTTCTGGATGCACAATTCCAAAACCCTTATCAAATTTGAGGATCAACCTTACGGAAACCTTGTCGGTGATGTGAATCGACTTGTGAAGATTTTCGGAATTTTCATCGATATATTCTGTGAACATATATACACGTCATTCAAAGAAACCGTCAAAGGTGTCAAAAAGATGTTGTTTAAACCGATTGTGAAGGTCGGAGCGAGATTTGTGAGGAAGTTTTTGAAGAGGAAACTCGAAGGCTACCACAACAAGTTTTTGAAGAACGTTGTCGAAAGACTTGCAAACAC
>Ga0208856_1000786_pt1 | contig 10965 bp, 9 predicted proteins | sample LakMenEpi13Jul12_FD_150690 | JGI IMG/M metagenome (GOLD analysis project Ga0208856, IMG submission 150690) | Freshwater microbial communities from Lake Mendota, WI - 13JUL2012 deep hole epilimnion (SPAdes) | ecosystem: Environmental > Aquatic > Freshwater > Lentic | place: Lake Mendota, Madison... | reverse complement strand
CAGGCAAATCCGAGTGAGCCGGAGCCTGGAGGGCGAAGGCGAACGTCCGGCGAAATGGTACGGGGTAACCCCGAGCCGGCGCGCCGCCACTGGCAAGGCAAAAATCGGCTGGAGTGCCGATGGTTTGCCTGAAGTCAGTAGCTGTTGTGCGCGAGCGCTTCGAGGATCTTCGGGGTGTCGGACTTCGCGAGCACGCCTGTGCCGCGGAGGTCGCGCTTGCGCTTGGCCGTGAGCCGGACTTGGAGGTGGCTCGTGCCGGCGCGGCGGTGCTTCACCTTGCCGGTGGCGGTGGCCCGAAAACGCTTCTTCACGCCCTTGTGGGTTTTCTGCTTCGGCATGGGAAACTCCTGTGATCTGATTCTGACGTGGTCGGGGGAGAGAGAACGTTACTTGGGCGACAGCGTGCACACCAGCCGGCGGCCCATTTGCTGCGGAGGGGAATCGACTTTGCCCACCGGATCGAGCTGCACGAGGATGTTTTTCATCACCCGCTGCCCTTCATCGATGTGGGCCAGTTCGCGGCCTCGAAACACGACCGACACGATCACCTTGTCCTTGTGCTGCAGGAAGCCTTTGGCCTGGTTCACCTTGAACTCGATGTCGTGATCGCCCGTCTTGGGGCGGAGACGAATCTCCTTGATCTTGGTGTGATGAACGTGGGTCTTGTGCTGCTTCTTTTTTTGTTGGTATTTGAACTTGCCGAAGTCCATGATCCGGCAGACGGGCGGCTTCTCGTTGGGAGCCACCTCCACGAGATCGAGGCCGGCTTCCCTCGCGAGCGAGAGTGCCTCCTCGGTCGGGATGATGCCGAGCTGTCCGCCCTCGGCCGATATCACCCGGATCGGTGTGATCCGGATCTGCTCGTTGATGCGATGCTGCTTGTCTATGGCTCGCGCCTCCGGTCACTGACTGCTCGCCTGCGGCGGGGATGCAGTCGTGGCCTCGGCACTTGCCAACAGCACAGCTCCTCGCGCGGCTTCCCGGGCGGCCACCTGACATGGAGGGCCGCAGTTCCCCGGGAAAGTGCCACCATATTCCTGCCCGCGGGGGGAGGCGTCAAGGCATGTCGGTTTTCCGTGGCAGGCGGGCCTCGCGGTGGGGTTTGGCGACGAACCGCAGGCCGGCCACCAGCCGGGCGTCGGCGTCGGCAAACCGCTTCTCGAGCGATGCTTCACACATGAATGCCACGTTCACGCGATGGCCGTCGCCGTCGGTGAGAACGTAGTGCACCCAGCGAAACGGCAGCCCCTCGGCGCTGCCTTCCGACACCACGCGCACGATCCGCACGCCGTCGTCCGCACGCACCGTCTCACCCACGCCGTCAAACCGCCGAAACTGCCCGGAGAGCGACTGCTCGACGTGCCGCTTCACCTCTTCGATGGCCGGGGGTGCCGCATCCTTCGACTCCGGGAGGGCCGTGATCGAACACTGAGCCACGAGCGCGCCGAGGTCGAGCAGCCGCAAGACGACGCCGCCTGCGTCCTCCTCGACCACCCGCCAGCCCGACTCGTGCACGAGGTCGTAGCGGCCTTCCGCATCGCGATACCACACCATGCCGGGCTTCCCGGGCCCGCGTCGGCGGCCGACGCTTGCGGCAGCCTCGTCGCCCACGCCCGCTGCAGAGTCGGCCACGGCGTCAGCTTCGGCATGGACCTCGGCGTCCGCGGCCACCGGAGCGCGGGTGATCGTGATCGTGGCTTCGATTTCGAATCCAGCAGCCACGTGGCTCGCCTGCCGATTCTCCTTCACGGTGGCATCGACCCGCGTCACGTCGCCCACGAGCATGAAGCCGTCTTCGTCGGGTTCAGCACCCACGGTGAACGTGCCGTCTACGACCACGTGCGTGGGCACGCCGTCGATCGCGCCGTCCACCGCGCCGGCGAGCGTGATGCGGGCCACCCCGTCGACGATCTCGACGATGCGCGCCTCGAGCGTGCCGGTCTCGACCGTGTCGATCGCCAGCAGGCCCGCGGCCAGGTCGCCGGCGAGCTGCCAGTGATCGTCGCTCGCGACCGGCCGGCCGGGGAGCAAGTCTTCGAGCAGGATCGAGTCGAACGGCGTCTCCAGCAGCTCGAGTTCATCCCGCGAGAGATAGGCAGCGGCGAGAAAGGGCAGGGGCGTGGTTCCCAGCCGAGCCATCGACACCTCGCGGGCGTCGGCGGCGAGTGTGAGCCTTTGCTCGGCATCGTCGGCTTCGATCGTCGCCTCAGCCCGCGCATACCGCCGCACCGCGACGGCCTCCGCCGCCGGAGGACGCACTGCCTCTTCAAACTCGAACACGCCGTTCATGGCAATCGGCTGACGGGCCGGCTCCGCGGCTCCCGTTACAGGGCCGAACAATTGCCCCTCTGCGGTGAGCGTCATGGCGACGCGCCGCATCGCCGAGGCCTGCTCGGGTGCCGCCTCCTCGCTGGAAGCCAGGCCACCGCGGGCCCAGGCCAGACCCGCCAGCACGGCCCCGAGAACTACTCTGCGAATCATGCCTGCCTCCTCCGACGTTCCCCACTCCCTGGAAGGTTTTCGGCTCTTTCGGGGGAATCCACTGACTTTTGCCCCGCTTGCGGCCACGAATACCAAGTGTCTGCTGTGAGGAAATCGCTCCAATGATTAGGTTTACGGATCAAGAAGACTCGCCTGTGCGACGGAGTCAAGGCCGTCGGGCATTCGCAAGCCAAGCAGTGCCAAGGGGTTGCGCGGCCCAGGCCGAGGATCGGTTGGATGGAGGCCTCCAAAAACATTCAAGAATCGAACCGCCTGATGAACCACCCGCGGCAGACGCTCGTATAACTCTCGCGTCCCGGGCATGGTGAGGAGGGGGCCAGGAAGCCCCTTCGAGCGCGGACAGTGGTTCCGAGGCGTCGTTTCGCTCCGAGCAACACAACACAGCCGGCAAAGGATTGCTGGCAGGGAGAACAGTCATGCGTTCCAACTCGACGGGCCCCTTCATGTCCTTTTTGTCCAACGATCACGCTACGGCAGAGCATGCCCAGGCGGTGACCAACCCTGCCTCACCTGTCAGCCCCCTCGCACACGAGGAGGTGCTGTCGATCGAGGATTTGGCGAAGCGGTTCAACGTCTCCACGAAGACGATCTCCCGGTGGCGTGAGCACGGCCTGGTCGCCCAGCGCTATGAGGTGGGTGGCCGGAAGCGGGTCGGCTTTCTGGCGAGTGCGGTGGAGCGGTTCATCGCCGCCAATCCAAACCGCATCGAGCGGGGGGCACGATTCAGCCAGCTTTCGCACGACGAGCACGACCGGATCATTGCCTGGGCCCGCAGGCTCGCCACGGCAGGGGCCTGCCCGGCCGACGTGCATCGCCGCATCGCCGTGCGGCTGCATCGCAGCATCGAGACGATCCGCTACACGATCAAGCAGCACGACCACGACCACCCCGAAGCGGCGGTGTTTGGCCCGAGCGACGGCCGCCTCCGGCCAGAGACCTGCGAGCGGATCTACCACTTCTACGCCCAGGGCGAACCGGTCGAATCGATCGCCGCCCGGTATCGACGGTCGAAGGCCAGCATCTATCGGGTGATCCTCGCCCAACGGGCGGAGCACGTGATGCACCTGCCGCTCGATTACATTCCCAACGCCCTCTTCGCGCGGAAGAGCGCCGAGCAGGTGGTCAATCAGCCGTTTCCCGGCGAGCACGACCAAGTCAAGAAAGTGCGGCGTCCCTCCGGCCTGCCGGCCTACCTCGCAAGCCTTTACGAAGTGCCGCTGCTCACGCGGGAGCAAGAGGTGTGGCTGTTCAGGAAGTTCAACTACCTCAAGCACAAGGCCTCGCAACTCCGCGAGCAGCTCGACCCGGAACATCCAAGCACCCGGTTGATGGACCAGATCGACAAGATCTATGCCGAGATCGTGGCCCTCAAAAACCGGCTCGTGCGATCCAATCTCCGGCTCGTGGTGTCGATCGCGAAGCGGCGTGTGGCGCCTGGCGACGCCTTCTTCGACCTCGTGAGTGACGGCAACATGTCGCTCATCCGGGCCGTCGAGAAGTTTGACTACGCCCGGGGCAACAAGTTCAGCACCTACGCCTCGTGGGCGATCATGAAGAACTACGCCCGCACGATCCCCGACGAGCACAAGCGTCGAGACCGGTTTCGGGCGGCCGACATGGACATGCTCCAGTCGGCGACGGACGTGCGGACCGACGAGTATCAGCAGCGGATCGCCGAGAGCGACCGCCTGCAGCAAGTGGGCAAGTTTCTCGACCGGCTCGACACCCGCGAGCAGACGATCATCATCCGCCGCTACGGGCTCGACCACGAGCATGAGCCGCAGACCCTGAAGGAGGTCGGATCGGCCCTGGGCGTGACGAAGGAGCGGGTGCGTCAGATCGAGGCCAAGGCTCTCGAAAAGCTCCGCGAAGCCGCCGCCGCCGAAGCCGTCCTCCCCGAACTCGAAGAGTGACGTGGGGCAACCGTCCCGGTTGCTATGTGGGGCAACCGTCCCGGTTGCCGCCGGCAAGCGAGACGCTTGCCCCACGCTGGCGTATCAGCCGGCTTCGCTAGGCCGTCGCTGCGACTTTCAGTTCATCGCTCAAGGCGCGGCCGATCTGCCGCACCGCCTGTCGCAGGCGATTCTCGTTTTCGATGAGCGCGAGCCGCACATAGCCCTCGCCCGCCGTGCCAAACCCGCCGCCCGGGCTCACGGCCACGTCGGCCTTTTCGAGCAGCATCGCCGCGAAATCCATGCTCGACATCCGGCTCGCGAACGGCTCGGGGATCTTCGCCCACACGAACATGCTCGCCTTCGGCACCGTCACTGGCCAGCCGACGCGGGCCAGGCCCTCGCAGAGCACGTCACGCCGCTTCTCATACACCTTTGACTGGGCCGCCACGTCGGCCTCGCCGTTGCGCAGGGCCATGATCGCGGCGATCTGAATCGGGCGGAACATGCCGTAGTCGTAATACGTCTTGATCGTGCCCAGGGCCCGCACGATATCACGGTTGCCGGCGCAGAAGCCCACCCGCCAGCCGGCCATGTTGAAGCCCTTGCTCATCGTCGTGAATTCGACGGCCAGCCGCTTCGCCCCGTCCACAGAGAGGATGCTCGGGGTCTCGTAGCCGTCGAACGTGACGTCGGCGTAGGCGAGATCCGACACGAGCATGAAGCCGTAGCGGCTGGCGAGCTTCACCACCTCGACGTAAAAGTCGGGCCCTACGACCGTGGCCGTGGGATTGTGGGGGAAGTTCACGATCACCATCTTCGGCTTCTCCCGCTCGCAGGTGCGGGCGATGTCGGCGAGATAGCGGTCGGGGTCGGTGGTGTCGATGAGGATCGCCTTGCCCGACGCCAGCGCCACGCCATAGACGTGGGCCGGGTACGACGGCGCGGGCACCACGACGCTGTCACCGGGCCCGATGATTGCCAGGCAGAGGTGGCCGAAGCCCTCCTTCGAGCCGAGCGTGGAGATCACCTCGCTCTCGGGATCGAGCCGCACGCCCCACTTCTTCAAATATCGCGATGCCACCTCGCGCCGCAGGCTCATGATGCCCAGCGCCGGGGCGTAGCCGTGGTTGCGGGGGTCGTTGGCCGCCTCGGCGAGCTTGTCGATCACGAACTGGGCCGGGGGATCGGAGGGATTCCCCATGCTCATGTCGATGATGTCGTGCCCGGCCCGCCGCCGCTGGTAGGTGGCCTGGTTGATGCGGGCGAACAGGTAGGGGGGCAGCTGCGAGATCCGGTCGGCCACGCGAAACTCAAACGGCTTCTCTCCCTCGGCTGGGCCGTCGGCCGTTTCCGTGGGATCGGGCACCTGGGGCTGCACGGCTGTCTGGTCGGTGGGCTGCATGTCGCATGGGCTTCCGGGGAAGACCGGATTCTACAGCCCCACCACACGAGATCGCTACCGAGCCTGCGGAGCCGGGCCGCCTGGTGCGTCGAGCGACGCCGGCACCACGCCCGAGCCCGCTGCGGAAGCCCGGCGACTGCCCGCCCGCGGCGTGGCGAGCTCGTCGGCTTCGCGCTGCGAGATCGACGTCTTCGGGAGCGTGCCGGCGCGGGCCGCGGAAGCGGCGGGCGGCGACTGGCTCGTGCCAGCCAGGAAGTTGTCGATCGTGGCTGCCTCGCGCAGGTGGGAGAAGGCGCGGGCCATTTCGATCCGCTGCTTCTTCTCGAAGATGTCGTCGTAGAGCTCGTCGCGGACCTCGGCGAGGTTCACCGCGGCCGGCTGCGTGTAGCCTTCACAGAAGAGCACGATGAACCGGTCGGCGATCTGCACCACGCCCGACAGCTCGCCCGGCTGGAGGGCGAACGCCTCGCGCTCGAGCGCCGGCTGGCCGCCAAACCGCTGGATCGGCGGCACCTCTCCGCGGAGCGTGCGGCTCGTGGGATCGACCGAGTATTTTTCGGCGAGCTCGCCGATCGCGTCGGGGGTCGGGGTTTGCCGGGCGAGCTGCCAGACCTCCTGCGCACGGCGCTGGTTGTCGAGCACGATCACGCGGCAGCGGGCCCGCGGGCCGAACGTCGCCGCGTAGGCCTTGTCGAGGTCTTCCTGTGTCACGGCCACCTTGCCCACGAGCTTCTTGAGGGCCACCGTCGGCTGCACGATGTCTTCGATGTAGTGTCGCATCGGCACCTTTTGCTCACGGGTCACGCGTTCGAGCCAGCCGGCCGTGTCGATCGAGCCGTCGGGCTTGCGAAACCCCATCAGGTCGGCGGCGCGGGCGATCTCGGCGTCGATGTCGGCCTGGGCCACCTGCTGGCTCGCGCGTTCGAGGGCCTGCCCGAGCAGGGCCCGGGTGATGAGGATCTCGAGCACCTCGGCCCCGTGCCTGTCGACGCACGTCTGGCGGACGGCATCGAGCGGGATCGCCTGTCCGTTCACCACCGCTGCCACGCCCGGCTGGGCGGCCGCCTTGGCCGGGTCGTTCATCACGTTCTCGACTTTCGCCGCCGCCTGCAGCGTGCGAAACACCTCGCTCGAGGCCACCCGGCTCTTCTTCTCGCGCAGTTCCTCGGCGAGCCGCGGCTTCACGTCGTCGAGCTTCACGTCGGCGGCGGGCAGGTGCCCTTCGCACTTCACGAGAATGAACTGGTCGGCCACCTGGGCCACCGGTGAAATCTCTCCCTGGGCGAGGCTGAACACGATCGCCTCGAATGCGGGCTCCCCGGAATGCCGGCGGATCGGCTGCACCCAGCCATTCGCGCTCGCGCTGCCCACGTCGACGGAGTGCTGGCGGGCGAGCGCCCCGAACTCGTCGGGGGCGGCCACCGCCTTGGCCCGCACCTGCTCGGCTTCCTGCCGCGACTTCACGACGATGATCCGGGCCTTCACGGTGCCGCCAAACTGGTTTTCAAAGGCCTTGCTCACCTCCTCGGGCGACGGCTCGATCGTCGCATGGGCAAGCCTGCGCAGCGCGAGCATCGGCCACACGATCTCATCGGCGTATTGCTGCGGCGAGACTCCCCGCTCCTGCTGGATGAGCTCGATCCACTTGTCGCGCGGCACGCTGAACCGCCGCGACATCGCGTCGATCTCGGCATCGACATCCTGTTGCGTGATCGCCACCCCCTGCTGGCGGCAGGCCTGGTCGATGATCGCCTTGTTGACGAGCGTCTCGACGACGCCCGCGCCGTGCCGGGCAAGACACTCCGCGCTCAGTGCCCGCTCGCCGATCTCCACGCCGTTGACCATCGCCATCAGTTTGTCGGGGGCAGGCGTTGCGGAGGCTGTCGCCCCCGTGCCCGACGTGGTGGCTCGGGTCGGCTGCTTGGGGGCTGCGTCAGCCGCGGCGCCTCCGGCCAGAAGCCTCCAGCAGAGGCAGGCCACCACGATTCCCACGAGGGCCGCCACCTCGCGGAGCGATCCGCCCCGGGGCGCGAGGCCCGCGCGCACGCGAGCGAGCGTCTGTCCGAGCCACTGCATCGAAAAGCCCTCCTTGGCCGATCTCGGGAGGCGGCAAGGTAGGGAATCGCCGCCGACGGGGCAAGGCGACTCGGGCCCCGGGAAAAACCCGGCAAAACCGTGGCAAACCGTAGCACGCCCGGCCCGCGTGGTTTACGCTCCTGGGCATGTCGTCGCTCCCCCCAAAGCCGCGCCCCAAGTCTGCCGACCGCACCGTGCCCGAATGCATCGTGATCCTGGGGCTCATGCCTCCGGTCACGGCGGAAGACGTGAAGCAGGCTTATCTGGCGAAGGCCCGCACGGCCCACCCTGACCGTGGCGGCGACGCTGCCGCATTCATGCGGCTGCAGAAAGCCTTTGACGAGGCCAACGACTACGTGAAGTTCAAGGCGGGCAAGCTCGAGTGGCTCGCCTCGAAGATCGAAGCTTACGCCGAGCAGCAGGAGGTCGTGACCGAGACGATCGAGCGCGGCGGCGAGGTGGAGATGGAAGAGGCCGAGTGGCTCGAGAGCAGCTTCGGCGACGACTTCGGCCGCGTGGCCGACAGGCTCGTGACGGTGCGGCTACAGGGCCCGGCCGCCGACGACGTGTTTGCGATCCTGCTCGGCTTTCGCGCAGCCTCGCTCAAGGATCTCGCGGTGCTCGACCTCGCCGGGGGCTCGCTCACCGACGAAGGGCTCCTCCAGCTCAAGGAGCTGAAAAATCTGCGCTCGCTCGATCTCCGCGGCACGGCGGTCGGCAAGCTCGCGGCGGAGGTGCCGCAGTGGTTCGAGCGGCTCGAGTTTCTGGGGCTGCCGAAAGGCGCCGTCGGGCTCTTCGGCCGGATGGCGATGCCGCGGCGCGTGAAGCTCGCGCTCGGCGACGCCGGAGAGGGCTGAGATGGAGCCCTTCGCCGCGGGGAGCGTCAGCGTCACCGAGGCGGGGCAGGCGGTGGAGTTTCGCTACCGGCTGCTCGCGCCGGCAGCTCCGGTGGCGGGTGAGCGGTATCCGCTCGTCGTGTTTCTGCACGGCGCCGGCGAGCGCGGCCGCGACAACGACGCGCAGCTCAAGTATCTGCCCACATGGATGGCCGAGCCCGTGCTCCGCGAGCGGCATCCTTGCTTCCTGCTCGCGCCGCAGTGCCGTGAGGGCGAGCGCTGGGTCGACGTGTCGTGGGCCGATACGAAGAGCACACCCCAGAGCCCGCTCACGACCGACCTGCTGGCGGCGGTCGCGGCCATGCAATATGTGATCTCCCACGAGGCCGTCGATCCGGCCCGCATCTATCTCACGGGGCTCTCGATGGGGGGCTATGGCACGTGGGACCTCGCAGCTCGGCAGCCGGAGCGGTTTGCGGCGATCCTGCCGATCTGCGGCGGTGGCGACGAGGCCACGGCGCCCAGGCTCGCGAAGCTGCCGATCTGGTGCTTCCACGGCGATGCCGACACGGTGGTGCCAGTGGAGCGGTCGCGGACCATGATCGCCGCGGTCAGGGCCGCCGGCGGCAGCCCGAAGTATTCGGAGCTCCCCGGCGTGGGCCACGATTCGTGGACGCCGGCCTACCGCGATCCAGCCGTCCTCGACTGGTTGTTTGCGAAGCGAGCCTAGCCCATGTGGGGCGACCGTCTCGGTCGCCACGGCAAGCGAGACGCTTGCCCCACAATGTGCCACGGCAAGCGAGACGCTTGCCCCACAATGTGCCACGGCAAGCGAGACGCTTGCCCCACTCACTCCGGAAAGAGCCGCGTCGAGAGGTAGCGCTCGCCAAGATCCGGCAGCACCACCACGATCATCTTGCCGGCGTTCTCCGGCCGCTTCGCCACCTGGAGCGCGCCCCAGGCTGCGGCGCCGCAGCTGATGCCACACATCAGCCCCTCGCGCTTCGCCATCTGGCGGGCCGTCTCCATCGCGTCTTCATCGTCGACCTTGATCACCTCGTCGATGATGTCGAGGTTCAGGATCTCCGGAATGAAGCCGGCCCCGATCCCCTGGATCGTGTGCCGCCCCGGCTTGATCGGCTCACCGGAAAGTTTCTGCGAGATCACGGGGCTGTTGAGCGGCTCCACGGCCACCACCTTGAGGCCCGGCTTCTTCGCCTTGAGCGCCTCGCCGCAGCCCGTGATCGTGCCGCCGGTGCCGACGCCACACACGAGAATGTCGACCCGCCCTTCGGTGTCGGCCCAGATCTCTTCGGCCGTGGTGCGGCGGTGGATGTCAGGATTGGCCGGGTTCTTGAACTGCTGCGGCATGAAAAACTGCGTGCTCGACGTGCTGATCTCCTCGGCATGCCGCACGGCCCCGGGCATGCCCTCGGCGGCCGGCGTGAGCACAAGCTCGGCGCCGAGCGCCTTGAGCATCCGCCGACGCTCGAGGCTCATGCTCTCGGGCATCGTCACGCGCAGCTTGTAACCCCGCGCCGCGCACACGTATGCCAGGCCGATCCCCGTGTTGCCGCTCGTCGGCTCGATCACGACGGTGTCGGGGCCGATCTTCCCGGCGGCTTCGGCCGCATCGATCATCGCCGCGGCGATCCGATCCTTCACGCTCCAGAGCGGGTTCATGTTTTCAATCTTGCCCACGACGGTGGCGACGCAGCCGTCGGTGACGCGGCGCAGCCGCACGAGCGGCGTGCGGCCGATGCACTGGGTGATGTCGTCGCGGATCCCGGCGGGCATAGCGGACTGGATCATGAAGTCACCTCGCTTTCAGCCCGGAAAATACGGCCGGCGACAAGGTGGAGTCAACACGAAGTAGGGCCAGCATCCCGCTTGGCTGCGCGCCGGCTCGGGGTTGCCCCGTACCGTCTCGCCGGACGTTCACTACGGCCATCCATGATCTCGCCTCTCCCTCCGGGAGAGGCCAGCCGCAGGCCGGGTGAGGGTGCCTTTCGCGGCGCAACGAAAGCACCCTCGCCTCCCTGTCTGGAAGCCCGAGGCGTGAGCCGAAGGGTATACGCGAAGTGTTTCGCCACCGGGGCATCCTCTCGGCTTACGCCTCGGGCTTTCTTTGAGGAGGCTTCGGGCTCCCCATATCCCGCTCGCCGGCGTATTTGACCAGCGGAGCCATGGATGGCGCAGCGCAGGCAAATCCGAGTGAGCCGAAGCCTGGAGGGCGGAGGCGAACGTCCGGCGA
>Ga0208856_1000785_pt1 | contig 10966 bp, 8 predicted proteins | sample LakMenEpi13Jul12_FD_150690 | JGI IMG/M metagenome (GOLD analysis project Ga0208856, IMG submission 150690) | Freshwater microbial communities from Lake Mendota, WI - 13JUL2012 deep hole epilimnion (SPAdes) | ecosystem: Environmental > Aquatic > Freshwater > Lentic | place: Lake Mendota, Madison... | reverse complement strand
GTTTCCGGCCTCGATGCGGAGCTCAAGAACGTCCGCTGGCGGCGGATGGCCGCCGGCCTCAACCAGGCCTTGGGCCTCGTCGTGGCCGATGACGTCGTGTATGTGCTTTGCGGCGACCAGCTCACCCGGCTCGACGACACCAACGGCGACGGCGAGGCCGACTTCTACGCCTGCGTGACCAACCGCTTCGAGCCCTCGGGCGGCCACAACTACAAGTGCGGCCTGGAGCGCGACGCGGCCGGCAACTTCTTCACCGCCTCGCATCAGGGCCTCCTGCGGATCAGCCCCGACGGCCAGACGATCGACATTTTGGCCACGGGCTTCCGCAATCCCGACGGCCTCGGGCTCCTGCCCGACGGCTCGGTCACCGTGCCCGTCTCGGAGGGCGACTACGCCAACGCCTCGGCGATCTGCGAGGTGAAGCAGAAGCCGGGCCAGCCGCCCGCGAACCCCGTGCCAAATTTTCGGGGCGTCCCCCCGGCCTTGCCGATGGTGTATCTCCCGCGCGGGCTCGACCATTCGAGCGGCGGGCAGACATATGTGTCGAGCGACCGCTGGGGACCGCTCGGCGGGCAGCTCGTGCATTTTTCATTCGGATCGTGCACGCACTTCCTCGTGCTCCGCGACGAGGTGGCCGGCCAGCCGCAGGGGGCCGTCGTGCCGCTCGTCGGCGACTTCCGCTCAGGCGTGCACCGCGGCCGGTTCAGCCCTGCCGACGGCCAGCTCTACGCGAGCGGCATGAACGGCTGGCATGTGTACGGCGTCGACGACGGCTGCTTCCAACGAGTGCGCTATGTCGGCGGCACCGTGCAGCAGCCCGTCGGGATTCGGGCCCACCGCAACGGCGTGCTGCTGCGATTCTCGGCGCCGCTCGACCGCAGCGTGGCGGCCGACGCTGCAAACCACTTCGCCCAGTGCTGGAACTACCGCTACGGCCCGGCGTATGGCTCGCCCGAGTTTTCACCGAGCCACTACGGCACGGTGGGCCACGATCCACTCGCGATCCGCTCGGCCACGGTGCTCTCCGACGGCCAGAGCCTGTTCCTCGAAATCCCCGACCTCCAGCCGGTGAACCAGTTGCATCTCCAGGTGGCGGTCGGCTCAGGCACGACACGCGACGTCTTCGCCACCGTGCACGCGCTCGACGAGCCGTTTCGCGAGATTGCGAACTACGAGGAGATCACGCGGCCCGTCGGGGCGCACCCCATCCTGCGCGACGTGGCGATGATGAAGGCCACGGTGAAAAATCCGTGGCTCGCGAAATTGGAGGGCGCCCGGGCGATCACGATCGAGGCCGCCTCGAACCTCGCCTACAAGACGCCGGAACTGCGGGCCAAGCCCGGCGAAAAACTGGCCCTCACGTTCGTGAATCCCGACGTCGTGCCGCACAACTGGGTGCTGGCGAAGCCGGGCACGCTCGCGGCGGTGGGCACGCTCGCCGATGCGCTCATCGCCGACCCCGAGGCCGTCGCCCGGCACTACGTGCCCAAGACCGACGACGTGGTCGCCTACACCGACATCACCGAGCCCGGCAAGAAACAAACGATCTTTTTCACCGTGCCCGACGCGCCGGGCCGCTATCCCTTCCTCTGCACGTTCCCAGGCCACTGGAAGCTGATGAACGGCGTCCTCGTCGTCGAGTGATGTGTTGCTCGCCCGACGCGCCCCAGTCACCCTCAGGAGATTTCGCATGTCGCTTCGCCATGTCCTGTTGATCCTCGCCATCTGCGGCTTCGCCGGTTCGCATCGGCCGGCCTCGGTTCGGGCCGCGGAGGCGGTTGACGTCGCCGCGCGAGCGCAGGAACTCTTCCGCCGCGACAACCTCGTGGCCTGGTGCATCGTGCCGTTCGACGCCAAGCAGCGCGGCCCCGAGGATCGTGCAGCGATGCTTGAAAAACTCGGCTTCAAGCACTTCGCCTACGACTGGCGGCCACAGCACATCCCCACGTTCGACGAGGAGTGGGACGCGCTCGCGAAGCACGGCGTTGCACTCGACGCCTTCTGGGCCACACCACCGGATTTTCCCGGCCTGCTCACAAGCCTCGAGAAGCGCGGGCTGAAGCCGTCGTTCTGGACGATGATCGGAGCCCCCAACGAACTCGACCAGGCGGCGAAGGTGAAGCACGCCGCCGACGCCCTGCGGACGCTGGCCGAGCAGGCCGCAAAGGCGGGCTGCCGCGTGTCGATCTACAACCACGGCGGCTGGGGCGGGGAGCCCGAAAACATGGTGGCCGTGTGCGAGGCCCTCGCCATGCCCACCGTGGGCATCGTCTACAACCAGCACCACGGCCACAGCCACCTGCCGCGGTTCAAAGAGGCCCTCGGGAAGATGCTGCCGCACCTGCACTTCCTCAACCTCAACGGCATGACAGCCGACGGCGACAAGAAGGGACAGAAGATCCTCGTCATCGGCCAGGGCGATCTGGACGTGGCGCTCGCGAAGACGATCTGCGAGAGCGGCTACACCGGCCCGATCGGGATCCTCAACCACACCGGCCACGACGCCGAGGCCCGGCTCCTCGACAACCTCGAGGGCCTCGAGTGGGTCGTGGGTGAACTGACCGGTAAGCCGCTCCCGAAGCCCACGCCGCGCACCAAGTAGCTCAGCAGGCGCGAATCCTGACGGGCAGCGGATGCCGTGCCGTTCAGTGCATACGGCAAGCCCGAGGCGTAAGCCGAGAGGATGCGGCGAGTGTCGGTGACAGGCTGAAGCCTGTCCTACAACGGAGCGATATACGGAGGGCTCAGGCCCGATCGATCACGAGCGGGTCGGGGGCGTGGACGTCGCCGATCCGCAGGGCGGCCTTGCCCGAGAGCAGATCGTCGACGAGCGAGCCCACGAAGTCGGCCCGCCACCCGCTCGCCAGGAGCGGGGGACGTTCTTCTTCGTGGTAGCCGAGCTTGAAGGCGAGCAGGTCGCGCATGTCGGCGGCCGTTCCGACGAGCGCCGGAGAGATCTTCTGCTTGCGGCAGATGCCGGCGATCGCCGTGGCGAGAAACTGCCCGAGCACGGCCAGCTGTGATGGCGGCGCCCGATGCCGTTCGCCGCCAGGCAGATCGTCCTCGGGGCAGGCGAGGCCGCGTTGAATCGCCTCGGAAAGGCCGTTCATGATGTGCCGCAGATCCGACCGCTGCATGCCGCGGATCGCGCCGATCTGCGCGGGATCGGCGCTTTTGCGCTTGCAGAGCTCCACGATCAGATCGTCGCGGAGCACCCGCTTGGGAGGCATGTCGCGGCTTTCCGCTACCTGATCTCGCCAGTGCCAGAGCTCGCGGGCGATCGCCAGCTCCCGCCGCGGCAGGCCGTTGAGCCCCGAGATCCGCCGCCAGCGCTTCCGGGTAAACGACTCTTCCACGTCGTTCTGCCAGGTGGCCATTTCTTCCTGCATCCAGGCCGTGCGGCCCGCCGCCTCGAGCTTGCCCGCGAGCTTGCTCCAGAGCTGCTCGAGGTGCCGCACGTCGTCGAGCGCGTAGTCGAGCTGGGCCGCCGAGAGGGGCCGCTGCCGCCAGTCGGTCCGTGTCTCGCCTTTGTTCGTCTGGGCGTTGAGAAACCGGCGCACGATCGAGGCATACCCCGCGGGATAGTCGTGGTCCACGAGGCCCGCCGCCACCTGCACGTCGAAGAGCCTGGCCGGCCGGGCCTGGATCGCATGGAGGATGAAGCCCATCTCCTCGCGGCCGGCATGCACCACCGTCGTGCGCTCGGGCTCCGTGAGCAGCCGCCAGAAGGAATCGAGCTCGCGGACCTTGAGCGTGTCGATCACCGCCAGGATGCCCGGCGCCGCCACCTGGATCAGGCAGAGCTGGCTGCGGTAGGTGTGCTCGGAGACGAACTCCGTGTCGAACGCCACGTGCGGGTGGGCGGCGAGGCGGGTCACCAGGTCTGCGAGTTGCGACTCGGTGGTGACGTGGTCGTACATGAAGGTGGGGTGCCGGACGAACGAACTACAAAAACAAGAACGACATGACCGCGAACACCGGCAGCAGCACGCCGAAGCTGTAGAGGAGATAGCCGAAGAAACTCGGCATCCGCACTCCGGACTGCTCGGCGATGGCCTTCACCATGAAGTTCGGGCCGTTCCCGATGTAGGTCATCGCCCCCAAGAATACGGCACCGAGGCTCACGCCCGCCAGTCGGCCCACTTCGACGCCCGCCATCGTGTCGCCCACGGCCGGCAGCGTCTGGGCCGTCTTGAAGAACACGAGGTAGGTCGGGGCGTTGTCGAGTACGCTCGAAAGACTGCCCGTCGCCCAGAAGAAGGCCCGGGGAGAATCGATCCCCAGGCTCGCCCCGTGCTCGTTGAGGAGGGCCAGCGCCGGCTGCATGCAGACGAAGATTCCCACGAACAGCGCCGCCACTTCCAGGATGGCGCCATAGCTGAAGCCGTTCTTGTGGCGGATCTCGCGAGAGCCGAAGAAGAGCGACGCTGCGACGAGCCCAAGCAGCACCGTCTCGCGGAGAAAGATCCAGGGATGCCAGCCCGTGCCGGGCACCGCCTTCGACGGATCGAGCAGGGCCACGGCGGCGATCACGCCCGCCATCAGGGCCGCGTTGGGCCACAGGCCGCTGATCCGCAGCCGCGTGGTCTGCCGCTCGTCGCGGGCAAGATCCCGCGCCGCCTCGCGCGGGTGCGCGAAAAACGTGTCCCAGGCCCAGTAGATCGCGAGCAGCGTGCCGTTGGTAAACAGCCACTCGCGCCACAGGCCCATCGTCCAGAGAAAGTCGACACCCTCGAGGTAGCCGAGGAACAGCGGCGGATCACCGATCGGCAGGAGGCAGCCGCCGCAGTTGCAGACGAGGAAGATGAAGAACACGAGCGTGTGGGCCACGTGGCGGCGTTCTTTGTTCGTTTCGAGGAGCGGCCGCACCAAGAGCATGGCGGCGCCGGTCGTGCCGATGAAGCTCGCGGCCAGGGCGCCGACGCCGAGAAACGTGGTGTTGACGCGGGGCGTGGCCACGAGATCACCCTCGATTCGCACACCGCCGCTGATCACGTAGAGCGCGAACAGGAGCACGATGAACGGCACGTATTCCGAGAGGAAGGCGTTGGCGAGCACCGCGCCTGCCACGCCCCACGACGGGCCGGCCGCCGCCGGCGCGACCGTGGCGTGCGTCGGGAAATGAAGATCCACGGGGTGCCCGTGCGCGAACAGGTAATACGCGATCGTGACGAGGCCGAGCACGCCGGCCACGAGAAGCTTGCTCGAATTGTGCTCCCACCAATGCGACGCCCGCGCCGTGAGCGGCAGGATCGCGATCGCCGCCAAGAGCAGGCAGAAGGGCAGCACGGTGACCGCCGGCGGCGACGTGCCGGCGTGGGCATCGTGGGCGGCACCGTGCTGCCCCGCCTCGGCATCCGGATGGGCGTGGGCGGCTTGTGCGGCTACCAGCAAATCACGACCATGTTGCGGCCAGCCGGCCAGCGCCGCTGCGGCGTAGGCAGCGAGCAGGAGGGCGATGAGGGTGAGCGTGGGATCGGTGCGGCCGGTCGTGGCGTGGGAGTCGTGCGTCATGCGGATCGTCCTCGAAGGTGCCTTCTGGGCGGGCATCGTACGCGATCGGCCGGAGCGATGGAAAGGATGACGAGCGACATGCACGAGCCCGCCGCGGAGGTCTGGCTGCGGGGCAATGCGCGGCCGGCGGCCCTGCTCGTGGCGGCCGCGATCGCCACCGGCACGGCGCTCGTGGTGCTCGCTGTGCTGCCGCAGACGGCTGCCGTCGCGCTGCCGTGCGCCATCGGCTTTGCGGTGCTCGCCGGTCCGGCAGTGGCCGCCGTGGCGATCGCCGCCATCCAGCCCCGCCTCAGCCGGCGGGGCGACATGCTCCGGGTGCGGCTGGCCCCGCTGGCGGCGCACGACGTGCCGGTGGAGTTTGTGGAGTGCTTCTTCATGGGCTCGCACGTGCTGCCCGATCCGCAGGGCCGCGACGACGTGCCGACGCAGCGCGTGGGCACGCTCGTGATGCGGGTCGCCGAACGGGCGACGGCCTGGCAGGCACGGCCGACGTTCGCTCCGTGGGGCTCGTGGGCCGATGGCGCGGTGGTGTTCGACGGCCGCTGGTGCGAGCCCTTGTCGGTCGAACTGGCCCGTGGGCTGAGCGCCCGCCTCGTCGAGGCCAGACGTTCGAGTGCGGAGCGCACGCGATGACGTGGCAGGGCGTGCTCGTGAGCGTGCGCGATGCCGAGGAAGCCGAGGAGGCCCTCGCGGGTGGGGCCGATGTGATCGACGTCAAAGATCCCGTGCGCGGTTCGCTCGGGGCAGCCGAGCCGGCGGCAGTGGCAGCGGTCGCGCGGGCCGTCGGGCGACGCGTGCCGTGGACGATGGCGGCAGGAGAGCTCGCCGCGGGGGCCGTGACGCTCGGGGCGTGGCTCGAAGCTGTCGGCAGCGCGGTGCCGCCGGAAGCCGCCGGGCCGGCGGCGGTGAAGGTCGGGCTCGCCGGCATGGCGCGGCGGCCGTGGCGCGACGAGCTTCTGCGGTTTCACGCGCTGCTGCCGGCTGGCTGCGTGCATGTGGCCGTCGCCTACGCGGATTTTGACCGTGTCGACGCGCCGTCGCCGCCCGAGGTGATCGCTGCGGCCGCCCGAATCGGCTGCGGCATGCTGCTTCTCGACACGGCCGACAAGCGCGGGCCGGGCCTGCTCGGGCTGCTGTCGCCCCACGTGATCGGCGGCTGGTTCGCCGACGCCCGTCGTCACGGGCTCGGTGTGGCGCTCGCGGGCAGGGTTGCGATCGGGGAAATTCGGCTCGCCTGCACGTGCGGCCCCGATCTGGTCGCACTCCGCTCGGCGGTCTGCTCCAATGCGGGAGATGGCGACGTGCGGCTTGGCCGAGTGTCGTCGGACCTCGTTGCCACGGCGGTGACGGAATTCACAGCGGCCTCGCGCCGTCCCCTGGAACACCACTCCTCATGAAGCCCCTCGAAGTCCGAATTCCACACCGTCTGCCCCCGACCGAGGTCCGGCGCCGGCTCGACGAGGCGGTGGAACGGGCCCGCACCCAATACGCCGACACGGTCGGCCCGATCGAAGCCACCTGGGAGACCGAGGAGCGGATGCGGGTGCGGCTCCAGGCGATGGGGATGGATTTCGACGGGAGCATCCACGTGCTGGCCGACGCGCTGCTCGTGGCGCTCGTCCTGCCGGGTATGGCAGGGCTGTTTGCCGGGCGAATTCAGTCGGGCATCGAGGAACGATTGGGAGGATTGTTGGGATCGCAGCAGGTGTAGCGTCGCGACGCCATTCGGGATGGCCCGGCTGCCGATTTCTTCCGAAGCAGCCGGGACGCGCTCCGGCGGAGTTCCTTTCGACACGATCATGCCTTTCCACGCGATCCTGCCACAATCGTCTCTCGCGCGGCTGACGAGCATGGCCCTCATGGCTGGTGCCGTGGCCTTGATGCTCGGGCCAGGCGTCGCCGCGGCGCGACAGTCGGGCGTGGTGGGAATTCCGGAAGACGATCCCTTCGCCGACGAGCTCAACCCCTTCGGCTCGGGCAAGCAGCCCGCGCGGCCGGCACAGCCGCCGGAGCCCCCGCAGCCGCCGCCCGTCAAGCTGCCCGTGCCGTTTCCTGAACGCACGCTGCCCGGCGACCCCGCCGAACGGCCCACGCCACCGCGCCGCGATGCCGCGCCGCGGCCGCAGGCACGCCCCGAGCCGCAGCGTGATCTGCAGGGCCTCGAGCCCTTTCCGGATGCTGATTCGCCAACGGCGGAGGTGGAACCCTCGCCCGCCGAGGCGCTGCTCTTGGAGGCCGAGCAGCTCGACCGCGCGGGCAAGCTGGAAGAAGCCCGCGACGTGTTGCGGAAGGCTGTCAAGCTCGATCCCAAGCTGACGATCGGCCACCTCGCGCTCGGCGTGATCAGCCGCCGGCTCGGCGATTTCCGCGGCTCGGTCGACGCCTGTTCCGCAGGACTCAAGATCGATCCCCAGGATCCAGAGCTCTACCTGCGGCGGGGCATTGCCTGGTTTCATCTCGGGCTGCACGGCATCGCCCTCGAAGATTTCGAGGATGCCGCGGGGATCGCGTATGACGACCCTCGGCCGGAGCTGTGGCGCGGGCTCTCGCTCATCGAGCTCGGTCGACCGCTCGAAGCGATCAACGCCTATGCCTCGGCCATCCGCCGCGACCGGACGTTCATGATCGGTTACCTCAATCGCGGCCTTGCCTACCTCTCAACCGGCGAACCGCGGAAGGCGGAGTTTGATTTCGATCTCGCGATCCGCCACAACCCGAAGGACGTGCGGGCGTGGTTCAATCGCGGTGTGGCGCAGGCGGCCCAAGGCCGCTACGGAGACGCGGTCGAGTCGTACTCGGCGGCTCTGAGCATTGATCCACAGCACGAGCCTTCGCAACGCAACCGCACGGCCGCGGAGCGGATGGTCAGCGGGCGGCGCTGACCGACAGCGTGTCGGCGTCGATGTGCCAGGCGAGATGGCGGGGCGCGCAGATCGCATCCAGCAGCTGCTCGCGCGACACGTCTTTCAATGTGAGCCGCACGATCTCCGCGGGGGCCACGCCGGCGCGGACGATCGCGGGCCGATCAAGAGCGAGCGTGAGGCCAAATCGCCGTGCGAGCGTCGAGAGCAGCTCGTCGAGTGGCGCGGCGACGGTGAGCGTGTAGGTGGCCGGTGCGCCGGCTGGCGGCGTGGCCTTCCCCGGGCGGCGGGGCGGCGTGCTGGGCAGCGCCGGAGGCGCGGGCGCGACGACGGCAGGAAGGCCGACGATCGTCACCATCGGCCGCGCACCGCGGGGGCTGGGCCGGAGCCGCCACTCGACCCGCCGGTCGAAGTGGGCGAGCAGGAGATCGAGCCGGTCGGCGAGCGTGAGCGCGGGGAGCCGCGTCTGCGGGAAGTGGTCGTGAGGAAGTGCGTCGAGCCCGTCGATCTCGATGCCGCCCTCCGCAGCGGCGAGTGCCATGAGGTCGCGGGGCACAGCGCCGTCTTCCCAGGAGGAGGTGGCCGCCTTCGTGGCACGGGTGCGGAGCGATGCTCCGGCCGCCCGGAGCTCGGTCGCCCGCATCCGCTCGGCAGCGGCGAGCGCCGCCGCACCGCCCCGCGGCACGAGGCGAACATGCCCGGCATACGGGGCCACGTCGGCCTGCGCGGCTTCGGCCACGCGGTCGAGCACGGCGCCGAGGGGCTCCGCGGAGATGTCGAGCGTGATCGACGTGTCGGGATCGAGCCGGCGGTCGACGACGATGGCGATGCCACCGATCTCGGAGAGCCGGGCCGCCACCTGTCGGAGCGACAGGCCCGCCCAGGTGGCCGTCACGGGCGTGGCACGCGCGTGGGACGTGGCGTCGTCGGCGCGGCCGAGCCCTGCCTGAAACAGCAGCGTTCCACACACGAGCAGAGTCATACAGCTCGCAAGTGATCCGCGCGAGTTGTTCCCGAAAAAGCCCCGGGCGGAAGCCCGGGGATCCCCCGGCTCCCGCCGGCGGCTTGTTGGATGCTCGTAGCGCCCGATCGCGTGAGGCTCAGTTTTGATCTGTGTTCGTCGGCGCAGGGTCATGGAACGTGCCTCGTGCAGGCCGAATCAGGCAGCGGGCAGTATAGTTTCGGCCGTCCCCTCACGAGGAAGCAGATGCCCGACCGCGCAGCGCGAGATACGACAGTGATGGTGCTCGGCGCTGGCATCAATGGCGCGGCCCTCGCCCGGGAACTCCTGCTCTCGGGGGTGAACGTCGTGCTTGTCGATGCGGGTGACGTCGCCTGTGGCACCACGGCCTGGTCGACGCGGCTCGTGCACGGCGGCCTGCGCTACCTCGAATACGGCGAGGTGGGGCTCGTCCGCGAGAGCCTCGCCGAACGCGACCGGCTCGTCCGGCTCGCCCCGCACCTCGTGCGGCCGCTCGAGTTTTATCTGCCGATGCGCACGCGCTGGGGCGGGCTCGCGTCGGCCGCAGCGCGGCTGCTCGGATGTGAATCGCTCGCGAAGCGCTGGCGGTCACCGGGCGGCAGAGGCAGCATCGCCGTGGGAATGGGCCTCACGCTCTACGACGTGCTGGCCGTCGGCTCGCGCTGGCCGCGGCATCGGGCGGCGCGGCCGGGGGCGGCTGGCCTGCCAGCCGTCGATCCGCGGGCTTTCCCGCACGCCGCGGTGTACGCCGACGCCCAGATGCTGTTTCCGGAGCGGTTCACGGTGGAGCTGTGTGTCGACGCCCGCCGGATCGCCGCCGCGCGGGCCGCGTCGTTCACGCTCCTCACCCATGCATCGTGCGAGTGTCTCGGGGATGGCAGCCTGCGGCTGCACCGGGCCGATCGTGGAACCGATCACACCACCGAGAATGCCCGCGAACTCCGGCCCGCGGCGGTGATCAACGCGACGGGGGCGTGGGTCGACCGCACGCTGGCCGAGCTGCTGCCCGGTGACGGCCGGCCGCTGATCGGCGGCACCAAGGGGAGCCATCTCGTGTGCGAATCCCCAGCGTTGCGCCAGGCCCTCGGCGACCGTGGCGTGTATGCCGAGGCTGATGACGGCCGGCCGGTGTTCGTGCTGCCGTTCGGGCCGGAGCTCGTGCTCGTGGGCACCACCGACATTCCCTTTCACGGCGATCCGGCGACCGCACGGGCCGACGACGACGAGATCGCCTACCTCCTGGCCGCAGTCGCCCGTCTCTTTCCAGCCGTCGCACCGGACCAGAGCGCCGTCGTGCAGCACTACTGCGGCGTCCGCCCGCTGCCGGCAGCCAGTGGCTCGGCGCCTGCTTCGGTGACACGGCGGCACATGCTCGTGCGGCATGCGGGGGCACCACGTCCCACCTGGTCGATCGTGGGGGGCAAACTCACCACCTGCCGCAGCCTCGCGGAGCAGGCGGCGCGGGAGGTGCTCGCGGCGCTTGGCCTGCCAGTGCAGGGCTCATCCCGCGAGCGGCCACTCCCCGGGAGCCTGTCCGCCGAGGCTCGGGCTGCGTGCGTGGCGGAGACGGCGGCGGTGGTTCGTGCGGCCGGTGTGGCGGCGGGGCGGG
>Ga0208856_1000784_pt1 | contig 10969 bp, 8 predicted proteins | sample LakMenEpi13Jul12_FD_150690 | JGI IMG/M metagenome (GOLD analysis project Ga0208856, IMG submission 150690) | Freshwater microbial communities from Lake Mendota, WI - 13JUL2012 deep hole epilimnion (SPAdes) | ecosystem: Environmental > Aquatic > Freshwater > Lentic | place: Lake Mendota, Madison... | reverse complement strand
GGAGCCGGTCAGAACGGGGTCAGAACGGGGATGGGCGTGGGGAGAGAGGGGGGTGGCGGGTGTGATCCGTGATCCGTGAACGGGATTCGGCGTCAGCGGCGCTGAGTGGAAGCGCGGCCAGAGCGGAGCCCGTGGCGCACAAGAATTCTCTTCTCATTGTTTTCATTGGTGCATGCTATCTCCTCAATCGGACTTTGCGTCACTGGGACGCCACAGGCTGACTCCCACTTTCAAGTTGGCAGAACCGAATTCAATCGCGCCGCAATCGGGGGCCTTTCCGGCGAAGCCGTCGTTGAAGTTCGGGATTAGGATTCCGCCGTCAATCCCGTGGCTGCCCGCCGCCAGGCGCGCATCCCGGGCGCGCGCGGCTTCCGCGAAACTGCCGGCCTGGAAATGAGGCGTACCTAGGAGCAAGTGACCGCCCGCCGCGGTGCGCCGCGAGACCTCGGCGTTCACGAGATCGTAATCCATGACAGGCCGCGTGCTGTTCCACCGATAGAGAGCGTAGTTCGTGCCCATCCGGAACGGTTCGGTCATCCAGATATTGTTGCGCAATGTGTGCCAGCCATCCCCTTCCACCACCGGCGTGTCGGCACCGGGTTTCGACGGCGGTTGCAGAATGAACGTCATACCTTCCCCCGGCGGCGCGAAGACGGTATTGTGATAGATATAGCCCATGCCGCGCTCTTCGGGTCGCACGCTCTCGCCATTTGGGCCGCGCCCCACGCCGATGAGGAAGACGCTTCTGAGTTCCGACCAGTTGAAGATGTTCGGCAGCCGGCTCGGATCGGCGGGGACGTAGGGTCGCACCACCACATTGCGGAAGATGTAATACGGTCCCCACCACGGGCACGAGCAGATGGTCTTGACGCCGGCGCGGTCGAAGACGTTGCCCCAGATGCGGACGTTGCGCGTGCCGCGTTCGATTTCCATGCCGTCGTCCACGCAGTCGGCGATCAGGTTGCCGTGAATGTCACTATCGCGCACGAGGCCATTGCCCGGCGAGGGCGACGTGCCGCCATCCGACTCGAACAGTACGTCGTTGAACAGGTGCTGCGCGTCGCCGAAGAACTCATTGAAGCGAATGACGTGATGGCCCTTCGCGGGCGGCTTGAAATACACCGCCTTGGCGCCCTGTGGATGGTTGCTCTTGAAATACGGCGAAGGCTGCGTCCAGTCGTTCGCGGTATAACGCGGATGATGCACCCGGTTGCCCTGAATGATGATCCGCTCCACGTCGGGACCCTCGGTGTAGATACCGCTGTCGAGTTGCACCTGGAGCGGCAATTCCGGCGTGCTTGCGGGATCTTTGCGGCCCCAGACGGCAATATCGCAGCCCTCGATCACGACGTCCGTAACGTTGCCGATGCGCAGGCCGTGGACGCGGGCATGGCGCATTGTCACCCCTTGCAGGATGACGAAGCCCGCCCGGATGTCGGCACAGTAGTTTTCCGCGTTAGCCACATCAATGGTCGTGCCGGAAGGATGCGCCTTGTAGAGCTTGTAGCCGGTGGCGGCTGATCCACCGTTCGTGATGACGAGCGTGTGCGTCAACGTTCCCGCCGGCAGGGTGATGGTTTCCGCTATCCGGTAATGGCTGTTCCAAGTCCGGCCGCGCAAGGTTGTGCTGACACCTCCGGGGATGCTCAACCGGAACTCGTAAGCCGTGTCCTCCACCAGATCCACCACCGAGCCGCGATACTGTTTTTCGACGCGATCCCACCACAGCGGGTGCCCCATCTTCCATGCATCCGCTCCCTGCGCCCGATACTGCACTCTGCAAGTCCTTTCATTACCGCCCTGGGAGCAATCCCACTCCAGCGACATGCAGTTGAACGTGGGAATGGCTTGATCCGCGGCCGCGGCAAAGGAAAGAAATGTCAGGAACGCTGCCGTGAAACAGCAGAGCGCCACTGTCTTTCGGCGAAGAGTGCTTGCGACGTGCGGGACAGAGCTGCCGGTCTGGGAGTTAGGCGTTGCTACGCCTTGCGTGGCAAGGCCCGATTTGTTTTTTGTCTGGCTCATAAATCAATAAATCAAATGGAAACAGTAACGGTTCATATCAACACTGACGAAAGACAGGAAACCCATCTTCTCCCACTGATTCATCGAAATGGGGCATTATGGGTGGCCAATCCTCATGCGGATAGACGCCATTAACCCGCCTTGTTTCAGCTTGACCCCGATGGGCGGATTCTTGCCCGCTCTGCGCCGCAGGCACGAGGCCTACGGGCGTGTCGCTCAGCTTTTGGCGTTCCCTCCACGATGGCTTGCCACGCTCATAGCATTGCGCAGGCCCGCAAGACGGTTTCGGCCACGAGCAATTCGTCGTCCAGCGAAACGGATAATGGACGCTCGCCCCTCACGGCGGCGGCAAGTTCGGCGAAGTCGCCTTCGTAACGCTGGTAGGCGGGCAGGGGAACGTTCTGCGTGCCCTTCTTGTACGGACCGGCAGACTTGGCAAGGTCGAGGGTGAGCGTGGGCGGCTCGATGGGCTGCAGCGTGGCGGTGCCGTTCGTGCCGAGCACCTCGAAGGAGCGCGGCGGAGCGCCGCCGGGCTGGAGCGCGGTGTTGATGAGGACCGCCGTGGCCCGGTCGTATTCGAGCACGGCAACATTGTTATCCTTGAGCGAGTCGGCAAACTTGCCGTGGTGTCGCACGAAAGGCGACACGGCCTTGGGCTTGCCGAGCAGACGCACGGTGGCGTCCACGAGGTGTGAACCCAACTCGAACATGGAGCCGCCCTCGAATTCGCCCCACTCGGGCCGGCGCGCAGGCGCGAGGTTGTTGCTGATGTAGCCGCGCACCAGAAACACGTCGCCCAGCCAGCCTTTACGCATGGCATCGAAGATGGCGGTGAAACCGGGATTGTAGCGCCACATGAAGCCGGTTTGCAGGAGGAGCTTCTTCTCACGGGCCAGCGCGACCAATTCACGCATCTCGGCGAGCTTCGTGGCGGGCGGCTTCTCCAGATGGACATGCTTGCCCGCCTTTAGCGCCAGCAGGGCGTGCGACGCGTGATCGCGCACATCGGATTCCACGGCCACAACCCTCGCGCGGTGGAAGAGTTCATCCTGTGAGATGAGCTTTGCGCCGAGTTTCTCGCAGCCGGCGCGTCCGGAGTCGGTGCTGTCACACACGCCCACGAACTCCCAGTCTGGCGAGCTCATGGCGAGTTTGATTTTTTCCGGCCCGTGCGAATATGTCGCGCCGAGAAAGCCTATCGGAATGCGGCGGGAAGCGTCGGCGGCGCGCATGCCAAGCGGGGTGGAGAGGACGGCGGTCGCCGTCGCGGCGGTGGAGAGGAATTCTCGTCGGTTCATAAAAGTTACTGACTGCACGAAATTGCTTTCGCGCCCGCCGCACCGGGAACCATCAGAGCGGGGATCGGCACCGGCGAGAGAAGCTGTGTCGGCTGAGGGAACCGCGGAATATTGGCGAGAACAGGAGGATGCCGAAAAGACATTTATGGGAATCAATCGTTTTCATGGCGGAGAGGGGTCAATGGGGCGGATTGGTGCGTTTGACGGCAGCGAAGGCAAGCTCTTACTATGTCTGACACTGTATTCTGTATTCTTGAATCCATCCTTCCCGCCCTCCTCCTGACCTCCGCAACTCTTACAGAAAAAACCTGAAAATTGCCTTGTATCACACCTTAGGACGCCTGCCAGAACCAGAGGAATTGACCCACAGATTCTGCTGACGAGGCGTAGAGGAATCTGCCGTCACCGCTTGCCGGCACGCAACAGTCACCGAAGACGCGGGACTGCACCGCATACGAATGATTTGAAATATTCCCGCCATATTCATCCGGCATTCGCATCACGTCCCGGCGAAACGTAACAAGCCGTCTCTTGCTCATCTTTTCCACCGAAGGCACTGCTAGTCGCACACCAACTGACGACCATGCATACGACCGAATGCCCGCGTTGCCGGCACACTTTTCTGAGCTACTCACCCGCCTGTCCTGAGTGCGGACTGCGGCGTCCGCGCGACATGCGTCTTCTATGGGGGCCGTGTTTGGCATTGATTGTCTCCGGGCTCGCTTTGGCTCTCACTGTCTGGTTTGCATGGCGCCTTGAGCACCCGGACGATTTGCGGCCTGCGCTTCAAAGGGCGAACAAGACGGCTCCCCGTGCCGCAGTGCCAGCCTCCGCACCGAAGATGGCGCAGACTGCTGCCAAGCAACATTAGCCGCCGCTGGTCGGCAAATTTGCACGTGGGGCCGGGGCGGCGGGTGCCTACCGCCCGTTCATCCGCTTGCCGACTTCCTCGAATTCTTCGCACGACGCCATCGGCGGCAGCGGGATGATGCGCGAGGGCGTGTGCATCCCCGTGAGCAGTTCCATGCGACCGCAGTGGTGCTCGACGAGCGCGGAGCAGCTCTCCACCCAGTCGCCGCAATTATAGTAATTCACGCCTCCGATAAGGCGGACGATGGGCGCGTGGATGTGGCCGCAGACGACGCCATGGACGTTGTCCTTTTCCCCAAAGCGCACGATGGCCTCCTCGAATTTCCCTACATAGTTGACGGCGCTCTTTACCTTCTGTTTCGCATACGAGCTGAGCGACCAGTAGCCGAGGCCGAACATGCGTCGGAGGAAATTCAGCGGGCGGTTCAGCCAAAGAAGGAACTGGTAGCCGACATCGCCGAGGAGTGCGAGCCAGCGCGCATTTTGCACCACGGTGTCGAGCTCATGGCCGTGGATGACCAGCAGGCGCGTGGCGTCGGCTGTGGTGTGGATGGCGCGTTCCTGCACGATGATGCCGCCGTATTCGCCGTGGTAGTTGGCCAGGAATTCATCGTGATTGCCGGGAATGTAGATGATGCGCGTGCCCTTGCGCCCGGCGCGGAGGAGCTTCTGGATGACATCATTGTGAGCCTGCGGCCAATAGATGCCGCGCTTGAGGGACCAGACATCTATGAGGTCGCCGACGACATAGAGGGTCTCAAACTCATTGTCCTTGAGGAAGGCGAGCAGAGCATCGGCCTGGGCGCCGCGGGTGCCAAGGTGAACATCGGAAATCCAGCCGGTGCGATAGTGTTGCATGGGAGATTGGACGGAACTTATTCACACTTGTTCACAACAGACAAAGGGTAACTGTGCTGAACACGCAGGTTTAACCAGTCCTCCGCAATTCCGGCACATGACTGTCACATCGGGCGCAGTTAAACGCCCAAACTGGATGCGCCTTGATGTTCTTTGGAAGCGAATTCGGGGCGTGCATTGTCACCGCAATGTCAACGTTGAGTCGCACGTCCGTAACAATGCGCGTGTAGCAGTGTGACGTGAATTGCAACCAGTCATCCATCATTCAACCGCCGCCGCCACGAATGCGTCGCTTTCGTCGCATCGTGGTGCAATGCGGACCGGGCCGCAGAGCGGATGGCGCACACTCCTTCGCGCAATGAGTGGCGACAAGGCGGAATCCATCATCCTCGTCGCGGTGCATGAAGAAGGGATCGCGGCACTGATCCATTCCAACCTTGTGAATACCGGATTCCAAGTCGTCCACGCGGGCGATGCGATCGGGGTGCTGGCGAAATCGCGGGAGCTGAAGCCGGCGCTAATCGTCCTCGACATGATGCTCCCCGGCATCCCAGGGAAAGAGGTGCTGCGGACGCTGAAGTCCACATCGGGAACGAGCGGCACCCCGGTGATCGTGGTTTCCGAGCGCTCGGAGGAGATTGATCGCATCATTGCCCTGGAACTCGGGGCGGATGATTACGTGGTGAAACCCTTCAGCCCACGGGAACTTGCCTTGCGTGTGCGCGCCATTCTCTCGCGGCGCTCGATGCAGCAGCCGAAGCCTACACGGGTGAGCATCGGCAGACTGAAGCTCGATTTGGAAAACAGAGCCGTCTCTGTGAATGGGAAGCCTGTGGAGCTGAGCGCGCTGGATTTCCGGCTGATGACGGTGCTCATGACTGCGCTAGGCCGGGTCGTCTCCCGCGACCAACTGATCGAGTCAGCGTGGGGTTCTGAGAGCGAAATTTCAACGCGCACGGTGGATACGCAGTTGCGCCGACTGCGCGCAAAGTTGGGCTCGGCGGCGGAGCAAATCGAAACGGTGCGCGGCTTTGGATACCGGCTGGCTGAGTAGCCGCGGCAGTGCAAACGGACATGAAAGGCGACAATCCACCATCATCCACGCGACCTGACTCGGCATCGTCACGGATGTGTCGCAATTTGGCCGTATGGCTATTTGGAGACACGGACGCGGCGGGTTTTTCCTCGGAGAATGTGTTCGATGCCGGGGGTGTCACACATTCGACACTCAAAGGTCACAATGCGTTGCTTGCCGGTTTTCAGCAACAGGTGCGATACGGCGCACAGATTTTTCGAACAATGAAACCTTCACGCACTCCCCGCATTTTTCCGCCACTGCGGATGTGCGCGATCGCGGTGATCTGCGGCGGCACGGCGTGCGGTGCAGAATTGCCCGTGACGCCACCGGCGGAGGCGCAGCAGAAGATTTTCATCCGCGAGATTCGCGTGGCCGGGACGCAAACACTGCCGCGCCTCGAAGTTGAGGAGGCGGTGTATCCGTTCCTCGGGCCGGGGCGCACGTTCACCGATGTCGAAGGGGCGCGCGCGGCGCTGGAGAAGGCGTATCACGAGAAGGGCTACAAGGCGACGCAGGTGGTGATTCCCGAGCAGACCGGCGCGGGCGGGCTGGTGCTCTTGCAGGCGTTCGAGGGGAAAGTGGGATCGCTGCGCGTGAAGGGCGCGAAGTATTTCCTGCCGAGCCGCATCCGGCAGGCAGCGCGTTCGTTGGCCGAGGGCAAGGTGATCAATTTCAACGACGTGACGCGCGATATCGTCGCGCTGAACAAGTCCGCGGATCGCACCGTGGATCCGAAGCTCACGCCATCGGGCGAGCCGGGCGTATTCGATGTGGAGCTGAACGTGAAGGACACGCTGCCCCTGCATGGCCGCGTGGAGCTGAACAACCGCCGCGCCCCGAACACGACCGCCTTGCGCGTGAACGCCTCGCTGAGCTACGCGAACCTCTGGCAGCTCGGCCACACCATCGGCGGCTCCTTGCAGATCTCGCCGGAGAACCAGAGCGAGGTGAAGGTCTTTTCCGGCTTCTACATCTGGCGCTTCGCCGATCCCGACTGGCTGAGCGTGCTCGTGAGCTACACGAAGCAGGACAGCAACGTCTCCTCGCTCGGTGGCTCCACGGTGCTCGGCAAAGGTGAGATCCTCGGCGTGCGCGGCATCGCGACTTTGCCGGGCTCGGACAATTTCTTCCATTCGTTCAGCGCGGGCTTCGACTACAAGCAATTCAACCAGACGCTGAACACCGGCACGCTGAGCGACGTGACGCCCGTCACGTATTTCCCCGTGAGCTTCTCGTGGGACGGGACGTGGATTCACAAAAAGGAAACCATCGTGGACGGCAAGAAGGAGGACAAGGTGACGGGCACGACCGAGATGAGCGCGGGCGTGACGGCAAACTTGCGCGGCCTCGGCAGCAGCGTTGCCGCGCTGGATCGCAACCGCTTCGGCTCGGACGGAAACTTCTTCTACTTCCGCGGCGAAGTCGCGCACACGGCGAAGCTGCGCAAGGACTGGGAGCTGTTCCTGAAAGTCCACGGTCAGGCATCCGACCAGCCGCTCGTGAACAGCGAGCAGGCGGCGGGCGGCGGCATGGGCACCGTGCGCGGCTACATCGAGGCGGAGGCCGTGGGCGACAACGCTATTTTCAGCACCGTCGAGCTGCGCACGCCCTCGCTGCTGCGCGAAGTGCGCAAAGGCGGCGATGCAAAGAAGCCCGAAGATCGCACGGGCAACGAGTGGCGCTTCTACATGTTCTTCGACGCTGGCACGATCACGCTGCACAAGCCGCTGCCGCAGCAGACATCGAGCTACAAGCTCGCGAGCTTCGGGCTCGGGACGGAGCTGCAGCTCAACAAACACTTTCACGCCATCGCCGAGCTGGCTCTGCCGCTCAAGGCGATCGGGGAGACCAGCGTGCATGAGGCGCGCGTGAACTTCCGGCTCTGGGCGGACTTTTAAAAAATCACCATGGACATCGCACGAAACAAGACGGCCAATTTCATCCGCACACTGCTCGGCGCAGTGGCGTTCCTCGCACTCTGCTCCAGCGCGCTGGCTGGAGGACCATGGTGGGACAAGGCGTGGACATCGCGGAAAAAAATCACCGTGGATGCCTCGGCCAGCGGCGCGAACATCACCGAGCCCGTCGGCGGCGCGACGGTGCTGCTGCGGCTCTACGATGCGACTTTCACATTCGCTTCCGCAAAGGAGGATCTCGGCGATCTGCGCTTCGTGTCCGAGGACGACAAGACGGTGCTGCCGCACCACGTCGAGAAACTCGACTCGCTCATGGGCGAGGCGCTCGTGTGGGTGAAGGTGCCCGACCTCAAGCCGGGCGCGAAAAATTCGTTCTGGATGTATTTTGGCTCCAGCGATCCGAAGGCCGTGAAGTCCGAGGACTCCCGCGCCTGCTACGATGCGGACACGGTGCTCGTGTTCCATTTCACCGAAAGCGGCGCGCCCGCAGCGGACGCGACGAAGAATGCGAACGTCGCGGAAAATCCCGGCACGCGCGCCGAGGGTGCGATTGGCGGCGGCGTCAGCTTCAATGGCAAGAATGCAGTGAACATCGTCGCATCCGCATCGCTCGTGTGGAGCGCGAATGCGCCGCTCACGATCAGCGCGTGGGTGAAGCCCGGCGCACCGAAGGCGGATGCGGAAATTTTCAGCCGCAAGGAAGGCGGAAGCTCGCTCGTGATCGGCGCAAATGCAGGCACGCCGTATGTCGAGATCAACGGCCAGCGTGGTGCCGGCAAGGAGGCGCTCGCACCGGGACAGTGGGCGCACTTCGCACTCGTATGCGACGGCGCGAAGACGACGCTCTACGTGAACGGCGAACTCGCCGCCGCAGTCGGCGCGGGACTCCCGGCGCTGAACAGCAACATCACTCTCGGCGGCGGCTTCACCGGCGACTTCGACGAATTGCAAATCCACAAAGTCGCGCGCCCCGTCGGCTTCATCCAGCTCGCGGCATTTTCGCAGAGCGGCGAGAAGGTCGCGAAGACGCTCACGTTTGCCGAAGTCGAGCAGCCGAAGGACTGGCTGAGCTGGCTGAAGAGCGGGACCTTCGGCGTGATCATCGCGAACCTCACGTTCGACGGCTGGCTGGTCATCATCATCCTCGCGATCATGGCGGTGATTAGCTGGTATGTGATGGTCAACAAGGTGCGCTACCTGAACGGCATCTCCTCGGGCAACGAGGTCTTCATGAAGCAATGGCGCGACGTGGTGTCCGACCTCACGGTGCTCGATGCCGGCGGCGACCCGGAAAAGACGCGCACGCTCGGCGGACGACTGACCGCCGCGACGGCGAAGAAGATCCGCCATTCCTCCGTCTATCGCATCTACCACATCGGCGTGGAAGAAGTACGGCACCGCATCGAGGAAGATCGCAAGCGTGGCGTCGAGCGCGGCCTCTCGGGTCGTTCGATCCAGTCGGTGCGCGCGAGCCTCGATGGCGGTCTCGTCCGCGAGACACAGAAAATCAACAAGCTCATCGTCGTCCTCACGATCTGCATTTCGGGCGGCCCGTTCCTCGGGCTGCTCGGCACGGTCGTCGGCGTGATGATCACCTTCGCCGCGGTCGCCGCCGCGGGCGAGGTGAATGTGAACGCCATCGCGCCGGGCATCGCCGCCGCGCTGCTCGCGACCGTCGCCGGCTTGGCCGTCGCGATTCCAGCGCTCTTCGGCTACAATTACATCCTCTCCCGCGTGAAGGACGCGAAGGACGACATGCACATCTTCATTGATGAGTTCGTCACGCGCATGGCGGAATTTTACAAGGAGAAGAAAGACTAGGGCCTCTCATGCACTTTCAAACGACGATGTATCGAGGGCCAAAGGCCCGGCCACAAGCCGGCCCAAGGCAACGCCCTCGGAAAACGGTCCATCAAGGACAAAGCCCTGACAGGGCGAGACAATGTGTGCCGCCCCTCCAGGGCTTTGCATTTATTGAACGCAAAACCCAGGGCGGCACTCGTTCCTCGCTTACCCTGGGCTGGCTTGTTTGCGCACCGTTGGTGCTCATTCCAGATGCGCTTCAAAGTGGGCGACAGACTCCAAACTGCGGCTGAGGCGACACCATGCAAGTCCAGGACGACAAGCCATACGACGACATCAACATCACGCCGATGTTGGATCTCGCTTACGTGCTGCTCGTGATTTTCATCCTCATGTGCACAGCCACGGTGCAGGGCATCAAGGCGAACCTCCCGCGCGGCGGCGCGTCGTCGAGCACGCCTTCGAAGAACAAAATCCAGTCCATCGGGATTTCGCCGGAGAACAAGATCGCGCTGAACAACGTCGAGGTGACCATCGAGCAGCTCCGCGCGCAGCTCGCGCAGGCGAAGGCCGCGAATCCTGCGGTGCAGGTCGTGGTGAAAGGCGAGAGCCTCACGCAATACGCGACCGTCGTGCAGGTGCTGAACACGCTCGCGACACTCGGCATCAGCCAAGTCGGACTCGCCACGAAAGCCTCAAAACGCTGACGCCATGCAAGTCCAGGACGACAAGCCATACGACGACATCAACATCACGCCGATGCTCGATCTCGCGTACGTGCTGCTCGTGATTTTCATCCTCATGTGCACGGCGTCCGTGCAGGGCCTGAAGGTCGCGCTGCCCGAGGGCAGCAGCGCGGCGAAGAGCCTCGCAGGGCAGAAGCTCCAGGCGATCACCGTGAGCAAGGATGGCAAGTTTTACCTCAACACCCAGCAGGTGAGCCTCGTGGATCTTGAGAGCCGGCTCGGCTCGGCAAAGGCGGCATTCCCGATGATGCAGGTCGTGGTGAAGGGCGACGCGACGACGAATTACCAGGGCATCATGGACGTGCTGAATGTCGCCGGTCAGCTCGGCATCACGCAGGTCGGACTCGCGACTAAGAACGCAAGCAAATGAAGACC
>Ga0208856_1000781_pt1 | contig 10978 bp, 5 predicted proteins | sample LakMenEpi13Jul12_FD_150690 | JGI IMG/M metagenome (GOLD analysis project Ga0208856, IMG submission 150690) | Freshwater microbial communities from Lake Mendota, WI - 13JUL2012 deep hole epilimnion (SPAdes) | ecosystem: Environmental > Aquatic > Freshwater > Lentic | place: Lake Mendota, Madison... | reverse complement strand
GCCAGCGGATCGCGGCGGCGATGTCCTCCGGCGTGCCCCAACGGCCGAGCATGCTCTCGCGCACGGCCCGCTTCTGCCAGGCTTCGCTCGCATGCTCGCCCCAGGCTGTCTTGATCCAGCCGGGTCCGCCCAAGCGTATGCACCCCCCTCACGCATTGCTCACACCCTTGACAGCGTGACGCTCCCCCTCCTACAAGGTATGCTGGTCTCCGACGCCAGAAATCGTCGTTGCATTACTTGGGCTTTGGCGAGGTTTTTGGGTTGCTCTGATTCACTCATTCAGGCGAGGTTAGCGGTGAATTCTGCAACTCGTTTTGTCTTTTCGATTTGCTGCCTTTCAATGACGCTCACAGTCGCGGCGTGCTCCGCAACTACTGCGAAAAATGAGGGGTCTCATGCAGGCGAATCGCTCTTTGAGAACGCTTCCATCCCAATTCGTGCCGTCGTAGTAACCCGAGCACAGAAAGCGTACCCATTGGAATCGCTGGATATTCTTGCGAGCCCCGCTTCGGTGGTAGCCCCACTCCTGAAGGCAGCACAGCAGTGGCACGAGCAGCAAGTCCGTGACCTCCAGAACAAGATTGTTCGCACAAATGATGAAAAGAGGACAGCAGAGCAGCGGCTCATCGATAAAAAGAACGAGGTCAGCGATGAATACAACCGCACAAAACCCAATCGCGGTGACATTCCGCCGGAGTGGTCACGAGATCGCTTAAAGTCGCTGTCTGCCGCGCGAGCCAAGAAAACTGACGCACTGCGGTCGACGGTATCCGCGATTGATGACGTAATAGTACCCATTGAAAAGGAAATCGAGAACCTCACAAACGAGTGCCAACGACTGGAGCGGGATCTCTCATCATTAAGGCAGAAATTCGACGAGACGGTTTTCGGTTCCCTGCCGTCCAGTCCCGCAAAGCGTTGGGTTACAGACTCAAACGGTTACGCCACAGCCTCCATACCGCGTTCCGAACCTTGGTATTTCTGGGGCGAAACGACGCGTGATGTGCCTGGCTTCGGCACCGAATCGTACCGCTGGATTCTCACATTCCCTGATGACGTCGACGACGCGGGCAAGTTGTTCCTTGATCACCGAAATCTACTTGACTCGAACGGCTTAGTGATTGATGCCGACACCGGCCATCTTCGTCGCACAAGCAACGTAATTACTAACAGCGTAACTCAATGACCTGAGGCCACTGGTCATGCCCCGCAGCACACGTTCACCATGCGCTTTCGTCTGGGTCTTGTTGGTTCTTGGGCCGTTGACGTCCTCGCTATGCTTGGGCGGTGCTGCCGAAAAAGCCGAACAGGCGTTTCGATCGCATTCTGAAGATGCGGCTAAAGCAAGAGAGAAGGGCGACCTCGAAGAGGTAGAGAGAATTCGCCTTGTTCGCCTCGAAGAGCTCCGGGAGTTTGCGGCAGACGATTCCGCAAGGTCCTCGCTCCTGGATGCCCGGCGAGCACTCATCAGTGTTGATGGCAGCGATGAGACTCCGGGCCTCGTTAACAGCCTGCAATATGATGAGGCGGCAAAGGTGCTACACGATGCATGGACCAACATGGTTGCTGCTGCTCCAAACGGACCAATCCTCGGCGAAGTTGCTGTCCGGCTTTTCGAGCTTGTCCACCAAAAGGCGGCGTTCTGGGCTGGTGCCTCCGCAACAGACGCTGCTGCCAAACCTCCTGTTGGCGACCGCGAGTTACTCGAGATCCTTACAAAAGCGCAGCAGTGCGATTCATGCTGCGTCGCATCGACTCCATTAATCGAATGGCTCAAGCCTCTCGACCCCAAAGAGTCATTTCTTCGAGCGGAAGTGCGCCCGGCATTCAAGGCTCGCCAAGAGCGACTTCTTTCTGTCTCCCACCCACTTCTCGTGGCAACGACAGCCCAGACAGGAAACACAAGCCCAAATGCGGATGCCCTCCCGGCAAGCGAAGGTGCAGAACGGCCTGTGCTTCCATGGCACGCTGCAACGGAGTACCTCAAGGCGCAGAGCTATCAACTCCTCATTGACGAGACTGACATCCTCGAGGATGTCCTACAGAATTGGTATAGCTTGAGCGGCAACACCATAAATTACATTATTCCCCGGCGCGCCTTAAAAGGCGTGGATGCGAATGGCAATCGGTTCGAGATGCTCTATGGCCGCCTTATGCTCACGAGCATCATTGACAGGGAAAACCGTCGAAGGCCCGCGACACTGCTCCTTGACAACAAGGGAGATTGGGAGCAGCGCATCCTCGACCTCCTCTACCGCGAGCCGTCCGACACAGAGCTCAAGGATGACGCAGTTAAAGAGGCGCATAACCTCGTGATGCGCCTTGAAGTGCTGGAGAAATGGAACTTGGGCGGAAAGGATTTTCGCTTATGTGCCTATCCTATCCACGACACAGACCGACTCCTCAAATTAAGGGCGAAACTTCTCTGCCTAAAAGACTCAACCGCGCTCGCAAAGCTCCGATTCAAGCACGCCAACAACGATCTCAACTCGCTCATCAGACTTCTCGATGATCGACCTGGTGCCTTCAATACCGATCCACGCCTTCAGATCGAGCTTGTGCAGGTAAGCGCAAGCAAAGATCGCACGCTCCATCCCCTGATCGAACTTACCAAGACGCATCCGTTGCTCGTCGTATTGTCTCGCTCATCTCGCGCTCCGAACGGACCAGCGTTCTTCAACAAGAACGGAATACCGTTCCTGCGACTCCAGGACCGCAGCAGCCTTTTCTTTCAATTGGAGGGTGAGGGATCACCCATCTGCTATCGCGACACTCCGTTTGGGCGACTTTGCTATCCACTAACCGCGGACGGAATCCCGAGCGCCGTCGTCTTGGGCTGTGGCGCTGGTAAATGCATGACGCACCTTCTCGGGCAGGCTGGATATGCTCGCGACGATGCGGCTGCAGTGGTGCGTAACTGGATTTCTACGAAGCAAATACCCAAGGATTTCGTGTCTTTTATCCAAGCGAAAGCCAATGCAACTCAGGAGACCATCGAGAAGCGTCTTGCAGGCTTGGTGGATGCCACCAGAGAGTCGGAGTTGGGCCTAAAACTCGAGGATAAGGACGGCCACATTTCGATCCCCGCCGAACTCATCGGGAATTTCCTGCTTTTCGGTTATCGCCACTTCTACGACAACCGCGGTAATATTTTCTATTCCGCCAGCCTACGAGACTCTCGGCCGATTCTGTGCCCGGATGGCGGCTATGCCGAAAAAAACCCTCCCAGCCAGAAAACCTCCGAACCCGAACACGCATTTGCCATGGTCCAGCCCGACGGCAGACCCATTGACGTCAACCAACTTTATTCATTCGACGACTTCGTCCGCATGAAGGCCAGCAAAAGCAATGAGTACCTTATCGAGTCGCTAATGTACGCTCCATCGTTTGGCACGTATGAACTAATGATCGACGATGCATCGCGGCCCTTTGTCCATCCGGATGATAAATCACCGATACCTATCGAGAAGCCGAAAGGCAAAGAAGGATCAGGGCGTAAACCACCGCCTGTCATGGGAGAGCTACAGACTGAGCTCAAGAAACCAGTCGCACCATGGCTTGTCTCGAATCAGGAGAACCAACTTGCCACTCTGACAAATCTCCATAATGCGTATTTCTCGCTCATCAAGAACGTGTCGGGCAGCCTTCATAAAGCTGCGAACGATGAGAAAAGCAAAGCTGTATTTAACGACGCATTTGAGCGGCGACGGTGGATAGCCCGCACTTCCATAAACTCTGCAAGTCGAGCTGACATTGACGCCTTGTTTGCTATCCAACTTGCTTCTGCGCGTTTATACGCGAAGCAACGCCACTTTCACAGGGCGGTAATTTACTACAACGACTTGCTGGAACGGCTGCCGTCGCGGGGACTGAGCGATCCCTACAAAACCCTGCTTGAGCAAATTCCGACCACCGCAGATGGTCTTGCGGCCGTTGCAGCGCTGCGAAACCGCATCGATGAATTAAACCGACTGATCTGTATCCAGGCGGAGTTGGGGGGGGTTCTGCTTCATGCTGGAAAACCAGAGTCCGCACAGGCAATTTTCAGTCGAATCGTCGATGACTACACGTACTTCGTCTGGCCAACGTTTGAAATCATGCGGCACTTGCTGACAAGTTACGGCCTCCAGATGGAGGAGGACTGCGAGCGTGCGGTCAGTCGCCTCAAGGAGGTGGCCGAATTATCGGCGAGCATCATTCGACAGCATAAACTCGCTGTTGATTGGCGGGTGCTGCCTGTCGGAGAAAAGGTCGCAACTCAAAGGCAGCTCGAGCCAGTTGTTGAATTGTGTGAACTCATCGAGTTGTCCACGAGTGGCAAGCGGCTTGGTGAGGCACAATCCAAAGAGCTCGAGCGGCTTCGTCGCTTGGATCAACAACTGGATCGCCCGGCTGATTTTCGCTACTGGCTCGAGCGGAAAAAGACCATGCTCGGGGCTGGCAACAATGCTGACAGACAGGATCTCGCTTGCCAAATGAGGATCGCCACAGGGTATGACGTGCGCAACTCATGCCCATTGGAGTTTTTGCCGACGGCCCGATTCAGTGAGCCGCGAGACGTTTGGGCAGACCTAATACAAGATTGCTCGGTCGACGAAGTCCTTCAATGGTGCGAGATACCGGCTCATCAAGCGAACAATGAACCCTTGTCCCGGCAGGCTTCCTTTCTCATCGCGTGGTATTGGGCTGACCTGGGAGATTACCCGAAATCGCGAGCAGCACTGATCAACCTCTGCTGCGCGCATCGTGACTGTGCTGACAAAGCCGGAGAAAAAGGACAGGTAGAGCTTGTCCATCGGCTCAACATTTTCCGGGCTATCGCGACCGCAAGTTGCCTAAGCCAGAGCGTCCCTGGCGTCCGTGCCGCCCGTGTCGATTTCACTGACGCCTTGCGGCTCCAGTCACTCATGTGGGAGCGCGAATGGCTTGCTGCTGGCCTTCCCCACCACGAGGCTTCGAAACAGGCTGATGAACTTGACGAGGTGATCACTGAAGCGCAGTTCGCGCTGACAAGGGTCGTAGATGAAGATCAGTCGCAGCGATACTTTTTCCCGGACTACACGTGTGATTTCGGGGGCATCCCAAACTTCGTAGTTGATGACGTCTTGTTTCGACCGGACTTGTTTCACGAAATGAAGCCGGAAGACGTCGAAGGCAAAGCAAAGGCGAGGATTCAGCAGCAGGAACGCGAATGGATTCTCGTGTCAAAGGAACAAGCGCTCGCGTATTTCAGAGGCCTACCAAAGCGAGTGCCATTAGGCTCCATTGACCGTAAAGTTGTAGGCGTGGATTAGGAGCTGTCCTTCGGTTTGCAAACCGCAAGGCAATATGACGTCGGCTGCTCAAATTTCCTTTAGGGATGCATTGTCGCGATGGTGCGATCTGTCGGGTTGCCTTGGTCGCGTGGCAGTTTTGATACTGACACTTTGTTTTGGAAGAACGACGATCGCACAGCCGAACGACCGGGGTGTTCGTGATTCCATCGTTCGGGGCGTGACCTATCTCAAAGGCGTGCAATCGCAGGATGGAACCTGGGACACCTGGGGAGTGCATCCACTTGGAGAAACGGCGCTTGCGGGCATGGCTCTCATCGCCGGTGGACAGCCTGTCGACAGCCCTGCAGTGACCGCTGCAGCCGATGCCGTACGACGGCATGTCACGGGAGACGACCGCACCTATGACATTGCGCTAACGGTCATGTTTCTCGACCGCCTTGGCCTCCCGCGGGATGCCGAACTCCTTCGCCGACTCGGTAGGAATATCTCCAGCGGACAGTGCGCCCAGGGTTCGTGGTCCTATGGGTTGCGTCCGGCCATTTCTGGGGACAATTCCAACACGCAGTTTGCTGCGCTCGCAGCATGGGTCAGTCGACGGCATGGCGCTAGTAATGATGCGGCGCTCCAGCGACTCGACGAACATTTCCGTACGACTTTCAACAGCGCTGGGAATGGTTGGGGATATTCTTCCGGCTCCCCAGCGACTCCCACCATGACGTGTGCGGGCTTGGTGGGGCTCGCAGTCCCTCGCGGAGCTCGTTACCAAAGCCGGGAGAGCGAACGCGGACCAATAAGTCTAGATGCTCAACCCGGCCAGGGTGGCAACCGTGGCCCGGCGGCAGCCGACGATCCGATCGCGAAGCAGGCCCTTGCTGCGCTCGGCGCGGAACTGAGAAAAGCCGACAAAAATCCTTTGGCAGATATCAATTCGGACCTCTATTTTTTTTGGTCGCTGGAGCGGGTGGCTGTCATTTACGACCTCAAGGAAATCGGCGGAGTGGATTGGTATGGCTGGGGAAGTCAACGCCTGGTGAAGGGCCAGTCAGCGAACGGCGAGTGGCGTGGCAAAAGCGGTTCGAAGAACTGGCCCTTTGAGCAGGCTGTTGGAACGAGTTTCGGGATTCTGTTTCTGAGCCGAGCCAACGTGGCTGCCGACCTGAGCGAAGCGGTTGGAAGCGGAGACAATGTGGGCGCACCTCCACCCGGCCCTGGGGGCGGCACGCAGGCGCTCCGTCGGGCAACCAATGGGGACGAACAACCGCCGCCGCCTGCCATACCGAAACAGCCCCCCGCAAAAAAACCCGCCAAAAAGCCGACTCCAGGCCCTGGGGTACTCGACCCCTTTTGATGGGTAGTGCACACTTGGGGTTCCTCCTCGCGAATGACTTGGGTTTTCGCCGAGTGACTCGCACGCCATTGAGATCGGCCGACGTATGGCAGGCTCGCCCCAACCGTGCCCGAAGTGCAGCCACCACATTCTGGTATTCACAACGGATACCGCGCGGCACGTTGTCTGCCCAAAGTGCCGCACCCTACTGCAAATCAGTCCGCGCGGACTCGATGTCGCGAAGCCCGCCAAGCCGCGGGCGAAGGTCTCAAAGCCACCACCTGAACCTACGCCCTCCCCGCCGGTGGAGGTCGGCCCGAGCCCTGGAGCAGGGCTGGTCGTTGCCGCGTTCTCCGCCCTCGGAGTCGTGATAATCGCCGGGATCATCGGTTCGGGCATCTTGCTGTGGCGTCCCGAGGAACGGCCGGCGATCCCCTGGGAACAATCACTGAATGCCTCGAGCGGCCAAGCCTTGCCACGGGATCGCCGATCAGATGAACGAAAAAAATCCGACGCTGGAAGCGCATCGGAAGACGCGGCGAGCGTGAAGCAGAGCGCAGAGAAACGCATTCCCGGTGAGCGGGCCGATTCAGACCCAAAGGAAGGATCGCCTGCCTCGAATCCTTTTGCCACATCGGGGCCATCAGTGCCGGCCTCTCTTGCATCCGCTGTGGCGGGTGTCCGGCACTCGGTCGTGACGATCACCAACGATGAAGGTGGACAGGGGTCCGGGTTCGTGGTGCAGAAGCGAGGATGGGTGGCTACGAATTTTCATGTGGTCGCCGGCACCCTCCGTGGGACAGCACAACGCAAACGCGACGAGAGCGACGACTGGATTGAGATCAACATCAAAGGCTTCGTGGCCTGTGACCCAGGAAAAGACCTGGTCGTCCTCGCCCTCGAAAAGGATTGGCCGGGAGACCCGCTCCGTCTGTCGGGCGATAAGCCACGATTAGGCGAGGATGTGTTTGCGATCGGCGCTCCCCAAGGGCTGACTGAAACGATCACACGGGGCATCGTGAGTCAGTTGCGGTCCGCTGCTGACATCTCCCATAGAGGCCTCAGCCCGTCGACGAAGATCATCCAAACAGATGCGTTCTTCACGCATGGAAGCAGCGGCGGTCCACTGTGCTCCGCCGATGGCAAGGTCATCGGGATCACATCCTTCGGCGTACAGCAGGACCCGCAAAGTGCCGAGTTCCAATTCGCGATTGCAGCCGAGGAACTTGCAGATCTGCTTAGCAAGGCGAACAGCGTCGCTCGACCTCTGACGGAACTCCCACCGGCGAGGGACTAAACATGCACCACGCCACCATCGACATTGCGACCGCGGAGCACGTCGCTGACCGGATCACCATTGACCATCTGGCGAAGCAGCTGGTGCTCGTGTTCGCCGCAACAATGTTCATGACAGCTTGCGGTTGCAGTTGCTCACGGCGGCCAGAGTGGGACTCCGGATTACGGGACACCGAGCCGGCGAAACAGGCACAGCGTGGCGGTGCCGATGCAGGAAGAACCGCGTCGAGCCGCCAAGGCAGCGGTACCGGCGATGGATCCGGGCAAGGTGCTGGAGACGGCGGCAAGGAAGGCGGCGGCACCGGCGAGGGCGCAGGCGGCTCCGGCAAAGACCCTGGCACTGGAGGCAAAGGATCGGGAGATCGAGGCGCAGCTGGTGAAGGCACGTCAGGATCACCCGACGGCGACTCGCAAGCCGGGGGCGCGCCCGTGGCCGGCAATGAGGCCGGCACTGCCGCAGGCACCGGCAACGATTCCTCGCAGGCTCCAGCAGCCCTGCCTGGGAGGCCCCGCCCCAAGCCGCGCTATGACGCGGCAACGTCCGTCGAGGTGGCCGAGCGGCATCTGCGGCAAGCTGCCACAGATCGAACCGCGGGCGACCTGGGCGCTGCATACGGAAAGGCAGTCGAAGCCTTCGAGGCGGTCGAACCCCACGCGGCGATCGACGACGCCTGCAAGCAGACGCTCGCGCGCGCGAAGCGAATGTGTACTGAATTGGCCGAGAGCCAGAATCGCGAAAACCGCCCCCAACCGGTGCCGACCCTGTTCGAATAGCACTCCGAGCATTTTTCTCCATGGCAACGTCCTCCGGCATCCAGCTCCTCAACGAGGTCACCTGCCCGAACTGCTGGCAGAAGTTTCCACCCGAATCGGCGCTCGCCATCGCCGGCCACGCCGACCTTACGGGCGACCCCAGGCTCGAGGATGAAGGCGAGCCGCAGCGATTCGTGCCGACGCGGTTCACACCCGAATGCGCAGCCCTTGATGAAAAAGACACTCCGTCATTCGATCTCGCCTGCCCACACTGCCACCTGCTCGTCCCGCGGGTCGTCTTCGAACGGCACGACACGGTGTATCTGTCGATTTTTGGAAGGGTTACTTCCGGCAAGTCGTATTTTTTGGCCGCCATGGGGCGGCGGCTCGCATCGTCGTTTCCCCAGCGATTTGGCCTGGGTGTGACCGAGCCACACCCTGCTTCCAACGCAGTGCTGCGTGACTACAAGAACAAGCTCTTCAATAACCCTGATCCGGACGCACTCGTCGACATTCCTGCCACGCAGCCAAGCGGGAGCATCCATTATCAGGCAGTGAAATATTCCGGCGATGTGCGGACCTATCCCCGGCCCATGTTCTTCCAGGTCGCACCGACCGGACGGCACCCCAATGCCAAAGACCCCGTCCGCTACATGCGGACGATTTGCCTCTACGACAACTCCGGCGAGCACTTCGATCCGAAGTGGGCCAAGCCTAATAAGCCGGAGACCGAGCATCTCTCCCGATCATCAGCGATGCTCTTCGTCTTCGACCCGACGCGTGAGCCCGCCTTCATCGAGCGCTGCCGAGGCACTTCTTCGGACCCGCAGATCGAGGAGACGTCGAACAATTCCGAAAATGAAGCCCAGGACGTGATTCTTGCCACGGCCGACCAGAACGTGAAGAAGTGGCTGGGACGCGAGATTGCTGATCCGCTCGACACACCGCTGGTTGTGATCGTCGCCAAGTTTGATGCCTGGCGGCATCTGGCCAAAGGCGATCTACCGGCGTTCGCCACAGGCGACGAACACGAGGTTTCGACGCTGCAAGGGTTCCGGCCCGCCGAAGTGGAGCGGATTTCTAACAGGATTCGGGAATTGCTGATGGCGCTATGCCCGGCAATCGTGGCTGCCGCGGAGCGGTTTAGCCGCAATGTTTGCTACATCCCGACGAGCGCCACGGGCTGCGGCCCGGTCATCACGGGGCGAAACCCTCACACCGGTAAACCTGAGTACAAGTTCCGACGCGGGTCGATCCAGCCCATCTGGGCCGAAGTGCCGATGCTCTGGATTCTCCACCAACTCACGAAGGGCCTCGTGCCCGTCGCAGCCGCCGGGAATACGGCTTCATGAGGACTGAACGCACATGATCGGCCGAATCGTGATCACGAGCGTGCCTCGCGGGCTCGACGGTGGCGCGGGATTCCAGCCCGTGCTGCGGACGCATGCGCTCAGGCCGTCGATCGCCGAACGGCTCGCCATGCGGGCAGCCTACCCGCATCCCTTTCCCTTCGGCGATCCGCGCAACCCGCGAGTGTGCTTCCACCGCATCGAACTCGTGGGCGACCGGGCGATCCATGTGCTGGGATCGGTCCGAGATGCCGGCAACAGTTACACCGGTCGCTCGAACTATCTCGCGGAACTGATCGCAATCGATCCTACGGAAACCCGCGGCCTGCCCGGAGGCCCGGCGTATGCGGCTCGGTCGTTTCCATGGCTCGGGCGATGGACGGGCGAGCCGCGCGAGACGCCGCTCGCCGCGGAACCAGCCCTCCCGGGGCACGATCCCGCTGATCCTGAGACGACGCGAGGCCCAGCCCAATGCCCGGCATGGCAAGCAGCCACCGGCGACGCTGGCTGGGCGGGAGAACTCGCGAAATCCTTCCTCGATGGTAAGCGGGCGCTCATCTGGGCCGGCGAAAACATCGACGTGCTGGAACTCTTCGTGGAGGCACTTCGCCTACTCCCGGCAAGCGCTCGCTGGCAAGTGACGTTTAACACGTGTGAGATCGAACCGTTTCCGGCGCACTGGCGGGCAGTTCGCCCTGAGTTGGGGCTCGTCGGCAACTACGAGCCGACGAATGAACTGCGGCTCGTTCTTGGCAAGATCAAGCAGAACGGCAGCCGCGCACCAGACCACGACCTTTCCCGACGCGCCCGCGGCGAAAAGGTGGAGCCCCAACCCCAGCCCACCGCCCCAGTTGGCGTTGATGGAGGCGAACCGCTTTCGTCGGACGATGCGGCGTTACGAGCGCGGCTGCGGGAGATCAGCGAAGAGCGTCGTCGCCGCGCGTCAGCCGGCAGCACGGCTCGCAGCGGCTCCAACG
>Ga0208856_1000780_pt1 | contig 11002 bp, 5 predicted proteins | sample LakMenEpi13Jul12_FD_150690 | JGI IMG/M metagenome (GOLD analysis project Ga0208856, IMG submission 150690) | Freshwater microbial communities from Lake Mendota, WI - 13JUL2012 deep hole epilimnion (SPAdes) | ecosystem: Environmental > Aquatic > Freshwater > Lentic | place: Lake Mendota, Madison... | reverse complement strand
TAGTCGTATCTGCAAAGAGCGAAATTCCAGATTTCATCAATATTGGGCCTGCCCCCGGTCTTAGCGAAGTCGACCCAAGGAATACGGCCCTCCACCGTCCAACCCTTGTCGCGGTCATCTCGCTTGTTTAATGTGCCATCTTGGGAGACCTTGGCTACCATGTGAAACTTATCTGCTTTTACGATGTCAGCAAAATTCTCGGTGAGTTCTCTCTTCTTGGGAAAGAAGCAATCAAAAAAAGTGTTTGCAGCGTTTACTTGAAATTCGTAATAACCAGAGTGTTTATTAGAAGGCTTGATAAAGATTTCGAAAACATCGTTGTCCCAGGTTTTGCCATCGTGTTCGACAACATCAGCAAATAAGTCGTGATCTTCCATCTGGGCTAGGTAATAAAAGTTATCGCGATCCCAAAGAAGCTTAGCCTTGGTTTTGGTAAGGGATGGCCTATCTTTTTCCTGCAGCCAAGGAAGGTGAAAATTGTCGATCGCAATGGCTTTTTCCCAACAGGCATCTGTGGGTTTACCATCGATGATAGGCGGTGTATTAGTCCATTTGCATATGTAAGGGTTTGATTTATCTTTAGGTTGCGGTGTTAAAACATCTGCAAGTGAAAAGCCATAAATTCCAAACGCTAGGATAAATGAAAAACCAATAAGGTTTGTGAAGGTTTTGCGATTCATGGCTTACCTCAATAAAAGAAATAGGTAGGTCCCTTAAATTTACCAAATCAATTCATTGTTCCATACAGATTTATACCTTATAACTAATATTAATTAATTAAGTCCTAATTTTAGTGTGGATCCATAAATGAAACCTGAAGTAGACCTAGCAATTGGTGAACTAGTAAAGCATGGCGTAATCCACAAGGATGAAATTGATTCTGCGTTAGAGAAATACCCCGAAGCTGCAAGCATAGATGATCGCGATGCATTGGGCGATTTTTTAGAACAAATTGGGCTGATCACTGCATTTCAAGCTGGTGAACTTCGTAATAAGCGCATTGCTGATTTGGCTATGGCCAATTATCTCATTCTTGATCGCCTTGGCGAAGGTGGCATGGGAACGGTTTTTCGTGCCAGGCACAAACGCATGCGCAGGATTGTTGCGCTTAAGGTGCTTAACCCGGAAATTCAAGAAAACCCAGATCACTTGCAACGCTTTCAACGCGAGATAGAAACCCTGGCGCGCCTTAATCACCCCGGGGTTATACAAGCTTATGATGCAGATTTCGGGCCATCTGGATTCTTTTTGGTTCTCGAATTTGTTGAAGGGAACGATCTTGACGGGATTGTTCGCAAGCATGGCCCCCTTCCCGTAAGCGAAGCCATCGATGCCATGATTCAATCTGCTAAAGCTTTGCAATATGTACACGATCAGGGGATGGTGCACCGCGATATCAAACCGCAAAACCTGATGAGAAATAGGCAGGGTGATATTAAGGTTGCAGACCTTGGGCTTGTTCGCCTAACCGAAGCCGAATCTTCGGATGATCACAACAAGCAAGGCCTTACCCAGCAATTCACCATTGCAGGCACATTGGAATTCATGGCTCCTGAACAAGCTGAAAACACCAGTGGTGTTGATAACCGCGCAGACATTTACAGCCTTGGTTGTTCCTTATATTACATCCTGGCTGGTAAAAATGTTTACACGGGTAAATCCGTAATGGATAAGTTGATGGCTCATATGACCCATCCAATCCCAAGCATCAGAGAATTAAGGACCGATGTTTCTGAAAAACTTGATAATGTCTTTAAGAAGATGGTTGCAAAGACGGTTGATCAGCGATATCAGACAATGAATGAAGTAGTTGCCGATCTTGAAAATATCAAGATGTTGGAGAAAGTTTCTAATGTCGCCCCAACTAATATCGTAATAACTCCGCAGACCAGCCAAACCGAAACAGATACCGGCACTGCTTTTTTTGAATCCCCGATAGCAAAGCGTGCCCCATCTGAATTAGAAGGCACTTTGATTTTCAACCCAGGCCAAAAAACTTCCATTCAGAATGATTCGAATATCGCTACAACTTCATTTATCGAACGACCTAGCCAATCCGGTGCAGAACTATCCCAAATCGATAGCGCCAAGGTTTTGCTTGTTGAACCTTCTAAACTTCAAGGCATGATGATTAGCAACCAGCTTAAATCGCTTGGTATTGCTGATGTAAAACTTGCGGTTTCAGGAGAGGATGCATTCGAACAGTTTAACAAAGGGGGCTATAAGGCCATTGTTTGCTCGCAAAATCTACCTGATTGTAGTGGTATTGAACTTGCTCAAAATATAAAAGCAACACCTTCAGGCAAAGGTATTTCTTTTATCTTGATTACCTCGAACATTGATAATGAAATGGAATTCCTGGCTGCAAAAGTCGATTTCAAAATTCTTAGAAAACCCTTCACTCCAGAACAACTTAAATCAACTTTACCTGTAAACGCGCCCAGTGTTACCCAGCCTATTGTTTCACAGCCCACCACCAAAACCGTGCTTTTGGTTGATGATAGTTCCTTTGCCAGGAAAAGAATGCTGGGGATTTTAAAAACCTTGGGGTTCGATGATGTTGTAGAAGCAGTTGATGGTGCGAAAGGTTTGGCCATGGCCCAGAGCCGACCTTTTCTTTTTATCGTCTCTGATTTTCATATGCCTATTTTAGATGGTAAGGGCTTTGTCGAAAGCCTTAGCCAAGATCCTAAGCTGAAAAATATCCCCGTTTTGCTGATCACCAGCGAACCCGATTCTTTCCTGCTCGATCCTATTCGAACCTTGAAGTCATGCAGAATTCTTTCGAAATCCGCAGAGGCTTCTGCTCTTAAGATGGAAATCTCTAAGTTTATTGCCCTTTAAGTTTAAAAGAGTGCACTTAGTTAGTACAGTTTTAACGGTTGTACGAATAAAAGCCCTTCCTTGGGCTATTTTGTACTAAAAATCACGCTTTCCCTTAAAGTTTACGCACCCTTCCCATGCTATCCTCACTATTAATCTTAACTTTTATTTCTTACTAATAAGTTACTTATGAGCGAAATGGACGAGGCATTAGTAGAATTTCTCATCGAGTGTCAGGAAAACCTGTCTCGTATGGATCTTGAGCTTCTCGAGCTTGAGAAGTCCACGGATCCCGAATTGGTAAAAAGTATCTTTCGAGTAATGCATACTATTAAGGGAAGTGCAGGGTTTCTTGGATTATCGAAACTCGAAAAGCTTACCCATGCAGCAGAAAATCTGCTGAGTAAAATACGCGATGGCTCGCTTCAACCCACCACAGCAATTACTTCTGCGTTGTTAGCTGCAATCGATGGAACCAGAGCCATTCTTTCCAGCCTTGAATCGAATCAAAACGAAGGTAATTCAGATTCAGAAGCAATTATAAAAACGCTTAACGATTGCACTAAGCCGACACCTGCCATTGTAAAAGAAGCCCCCATCCCCGTTGCAAGCTCTGTAAATGTTGAAATGGATGAAGCCCTTAAAGAATTTCTCATCGAGTGTCAGGAAAACCTGTCTCGAATGGATCTTGAACTTCTCCAACTCGAGAAGTCCACGGATCCCGAATTGGTAAAAAGTATCTTTCGAGTAATGCATACTATTAAGGGGAGTGCAGGGTTTCTTGGATTATCGAAACTCGAAAAGCTGACCCATGCTGCAGAAAATCTGCTGAGTAAAATACGCGATGGCTCGCTTCAAGCTACCACTATAATTACTTCTGCGTTGCTAGCTGCAATCGATGGCACCAGAGCCATTCTTTCGAGCCTTGAGTCGAATCAGAACGAAGGTAATTCAGATTCAGAAGCAATTATTAAAGCACTTAACGATTGTACCAAGGCGCCAGCATCTGTTGGTAATGCGCCTGTTGCCAAAACACCTGCTCCAGAAATCAAACCGAATCCTGCACCGGTTATTGCCCCAACTTTGGTGTTTCCGAATCCTGCACCGGTTATTGCGCCAACGATGGTGTTTCCAAGGGATGCTGGAACTTCTTTTTCAGATGCAGTAAAGCCAGCAACTCCATTAACATCAGTAATTGAAAAGGCCCCAGATACTGTTTCTGTAATTAAGGAAAAAATTGAAGAACCACATCGAGAGGTGGCTTCTGCGCTTTCGGATTCCTCTGTTCGTATTCCGGTAGATGTTCTTGATAAATTAATGTCGCTTGCAAGTGAGTTGGTTTTATCGCGTAACCAATTGTTGCAGTGCTCTACAAGGTTGAACGATTCCTTGTTGCAGGTGGCATCAAGGCAATTCAATCTGGTGACTTCCGAATTGCAGGAAGCATTGATGAAAACCAGGATGCAACCCATATCGAATGTATGGAACAAATTCCCGCGCATGGTTCGTGAGGTTGCATTCAAACTGGGCAAACAAATCAACCTGCAAATGCAGGGTGCTGAAACTGAGCTTGATAAAACATTAATAGAAGCTATTAAAGATCCCTTGACGCATCTTGTGCGCAATTCAATCGATCATGGAATTGAATCTCCCGAAGGCAGGGCCCGGGCCAATAAAAAACCTGAAGGTACTCTTTTGCTTCGGGCGTATCACGAAAGCGGCCGTGTTAATGTTGTCATTTCTGATGATGGTAAAGGGATCGACCTTAACCGAGTCAAAGCGAAGGCGCTTGAAAAGCAGTTGCTTTCTTCTGATCAGCTTTCGCAAATGGGTGATAATTCGGTATTACAGTTGATATTCCTTCCCGGATTTTCGACTGCCGAAAAAATCACCAGCGTTTCAGGCAGAGGCGTTGGCATGGATGTTGTAAAAAACAACATCGAAAAAATTGGTGGCATGATTGATATTCAAAGCGAATTGAATAAAGGTACAACAATCCACCTGCGTATTCCGCTTACTCTTGCGATTATCAAAGCTCTTAGTATTACCGCTGCGGGCCAAAGTTTTACCATACCACAAACTCATATCACTGAATTACTCAGGATTAAGGATGATAGTAAAATTGGTGGTATTGAGTATGTGCATGAGACTCCCGTATTCAGATTTCGTGGCAAACTCATTCCCTTGATCAATCTTGCTGAACTTTTACAAATCAAAGGAAAGTCTGAAACTCAATCGAAGCCCAATCATTTGGTGATTTTGCAAGCTGAAGATCGGCAGTTTGGCCTCTTGGTGGATTCCGTCAAGGACACCAATGAAATTGTTGTTAAGCCTCTTCCTTCGAGATTGAAAGGCGTGGGTTGTTTTGCTGGGGTGACCATCATGGGAGATGGTTTGGTACAGCTTATCCTTGATGTTTCCGGAGTGGCTAGGCTGGGAAGAGTTTTACCAAAAATTCGCGATCTTGGCATTAAAGATCTTTCAGCGCAGGATGAAATTAAAGCGGATAATCAAAGTGCAGGTGAGGGCCTTCTTTTGGTTAGTGCAGGGGGTGAAAGCCAGATTGCAATTCCTTTAGAGCAGGTGGTCAGGCTGGAAGAATTCAGACCTCATCAATTGGAAAAGACAGGCGAAATGCATTTGGTTCAATATCGCGAAGGCATCATGCCAATTTACAATCTAGGAAATATTTTGGGAATCAAGGGTGGTGTAGAGATTCAGGATAAAACCCGAAAAATACAGGTTGTCGTTCATAACTATGCTGGTAAGTACGTGGGCCTGGCGGTTGAGAAAATTCTCGATACTGTTTACGAATCGATAAAAATCAATGGTGAGAGTACGGGGCAGGGAATAAAGAAAACAGGCGTTGTTAGCGGAAAAATCACTGAATTTGTTGACCTTGGAGTCCTTTTAGCCCTAACAGTTAAAAAATCGGAGGTCGTTTCTTGAGCAAGGAACTTTCTTACGCCACATTTACCATTGATGGTAAACTATTTGGAATTCTCATTGAGGATGTGCAGGAAATACTGCGCCCTCTTGAAGTGACTGAAGTGCCTTTGGCTTCCTTGGCGTTCAACGGGCTTATTAATCTTCGAGGTAATATTGTCCTTGCGGTTAGGATGCGCCAACAACTTGGTTTGCCTACCATGGAGGCCAAGTTTTGCATGAACATAATTATTAAGCTTCGAGATGAATTTTACAGTTTGCAAGTTGATTCGGTGGCAGATGTGGTTGTGGTGCAAAAAGATGATTTTGAAATCCCGCCTGAAACACTCCCCGTGGAAATTAGGCGATTCATCACTGGCACTTACAAAGTTGATAACAAGTTATTACATATTTTGGACATTGAGCAAATCCTTGAGGATAAATCGTTGTCTCTTAAAGAAAAACAAAGTGAGATTTTAGTATGAGCATTCTGCAAAGGCTTCTTCTTATTTCTGCAAGTTTCCTACTGCCGATTTCTGTGTTGCTCTATTTCACAGTTGATGGCATACAGGATCGCATTGATTTTGCAGTCCTTGAAAAACACGGTAATAGCTTTCAGAGACCGCTGGAGAAAATACTTCGCTCCCTGCTGGTTCATAAGAGCGCTGCCCTTTCAGTTCTTGAGGGTGACTCTACTGCCTTAACAACTGCTACCAAAGAGGAAGCATCTTTGGATTCTGCGATTCGAAATCTTGAAGTGCTTGAAAAATCCTTTGGCACCATTTTGCAATTCACCCAGGATGGGCTTGCTAAGAGAAAAAGAGAAGAAGCTAAAATTGATAATTTCTCGAGAAAATGGGATCAATGCAGGAAATTCTGGCAGACTATGACCCCCGAAGCTTGCAAAAACGAGCATGATAATCTGATTAAGATTGTTCGTATGATGATTACTCATTTGGGCGATACTTCCAATCTTATTCTTGATCCGGATCTGGATTCCTTTTACTTGATGGATGTAAGCGTTGTTGCGTTGCCTAGTGGCCAAGAACGAATTTCAACTTTGCTTACCACCTATGGTACGCTGATTAAAAAGGGTGCAAATGATCAGGAAGACAAGTTAGCTCTTGCGATCCAAAATGCCCTTTTTCAACAAAGTGATTTAGATAGGATTTTCTCAAGCATCGATACCGCCTTTAATGAAGACAATAACTTTTATGGTAAATCGGAATCTCTGCAAAAGAATATCAGTGCGCCTTTGGAGAAATTTAAAAAATCATCTGGTAACTTTTCCAAGCTTCTTTCATCCCTTAAGGCGGAAGAACTTACTAAAGCTGATCCAAAAATTTTAGAAGCAGGCAATGAGGCTCTGGAAGATTCTTTTAGCCTTTGGGATACATGCTCTGCGGAACTTCAAGTGTTGTTGGAATCTAGAATTCTCAAGTTTCAAAATGACAGGCTTTCTTCTTTAATGCTTTCAGCATTAGCATTGGTTATTTCTTTCTTCCTTGTGTGGTACATAGGAAGAGGATTAAACAATTCCTTTATACAAATATCAGGCAATTCTAAAAAATTGATCGTGTCTTCTAATAACCAGAAAATGGTAAGCAAGAGCATGGTAGCCAACGCAACCGAAACTTCTGCCCAAGCTAATGCCATTGCAAGTGCTGCAGAGGAAGTCAGTGTGAATATTCAATCAGTTGCAAGCGCAGCAGAGGAAATAGGCGCAACAATCCGAGAAATAGCGAAACAATCGCAGCAAGCAGCCCAGGTTGCAAACGAAGCAGTTAGCATTGCAGAAACTGGAAATAAGGCAGTTCTTAGGTTGGGCGAAAATAGTAATATCATTGGCAATGTAATAAAAGTAATCACCTCGATTGCAGAACAGACGAATCTGCTGGCATTAAATGCAAGTATCGAAGCTGCCCGAGCAGGCGAATTTGGTAAAGGTTTTGCAGTGGTAGCTAGCGAAGTAAAAGAACTTGCTAAGGAAACCGCCAAGGCGACGGAAGATATTCGAACGAAAATAGAGGGGATTCAATCGGATACCAAGGAAGCGGTAAGTTCCAACGAGAAGACCCGTAACATCATTAGTAGAATTCATGAGATTCAAAGTACGATTGCGGGAGCAGTGGAAGAGCAAGCAGCTACTACGAGAGAGATCACCCGAAATGCAGCGGATGCAGCCACGGGTAGTTCAGAAATCGCCAAGAATATTTCGGGGCTAGCAGAAGCTGCCCGAAGTACTTCCAAGGGTGCAACTGAATTGGAAACAGCAGCATTGGGATTGGATACCATGGCTTCTGAGTTGGAAAAGATTGTAAAAACTTTCCAGATAAAATCGTAGGATTTCAACAGAAAACAAACTTAGGTCAGACCTAGAAAATAACGAAAGATAAAGCGAGGGATTATTCATGAGTATTCTGCAAAGGCTTCTTCTAATTTCTGTCAGTTTTTTACTTCCAATTTCTGTTCTGTTGTATTTTGCAATCGATGGAATACAGGATCGGATTGATTTTGCAGAACTCGAAAAGCAGGGGAACATCTACCAGAGGCCACTGGAAAAGATCTTGAAAGCGCTTTTGGTTCACAAAAACGCTGCATCTGCAGTCCTTGCAGGGGATAATGCTTCTAGCATCATTATTGCAAAAGAACAATCTGCTTTGGATTCTGCCCTACGCACGTTGGAAAGTTTGGATAAAGAGATCGGATCGGTTTTGCAATTCACCCAGGATGGCCTAGCCAAGAGAAAAAGAGATGATGCAAAGGTTGATAACTTATCCAGAAAATGGGATCAATTACGAAAGTCTTGGCAGACATTGCCTATAGATGTTTGCAAGACTGAACATGATAACCTAATTAAAATTATTCGCACCATGATCATCCATTTGGGCGATACCTCGAATCTTATTCTTGATCCTGATCTGGATTCCTTTTACTTGATGGATGTAAGCGTTGTTGCATTGCCACAAGCGCAGGAACGAATCTCAACATTGATTTCACTTTATAACGCAATCGTAAAAAACGATGCTAAGCAAGAAGAAAATAATATTGCAATGACTGCTCAGTTGACTCTTTTTTCGCAGAGCGATATTGATAGGATTTTTGCAAGTATTGAAAACTCAATAAATGAAGATAATAATTTTTATGGGAAGTCCGAATCCCTGCACAAAAATCTGCCTGCCCCCACTGAAAAGCTTAAGAAAAACACTGACAGCTTTGTGAAATTGCTACTTAACTTAAAACCTGAGCAACTGAACAAAGCCGACCCTAAAGTTCTCGAGGCAGGTAATGATTGCCTTGAGGATTCCTTCAACCTTTGGGATGCCTGCTCTGCTGAACTTGAAGAATTGCTTAATAAAAGAATCACGAAGTTTAAGTACGATAGATTTTATTCGATAATGCTTTCCGCACTTGCACTTTCAGTATCATTTGCTCTTGTTTGGTTTATTGGAAAGGGTATTACCGTGCCTATTCGCACCAGCAGTGCAAGGCTCGATAAACTTGCCAAGGGCGATCTTGCCTCAGTTGTTGAAATCCAAGGACAAGGGGAATTGGGAGCAATGTCGCAATCCCTTTCCAAAGCTGTTTCGGGTATGAATAACGCAATCGTTTTAATTTCAGTCAATGCCCAAAAATTGATCAATTCTTCCACCAATCAAAGGCAGGTTAGTCGGAGTATGGTTTCAAACGCAACCGAAACTTCTGCCCAAGCCAATGCCATTGCAAGTGCAGCAGAGGAAGTAAGTGTAAATATTCAATCAGTTGCAGGGGCAGCCGAGGAAATGGGCGCAACCATAAGGGAAATTGCCAAGCAAGCGCAGCAAGCAGCCCAAGTTGCAAACGAAGCGGTTACTATTGCAGAAACAGGAAATAAAGCGGTGCTTAGGTTGGGCGAAAATAGTGCCATCATTGGTAATGTGATAAAGGTGATCACCTCGATCGCAGAACAGACAAATCTACTGGCATTAAACGCGAGCATCGAAGCTGCCCGAGCAGGAGAGTTTGGCAAAGGTTTTGCAGTGGTAGCTAGCGAAGTAAAAGAGCTTGCCAAGGAAACAGCCAAGGCGACCGAAGATATTCGAACCAAAATTGAAGGTATTCAATCAGATACCCGGGAAGCAGTAAGCGCCAACGAGAAGACCCGAAATATCATCAATAAAATTCATGAGATTCAAAATACGATTGCTGGAGCGGTGGAAGAGCAGGCAGCTACTACCCGAGAGATCACCAGGAATGTTGCGGATGCAGCTACCGGCAGTACCGAAATTGCCAAGAATATTACAGGGCTTGCCGAGGCTGCCCAGAGCACTTCCAAAGGCGCAACGGAGTTAGAGAAAGCAGCAATGGGCTTAGATTCGATGGCTACGGAGTTGGAGCAATTGGTAAAAACATTTCAAACCAAGGCATCATAATCTTTGCTGAATAGTGATAGATAAAGCTTTGATGAATTTTTTTGGTAATGGCAGTGATTAAACCTATAATGTTAATTGCTATCACTTATGTGTTTGGCAATTAACATTCTTTTATTAGTGGAATAATTTATGCCTTTAATTCGTGTGCTCATTGTTGATGATTCTTCAGTAGTACGCAGAACCTTAAAAACAGTGCTATTATCTGATCCGGATTTTTCCATAGTGGGTGCAGGGTCTGATGGCAAAGAAGGAATAGAGCTGGCTTTAAAATTAAAACCAGACTTGGTTATTCTTGATGTTGACATGCCGAGGATGAATGGTCTTGAGGTTCTCGCTGAACTTAAAAAGAAAAATCCCGAATTAGCAATCATCATGTTTAGCTCCTTGGTGCAAAAAGGAAGCGTTATTACCCTTGATGCAATTTCCCTAGGCGCAGATGATTATTTCTGCAAACCTTCTACAGGGTCAGCAGAAGAAACCATTGAACTGTTGAAAAAAGATTTTTTGCCTCGCCTGAAAGCAGTTTTTAAAAAGAATCAGTCCAGCAGTGGGGTAATCGACTTGCCTCAAGCTGCAAAAAAAGTACTCAAAGAACATATAAAATCCGTCTCGCCTAAAATTTTAGCAATCGGGGTGTCTGCGGGCGGCCCAGAAGCCCTTAAAGTATTGCTGACGGCACTGCCACCTTTACCAGTTCCCGCTGTTATTACGCAACATATGCCCGCAGGTTTTACCAAAAGCTTGGCAGATCATTTAAACAGCCAAACTAGGCATCCTGTTACCGAAGCGGTAGATGGGGATACCCTTGTTGTAGGGAAGTTTTTGCTTGCCCCAGGGGATTA
>Ga0208856_1000779_pt1 | contig 11015 bp, 7 predicted proteins | sample LakMenEpi13Jul12_FD_150690 | JGI IMG/M metagenome (GOLD analysis project Ga0208856, IMG submission 150690) | Freshwater microbial communities from Lake Mendota, WI - 13JUL2012 deep hole epilimnion (SPAdes) | ecosystem: Environmental > Aquatic > Freshwater > Lentic | place: Lake Mendota, Madison... | reverse complement strand
TGCCCGCCGCGAGCGCGGCGCAGGCCAACACCCCCGAACCTATCCACGCAAGCTGCTGCGGTCGTGCCATGGCTGCACGGTAGGTGGGCGGCGGCAGTGCAGCAAGCGAGAAACAACCCTCCGCCACGTATTGCCCAATCGCCCGCCGAGGCAGCCCGCCCTGCCTGGATTGCCAGCGCGGCCTTCCCCGATCTGCCATTCATCCTGGCCGGATGTTTCGGTTCAATCGGTCGCGCAAAGACTGCCGATCAAGAGGAAATGGCGGTGCGCCGGTGCCGCCAGCGTCACCGCAGCCGAGTTTCCTGGAGGTCTATTCGCGTGTCGAAGATCAACGTCTTGTCGGCCCTGCTCCTGCGATCGCCACTCGTGTGGGGTGGCGCGCTGGCCTTCTGCTTCTTCGCGCTCATTCACGGGGGCGTCATCACCGACGCCAACGTGATCCGGTATCTCGCCGGGCATTGGGTCGAGTATGTCGAAACGGCGATGTTCTGCGTCGGGCTGGCTGCGCTCGTGATCAAGTGGATCGATGTGGAGCGGCAGCGCCGGTGCGTCGATGACGAGCTGCTCGCCCCGGTGCCGGAGGGCGGGCAGGAGCCCGCCGAGGCCGCCGCGCTCGTCGCGTCGTTGCCGATGGAGGGCGATGCGACGTCCGGCAGCTATCTCGTCACGCGGCTCCGTGAGGGGCTCGATCTCGTCGTGCGCACGGGGTCGGCCGAGGGGCTCCAAGACCATCTGAAGTATTTGTCCGACCTCGACGCCGCGCGTGCCGCCCAGAGCTACGGGCTCGTGCGGTTCGTGATCTGGGCCGTTCCGATCATGGGCTTTCTCGGCACGGTCATCGGAATCACCGAGGCCATCGCCCAGCTTTCACCGACGCAACTGGAAAACATCTCCGGTGTCGTCGCAGGCCTGGGCGTCGCGTTCGACACGACCGCGACGGCCCTCGCGCTGTCAATGGTCCTGATGTTCATGCAGTTCGTCATCGATCGCCGTGAGCAGTCGCTCCTGGGCGACGTCGATGGCGTCGCCTGGGTGGCTCTCGCCGGGCGGTTTCAGTCGCTCGAGGGCGGTGACGGCACGGCGCTCGCCGTCGCCCGGCTCGGCGACGCCGTGGGCCGGGGTTCGGCGCAGTTGCTCGAGGCGCAGGAACAGTCGTGGCGGGCACTCGAACGATCTGCAACGGGGAGCATTCGGCATGTCTTCGAGGAGTCTGCGGATCGTCTCCAGGCGACGCTCTCGCAGTCGCTCGATGAGACGCTCGGCCGCTGGACCGAGTCGCTCGTGCAGGCGCAGTCGCATCTCGCCTCGGCCCGGGAAGACCGCTGGGCCCGCGCAGCCGACGCGCTCACGATCGCGATGAAGACGTTCGAGCATCATCAGAAGACGCTCGCCGGGCAGGCCGAACTGCTCACCCGTGTGGTCGATGCCACGCACAACGTCGCGGCACTCGAGCGGACCCTGGAATCGAACCTCTCCGCCCTCGCCGACAGTGGCCGGTTTGAAGAGACGCTGGCCACGCTCTCGGCGGCGGTGCAATTGCTCGCCGCCCGGGCGCAGGATTCGGCGATCGAGCCACGGCGGGTCGACCTGCAGGGCGCCCACCGCGCTGGAAAGGCCGCATGACCCGCACGCGCTCGGTCGAAGGGCCGACGATCTCGCTGTTTCCGTTTCTCGCCGTGCTGCTCTGCACGATGGGCGCGCTGCTCGTGCTGCTCGTGCTGTTCAGCCGCTCGGCGCGGCATGGCACCGACGCCGAGACGTCGGCCGACGTCGCGGAGATGGAGCTCGCCAAGGAAAGCCTCGGCTGGCGGCTCGGGCAGCTCGCCGGGGTGCGGGATCGCACGGCGGCGGACCTCGCTGCCGCGAGGCTGCAGCTGGCCGGTGTCGAGGAGCATTCCCGCGAGCTCACCGATGAACTCGAGCGGCTCGAACGACTGCTCGCCCAGCTCGAGACTGGTGCGGGGCAGCCGGCCGCCGCCGATCTGGCCGCGCTCGAGGCGCGGCTGAAGAGTGCCCGCGAGTCGCTCGACAAGGCTCGCGCCGAACAGAAGACGAAGCCTCCCGCGTATGCCGTCGTGCCCTACGTGGGCAAAAACGGCACGCATCGGCGGCCGCTCTACATCGAGTGCAGCCTCGACGGCGTGTTTCTCCAGCCGGAGGGAGTGCGGCTCTCGCCGGGCGATTTCGAGGGGCCGCCGGGCCCGGGCAATCCCCTGGCGAGCGCGCTGCGGGCGGCGCGGGAGCACCTCGCCAAGAATCCGATCGCGTCGGCGGATCCCGCCGCGCAGCCGTATCCCCTGCTCCTTGTGCGGCCCTCGGGAGTGATGGCGTATTACGCCGCGCGGGAGGCGATTCAATCGTGGGGCAGCGACTTCGGCTACCAGCTCATCGACGAAGACTGGACGCTCTCGTTTCCGCCGCGGGATCCCGCGCTCGCCGAAGTCGAAAAGCGGGCCATCGAGGAGTCCCGGCAGCGGCTGGCCTGGCTCGCAGAAGTGCGGCCCGTGAAGCAGGCACGGCCCGTGCAGCAGTATCGTGCGGCCACCACCCGTGGCGGCGTGGTGGCAGAAGGCGGCCCGAGCGTGCTCGGAGATCAATCGCGGTTCGACTGGAAGAATCAGCAGGCGGCAGCCGGCAGCGCTGCCGGAGGTGGCTTCGGGGGAGGCAGCGGGTCCGGGGCCGGCTCAGGGGCTGGCTCAGGATTCGGTGACGGCGCGGGGAATGGCGCCGGCACGGGCCGCGGTGGGAGTGGCTCCGGCGACGGCGTTGGGCCCGGACGGCCGCTCTTGGCGGGCGGGTCGTCGGACAGCTCCGGCGACGGCGAACGCGGCTTTGCGTCCGGCGGTGGAGACGTGATTCTCGGCCGTGGCGCGGGAGCCGGCGCGAGTGGCTCGCAGGGACAGGGCCCAGGCACGGCTGGCGGTCAGTCGGGATCCGGCGGTCAGTCAGGAACTGGTGGCCCTCACGCCGGTGCCGGCAACGGCCAGCCGGGCGACGTCGCAGACGCTGCGTCGGGGAGTTCCGGCACCGGCCGCTATGCACAGAAATCGAAATTCGGTGGCGCTGGCGGCGAGGGCGCGGGGGGCGGTGACGGCGCCGGCGACTCGGGTGGCTCCGGCGGTGGCGGCGGGCCGGTCTCGATGAATGTCGCGGGGGCGCAGGCAGGAGCCAGCGGAGCAGGCGGCGGTGCGTCGTCCGGCAGCGGTGCCCCGCAGGGCATGGCATCGGCCGGTGGCCCGCCGATGCCGGGGCTCATGCAGAGCGGCGGACAGGCGGGTGGGCAGCAGTCTGCCGGCGGTGCGAGCTCGGCGGGAGCCTCGGTGTCGATCGCACAGGCGCGCGGCAAGAACTGGGCCAGCCTGGCGACCCAGGATCGCCCGATTCCCCTCACGCGGCCGATCCAGATCGAGTGTGCGCTCGATGAATTTCGAATTCTCGACGACGGCGGCCGAAGGATCCGCAGCCGCATCCCACTCGACGGCGACACCGCCGCGGCGATCGATCCACTCGTGAAGGCGGTGCATGCCCGCGTGGCCGAGTGGGGGCTCGCCGGCGAGCGCATGTATTGGAAGCCGCAGCTCGTGCTCTCCGCTACTGCCGACGGCCGATCGCGGCGTGACGATCTCGAGCGTCTGCTCGCCGACAGCGGGCTCGACACGCGGCACAGCGGCCATCAAGACGAAATTCGGAGTCTGCCGCCTGTGCAGCGCACCAGTTATCTGCACGAAGACCGTTGATCCCGGCTCTGCCGCCCGCCTGAGGAATCCGCCGCCATGCCCCGCCCCAAGCCAGAAGACATCAGTTCGGCCGGCCAGGATTCGTTTCTCGACGTCGTCACGAACATCGTGGGCATTCTCATCATCCTCGTGATGGTGGTCGGTGGCCGCGTGCAGCAGATCGTGCTCACCGCGACCCCGCAGGCCAAGGCAAAGGCTGCCGAACTCGAGCGGGAGCTCGAGGAGCTCGACCAGTCGGCCGTGCTGATCGAAAGCGAAGTGGCCGACTTGGCCGAGCAGGCCCGCACCGTGGCGACAGCCGCCGCCTTTGCCGGAGAGGCGCGGATCACGCTCGCCACGACGGTGGCGGCGGCCAAGGTCGAGGTGGAAAAACGCAAGCAGTCGGCCGACAAAGACCGCGTGAGCGCCGCCGAGGAGGCTGCCCGGCGAAAGCAGCTCGAGGCGGAGATCGAGCGCTGCACGCTCGAGGCCGATGGGCTCTCCCACGCGCCCGCCACCATGAAAGAAGTGCTCGCCTATCCCACGCCGATCGCCCGCACCGTGACCGGCGAGGAACTCCACTTTCAGATCGACCAGGGCCGGATCGCCTACATCCCGCTCGTCGAGCTTTTCGAACTCGCGAAAACGCAGACCCGCCGGCACTCAGGCTCGCTGACGTCGATGGCCCAGCGGATCGAGACGGTGGGGCCGGTGCAGGATTTCTCGCTCGACTACGTCATCGAGGTGAAGATCGACCAGGCCCGCGGGCAGGTGCTCGTGCGGTCGCGGGAGTGGGTCGTGCGGCCCGCGAGCCCCGGCCTTGGCGAAACGATCGCCGAGGCGCTCCAGCCGCACTCGAAATTTCGCCGCGTCATCGCCGACGTGCGGCCCGACACGACCATCACCCTGTGGTGCTATCCCGACAGCTTCGAGGAGTTTCGCGGGCTGCGCGAAGAGCTCCATCGGCTCGGCATCCCGACCGCCGGCCGCCCGATGCCCGAAGGTGCTCCGATCGGCGGCTCCACCGACGGCAGCAAAAGCGTGGTGCAGTAGGACAGGCACGCTACGCCCAACCCGGCTCTGGGCTCCCCATACCCCGTCGCCGGACGTTCGCTGCGCCCATCCTGGGCTTCACTCACTCGGATGTGCCTGCGCTCCGGCATCCATGCCCGCGCTGGTCACATACGCCGGCTCAACGGCAGGGGTAACCCCTCGCCTCCCCACTCTGGTTCCAAGTTGGCATCAACATTTCGTGGCGGCGCGAATGCCCGCTTCGGCGGCGGCGGCGAGGCGGTCGATCTCGTCGAGCGTGATGCACAAGGGCGGCATGAGCACGACCGTGTCGCCGAGCTGGCGGAGGATCGCGCCGTGCTGGCGGGCGGCGAGGCAGGCGTGGGTGCCGCGCTGCTCCTGCCAGGGGTACGCTCGGCGCGTCGGCTTGTCGGCCACGAGGTCGAGGCCGGCCACGAGGCCGCACTGGCGGACGTCGCCCACGTGGTCGAGCGTGCCGATCCGGGCCACGTGCTCGCGCAGCCGTTCGATCTTCGGCGGCAGGGCTTCGAGCACGCGTTCGTCATGGAAAATATTCAGCGACTCGAGCGCCACGGCCGCGGCCAGCGGATTGCCGCCATAGGTGTGGCCGTGGAAAAACGTCCGCCGCTCGGCATGGCTGCCGAGAAACGCGTCCCAGATCGCGGCGGTCGTGAGCGTGGCAGCCATCGGTAGATAGCCGGCCGTGAGGCCCTTGGCGAGGCAGAGGATGTCGGGCGAAACGCCCTCGTGCTCGCACGCGAACAAGGTGCCCGTGCGGCCGAATCCCACGGCCACCTCGTCGAGGATGAGCAGCACGCCGTGCTTGGCGGTCAGTTCGCGGGCGCCGTGCAGGAACCCCGGCGGATGCACGAGCACCCCGCCGGCCGCCTGCACGAGCGGCTCCATCACGAGCGCGGCGACCGTGCCGCCGTGCTCCGTGAGCGTGCGGTCGAGCGTGGCGAGCGCATCCGCGAGCGACGGAGCCGGCCGGCCGGTGTGCGGGCACGGGCCGCCCGGCGACGCGATGCGGATCGCTGCGAACGTGAGCGGGGCGAACATCGCCGTGAATCGGTCGACGCCGCCCACGCCGATCGCGCCGAGCGTGTCGCCATGATAGGCCTCGCCGATCGCGATGAACGTGGTGCGCGGCGGCTCTGCGGGCTTCACCTGGAGCCAGAATTGAAACGCCATCTTAAGCGCGGCCTCGATGGCACTCGAGCCGTCGCCGGTGAAAAACACCTTTTCGAGCCCCGCCGGGGCGACTTCGACGAGCCGCCGGGCGAGGGCCACCGTCGTCGGATTCGAGAGGCCGAGGTTCGTCGTGTGGGCGATCTGATCGAGCTGGGCTTTCAGGGCCGCGTCGAGCCGCGGGTGCCGGTGGCCGTGGACGTTGCACCACATGCTCGCCGAGCCGTCGAGGTACGCCTTGCCGGCGGTGTCGAAGAGCGTGGCCCCCTGCCCCGCCTCGATCAGCAGCGGCTCGTATTCCTGCATCTGCGTGAACGCGTGCCAGACGTGCTCACGGTCCCAGCGGAGAAGATCGTCGGTCGAGGGAGCGCCGCGGTCGCGAGAGAGGGTTTCCGGGCTGGGCATGCCACGAGTGTATACCGCCGGCCGTCAGCCGCTGGAGACGGGTGCGCCCACGGCCGCGGCGAGGCGGGTGTCGGCACGGCCTCCGACCACGGCCACTTCGACGAAGCCCTGGGAGCCGACGAGGGCCACGGGCGTGCCGGCCGCAGCGTCGCCGTAGGTGCGCACGAGCGTGGTCACGTCGTGGGCTCCCACGCGCAGTCGGCCGGCGGCGGCGATGCGCGGCCAGAGCGTGGCCGGCACGTTCGTGATGAGGTTGCCGAACGGATCGATGTGGATCACCTCGCCGTGAAGTCCGCGTGGTGTGACGTCCGGCTCGGGCCAGGCGAGCCGCTCGATGTGCTCGAGCGGCGGGCCGAGCGACGCGCCCGGTTGGCCTGCGAGGAGCCGGACCGCCGTCGGAGCCAGCACGTCGCGGCCGTGAAACGTGGCCGCGGCTGCGTCGCTCACAGGAATCAGATGCGCGGCCGTGAGCGAGCTTTGCCGCAGGGCCCACGAGAGCACGCCGTTGTCGGGGCAGAGAAACTCCTGGTCGCCGAGCCGGGCCCACAGGAGCCGCCGGGCGGTGCCGACGCCCGGATCGACGACGACGACGTGGAGCGTGTCGGGCGGGAAGGCGAGGCAGGCCTGACCTACGAGCCAGGCCGCGGCGCGGATGTCGTGGGCCGGAAGATCGTGGGCGATGTCGACGAGCATCGGCTGCACGGTGCTGCCGAGCAGGACGGCTTTCAGCTGCGCGACGTATTCGCTGCCGGTGCCGAAATCGGTGGTGAGCGTGACGATGCGGGGCATGACGCTTCAATGTAGGACAGGCTTCAGCCTGTCGGTACTCATGACAGGCTAAAGCCTGTCCTACGGGATAAACCCCGGGAGGTCGTCGAGGCCGACGGTCTCCACGGCGGGCCCGCCCGGGTCGCGCAGGGCTTGTCGGTCGGGCGTGCGGCAGACGACGGCCACGTGGGCCACGTCGCTCGTGCCGATTTCCTCACGAATGCGGAGCAATCGACGCACGTCCGCCGTCGAGGGAAACTCGCTCCAGGTTGCGTCAAGGATCACGAGGCCGCGGGGCGTCGGCACCACGAAGTCGACCTCCTTTGTGCGGTCGCGCCAGAACACCGGTTCGACCCGGGGCGCGAGCCGACGAATCTCGGCGTGCACGTACGTCTCCCACAGCGCGCCGATGTGGGGCGACGCCGCGAGTTCATCGGCATTTCGAATCCCGAGGAGATGGCTGCAAAGACCTGTGTCGCGGAAGTAGAGTTTCGGCGCCTTCACAAGAGGCTTGCCATGCGGCGGCAGCCGGGGACGCACGAGCGCGACGACGCCCGCCTCGACGAGCGTGTCGAGCCAGATGGCCGCCGTCGAACCGACGATGCCCACCTCCCGAGCCAGTTCGGCCTTGTTGAGCAGGCGGCCGGTTCGCAGCGCCGCCGCGCGGAGAAAGCACTCGAACGCATGCACGTCGTCCACGCGGAGCTGGCCGGGCAGCTCACGGTGTAGGTGGTCGGCGATGAGCGTGCGGAGATAGTCGCCCGGCTCACAATCGGCATCGGCGTAGAGTGCCGGAAACCCGCCCCGGAGGAGTCGTTCAGTGAGCGGCATGGCTGGGCGGGCGGCCACTGTTTCGGCATGTGACAGCCCGCCGACCTCCACCACGCAGGCCGCGTCGTCGAATGCGGCCAGGGCGGTCGCCGTGAGAAGCCCGGGCCGCGAGCCGACGAGCACGAAACTCGCCGGCCCATGCGGCCGCGCGTCGAGCTCGCGGCGGACGTGATGGAGCAGTCTGGGGGCGAGATGCACGTCGTCGATCACGACCGGCGCCGGAGCAGCGGCCAGGAAGGCTGCGGGGTCGCGCTGGGCGCGGTCGGCTTCACTCGGGAGCGCGAGCGAAATGTGCCGATAAGCAGGAAAGGAGAGGTGCGCAAGATGGGTTTTTCCGGTTGCTCGTGGTCCAGTCAGTACGAGTGCGGCCGGGGGTTCGCGAGCGACTGTTGAAGACGAGAAAACATTGCGTTCGATCAAAACCATGTATTTCTTTGTTTTAATCGAATGATTTGCAGTTTGGAGATCTTATCCAAATTGCCGGAGTCCACTCGGCTTACGCCTCGGGCTTATTGGGGGGCAGAATCCGCTCGGCTTACGCCTCGGGCTTCCTGGTGGGTGGTTCCATCGCCTTGATCAGGTCGACGCAGGTCTGGCGGACCTTGGCAGGGTTGACGTTCGGGTTTTTCTTCTTGGCCTGCCCGATGAGTCCGGCGGCGGCCTGTTCCTTGCCGCCTTGCACGTCGGCCACGATCTTCGGGTTGGCGGCGATCAGCTCGTGGCAGAGCGTGATCAGCTCGTCGTCGCCCACGGCTGCGATGCCGAGCGAAGCGACGACGTCGGGCACAGTGCGACCAGAGGCGAGCACCTCGGCGAAGATCTCCCGGCCCCGGCTCGTGTCGAAGTCGCCGTTTTGGACGCGGCTGATCAGGTCGGCGAGCGCGTCGGGGCGGATCGGAAATGCGTCGATCGTCTCGCCTCGCTCGTTGAGCGTCCGCAGCACGTCCTGCTGCAGCCAGTTGCTCGCCACCTTGCCCTCGCCCACCCGCGTGGCCACGTCTTCGAAATAGCCCACGAGCTCGCGGCCCTGGTTCACGAGCACGTCGGCGTCGTAGGCGGAGATCTTCCACTTCTCGGCGAGCGTTGTGCGCAGAACGGTGGGTGGCGTGCCCATCGAGGCCTTTGCCGCCGCGATCTGCTCCTCGCTCACCGTCACGGGCACGAGGTCGGGGTCGGGGAAGTAGCGGTAGTCGCTCGACTCCTCCTTGTGCCGCTGGGCACGCGTGACGCCGGCCGGGTCGTCCCAGCCGCGGGTCTGCTTGGGGGTCGTTCCCAGTTCGGCGCCGGTGGCCTGCCACTCCTCGTATTGCCGGGCGGTCTCGTACGCGAGCGCCCGCTCGACCGAGCGAAACGAATTCATGTTTTTGATCTCGACGATCGGCGTCTTGGCCAGGCTGCCGTCGGGGCGGGGAATGTGCAGGTTGACATTCGCATCCACCCGCAGGCTCCCCTCCTGCATGTTGCAGTCGCTCACGCCGAGATACACGAGCAGCAATTTCAATTCGTTGAGCCAGGCCCGAGCCTCCTGGGGGCTGCGCAGGTCGGGCTGGCTGACGATCTCGCACAGCGGCGTGCCGGCTCGATTGAGGTCGATCCGCGTGTCGGCCGTGCCGGCGGCCTCGTCGTGCATGCTTTTGCCGGCGTCCTCTTCGAGGTGCACGCGGATGATGCCCACCTTTCGCGAGAACGCCCCCTTTGGGTCCACCACCTCGAGCCAGCCGTCGCTGGAAAACGGCAGGTCGAACTGGCTGATCTGATAGCCCTTCGGAAGGTCGGGATAGAAGTAGTTCTTGCGATCCCACTTCGTGAACGGTGCGATCCGGCACTCGAGCGCGAGCGCCGCCTTGATCGCGAGCGCGAAGGCTTCACGGTTCATCACCGGCAGCGAGCCCGGGAGCCCGAGGCACACGGGGCAGACCTGCGTGTTGGGCGGGGCGCCAAACGTGGTGGAGCAGCCGCAGAAGAGCTTTGTCTTCGTCTGGAGTTGCATGTGCACCTCCAGGCCGATGACGGTCGTGAAGGGCTCGGCGGTCGGGGAGGCGGGCTTCGTCATGCGATTGGCTTCGGGCGCCGGAGGTGCCAGTCGGTGAGCCGTTGGAAGCGGTCGGTGGCTCGCAAAAGGAGCGGTTCGGCAAGGGCGGGGCCCTGCAGCTGAAAGCCCACTGGCAGGCCGCCCTTCGTGAACCCGCATGGAAACGAAATGCCGCCCACACCGGCGAGGTTCGTGGCCACCGTGTAGAGATCGACGAGATACATCGCGAGTGGGTCGCCCGTCTTTTCGCCGAGCTTGAAGGCCGGCGTGGCCGACACAGGGCCGCCGATGAGATCGACCTTCTCGAACGCATCGAGGTAATCCTGCCGGATCAGCCGGCGCACCTTGAGCGCCTTGGCGTAGTAGGCGTCGTAGTAGCCGGCCGAGAGGGCGTAGGTGCCGAGCATGATCCGTCGCTTCACCTCGGGGCCGAAGCCCTCGCCCCGGCTCCGGCAATACATCTCGACGAGCGGTGAGTCGAAGTGCTGGCTGCTCCCCGATTCGGCCCGCTGGCCCCCTCCGGGCTCGGCCCGGTAGCCATAGTGCGCGCCGTCGTACCGCGCCAAATTGCTAGACGCCTCGCACGGGGCGATGAGGTAGTAGGTGGGCACGCCGTATTTTGCGTGCGGCAGTTCGATGTCGTGGACAGTTGCTCCCGCCGCTTCGAACACAGCGTAGGCTTCGTCAACACCCTTCCGCACCTCAGGATCGAGCCCTTCTGCATAGTGCTCCGCCACGCGGCCGATCTTGAGCCCCGTGAGCGGCTGCTCGAGCAGTTCGCTGTAGCGTGGCACCTCGGCGGCGAGCGAGGTCGAGTCGCGCGGGTCGTGGCCGGCGATCGTTTCGAGCACCAGGGCACAGTCGGCGGCCGAGCGGGCCATCGGGCCGATCTGGTCGAGGCTCGATGCAAATGCCACGAGCCCGCGGCGGCTGACGCGGCCGTAGGTCGGCTTGAAACCCACGCAGCCGCAGAGCGCTGCGGGTTGTCGAATCGACCCCCCGGTGTCCGTTCCCGTAGCAGCGGGGATCAAGCCCCCCGCCAC
>Ga0208856_1000777_pt1 | contig 11033 bp, 3 predicted proteins | sample LakMenEpi13Jul12_FD_150690 | JGI IMG/M metagenome (GOLD analysis project Ga0208856, IMG submission 150690) | Freshwater microbial communities from Lake Mendota, WI - 13JUL2012 deep hole epilimnion (SPAdes) | ecosystem: Environmental > Aquatic > Freshwater > Lentic | place: Lake Mendota, Madison... | reverse complement strand
GATTGGGCAGCCGTTCGCCGAGCATCTGGGCCACCCACGCGCCGCGTTTGATGGGGCTCGTGCGGGCGGCCGCCGACTGCTTGGCGAGCACGGCGCCGAAGCCGAGCAGCCCGCCGCGGCCTTGGGCGGCCACCTTCTCCACGCGCCGCCACTCGGGCCCGTTGACGCCCGGGATCCCGTAGTGCTTGGCGAGCACGTCGTTGACGACCACCGCGTCGGCCGTGATGAGGTCGAGCACCGGCCGGTCGTTCGCGAGCAGGTCTTCGAAGAATCTCACCGGCTCTTCGGCCAGGCTGTCGCGCACGGCCGGCGTGAACTCGGGAAAGTCCTTCATGCTGCGGCCGTGGTTGGCCACGAAGTCACGGACGCCCAGCCAGCGGGCGCCGAACTCCTCGGCCATGCCGCGGGCCCGGCCGTCCTTGAGCATCCGGCGGAGCTGCTCCTCCATCACGGCGGGCTCGTGGAGCCGCGGGGCCGCCGCCATGAGTGCGTCATCGGGGATCGAATCCCAGAGGAGAAAACTCAGCCGCGCGGCCAGCTCCACGCCCGTGACAGGCTGCCAACTCGGCCCGCGGCCAGGCTCCTCGACACGATACAGAAACCACGGCGACGAGAGTACGCGGGCGAGTGCCGCGCGGAAAGCCGGATCGTGCTCCACTTTTTCGGCACGGTCGGCCTTGTAGCCGGCGAGGATCGCCTCGCGCTCCTCCGCGGCCAGGGGTCGACGCCAGGCCCGGGCGGCGAAGGCCACGAGCTGCTCCAAATGGGGAGGCTCGGAGAGCGCCTGGGCGGCACGGAAGGCCCGCTCTTCGCAGTCCACCTGGTCGCCCATTGTCTGGACATGAAAAAACATCATCCCCGCGCTCGGTTCATAGCGGTAGTAGCTCATCATTTCCGCGAACATGCGTCGATGCGAAACGGAGTCTTCGCTCACGAAATGCAGCTCGGCCCACAGCCGCTCGAGCTCGGCCTTGCCCGCGTCGTCGAGCAGCAGCCGCCGCAACGGCTCGTCGATGCGCCGGAACATGAACATGCTCCCCTGGGCGTCGCGCGGGATGATCGGCTCGAACAGAACAGCCGGCGGGAAGAGCCCGCGAAACTCCGCGGCCGGCCGGGCCTGCTGGGCGGCCACGCGCGGATGCGCAATCTGCGCCACCCGCGGCTCCGGCTCGTCGATCACGAGCGGGTCGCCGCTCTTCCACGTGCTGGGCACAGGCGTCCTGCCCGGGTTGTTCACGAGCAATGCCTGCACCGTCGCCGATTCCGGGCTGCCCTCGTCGAGCCACACGTCGGCGCGGAGAAATCGCGGCAGTGCAAGTTCGTCGAGGAGCGGCTTCGGCAGTTTCCTCAAGTCGATGACCACCTCTGAGGCAGCCTGCGTGACGAGGGCCGTCGGTGGCACGGGCCGCCCCTGGGGATGGACGCCGAACCGCAGGCCCGAGGCCTCGATGGCCGCCCGCAATTCCGGCTGCTCGGCCAGCACCACGAGGGGCCCCTCGCCCCCTTCCAGCCGCAGCCGATCCCAGATCACGAACGTGCCCGGTTGCGCAGGCGCGACCTCCCTCGCGACGAGCCGAAACACCGGCTCCCGGGCAGGGCCCTCGACCTGTTCGCGGGCGACCACGCGGAGCGTATCCTCCCACCAGGGAAAACCGTTGCCGACCGCCAGCACGTTGTGTTTGCCGTAGTTGTTCCAAAACAATCTTTCCTGCAGCTTGTTGATCGCCTGCATGACGGGCTTGGGATCGGTGGTGGCCGTGCGCCACTTCTCGCGCACGAGGCCGATCGTGGCCGGCGGCGGGCCGGCGCTCGGGACGGCGGCGGGGTTGCTTCCCAGATCGACGAGCGCCTGCCCCATCTCAGGCTCCGCGACGTGCGCGAGTTCAAACGACACCCCGTCGGGATCGCCGGGGTGCGCATCGGCCACGCGGCCGGCGATCACCACCTCGGCGTCGATCGGGCTCGTCCAGGCGACCGCCACGGGCCGATTGTTGCCCGGATGCACGAAGAACGACCGCGCGGGCAGTTTCACGTGAGCCTGCACGGGTTCGGCGGCGGAGTTCACGAACACCGAGGGCTCGGAGCCGAGGCTCCACGACTTCACCTCGGCCTTCCCCGTGTTTGCATCGCGCTTGTCGGTGAGGTACGCCGGCCCCTTTGTCGTTTCCAGGAAGCTCCACCGGGCCTCGTGCTTGTCCTGCCAGGGGTTTCCCTTCAAGAGGTCGGGCACCAGATCGCCCACGCTCCAGGTCCGCTGTTCGCCGGCCGTCTCGCGGATCGTCCATTCAAGAAGCGTGCTGTCGGCTCCGTGGCTTTTGTTCGGAAGCACCGACAGGAGCAGCACTTCGCCGCGGCGCACCGCGACCTTCTGCTCGAAGGGAACCGAGCCACCGTCCTCGACCTTCGACTCCACGAGCACCCGCTTGGCCTTTGCCCAGCCCCCGTCGGTCTTCTGTTTGCCGGCCTGCAGGGTCGCCTGCCGCCGTTGCTTCTCGGCTTCCAGTTCGACAACTCGCTCCAGCCACTGCACCGCCCGGGGGACGTCCTCCGCCGCCGATGCCGACGTGCCGGAGAGCCCCGTCCAGAGCGCGGCCAGATACGTCGCATTGAGCTTCTCCTCGGCCGCGACGGCGGCAAGCGCCGCCGGCCCGCCGCTTGCGAGCCTGTCGCGGTGGCGGAGCGTGGCCGCCAGATGCGGCTCAAGCGGCGGTACACCACCGGGGCCGGAATACCGCGAATGGAAAGCCCGGAGCGCCTTCTCCGCCTCGGCCGTCCACTCCGGCCGGTCCGGCGACGCCGAAAATCGGAAGCCCGTCGGCAGGAGCACCGCCCGCGCGGCCACGTCGCGGGCAGCCTGCAGGTAGCGCTCCACGAGCACGGGCGTCACGGGCATCGCCTCGCCGACGTTCGCGAAGCCTTCGCCGCCGACGGCGTCGGGCGGAAACTCGCGAGCCTGCGTCGGCCGCATGTCGATGCCGGTGAGATCCCGCACGGCGTGATCATATTCGACGTTGCTCAGCCGCCGCAGCGTGACCGGCCCCGGGTCGCCGGCCCGCGCGGCCGCCTCCGCGTCGAGGGCGGCCTGGAACCAGCCAAGCATCTGCTCCCGCTCGGCCTCGCTCGGCTGCGGGGCCTCCCGCGGCGGCATGTCGCCGATGTGCAGCCGCTCGATCACATGCTCGAGCACCGCGGGCCGGGCGATGAGCGCCTCGGAGGTGGCGAAGCCGGCGAGGTTCAAGTCGTTGTCTTTGGGCTCGGCGCCGTGGCAGCCCCCGCAGGTCTTCACCATCAGCGGATGAACCTGCCCCACGTATGCCTGCGCAAGATCGCCCTCGGCTGCCATGGCCGTGGCAGTGATCGCAAGACACGCCTGCAGCGCGAGCAAAAGCCACGGTGTCCGCATGTTCACATCTCCGCAATCCACAGCGCTGAACGATCGGAGTCCGGGCCCCGCCTGGACCATCCAAAATATACCCCGCTCAACGTTCTTTGTCGACAGATTGTGCCCGTGGGGTGAAAGTGACGTTCTCCCCGCTTCTTGATCCATCCGGGATATGAGGTTTTTTGCCGGGATATTAGGTTTTTTGACCTTGACATCACCAAAAAGGGCTTTTCGGCATGTTCATTTGTTCCCCTGTGGGGTTGGTGACGGGGTTCGGCTTACTGGTTTTCATCGGTGTTGTCCTCATTTGAACTGTGCGTTCCCCCACAGTCCGGGGGCGAGCATGATTTCGCTGGGCACGTCGCTGACAATGCCGGTGTTCTGGTTGGCCCAGTAGGTGCGCACCATGGTGGACTGGCCGCTGCTGTCGGCGCTGAGGATGCCGAAGTCGATTTTGTAACTCTTGCCCGGTTGGGGTTTCACCCCGAGCAGTGTGAGCGGCACGACGGCCTCGACGGCATACCCCTTGGGCGTTCGGCCGATGCCGATGTTCGCCGGATCGAGCCGGTCGATGACGTCGACGTATTCCGTTCGCGAAGGAGAACTGAATCCGATTTTGTCCGTCTCCTTGGTGCCAGGGACGCGGTGGCGGTAGAGCACACCGATGGGTTTGCCTTCGTACAGGCTGATCAGCAACCGCTGGTCGCCGGGGAAGGGACCACCGCGTTTGGGATCGGCCTCCGGGTTGACGCCGATCTGGAGGTCGACTGAGTCGCCGCTCTTGAACAGCTGGTTTGGAATGTTGCCGGCGTTGCGCAACGGCTGACCGCTGTCCACCTGCCAGGCCACATACAGATTTTGGTCGTCCGCCCGCACGGCGAAGGCACCGCGTGTGCCGATGGCCGTGGACTGGCCGGCGTCCCCCCACTCGGCAAGATTGCCGTCCGGCTTGATCGGGGCGGCAGGCGGTACGAGGGTCACCTCCTTCGGTGGTGCCTTCTGGGCGACGGTCAGGGCGCGACGGGCCGCCCAGGCCTCGACAGCAAGCCGATCGTCCTTGGTCACCGTCAGCGTTGACTGCTGCCGCTTCATCGTTTCCAGGCCGTTCAATTCGACAACACTGGAGTGCTCCTTGCCGGCCACCAGGTAGAACGTGCCATTGTCGGCGCGCTGAAAGCTGCCAAAGAAACATTCCCCGTTCAACGCGACATTGTCCAGCGACATGCCGAGTTCGGCCTTCGGGAAATCCCATTGGAAGACCCCGGGTGTGCGGCTGTCGTTCCAGACGGTCGCGGCCAGCAATCCGTCGGCGGTGAACAGGTACCATTCGCCGCAATTACCACTGAGCATGAAGACCTCGCCGACACCCGGCAGGACTTCCTGGCCGATGAAACCCAAGGGTCCCGCCAAGATGCCAGCCTGCGGTGCTGGGGATCTCTGTGACCCATGTACGCCGTGGAACGGATTCGGATAGGTCCAGCGGATCTGCCCGTCAGCGTCGAGGCCGGTGAGCGGGTCGCTGTTTATGAGGATGCGCCCATCCTGATCGACGGCTGTCGCGTAGCCCCATGATCGGGGCGCGAGCGGCGTGGCCGCCTGCGGCTGGTAAACCGGCGCGCCGCAGGCGGTGAAGGCTACCGGCTTCAGCGCGCGCCCGCCCATCTGGAGTTCGAGCCGCGCGTTGGTCACGGTGGGCCAGTAGGTGGGATCGAGCCTGAAGTCGTAGATCTCCACCTCGCCGGGCTGGGGCAAGCCATCGCCGTTCTGGTCGCTCCAGGTGAAGCTCAGCGTCTTGAGCACCCTGTCGGCGACGAGTTGGCGCAACGCCGGATCATGTACCAGCGGCCACCAAGAGTCGGCGTTGCCCATGACCGTCAGCGGCACGATGCGGTCCTTGCGGAACTCGCCGATCCGCAGCAGAGGGGCTCGCATCCCGCCAGGGTCGCCGACCATGTATTGGCGGCCGTTCAGATAGATCGGCTTGTCGGGTAGGCCTGCGGCTTGAGTCGTCAGGGAAAACGCTGCCTGCCCCTTGGCCTCAAACCGCGCATCTCCTCCATAAAACTGGACCTCACGGCTGAGTATCCGCTTCACGTCCCACTGCCCGCTGGTGTAGTTCAGCGAGAACTCCATGCCCGCACAGTAAATGCGGGACGGATCGCGAGGATCGACCTGTCCGCCCCCGCCGTATTCCGAGTGGCCGATGAACTCCTTCAGGAAGGCGCCTTTGGGCGACCACACGGAGGTCCGTTTCGGCTGGAAATCCCGCTCCGCCACCCAGAGATTGCCACGGGCGTCGATGGCGATCCCCTGCGGGTTCTCGATCCGGTTGGGGTTGTAATCGCCGACTTCCCGACCGCCGGGTTCGCCGATGGTGCGCAGCAGCTTGCCATTGGCCGCAAACACCTGCACCACCTCCGGCCCGCCGTCGGCGACATAGAGGTTGCCCTGTGCGTCAAAGGCGAGGCCGCGCGGGTCCTTGAGCGCGCCGGCCGGCAGCACCGGCGCGGTGGCGCCGGTGGCGAGGTCAAACCGCACGACGCGCTGCTGCGAGACCAGCAGCAGGCGGCCTTGCGGGTCGAAGGTCGGCCACGACGGCTCCGGCACAGCCACGTGCCGCTCCCACGCGCCCGTGGCGATATCCGCGATGCTGATCCGTTGGGCGGGAATCTCGTTGAAGGGCGGGTCATTACCTCCATGCTTCAGCACGACCAGGCCGCCAAGGCCGGCGCAGGTGGGTTTTCCCTTGCTCCTATTGACGAAGTCCGGGTTCTCGTTCACCCACGGCTCGACAACGCGCAGGCGGATGGCCCGGGTGGTCACGTCGCGTCCGGCGTCGAAATAGTCGTCGCGATACAGTGGTCGCCACAGCACGGCGGGCGACAGTCCGCCGACTTCTTTCCAGGCCGACTCCGGGGCGCTGGCCGGAGCCACATTGGACGCCCCGGTATATTCATCGATCGCGATGCGATTGGCGAAGGCGTTCAGCAACGCCAGTCCGCGCCAGGTCCGCTTCTCCGGCCAGGTCACAACCAGCGTGGCCGGATTCTCCGGCGTGATGGGTTCTTCCTGAACCGTCTCCCAGTGGCACGCTCACCCATTGGGCGTCAACCGTCACATCCCCCGGAAACGGCGCCTCGGGCTTGAGATAGCTGAGCGCGCCATCCCCGCCGAGGATGGTGCCGATCGGCAACGCCTCCTTGAAGGCCAGCCGCAGGTGCCGGTTCTTCTCAGCGGTGCTGCCGGTCTGCCAGCCGCCGCGCGATACCCCGCGGTCGCCGCGAATGCCCAGCAGGCTCAGCCAGTACGGATCGAGCGCCTTGGCGTCGGCCGGGTGCAGCTCCGGATTGGCGGGGAACTCCGCTGTGTTGGCCAGATCCAGGTTCTCCGCCGTGACCACGGAGCGGAATCCATCCGCCGCCGGCTCGGCGGCAGACACGTTTTGCGAAATGCCCGGCAGCGCGAGCAGCAGGAGCAGCAGGGTCCACCGACGCGTGAGTGTCTTCACATTCATCTCGTTATGATTTCGGACTCCTCAGCCGAACCTGTGGGCAAAAACGGCTTTTGTTCACAAGGGCTCTGCCGCGTCCGGGACAGGGCGCAGCGTAGTGTTGCATAGTGTCGACAGTAGATTCTTTTGGTATCTGCCTCAAGACGCCGTTCCAGCCAACATTCTCGAGGTTGTCGACAGTTGAGCGTGGTGATATACTGTCCCGTGTTGTCATGACAGTTCGCTTGACTGGCGGGCCACGCGTAGCAGCTGCCGGCGCCGCCCCGCTTTCCGAGGAGTCCCACGCCATGAGCCGATCTCCCTCACCTTCCGGGGCCGATTTGGCCCTCCGCGCCAGCCGCTCCGGCTGCGCCGGATTCCGAGCCGCCGGCTCGCGTCGGTCGATCTTGCAGGCCGGCGTGCTCGGCGGGCTCGGCCTCTCGCTCGGCGACTTTCTCCGTCTCGAGGCCCGGGCGAAGGATGCCGACACGGCGGCGTTTTCGGCCGTCGGGGCCAGGGCGATCGAGGCCAAGGCCCTGAGCGTGATCCAGATCAACCTCCCCGGGGGCTTCCCGCACCACGAGTCGTTCGATCCCAAGCCCGAGGCGCCGGTGGAATACCGCGGCTCGTTCGGCGTCATCAAGACGAAGCATGGCGACATCCTCAGCGAAAACCTGCCTCGTGTGGCTGAGATCTGCGACCGCGTGGCGATCATCCGCAGCGTCGTCGGCAAGATCCCCGACCACGGCCTGGCCATGTACCACCTCTTCAAGGGCTACACGCCGACGGCCGTGATCGACTATCCCGCGATGGGATCGATCGTGTCTCACGAGCTCGGCGGCCGCGGCGTGATCCCACCCTACATCGCGATTCCGAGCGCGGACACGGGCTACGGTGAGTTCGGGACCGGCTTCCTGAGCAGCGAGTATGGCCCGTTCTCGCTGAATGCCGATCCGCAGGACCGGAAGTTCCAGGTGCGCGACCTCTCGCTCCCCTCCGGCCTCACGCTCGACCGCTTCGACCGGCGGCAGAAGGCCCGCGAGGTGATCCAGCGGAAGATCCGCAAGCTGGAGGCGGATCCGGCGACGCTCGACACCATGGACAGTTTCTATCAAAACGCCTACAGCCTGCTCACCTCAGAACAGGCCAAGAAAGCCTTCAGCTTCGAAGGCGAGCCGGAGGAGTCGTTCGATCTCTACGGCAGCAAGGTGACCGGCAAGGTGAAGGACCCTGGCGGCAGGTATCTCCCCAAGGGGCTCGCCGAACGGCTGATCCTCGCCCGGCGGCTGGTGGAGGCCGGTTCGCGGTTCGTGACGGTGACCTACGGCGGCTGGGATTCCCACATCGACGTAAAGAAGAGTTGCGACGGCCAGATGGCCCCGCTCGACCACGGGATCGCGGGCCTCATCACCGATCTGGCCCGCCGCGGCATGCTGGAGACGACGCTCGTGTGGGTGACGAGCGAGTTCGGCCGCACCCCGAAGGTGAATGCCAACAGTGGCCGCGACCACTGGGCCCGCTGCTACTCGATGCTGATGGCCGGCGGCGGCATCGCCGGCGGCGTGGTCTACGGAGCGAGCGACCCCGTGGGCGGCGAGCCGGCCCGCGACGCCGTGCCGCTCGAACACCTCCAACACACCGTCTACAACCTGCTGGGCATCGATGCCGAGAAGGAGCTCGTCGCCTTCGGCACCCGGCCGATCGAGATCATCAAGGACGGTGCCCTCGTGAAGGGCATCCTCGCCTGAGGCGGCCCGCGGGCCGTCGCCGTCGTTGTTCGGGAGCCTCGTGATGCAGCGTTTTGCCCTGCCCCGTGTTTCGTGGTCGATGGCCATGCGTGCCGCTGCGGCAGCCTGCCTGCTGCACGCGCTCGGCGGGGCCGAGCTCGTGGCCGGACAGTTCAACACCATCGACTCCGTGCGGCCGCGGATCGGCCAGCGTGGAATGACGGTCGAGGTGACGATCAACGGCTCGCATCTCCGAGGCGCGCAGGAGATCGCGTTCTACCGCCCCGGCATCCGCGCCGTGTCGATCGAGCCGATCGGCAAGCCACCCGAGGAGAAGGAAAAATTGCGGCACTGGCACCCCGCGCTCAAGTGCGTGTTCGAGATCGCCCCCGACTGCCCCGTGGGGGAGCACGTGTTTCGCGTGCGGTCGCCGACCCAGCTCACGATGGCGGCCACCTTCAACGTGACTCCCTTCCCCGTCGTCGACGAGGTGGAGGACGACAAGGACCGCGGCACCAAAGGCAACGACTCGGTCGCCACGGCGATGCCCATCGTGCCCAACGTGACGGTGCACGGCTCCATGGACGGCCGCGCCACAGGCGACGTGGATGTCTACCGGGTGCCGGTGCAGCCCGGGCAACGGCTCACCGCGCAGGTCGACTGCGTGCGGATCAGCGACTTCACCCACGGCCACGGCGAGGATTCGGGCTACGATCTCAAGCTGCGGGTGCTCGACGCTGCCGGGAGGGTGCTCGCGGCCAACGACGACAACGCCCTGCATGTGCAGGATCCGCTCGTGTCGTTCCGCGTGCCGGAGGCGCTGCCGGCGCTCGGCGACGGCCAGGTCGGCTCGGCCGGAGCTGCGGCGGGATCGTTCGTGTTCGTGGAAGTGCAGCGGTCCACCTTCACGACCTACAACGCGCCCTACGTGGTCCACATCGGCGACTACCGCCGTCCGCTGGCGGCCTATCCCCCGGGCGGGCCCGCCGGGCAGGCCGTGCCGGTGCGGTTTCTGGGCGATTCGCTGGGCGAGTTCACCGAGACCGTCGTGATGCGCGAGGAGCCGGGCACGTTCGGCCACGCGAGCGACGGGCCCACGCCGCTGCCCCTGCGGTCGGCCGCGATGCCGAACGTCCTCGAGGACGCCGCCGCGGAAACCCGCGTGACGGCGCTGCCCGCGGCCCTCAACGGAATCATCGCCGCACCCGGCGAGGTCGACCGCTTCCGCGTGGCCGTGAAGAAGGGCGACCGCTACCGCGTGCGGGTCTTCGCCGGAGCCTTCGGGTCGCCGCTCCAGCCGCGGCTGGAGATCGCGCCGCCGGCGGAGGAGGGGCAGCCGGCCGCCAAGCCGCTCGTGAAATACTCAGCCGATCGCGAGGAGCGCGACATCTTCGGCATCTCCGCCTACGGCGGAGCGGTGCTGCCCGACGCGATCGATCCCTCCGTGATCTGGGAGCCGAAGGTCGACGGCGAGCACCTGATCGCGATGACCGACCTGGGCGGTGGCGGATCGGCCACGGCGGTCTATCGGATCGAGGTCGAGCCCGCCCCCGACGGCATCCAGCTCGTGCTGCCCTGGACGCTCTACTGGTGGGAGGCGCCCAAGTGGGCGAGCCTCGGCATTCCGCGGGGCGACCGCTGGACGGTGAACGTGAACCTCATCCCGTGCCAGGGCAACACGTTCAAGGGTGAGGCCGAGGTCGTGGCGGAGGGGCTGCCCGCGGGCGTCACGCTCCTGCCCAACCGTGTGCCGGCCGGCGCCACGAAGTGGCCGATCCAGTTCGAGGCGGCGGCCGACGCGCCCCTCGTGGCCGCCGTGATCAAGCTCGTGATCCGGCCGATCGATCAGACGAAGAAGCTCGCAAGCGGCATGCAGCAAAACCTCCCCTTCTTGAACAAGCCGGGGGGCGATGCCTGGAAGACCGTGCGGCTCGACCGGTTCATGATGGCGGTGCTCGAGAAGCCTTCCTTCTCGATCGAGATCGACGAGCCGGCCACGCCGATCGTGCGCGGTGGCGAACTGGCCATCCCCGTCAGGCTCGTGCGGCGCGACGGGTTCGACGAGCGTGTCGGGTTCCAGTGCGACTGGAAGCCGGCCGGCATCGGCGTGCAGCCGCAGGCGGTGTTCGAGCCGGGCCAGACGCAGGGCGTGCTGCAGCTGTCGGCCGAGCCGATTGCTCCACTGGGGCCCATGCCACTGGTCGTCACGGCGTTCGCGGGGTCTCAGGTTGAGCCGGCCTGGCAGGGCGACGGCCAGATCCGGGTGTCGACGAAGATCGTGAACCTGGTCGTGGCCGAGCCCTTCGTGGAACTGGCGAGCGAGCCTGAGAGCGTGCGGCGAGGCGAGCGGAAGAAGATCGCCTGGAAGGTGGCGCACAAGACACCCTTCGAAGGCTCGGCCCCGGTGCGGCTCGTCGGCCTGCCCAAGGGCGTG
>Ga0208856_1000776_pt1 | contig 11049 bp, 9 predicted proteins | sample LakMenEpi13Jul12_FD_150690 | JGI IMG/M metagenome (GOLD analysis project Ga0208856, IMG submission 150690) | Freshwater microbial communities from Lake Mendota, WI - 13JUL2012 deep hole epilimnion (SPAdes) | ecosystem: Environmental > Aquatic > Freshwater > Lentic | place: Lake Mendota, Madison... | reverse complement strand
GGGCAGCCAAAGGGACTGGGATAGCAGGGCCCAAGCAACGGCCTTAGTGTTTACGGGTTGGCGGTGGCGTTCCATGGAGACTAGATAGAAGATGCAAGATTAAACGAAAGGTCAGCGATTACTGTTGTTGTTCCAATAATTCCAATAGTTTGCGTAATTCAGTATACTATTAAGCGCTCCCAATGGCTCGGCCAGGTCATTCAGGAAAGTGAGAGTTTTACCATAAAGATTGCTGCGAACAATAATTGTATCACCGTTGCGCAAGGGCGGATTAGAGATGTTAGAAACCGATAGATCATCCTTATATGAAAAAATCTGCCGAGTTGTGGTGCCGTTACGATTAAAACGCACCAGTTCAATATGGTTCTTCTGAGCACGACGCCGAATCAAACCTCCTGATCTAAAGAGGGCTTCAATGAGTGGGGTGTTGGCGGGCAAGGCGACAGTTCCAGGTGTCTTAACCTCACCAATCACGGTCACATTGATGGTGGGAGGTGCCAGATTTGTTTGGCCTATCGCCAAGACTTCCTCGGGAATTGGCTGTAGGGCACGAGATACAATAATAGTGTCTCCATCGAACAACACTGGATTTTGCAGTTGATTGCCATTGGCAAAAAGGTCTGCAAGATTTAAGGTTGTCTGCTTTTGAGCCCCCGCTTTACCAGCTAGTCGGCGCAAAAGAATGTTGCGGACATCAGCATTAACCGTCACCCCACCTGCGGTTTGAATAGCCTCGACAGGGTTGGACAAAGAACCAAGAGGGTAAAGACCTGGACGGGTAACCTCCCCAACAATAGTTACTTTGACAGGTCTAGGAGTTGTCAGGGTAAGAGTTAACTGAGGACGAACCAACTGTTTGGCATATAGAGAGCTCAACCAGCGTGTTGCCTGACCGATTGTGAGGCCAATCAGCTGGACAGAACCAACAAGTGGTAATGTTGTGGTACCATCAGCCAGTATGCCAAAGGTACCGTTAAGGGACTTTGCTTCCGGATCCAGAAAAGAAAGCTGTAATACATCACCAGGTCCGAGAGTATAAAGATCACTGTAAAGCTCCGGTAGTGAAAGCGATTTCTCAACCATTGGCATCGGCCCAGGAGACTGGCTTCGATCCAGCAAAACAGGCACTGATGACTTGGGTGTCGGCGCTAGCTTGTTTTGAACAAACGAGTTCGGGTTGACTGGATCTGCAGCAGCCAATGATCCTGCCAATGGAGCCGCTAAGAGGCCAACAGGCGAGGCCACAAGGGAAGCGGCCGTAGAAAGGACGGTCAAGCGCCTTAAACCATGCTGCCTAGGCCAGAGCAGGCCGAGGCAGGGGATCGGAAACTGGTTGTCAAGACTGGAATTCCGCACGAAAAGCGCAAGTTCGTGTAGGAACCTTAACCGATGCAGACTTGAGAGTCCTAGGCCCGAAAGCAAAACCGGTCACCAACTAAGCCGTGAGGCACTGTATTGGTCCTAGTATCAAAACATCTGAGACGATCTGCCGTGACCCGAGCCGGTGCGCCTCTGCTTCCAGCACCAGGGGGTGACCCAACGTTGGGTGGACTTGTACCCCTGGCTACCCCAGGCATGGAAAGCGGACCTGCGGAGCAAAGTCAACAAGGCTTATCGCCATTCTCTGGCGAAAGCAAAGAAAGTGGTATCCAAAACTTGCTGCGTACTATCAAGCGCAGACAAAACCTTTTTCTTTTCACTTCGGCACTCGTCTCTGGCGCCCTAGCCCTTAATACAATTCGAGAACGCATATTCAGCCCTGTTTACCAAGGATCCTTCATGCTGCAAATAAGCAGCCCATTTGATGAAAGTAATTCGCCAGTAGCAGGAGATGGAGGCAAAATAGAAGCGATTGCAAGATATAAGCAAAAAATTGATGTACCTAGCCTAATGGTACTCTTACGCAGCCCCTTTTTAACATCCCCCGTCGCAACTAGACTCGGTTTATCTAATGAAGAGATTGCCAAAAATCTCAGCATTGATACGGCAGGCGTTCAAAACGTAATTCAAGTTGATCTGCGCTGGCCAGATCCGACCAAAGGCAAAGCTGTGCTTTCCGCACTGGCCAACGACTATGTTGCTTTTTCTCTCTCCCAGCGCCAAGCAACTATCAATTCAGGTGTCAAATATCTTGACGAGCAAGCTCCCGCAATTTTGCGCGAAGTAGCCACACTAGAGAACCAGCTCAGCAAATTCCGTGAGACCAATAAAATGATGGATCCACTTGCGATGGTCTCCACAATTGAGACTCGCCGTAATGATCTCGCTAATGAGTGGCAAAAACTACAACTTGAGCAGGCTCAACTAGAAAGCAATCTTAACTCTGTCAACTCAGGCAAACTATCTTTTACTCCGAGTGGTGCCCCATCGGCCCTAAGTCAATTAGGTGATAATAGCGCACTTATTCCAGGCAGACAAACAACAACAACAACAGGTGGCAATATAGATCAAGTCAAAACCCCTTCAGACCAGCTTAATGAGTTTGAGACGCAACTTGCCCAAGCCCGAGCAACCTATAAAGAAGATTCGCCGATAGTTCAATCGATTCTAGCCCGAAAAAATGCCCTTCTTCCGGTTGTAGAATCGCAAAAAGCAGATGCTATTCGCGCCCAGCTGTTTGCCAATAAGTCTCAGCAAGACGAAGTTAACAGACAAATCATGCTCTACAATCGCAATTTCAAAAATAGTCCAAAAATTTTAAAAGAATACGAAAAAATTGTATCAAAACTTGCCGACGCAAGAAATAACTATACTTCCTATCTCAGGGCTAGAGAAAACTTCAGGCTTGAACGTTCACGTTTTATTACTCCATGGCAAATCATCTCTCCACCGACTTTTGGAGAAACACCTGTACAGCCAGATATTAAAAGAAGCATTCTCCAAGCCCTATTACTTGGATTGCTTTCTGGTGTAGGGGCTGCAATACTTCGCGAGAAAACAGATAACGTTTACCATACTCCTATGGAAGTTGAAAAAGAACTACAATTGCCTGTATTAGGTCTAATCCCGTATCTACCATTAGAGCCTGGCGTAGATGTTACTACAAGTATATCTAAAATGTCTGCCAGCGAAAGGTTTGCAATCAAAGAATCCCTGCGAAGCCTCTTCACCACCTTCCGTCTATTAAGAGCCGATCATAACATCAGACTAGTAGGCGTTACATCCTCAAGTCAAGGTGAAGGTAAATCAACATCAGTTACTATCTTTGCACGTACGCTGTCAGATCTTGGCTTGAAAGTTCTAGTTGTAGATGCTGACATGCGTTTACCTATGCAAACTCGATATTTTGGAATTGCTTCCGGTGAAGAAGGTTTTTCATCTATTCTGTCTAACTCAAATATCTCCATTAGTTCTTTAATAATTAAAATACAAGACAATCTTGATGTGCTGCCGGCAGGTCCCAAGCCTCCTGATCCTGCAAAACTTCTGAATTCAAACAGGTGTGCCGAGGTTGTTAATGAATTAAGAGCTATGGCAGACTACGACATAATTCTCTTTGATACACCACCATGTTCAATGCTTTCCGATCCAATTTTATTGGGTGAAAAACTGGATGGTATTCTTTTTCTGGTTGGCCTTGGTAAAGGAAGTCGAATTCTTGCGCCACAAGCATCACGCCGCATCAAGGCAACTGGCGTTGATCTTTTGGGTGTAATTTGCAATCAAGTTAATTTTCCAAGTCGCCTCAACGATTACGGCTATGAATATGGATATTATTACCATTATGCTTATGCTTATACAGACAGCTACGCTAACAAAAATGCTGGAATTGGACGCTACATTACTGCGGAAGTAACTAACAATGAAAAAACCAAGGAAGATGCATCAGACTCTATAAAACCAGTCAGTCTAGATCAGCCAAAATCTACTCGAATCAGGAAATCTAAAAAAACAGAAAAAAATGCTTGGATATCAAAGATATTTCGTCGTGAACAAAAGTAAAGTTACAAAGCAATAAACCCAATATTCTCCATCTAAACCTTATAAATCTTTTAAGATTTTTTCAAGCATTTCAAGGTATTCATAGCTTGGTGATGCAATTGGATGACATCTTCTAACCCATTCTAAGGCTGAAAAGACATCAATTTTTTTAAATTTTGAAGTTAATCCCACAGCTAGCAAAGAAGATCTCTCCTGGCCAGCGAAACAATGCAGATAGACAGGTGCAGACGTCAAGACTAACTGCTCTGCAGTGGTTAAAGCTAATCTAAGCTTATCAATATCGAGCTGTTCCTGTTGTCGGTGATCAGGCAAAGGGATATTCGCCGAAGACCAATCGTTTGGTATCGGTGCAAAAACATTTTCTTGGGGATAGCAGCAACTAAATCTGGTCTTAAACCCTAAATCTTCTAATTGCTTCCATTGAAATGATCTTCTAGGCATTGGTCCTATGGCCAACTGATGATTCAAAATCCAACTATATGGCAAAGGTTGGCTGCCTAAAAGATTCTCAGGCGAAATAGACTTGTTATGATTGGTTAAATTTTTTTGACGCTTAGTCCAAAACATGATAACTAAGTTTTTTGGTTAAAGGCGATTTGAAGTTTATCAAGAAGATCAAGCCATAGCTGGTAGCCTTCTTGGCGCGGCAATGTTGATTGAAGTGTGACTAACATACATTGATAAGTACGACTTGGGCTCAAACCCAAAAATCGCTTCAAGCCAAGATTCTTTTCGGTTGATTTAACCTTATCCACTGCCAAACTCAGCTGATCCTGACTGAAACCAAAGTTGGATAGCGAGGAATTACCCGGAACAAAACAGGTTTGAAAGGTGGTTCCTGCCTTGGTTTGTTCAGATAGTGAAAAGGGCGGCTGATTACCCTTAATGGCTGAAGAACTTAATTTAAGAGATTTAATTGAGTCAGTGATAAAAGACAAACTAAAATCAACTCGATCTCTCACTTGAGCATTTGTAAAAATCAAGTTAGAATTTGAGTTAACTTTAAGACTAATAATTGGTGAATGAGATATATTAAAGTCAGAATGATCAGGTTTAATGATAGTGGGCATGGCTGAAGATTCACTAGCTGTAGCAATTGAGATGAAGCGATTCAGTTTATCCGATGGAATTTTCGAGGCCTGGGGCCATCTAGGCAATAGCATTGACTGAGCCGCTGCCAAGGTTGAAACAACAGCAAGAATGCAATAGAAATTTCGGAGGTTGATAATTTTCATTTATCTTGATTAGAAGTAAAGTCTTGAGCGGATTCATAAGTAAGAGACTCAGGCCCAAGCTCATTCTCAAGCAATCTCATGTAAATGGAACCAAAAACAAATACAGCTAAACCAGAAAAAATCAAAGACCCAGTATCCTTATGAAAGAAATCAAACCAAAATCCATAACCTTTACCGGATCCATTAGCACTAAAAATTGTGAGTAAAGCAATACGAATAGTATTTGAAAGTAACCCAATCAAGGGCGCAATAGAAAGAACTAAAAAACGTGAAGCTATAGACCGCAATCGAAACGCAAGTAAAAAGATAACTGAAATACAAGCTACCTGAGCAATCATATCAAGACCATTACAAGAACCCAGGACAGTTACTCCTCCACCCTTGAGAAACACATCACGACCATTTACAATAGGATCCAGTCCTAAAATAGATAACCAAAAAGCAGCAAGTTTAGCAGTCAACAAACTCATGGGAACTTCGGGAATTATTTGATTAAGTAAAATATTTGCAGGGATTAACAACATACACAACAATGAATCTCTAAACATTAAAATTGAATTGGGTTTTGTTACTAAAAGAGCAAGGGCAACAGCGGCGATTGGGGGTAAAAGAAAAAGAACTCCATCAGAATGTAAAATAAGCGAAGTTCTGAACAAAACAAACAATAACAATGCCGAAGCAAAAAGAGCTACCACAGGGTTGGGTGAAGGGTGCAAACTCTCAATAAGGTCTTCCATACAAATAAGTGCTCCTCCCCAGATCAGAAGAGCAAATACGGTCATAGAATCATTTTGACTAGTATGAAACACAACAATATTTTGAATTGCAACAGTAGCTGCGATGAAAAGCCAAGCGTTCCTAGCGGTGAGAGGTGGGACATAACGCTCCAAAGACGACTTAAGGAGGTTTGGCATTGAAGAAAAATCCATGTTATACGGATCCTTGCGAGCGGTTATCCCTATTGTACTCTGGCACGAGCCTGACAAGCAATTCAGATGTATCTTTATCATCCCATCTACTTAGGGCATCTTCTAGCTCATTTAAAAGTGGAAGTAGATGATAATCGGAAGGATTAGGCTCACAAGCTCGTCGAATCAGTGGATGACTAGTAGGTTGATCTCGGGTATCAATCAAAAGCTCTTCATATAATTTCTCACCTGGTCTAAGCCCTGTGTATTCAATGCAAACATCTCCATCGGGGTTTTGTTCATCTCTTAAGCGAAGACCAGACAGTTCTATCATTTGACGTGCAAGATCGGCAATCCTCACAGGTTCTCCCATATCAAGCAGAAAGAGATCACCACCTTTGGCCATTCCAGTGGCTTGTAAAACTAATTGAACGGCTTCAGGAATTGTCATAAAATACCGAGTAACTGCGGGGTGGGTGACAGTTACTGGTCCGCCCGCAGAAATCTGTTTGTGGAACAATGGAATGACTGATCCAGAAGAACCCAGGACATTACCGAACCTTACCATTGCCATAACTGGACCATCCGGTCCACAAGAGGAAGCGGCGGACTGAATCATCATCTCACAAATGCGTTTACTGGCTCCCATGGCATTGGTTGGCCTCACTGCTTTGTCTGTAGAAATAAGTGTTAACCTTTCAACACTAGCTGAAAGAACAGCATCAATAACAGATCGGGTCGAGCGTATATTGTTAGATACACCTGCACATATATTTGATTCTACCATAGGAACATGCTTGTAAGCTGCAGCATGGAATAAGGTTTGTACACCGTGTTTGATGCAAAGGGCTGTCAAGGGTGCTGAATTACTCACATCTCCTAGAATGGGATAAATGAGAACTGATTTATTCTTGGACCGTAACTCATTGTCTATGGCATAAAGCGAAAATTCATTTTGCTCCACTAGAAGCAGCTTTGATGCTCCTAATGAAACGATTTGGCGACAAAGCTCGCTTCCGATCGAGCCACCAGCTCCAGTTACCAGAACTACCTTCCCATCAACACTTGCTTTGAGAAGCAATGGATCAGGTGTAGACGGTTCACGCCCCAGCAGATCTTCAATGGCAACAGTTTGAAGATCACTAACGATTCTCTCCTTTCCTGCCAACTGAGATAGGGAAGGAATAGAAAGAACCTCAAGCCCAGAATGGGTTAACTGATCGACTAATAAACGTTTGCGAGATCTTGAAATTGAAGGCAATGCCAATAGAATTTTACGTATGTTGTGACGCTCAATAAGTGCTGGCAAACGAGCAGGGTTATCTATACTTAGGTTCTGAAGAGTTCTTCCGTGCAAAACAGAATCATCGTCCAAAAATCCAATTATGCGAAATCTGGGATCATTGCGAAGGGCAGTGAACAACTCCATACCAAACGAACCCGCACCATAAATCATTGTTGCATTATTGCCAGGTTCAGTAGATTGAATGAAATTTTGACGTGACAACTGCTGAATCAGCAAATCACGCATAACAATGCGAGTCGCGATGGCTCCGCCGGTAAAGAAAGTCCAGTATAGAAACCAAGAACCAAGCGGCAAATTGATAGCCAATAAAAAACTAAAAACCATCATCAATACAACCATTGATGCGGTTCTTGGAATTAATCCATATAGAGAATGACTCCCGGCATAACGAGTTAAACCTCGATACCAGCCCGAAAAAAGTAAAATTGAAAGCCCGCTTGCAACTGCGACAGGAAGAAGCTTGGATGTAGCAATGAAAAGCGTCTCTGGCGATCTAACTAAAAGCAGTGAGCCTAAAAAAGCAACAACAATTAGGAGACTGTCAAACCCAAGCAGAACCAAACGCCGCAGTAAAACCAAGGACTTAGAAGATTTAAGCAAACGAATTTCGCGCAAAGGTGAGTTAGATTCAAAAGAAATATTGTTCGACTCTAACGACTCGATTGCTGGGGGAAGAAAGTTGAAAGTCATGGGAACAATTAATACAATAATTTTATTGGGATAGCAAAAGAATAGATTAAAATTCTACATAAATATTGGTATCGCCGATTGGAATAAGTCATGAAAATATGTGAAGCAAAACTGTTTACAAAAGTGGGGTGGCTAGGGAGCGGACTTGAATGCAAATGCAATTTTTAAGTATTTTAGCATGGTTCCTATGCAGCTCGACCTGAAAAGGAAGCCGCTTGCTTTTGATCCAGCCATAATCCAAGCCCAAGCACCGCAAGGACGGCCCCAAGCATGGTTGGCAAAGGCAGAGCGAAGAAAAAACCAAAAGCCAACACAGTGATAATGACCAAGTAAAGAAGACTCACCCTGGCGTGGGACCAGCCAGCGCGATTTAGACGTTGGTATAGATGCAAACGGTGGGCCTGAAAAATTTGCTGACCAGCGTGCCAACGCCTCAAGACACAAATACACGCATCAGCCAAGAGGGGCGTGGCGACCAATAAAAGCAGAAGGGCTTGAAGTGGTTGCTGCCTCTGTAGCACTAGCCCTGCAAAAACCGCTCCCAAATATGTGCTTCCCACATCGCCCATGAAAATTCGGGCTGGACTCCAATTCCAAAGCAAAAATCCCAAAAGTGCACCGGCAAGAATCCATTGACCCGATGTCAACATCAAGACAGCACCACAACTCGAAACAAGGCCATCAAGACCATCCATGAAGTTGAAAAAATTGATAATAGCCGTGACCGCTAATAATACAAAGGGCAAACTCCACAATGGCAATGGTAGAGTGGCCATTGATATTAGAGCCATCGCTGTGAATATTTGAGCTAGATAACGCCATAAAGCTGGCAAATTAAAACGGTCATCCAGAACCCCAACCAGAGCCAGTGGGGCACAAACTACTGGGATCCAAGCAGTGGCTCCTTGAGCAAACAATGGGGTTAGCAGAGTTGCTACAACAACAAAGGCTAGGCCGCCACCGCGAGGAGTCGGGGAGCGATGCGAGCTACGGGCATTGGGGATGTCAGGAAGGCGCTTGGTCAGCACAGGGACGAGCCACCAAAGCAACAACCAGGACAGCAATCCTGAAAGCAACAAAAGCAACGCAGCGGGCTGAGTCACAGACAGGGACGATTCACAGGGATGGGATTCCAGCGGGTAGAACGCCAGATCTGGGCGCGGATCTGATCACGGAGGGTTCGCAGGGGGGTTTCGGGACGATTATCTCCCGTGGCAGCGGCGACACCGTTAACCGACCACCCCAGGGAACCCAAAACGATGCGACCAATGGCCAGGGCACGCCCAAGATGGGCCGGGCTGGTAACAATAGTGACATCACCAGGGGCTGGTTGGTTAGTCAACCAGTTAGCGAGAGTAGTCAACTGACCAAATGTGTCGCAGCCTTCGGTGAGGATCACTGGAGGCTTCATCTCAGATGGCCACTGACCATAACGCACGAGTTGACTGTGGTTAATCTCCTGAAATCGTGGGGATCCTTGCATAACAAGGATCGAACCCGGCCGTCTTTGGTGCAGTTGGATGGCGCTGAAGGTACGCCAGGGATCCTCGACAAAAACGGTGATGACTTGCGGGCCGCCCGCTGTTGACGGCATGGGAGTTCGGGGCCACAACCACCAGAGGAGGAATCCCAGCCCCAAGCCTGGTAACAGCCGACGCAGGAGGAAGACATGCCTCAACACTAAACGGGCGAGACTGGGAAAGATTTTGGATCCTCACCAATCAATCGATGGGAAGGGAGGAAACCAGCAAGATCAACCTGCATCCGCATCACAGCTTCGAAGCCTTTGGGCGCCGCCAACAGTAGGGGAGCCGCCAAAACACGAAACAGCCAACTTGGCATAGCGACTAGTCGACAGCCCCGGGCCCGATCAGATGCTTCACATTGTTGTTGAAGACGTAGCAATAATTCGTGATATGTAAGAGTGTCATCTCCACCTACCGCAATTACCTCACTCTTCGGATCTCCATCGGATTTGCGAACCAAGGCCATGACGAGGGTTCGAACCACAGCTGCCAGCTGAGTGGCATGGATCGGCTGGCGTAAGCCGGTGTCGGCTGGTAGGGGCAACAATGGAAATCTACGCATCCATTGCAGCAATTGACTCAGGTTGCGGTCGCCATGGGTGCCGACCCTACCGTAGATCAAGGTCGGTGCAACAATCGTGCAGGGTAGTCCTAGATCTTTACAAGTACGGATCAAACTATCTTGAGAAGCGTTCAGACGCTGGACCAAATCGCGATCGTAGCGGTTGAAGGCAAAGCGTTTTGTGATCACCGAAGAGGAAGAACAAGCAACAACACCCCTGACTCCAGCGAGTTGCCCCGGGCGCTGTTCCGCCAACCTTGCCAGAAAAGGGGCGAGTTCCCATAGGGGTGCAAAACTCACTAAAACTCCTTCAAGTGGTTGATCTAGGGAATCGGCTGTGCGCAGATCACAAAGCTGGAAGGGTCCATTGTCAAAGCATTGCGGCCGACGCCGGCCTGCGACTGTGACTGACAGGCATCCTGCTGCCTGAAGGAAAGCCAGACCCGATGGGCTGGTAGCACCGAAGAGCAGGACATCACTCATTGTTTTAACATGCTAAATAAACGTCGGACATAGCGCAATCCGTAAGGTAGCCACCATAGCCAACCAAATGCCCTGGTATATGCAAGACGTACCTCCTGAAAACGCCTTCGCGATTCGCGCCCGCTGACCCCACCCGACTGCATATGTACTAGTTCCAAGTCGATACGTTCGACCTCCAGATCGGGCCAACGTGAAAGCTGGAGAAAGTAATCAAGATCGGCGGAAAGCCGGAAGCCGTCCGCATAGCGTGCAAGCTGCTGACGGGCCCCAGGACCGATGAGGCTGGCTTGATGGGGTGGGGTAGAGCCGAGAAATAGGGAGCGGCGAAAGGAGTGATTCCAGCGGAAGACACTGCGACGCCCCAGGGTTGACGTGGTTACAGCGTCAGGGTCGGTGG
>Ga0208856_1000775_pt1 | contig 11049 bp, 17 predicted proteins | sample LakMenEpi13Jul12_FD_150690 | JGI IMG/M metagenome (GOLD analysis project Ga0208856, IMG submission 150690) | Freshwater microbial communities from Lake Mendota, WI - 13JUL2012 deep hole epilimnion (SPAdes) | ecosystem: Environmental > Aquatic > Freshwater > Lentic | place: Lake Mendota, Madison... | reverse complement strand
TTAACTTAATCTTACTATATTCTTCGAGGAAAGTAAAGACATTTTTTAGATCAGCGAAGATAAACTTTTTGTTCTGCCAGCTATCTTCTTGATCGTTACCACTAACCTCTACCATCCAACCGTTCTCGTAACGGTTGACAGTAACACTATCCGAAACATTCATAAATGAGTCACTTAGCTTAACCGTAGCCATATCATCCTCTTCTAGATTTGGTTCCTACTGTCGTCAAATCGACATCGGGACCAGCATATTGCAATCCGCCTTTGTTATATAGCGGCATAACCAGACTCGCTTTCTTCAGGATTTCCTTCTGAACGTGCTCTGGCTCTTTGTGAAGGTTAGTCATAATATCTCGCTTCGAACAATCACCGGCGACTAGCGCCTTGTCGTCGTAATGGCGAGTAGAACGATCAACCACCATAGACTCATTATACTCTTTTCTGAACGATAAGTCAAGCGATTTTTTGTCTTTTTTAGATTTTATTTGATCCGGGTGAAGACCCTTTGATATCAACCATCTATCGTGGTCCGAGACTAGCTTGGACTTAGCCTTATTCTTACGGCTCTGTTTACGCTTGCTAACAGTCGTCGTATAATAGGCTGGAAGAATGTGCATAGACATAGTTATCTCCTAACTTTGTCTATCATACCCCTGACTCAGAAAAAAGTCAAGCGATAATTTCTAAGATTTGTTTCAATTTCTCTACTGAAGGTTTATACTCTTGTTCAAGTATTTCTCGAGCATATCTATGATTCTCATAGTCTAATTGTCTTAGATACTTGTATCTAGAGTCAATAACAGCCTCTAAAACTATAGGCAATATTTCTGAATACTTGATATACAGTTTATCGTCATTCATCGACCTCTTCCTTCAAGTTCTCAACAACTATATATTCAGCTTCTTTACTTATCTGCATATGTTCTTCAAGAATATCTCGAACTTTGATAAGCCGATCTTCAATATCGATAATAGTATTATGAACAGCTTTATCATTATGACCTTCTTGAAGATCAATCAATGCTGCGTTCAAATTCATATCTGCAGAATAGTCAACTTGCCACTTATGAAACTGTCCGCCTTCGTCCATGTCTTCCATCAATTTAGGTTGAGGAAATAGAATGTTTTTAATAAGTTCTAACTTTTCTTCAGCGGGTGTATTAGTTCTTTTCTCAACTTTAAATGGCCACATAATATAATTCCTTCAATTACTTTTTCTTCCGACCCATATTATATTTAGTTTCTAAAGTCCATTCATGCTTTTCTTTATGGTTGATAATCTTAATCTGACTCATTGAAGCTAATGGCTCGTTAATACGCTCTGGGTCTACAACTTTCAACAAACCCCATTCTTGAAGTAGCTGAATAATCTTATTACGACGACCTTTATCTTCGTCAGAAAAATTAGAAGGCTTACCGTCTATAGTAAACATTTCTTTAAAATGGACAATATAATACTTACCCTGCTTATGAAAAATATGGCAGGACTGATAAAGTTTTTTCTCTTTACGTGAAGCAACACCTATACGAGTTAGGGTTTCTTTGATCTTGAGAAAATCTTCTTCTTCAGCAATCTTCACCTCAATTAAAGAATCTAAAAGTTCATTCATTTGACTCCACCTTTATTATTTTTATTTTTTATAAGTTCAATTTGTTGTGGCGTAAGAATCTTTAATGCTTCTTTAGTGCGCACAATATTGTATTTATAATAATTAGAAACCAAGGTTTGGAGTTCTTCTTTCTTCTTACGGTCAGCCTTTTCTTTATCAGTTTCTTTAACGCCTCTCATCTTTCTTTTTCTTATAGAATTATAAAGATAATCATAATGCATTTGATCTGTCACACCATAGTGACAATTCATTTCATTAGCATAAAGAATTGTTTCTCTATAGTTTGATAAAACGCTATTAGTTCTCCATTGGCTATACTCTGAATCAACGTCAACCTCTTTACCAGAAGTTATTGAGTTTTCAAATCTCCAGTCATACCTTGGTTTCTGTATTTTAATTTCTTGTTCAGGCTCTTTTCTTTCCTGTAACGTAACGTCTAAAAACTTAGCCATCACACAAACTCACATTCAATCATAACTTGAACTAGAAATGCCATAAAATTAATTTCAGGATTTGCAGCAAAAGCATTCTGGTATTGATATTTTGCTAGCTGTAGAACCAACACTGGTGCTGTTTGCTTAGTGCAAATATCAGACGAAATTTCATAGAACTGATTATAAAGATAATTAACATCCGTATCTAGATTATTTTTTACCCACTTACGGATTTCAGTATAATTCTGTTCCTTCATCAACTTAACAAGATCCTTGATAGAAGTCTCTGTCATATTTGCTAGAATGCCAGAGTCAATCTTACCAGTCGCTGAATAACGCTGAAGCTCGTTAAGGACTCGCCGCCAATCTGGGAAGTGCTTATTGATTACTTCAGCAACAACAGCCTTATCAAACTCAATGCTTTCTGATTCAAGAATAAATGTAACTCTCTTGAAGAACTGCGTAGCAAGCTTGGCCATAGCCTTCTTGCTAATTTTAAAATCAATTACCGAGCATCTTGAATGCAAAGGTTCAATGATACGGTTCTTGAAGTTGCACGTAAGAATGAACCCGCAGTTTCTTGAGAACTCTTCCATAAAATTGCGAAGTGCGGGTTGAGTAGAATTGGCATTAAGATAATCCGCTTCGTCAAGGATGACATATTTCCTGCCACCGGAAAGTGATACGGATGACGCAAAGTTGAGTATTTCGTTACGAAGTGTGTCGATATTTCCATTCATAGATCCATTAATGACGATATAATCACAACCAAGCTGTTCTAGCATAGCACGTGCTACGGTCGTCTTACCGACACCTGCTGTTCCTGCTAGGATTAAATTAGGGATATTCTTTTGATCAACAAACTGTTGGAATGTTGCCTTCAAATCACAAGGAAGAATAGTTTCTTCAATAGTCTTAGGTCTGTATTTTTCAGTCCAGATAAAATGTTCATCCATGTCAAAATTCTCCATTATATAAATAAGCGTAGGTCACGGAGTCCCCACTCCTACCTACTCTAACGCTAATTAGGAGCGCCAGCATATGATTATATATAAAATCACCAACCTTATCAATGGCAAAATTTACGTAGGTAAAACTACAAAAACCGCCAAAGAAAGATTTAAACGCCATTTCTACAACCATAAAACTGGTAACACCTACCTCTATAAATCTATGCGAAAACATGGGTTCGATAATTTCAACATAGAAATAATAGAAAAAACTGAAAACTTGAACGAAAGAGAATCGTTTTGGATATCAGAATTATCGCCCGAATATAATATGACCTCCGGAGGAGATGGAGGAGATACTTCTCAATCCCCAAATTATATTACTGCAATAAAACAAAGAGATATATCAGGTCAAAAAAATCCAATGTTTGGAAAGAAAAGAACAGATACTGCAATCTATCTCGTTGCTGCCAGAGAAAAAATGATTCAAGCAAATAAATGTCCAGTCATTTGCGAAGGTATCGAATATGATTCAGTAGGCAAAGCCCAAGAAGCATATCCTGGAATATCTATACGCAAAAGACTGGACAACCCAAAATATCCTAATTTCTATCGCCTAAGAGAAAAAACTATCAAAAGGTAGAACTTGATTCCACGGCAATATAATATTCTACATCATCATGAACAAAATGGGAGATACCCTTTGATGAAATATTAACATCATAATCGCCCGGAATGATCTTAATATTCTCAGCCTTAAAGATTGCCTTGAATGCCTTATCAGTATCACCAATCTGAACAGAATAGATGTCGCCAGAAGGATTCTTAGAATCAGCAGCCTGTAGATAAAGGTTCTTACCATCACCCATAACAACAATCTCAGGAAGAGCAAGAATGCCTGCTGCCTTCTCAACATCCTTGAGATTATCATTAGTCAAACGAAAAGTAACATCAACCGAAGGAAGATTGATTTCTCTTTCCGGAGCCTTTGTTACCGTGCTTTCGTCAGCATACACATAATGAGTCTTACGATTATTGTCAGAAATGTCAACAGACTTATCTCCAAACTTAAAATCTGGATCAGTGAAAGTGCTAACGATCGAAATGAAACGATCGAGATTATAGATTGCAAATCGTCTATCAAAGTCGGTCTTAACCTTTGCCTTTGCCATGATTGTCTTGGTTGGCGAAATGGTCTTAAGAACATTGCCTTCCTGAACAACAATGGATGGATTGATCTTCGCAAAGTTCTTCAAAACATTAACTGTATCTGTATCAATCTTCATAATATATTTCTCCTATCACTTATTTTTTGACTTCATCATTTTCTTTGATTTGATTGCTCCTGGGTCTGCTGTTGCAGAAACACCAATTGAAGCAAGATCAGCAAGCGAACCACCAAAGATATAAGTTCCGACGTGCTGCAACTTCATCCATGGACAGAACCATGTGCGTAGACCAATGTCCTGCGCCTTCTGACAGAACCAATAATCTTCTGAAAGATAACGCTTAGAAACTGGATCGATTTCTGCCTGGAAATACATAAGGATCTCGCGAGTGCCATCGAAATGTTCTGTGCGCACGTGATCAGGCTTATAACTATACTTGTCTTTATAGTGATCGTAAAACTTTTGCATGGCATTCTTCGAGACCATCATAAAGCCTGTTCCAATCTCAAGAACCTCTACTGGCTCATTGACAGGAATAGATTGCTGTCCACCCTTTGGATTAAACACATAATCGCCAACATATCTTTCAAGAACATTTGGATCATCGTCAGCAACGCCCTTATCCACAGCGTGCTTAATCTTTTCCCAAGAGATACACTTCTTAGGATATGGACCTCCAATAATGTCATACTTCTCTTCTTCATTGGCCTGAAGAGCCATAAGAGCAATAACGTCTTGAGGATTGAATCCAATGTCAGAATCAATAAACATTAGATGCTGCATGTTAGAACGCATGAACTCATCACAGCAATAATTACGTGCACGAGTAATTAGAGATTCATTAAACAAATAATAAAACTGTAATGGAATATTATACTGCGTACAAATAGATGCTAGATCTGAAGCAGACTTAGCAAACATACCAGCGCATTGTCCACCATACATAGGCGCAGCAACAAACAAACCACGCTCTCTCAACTTTTCAATAGGAATCTTAATTTCCATAATATACCTTTCTATGCTGTAATAGTATTTTTATAATTACATGATTGACAATGAACTTCTTTTCGAGGAGGATGAGAAGTCAAGATCATATTAGGCTGTGATTCTACCAACTCATCGCCGCACGCAGGACACTGAATACCAGTACCATGATTCATTCTTACATTTCTCTTTTCTTCTTCATACTCTTCAAGAGTTCTCATTTCTTATCCTTGTAGTGATCTGCATACAACATCATTATAACATAATGAAGAACTTTTAGCAAGTCATCTTTATTGCTGCCATGTTTTTTTCCATAGCGCCAAAGATACTTGATAGCTGTGTTTCGGAAGGTGGGCATTGAGTCACCGAGGGCGAGCCACACATCAAAACATTCTATATTCTGCTCTTCAGTCATATAATGCTGCCCATATGTCTTATCAATATAGGCATGGAAGTCACGAATAATTTCGTCTTCCTTGTATTTATATTTAGGTTCAGTGGAATTTTTCATTCTTGTATCATTAATAATCTTAGTGAGTGGAACCCATGTTTCTCGAATATCACATCCTTCACCATCTAATCTTGTCATTAAGTCATAACCTCCATAATATAGTCAATAATCTTTTGCTGATCTTCTTTATTATTGTTTTTCATCTTAGTAGTGTTAAACATCAACGTCATGTTTGACAGAATATTTGCAATCTTAGTTTCTCTGCCCTGAAGCCACGTTTCGTTTTGGTTACTGCCACGTTCTTTATATCTTTCTTCACGGACAGTTTTATCCGTTTCCAAATAAAGGATCTCTGTGTCATAATTTTCTACGCAATGTTCAAGAAAGGAGGATGTGAAAAGGCGGTCGCCCTCGAAAAGAACAACCGCATCTTTATCTAAACTTGCTAGGAATTTAACTGCTTCTGGCTGAACGGCCATAGACATACGGTCTGTACCGGAAAAGGTTTCACCCTCTTCATACTTACCTAGAATATAAAGACCACCAGCCTGATGATAGGGAACTAATTTGACTTGAGTAAACTGTTCTAGAAACAGATACTTCTTCATAATCTCTTTCATTAATGTAGACTTACCAGCACCTGGTTCGCCACCAATCGCAATCACTTTCATTATGTAAACCTTTCAATACCAACAGCTTCAGGTTCAACAAACAAACCTGTGCAATCTAGAATACCATTCTCACTATATAAAGCCATTTTACTATTGTTTATTTGATTAGTCAATAGTTTATTATTTAGGGTCTCAACACGAGCATCCCACATGGGTTGCCAATCAATTCCATCCCAACCATCCTTTTCGCATTGAGCAATTTCTTCTGCCTGACGATCAAGATAATAACTTAGGTAACGACCATGTTTAACTCTGAATAACTTTTTAAAAGAACAGAGACATGTTTCCATATCAAAGTAATCAGTATCAGGAAATTCCTCCTGAACTTCTTTTAGAATATAATACGCTTGGCCGTCAAGATAATTTATTTGTTTTGCGTTTAGTTTTTGATCATACCATTCATCTAACCCAAGAGCAAGACATAAACCGTTACGATGTGAACGTGAACCTGAATAATCGTCAAGCATTAGGTTACTTGGTTCAATGGGTAATCCACAACATTGTTTAAGAGTTTGTAAATAAAACCAAGTTGAGTAACGACCAAACTTATGAAACTTGGTCTTAACTTCGTCCCATAGCGCATCAAAGTTTTCTCTTGGTGTTCCAGTAAGGAACGGGCGAAACGCTTCAATTTGAGAACGATCACCAACCCAGTTTTTGTAAGATTCAAACTGTGCAGGCAAATGACCCTTGTTCCACTTAGTGTCTGTTTGATAACGTAGTCTTTTATAATTATGATTGTTCCAATCTTTCAGGCGATCAAGACCAACAAGTTCCATGTCTGGAAACTCATTCCATATCACCCAAGTTGTTGGAAAATAATACGTTGTGCCGTAGATCCAAGCAATCCAGAGTTTTTGTTCTCTGTTATGCTCGAACCTACGGAACAAGTAATTGGTCATAAAGATAGCGGGGTCGCAATCCTTAATGGAAAGCGACCACCGATACCAGTTTATAAAGTCTTGCTTACTTTTCGAATACGGGTAAGACATCTAGCTCCAATGGAAGATTGCAGTATTTGATTACTTCTTTGAGATTTTCCACCCAGCCCTTTTCAACAGATTCTGAGTATTCTTCTTTGCTCTTATAGTATACTACAATTGCACCCTTCTTCAACTTCTCTGATCGCATATGTCGCAGAGCGTATCCAATAGCTTCACCAAATTTCAGTTTGGTGCCGTGAGTATAAATTGCAGCAATTCCCTTCACTTCATACTTATTTGCAGTGTAACGTGTCAAATAAGCATCATCATATGTGATCAAGTTCTTCTGATATTTTAGTTCTGCCTGATCTTTATTGAAGTCTGTCAAAATAGACTGAAGAGCACCAGATAGCTGCTTTTTTGTTGCAGCAACAGAAGTAAAACGCTCGTAAATAAGTTTGCGAGCCTTCTCTATGTCTTCATTCTTATTAAAATCAAGCTTGAAGCTAAGAAGATAGTTGATAACATTACGCTTCAAATCTTCTTTGCTGTTTGTCTTCTTGATCTCGAAAGATTCTCTGTTTTCATAAAGACCAAACAAATCATAGTTGTTCTGCTTTTCCAATTCATTAGAACCAAATTCTGATTCATGGATGAAAATAACAGGAACGCTATCCCACCCCTTTGCCTTTTTGGCAGCAGCAAACCTTGTGTTACCATCGACAATCATTTTCGTGCCGCAATCCTTAACGACACAAACAATCGGCTTAAACACCTGTCTTGCTAAGGAAGGATTCTCTTCCATTCGAGTAACAATCTCACGAACAGAATGAGGGTCAACAATAACAGTTCTTACCTGATTACGTTCAAACTGTTCGACCTCAAAGATAGAAAGAGTCTCATAGTCTTTAAGGTCAGTAAGATACTTTACATTCTGTGAAAGACGTTCAACCAACTCAACATCAGTTGATGTTGTCTTCTTTCCTTCAATACCGTTTCCTCTACCTTCAATATAATCTATGACAATCTTTTTCATGTTTGGTGTTAGCAACGAAAGATCTACGCAATGAGCGTTATTACGCTCAATGTAAAACATATCCTTGTTAACTTTAGTACCATAATCAAGAGCAAACCATTCTAGAGTTTGCGCCACATTATCTTGATCAGCAGCGCCTTCGAACAAAAGAGTCTTTTCCACTAGACCCTTAGAATAGTCTTTCCAAAATTCTTCGTTCTTAAGCGAAGTAATATAATTATAATAATCTTTACCGTTTGGGGATTTATACCCAATGTTAATCTTACCACTCTTCTTGCAACGCTGACCATAAACCTGAACTGAATTTTGCATGATAATACTCCTCTTAGTGCGGGATAGTACTTCATTACTAGATTGAGAACTATTCTCAATAAACATATATTACCACTACTCTGAGAAAATGTCAAGCCCTTTATATTCGAGGAAGAGTTCTACGCAACCTCCTTTTCCTTTTTTGGTTGCAGCCTTATATATCACATCATCCAGAGAGTAATCAATTTTCTCAAACTCCGAAGAGTTTACTCGAAACATAGCCAATAGACATCCACTTTTTTGTTTACCTACGAATTGTATGCCTAGCTTTTTGTAGAATGGTATAGCAGGAATTTCCGAAGAAACTCGAAAATAATCCGCACTCGAATAGAAAGCATAATACAAAGATTCATTGCACAATTTTCTAGCAACACCTTTGTTTCTGTGCGCATAAAAAGTGTGAAGCAATTGAAGGTTAGCCGTATAAGGTTTACGTTTTGAAATAGTTGTGAGAATGGCTCCGGCAAGGTCATCGCCTTCCCAGAGCCCAACAACTTCGTCCCACTTATTCAACATGTCGCATTTAGCAACAAATGTCTTGGCAAACTTATCTTCTTTACGATCGCTAATGCTTGCTACAAATTGTTCTCTTGTAACCTTTTTAAACTGCGATAAACTCTCGAGCTTTCTTTCCTCGCTCTTTTCCATATTTTGTTTTCTCCCATGACGTATAAATCTCGTGATCATATTTTAGTTCAGGAAATTTATAATCGCCCTCAAGAAGAATTTGCAGAACATCTGGGCCATTATTAAGCGCAGCATCTATAAACGCTTCAACAAATCTAAAAGAATCTTCTAACTCTCTACGATCAAAAGAATTACGGAAACAACGGAACTCAATAGTTCCTGTGTGCTTCATACAATATGTATTAATAGCATAACGGAATGGGCGACCCATTGATACGCCATCTTTACCAGCAGCATGTAGCTTGATAAAGTGTTCAAAATCTGTTGCTAAATTAATAATGTTAGCAGACATATAATCTGGCATTAATCGACCACAATCTAACTTTAGATAAGTCTTTGCTGTTTTTGTGGAGGCCATATCCGGATGCAATCTAAACGCATGAATACGATCAACTACAACATGTTGATTATCACGGATATATGCTACAAGTCTTTTTAACCCTGCAATATCTTCTCGAAGACCGGGAACGAAAACATGAATGTGATTATGAGAGATACAGTTGCTAGTAGGAGAACAATTATTTCGCTTATAAAAATCAAGGATTTCAAAAATACGATCAACCTGTTCTGGCCAAGTTTTCGTTGGTCTAACATTTATTTCTCCTCCGAATGGTGGTTCAATACCAAGTGGGTCACAAGCAATACCACGATAAGGTGGATTTAAATTAACAACATCTGTTTCTGAAAACTCCCATTTACCTAAATGTTCTGGAAGTGGAAGGCGGCGATCCACATCTCCCACTTCCATCTCAAACCCCCAAGTAAAACTCTTTGGGTCATATGTCATTGCAAATCCTCAATCGTTGGAAATTCATACTTATTATAGCTTATTACTTTGAAATTTTCAACTATAAAAACTTCGAACATAGGAGCAGTAACTTGGAAACTCAAACCACTCCTCTTTAGAATATCAGCAGTTGATGCAAAGATAATACCATTTGAAGCGTATGAATAATGCAATGGTCTGGCTTCGTTACGAAAAGCAGTAATTACTTTATCTTTATCTAGAGTGCAAACTGACATACTAGAAGGATGAAATTTATGCAAAGGGACTTCGCCAGCTTCTAAACAACGTAAAATTAATTCGCTATCGTTCTTTGTGATTACATCATATCCAAAAGTTCCTTTCCACTGTTCTGGGTTCTCTTGAGAGATAACACCGTTATGAACAATAGAAAGTTCTTCGGTTGCCATTGGTTGATTGTATGCAAGATCGCTAGTTGAGTATCGAACATGACCAATGCAATATAAATTGCCATCTTCGTTTGCCCAACTAGAAATATCTTTACTATTAATAAATGTGTAAGCATCAACTGGTTCTTTGATTGTATGAACCTTACCATCTTTAACATATGATACACCTGTGGCATGTTTGCCACGAATCATTGATTCAACAAAAAGCCGACGAACCAGTTCAAATTCTTTTTCGCCGGGATTTTTGATAGCTATGCCTAACACTCCACACATTAGAAAAATGCCTCTAGACTCGCTTCTTCTGCCTTACCATAAGGATCTTTCAACCCATGAACATGAAGATAATCATACCATTCCTTATCTTCCCACATACCTGGGGAAACACCATTCCACAATGGACGCTGCAAAGGATGCGCCTTATTCATACGACGTTCTTCTACATATTGCTTACGTAGCATTTCATAATCATATGATTGTAATTCAAGCATCTTCTCACGGAAGTAACAAACTACAGAAATACGCTCAGAAGTAGCGCTATCAGGATTGTTAAGAACAATAGGGGTATTTCCATGGATAACTTCATGGTTATTGACAAGCAAAAGGTCACCAGGACGCACATTAACAGCAA
>Ga0208856_1000773_pt1 | contig 11057 bp, 8 predicted proteins | sample LakMenEpi13Jul12_FD_150690 | JGI IMG/M metagenome (GOLD analysis project Ga0208856, IMG submission 150690) | Freshwater microbial communities from Lake Mendota, WI - 13JUL2012 deep hole epilimnion (SPAdes) | ecosystem: Environmental > Aquatic > Freshwater > Lentic | place: Lake Mendota, Madison... | reverse complement strand
TGCCGGAGCGCAGGCACATCCGAGTGAGTGAAGCCCAGGATGGGCGCAGCGAACGTCCGGCGAGACGGTACGGGGTAGCCCCTCGCCGGGTTGGGCGTAAAAACGTGACAGGCTGAAGCCTGTCCTACACCACGCGCTGATTGTGCCGGTTGTGCGGGCGGGTGCGGAGAGTCGCGGAGCCGTGAGGTAGACTTCGAGGCATGAATCCGACTCGGTCCGCCACGCAGCCGCTCGTTCGCCCCGATATCGCCGCGCTTGCCGGCTACGTGCCCGGTGAGCAGCCGCAGGGGGGCAAGTGGATCAAGCTCAACACGAACGAAAACCCCTACGCGCCGTCGCCCGCCGTGGCCAGGGCGCTTGCGGCCACGGCTGCCGGCCGCACGCTCGCCAAGTATCCCGATCCGCTCGCGACCGTGTTTCGGCTGCGGGCCGCCGAGGTGCTCGGCGTCGATCCCGACTGGATCCTGTGCGGCAACGGCAGCGACGACCTGCTCACGATCCTCGTGCGCACGTTCGTGGGAGTTGGGGAGTGCCTGCGGATGCCGTATCCGAGCTACATCCTCTATCGGACGCTCGCCGGCATCCAAGGGGCCGAGTGCGACGAGTTTCACTACGAACGCGATTGGTCGCTGGCCGACGGCTTCGCGGCATCGCGGACGGCCGCCGGGGCCGACGTCAAGCTCGCGATCATCGCCAACCCCAACAGCCCGTCCGGCACGCTCCTGTCACCGGGGCGAATCCGCGATCTGGCCGACCGCCTCCCGTGTGCGCTCGTCGTCGACGAAGCCTACGGCGATTTTTCCGACACGAATTGCCTTGATCTCGTGAAGCAGAATGAGCGGGTGATCGTGACCCGGTCGTTCAGCAAATCGTATGCGTTGGCCGGCTTGCGATTCGGGTTTGCCGTCGCCCAGCCGCACGTGATCGAGCAGCTGCTCAAGGTGAAAGACTCCTACAACTGCGACGCCCTTTCGATCGCCGCGGCCACGGCTGCGATCGACGACCAGGCCTGGCTCGCCGACAACCGGGCGAAGATCGTCGCCACGCGGCGGCGGCTCACTGACGCGATGCGGGGGCTTGGTTACGACGCGCTCGACAGCCAGGCCAACTTCGTGTGGTGCACGCACCCCGAGCGGCCGCACAGGCCGGTCTACGAGTCGCTCAAAAAGCAGGGCATCCTCATCCGGTATATGAACTACGCCGGCTGGGGCGACGGCCTGCGGATCACCGTGGGCACCGACGACGAGATCGACGCCTTTCTCACCGTGATGAAGACGATCTGAACGTTCTATCCGAGGCTTCCGAACCCATCATGGCCCGCACCGCTTCCGTCACCCGCAACACCGCCGAGACCCAGATCACGCTCACGCTCGGCCTCGACGGCACAGGCAAGGCCGACATCGAGACCGGCGTCGGCTTCTTCGACCACATGCTCACGCTGCTCGCGGGCCACTCGCTGTTTGATCTCACGGTGCGCTGCAAGGGAGATCTGCACGTCGACGGCCACCACACGGTCGAGGACGTGGGGCGGGCACTCGGGCTCGCGCTCAAGGACTGCCTGGGCGACCGGCGCGGGATCCGCCGCTACGGCCATGCGATCATCCCGATGGACGAGGCCCTCGCGACCGTGGCCGTCGATCTCGGCGGCCGGGCGGCCTGCATCTTCGCCGTGGACTTTCCCGTGCCGACGATCGGGACGTTCGACGCCCAGCTCGTGGAGGTTTTTTGGGAGAGCGTGGCCGCCACGGCGGGCATGAACTTCCATGCCATCCTCCACCACGGCCGCAACGGCCACCACATCGCCGAGGCCGTCTTCAAGGCGGCGGCTCGGGCACTGCGGGCCGCGGTGGAAGCCGATCCCCGCCAGCCCGGCATCCCGAGCACGAAGGGCTCGTTGACGCTGTAGGACAGGCTTCAGCCTGTCGCTGTCACCGTAGGCTAGACTTGGCAAGGCCGCTTGGGCTGACAGGCTGAAGCCTGTCCTACATTGAGGAGGGCAGGCTAAAGCCTGTGCTACTCCAGGCATGGAACCGCTCGATTCCGGTCTGCATGTCGCTGGGCTGACGGAATTCCTAGCCAGCCCTGCGCCGGCGGCCGCGGACCTCGAGCCGGGCGCACGGCTTGACGACGTGACGATCGTGCGGCTCGTCGGTGAAGGGGGCATGGGTCGCGTGTACGAGGGTCTGCAGGGAATGCCCTGCCGGACCGTGGCCGTGAAGATGATCCGCCCCGGTGTGTTCTCGCCCGCCGCCGCTCGCCGCTTCGAGCACGAGGCACAGATTCTCGGCCGGCTCACGCACCCCGGGATCGCCCGCATCTATTCCGTCGGCATGCAGCCGCTTGCCGGCGGAACTGTGCCCTACTTCGTGATGGAATATGTCGAGGAAGGAAAGTCGATCACGGAGTTCGCCACGGCGCGCGGGCTCGGCATGCGTGACCGCGTCGCTCTCTTTCGCGAGGCCTGCCGCGCGGTCGCCCATGGCCATCAGAAGGGCGTGATCCATCGCGATCTCAAGCCTGGCAATATTCTCGTCGACGCTGCAGGGCATCCGAAGGTGATCGACTTCGGCGTGGCCCGTAGCACCGACGCCGACGTGGCTCGCACGACGATGCTCACCGACGTGGGCCAACTCGTCGGCACGCTGCAATACATGAGCCCCGAGCAGTTCGACGGCGAGGTGGATGAGATCGACGTGCGGGCCGACGTCTATGCCCTCGGTGTAGTGCTCTATGAACTGCTCGCCGGGAAGCCTCCCTACGACATCGCGAAGCGGCCGGTGTATGAAGCGGCCCGCATCGTGCACGACACGGAACCGCGATCGCTCGCCACCGTGAATCCCAAGCTCCGCGGCGATGTGGCCACAATCGTGGCCAAATGCCTGGAGAAGGAACGCGGGCGGCGGTACTCGAGCGCCGCGGAGCTCGAAGCCGACCTGGGCCGCTATCTGCGAGGCGAGCCGATCACGGCCAGCCCCCCGGGGCTCGTCGACGGGCTTCTGCGTCTGGCTCGCCGCCACCGCGTGGCCGCTGCTGCCGGTGCTGCCAGTCTGACAGCGCTCGTGGCCGCCGTCATCGGCGTCTCGCTGTTTGCAGTGCGGGCCGAACGGGAACGCAAGGCAGCCGTCGCCGAGCGACAGCGAGCCGATGTGGCGAGCCGCGAGGCCGTGCAACAGCTGTACGTGGCCAACCTTCGGGCGTTGCAGGCGGCCCTCGAGGCCCGCAACATCCGCCTCGCGCGACGGCTGTATGCCGACAACCTCTCCATTGTCGGTCAATCACTGCCACTCGAGATGCAGGTGCTGGGCGCGCGGCTCGACGATGCGCTCGCTGTGCTACCCGTCGGCAACGGACTGGTGGCTCGCATCGCCTACGCCCCCGACGGCGGCATGCTCGCCGCCATCGCCAGCGAGGTTCCGCGAGTTTTTAAGAAGGACATCACGCCGGCATTTCGCCGGGCCTTGCTCGACAATGCTTTCTGGGGCAACGATGTTCGCAGTGGGGGGAAAACGGCGTTTTTCCATGTGTCCGCGGCGGGTCGCTACGAGCAGCGGCCGTCATGCGACGCCGACTGGGTACGGCTGTGGCGGGCTGCGGTCGGCGACATGTCGGGCTTCGCACGGGCTGCGGGCGGGCAGGGGGTGCCCCTGGCGGCGACCGCAGATGGCCGGCGGCTCGCCGTGCATGCGGTGGACGGCAGCGTGCGGATGGTCGACGCTGAGACCGGGGAGGCCGGCGCCGTGCTCGCGGGACATCTGGGGCGTCTCATGCGGGCCGAGTTCACGGCCGACGGGAGCCGCGTGATCATGCAGACTTCGACCGCCATCCTCGGCCTCTGGAACACCGCAGACGGCAGCCTGATCGAGCGTTGGAAGTCGGATGGACGAAACATCGAGGCGTTTGTCGTCAGCGCGAACGGCGCGCGGTGCGTCGTCCTCTCAGCTGCGCAGGAGGGCCCCGGCAAGACTATCCGGGCGTATGCCACCGCCGACGGCAGGGAACTCGCGAGCATCGCGGTGCGCGAGACGCAGCCGATGGTGGGCGTGAACGTGGCCCTCAGCCCGGACGGCACCCAGATCGTAGCGGCAGCCGCTGACAACGATCTGCACGTCTGGACTCTGACGAGCGCAGTGGGGTCAGCCTCGATGGACGGCCATGCAGCACCGGTGACCACCGTCGCCTTCAGCCCCGATGGCGCGCACATAGCCAGCGGAGCCGCCAACGGTGCCGTCCGCCTCTGGGATGCCCGCACGCTCGTGGCCGAACGGGAACTTCTGGCCCACGACGGTGCCGTCACGGCGCTCGCGTTTCGACCGGACGACGAGACACTCGCCTCGGGTTCCCACGACGGCACGGTGCGGATTTGGTCGCGCACCCAGGCAGGGCCGCTGGCCGAGCTCGCGGGAATGCGTGGCATGACCGCAGCGGCATTCAGCGTTGACGGTCTGCGGCTCGCGATCGCACCGCAGGGCGCAGGCACGATCGAGATTTGGAATCCCCAAACCGTGGAACGGCAGTGCGTGCTCGATGCCACGGGGGCCGTCGTTTACCAGATCGCCTTCGCGCCTGATGGCGGGCGGGTTGCCGCCATCCTCGAATCGGCTGCAGAGGATGGCGACGTGCGGGTGTGGAGTCTGGCAGATGGTGAGGCCGAGACGGTGCTGGTAGGGCACGAGCGGGGGGCCGTCGGGCTCGCCTTCAATCCCGACGGAGCAAGGCTGGTGACCACGTCTGGGGATGGCACCATACGGCTCTGGGAGGTCTCGTCGGGACGGCGGCTGCTAGAAATTCCCTCGGATGTCCCGTTCAAGCGGATGGAGGTGGGCGCGGTGCTCGGACTCGATGGCACCCGCATTGCGTCTTCGACGCGGAAACTCCTGGATGCGGAGACGGGCGCCTCCGTCGGGGAACTGCCCTCCCAGGGCAACCTGACGGTCATGGCGGTCAGCCCGGACGGTGAGTTGTTCGCCAGCGGTGTGGCCAATGGCACCGTGTACGTCTACGAGTTTGCGACTGGCAGACTTGTGGCCAGGCTTGCGGGGCACTCGCTGGCCGTGCGTGCGGCGGCATTCAGCGCCGATGGCACTCGGCTCGTTTCGGCATCGACCGACGGCACGGCGCGGCTCTGGGACGTGCGTGCGGCGACGGAGATCCGGGTCTTCAGCGGCCACGAAGCGCCAGTCGAAGAGGTCTTTCTCACTCCCGACGCCCGACGGATCGTGACAGCCTCACGAGACGGCACGGTGCGCATCTGGGATGTCGAGGGCCCGGAATTGTGTCGGCTGCCGGGCCAGCCGGAACGGCCGCAAGCGGTGGCCCTCAGCCCCGACGGCACGCTGGTCGTGGCCGCCGCAGCCGGAGGGCCGGTTCGCATTCATGGCCTGTCGAATGCCGACGTCACTCGAGCCCGGACGGAGAACGCAGATGAGGCGCCGGCTCCGCCAGCGCCCCGAGAAACGCCTCGAGGTCGGCCAGATCCTGCCGGTTGAGCCCGAGCGGTTTCAAGAGCGGCGACTTCACCGGAAACGTGGGGTCGTCGCGTTCGAACGGCTGCCGCTTGAGCGTCGCCATCCCGGCGTTGTACATGTTCAGCACGCCGCGCAGTTGGAACATGCCCGTGTGCATGTAAGGGGCCGTGTGCGTGACGTCGCGGAGCGACGGCGTGCGGAAGCGGCCCTTGTCGACAGCATCGTGCGTGACGCCGTATCGACCGAGATCCTCGTTGCTGCGGCCGTGAAAGCTGAGGCCGAGGTCGTGGAAGCGGCCGTCGCTCAGCGTGGGACCGTGGTGACAGGTGAGGCAGCGGCCCTCGCGCCGAAAGATATCGAGGCCGAGCAGCTCCGCGTCGGAGAGCGCGGCGGCGTCGCCTCGCAGGAAGGCGTCGAATCGCGAGCGGCCACCCACGAGCGTCCGCTCGAAGCAGGCGATCGCCTCGACCACCGCTGCGAATTCGAACGGCCGACCGGGAAACGCCTCGGTGTACCACTCGCGATAGCCGGGGTTCGTGGCGACCATGTCGATCACATGCTCGGGCGAGGCCGCCATCTCGTGCGGGTTCGCCAGCGCCTCTGCCGCCTGGGCCTCGAGGCTCGCGGACCGACCATCCCAGAAGAGCGTGCTTTGGAACGCCGCGTTCAGGACCGTGGGCGAGTTGCGAGCGGGAACGGCGCCGTGGGGGATGCTGACTTCGCGATCGTCTGCCCAGCCGTGCTCCGGCTTGTGACAGGTGGCGCACGACATCTGTCCGTTCGCCGACAGCCGCGGGTCGAAGAACAAGGTCCGCCCGAGCGCGGCCTTGGATGTGCCGTAGGGATTCTCCGGCGGATGCACGATCGCCGGCAGGAGGCCGAGCTCGCGCCACTCGACGCCCGCATCGATGTGCGGCGCCGGCCACGCTGCCGTCGGGCCGGCATAGGTCTGCCGCAGGCGACGGGCCAGGGCGGTGCGTTCGGCCGCCGTCCGCTCGGCACGGGGGCGGATCTTTGCCGGTGCCGGTGCCGCTGGCTCATCCGCCGCGGCCCTCGCTGCCAATGGCAGACCGAGCAGGCCGGCGAGCAGGATCGCCATGCGGAAAGATGAGTGGCGCAGCATGGCGGATCGGATCACGGTGCGGGAACGGTGTCGCCCGCCTGGACGGTCAGCATCGCGGCCACCACGTCGGGCGACGCTGCTACGTCGAGGAACCGCACGGAGGCATCGGCAAGGAGCACGTTCGCGCCACCTGGATGGAAGGCATAGATGCCGCCGTGGTTGCTGCCGTTGACGATCTGTGGGCCTGGTGCCACCGACTGGTTCGCCGGGTCCGCTTGGCTCGGGTCGAAGCGGAAGCCCGTGCTGTCGTTCGTGTTCGGATCCGCCCAGCCGCACAGGCTGACGTAGTACTTCGTTCCCGCAGGGCTCGACGAGAGCCCTGAGTTCGGCACCATCCGTCCGAACGCCCAGACCTGCGGCCGTCCGGCCGACTCGACGATGGCGATGCTCTGCGACAGGCCGTCGGTCATCTGCCGGGCCTGCCTACCCTTTCTGCCGGGCTGCACTGCGCCAGCGAAAAAACCGACCCTGTTCCCGCTACCCGGGTCTGGCGTGCTGACGATGGCAGGCACCGCGGTCCAGAGCCCAGGATTCGGCCCGCTCGAGCCCATGTAATCAGCCGCTGCAGCGCCCCACGCCGGCGCGACTGTCTTGAAACGCGGATGCTGGAGTGGGCCGCCCGGAGTCGATGGGCACGCCATGAACGACAGCGGCACCTGGACCGCCTCGCGGTTGTTCACGTGGTTCCAGAGAACGGTGTAGTCGTAGATTCCGGCGAGCGGGTTGTTGTCTATATAGGGGAGCAGCTGGGCACACCAGTAGTGCCGCACGCTTCCGGTCGAGACGGTCGTGGGAAAGTAGTCCCGCGCCGCGTGGTGATTGTGCAGCCCGATGCCCACCTGGCGGAGATTGTTCCGGCACTGGGTGCGGCGGGCCGCCTCGCGGGACGACTGCACGCCCGGCAGCAGCAGGCCGACGAGCACGCCGATGATCGCCACCACGACGAGCAGTTCGATCAGGGTGAAGCCCGCGATCGGTTTCGTCCGCATGGCAGGTGACAGGCTGAAGCCTGTCCTACGGGTGGCTTACTCGTTGACGTAGGTTTCCAAAAACCGGGCCAGACTGTGGAAGTCGCTACCGCGTTCGACGTAGCGTACCACCGTGACGAGCGTATTTGGATCGACGAGCTCCTCGAAGGGCACGTAGTTGAGGTCGAGCTGTCCCGACACGCTCACCATCACGCCGTTGAGCCCCCGCTCGGCGAGCGCCCTATAGGCCCCCACGCCGAGCTGGCTGCCGAGCATCACGTCGAAGGCATGGGGCTTGGCACATCGCGATTCGTAGCCCAGTTGGAGCCCGACGATCTTCCGCGACCGGCCCGTCTGCTTCTTGAACTCATCCGACACGAGCTTGGCGAACATCCGGCCGAGCTGCACGTGCGAGATCGAGATGTGGCCGTGGTCGTCGCGGGGAATGCCCTCGAGCGCCTTGGCAGGCAGATATTCGGCGAGGCCCTCGGCCATCACGATCACGCCGTATTGCTTGCCTTCCTGCTCCTCGCGCACCCGCATCGTCTTCACGATCCGGCCCACGACCTCGTCGATGTCCATCACGGGCTTGAGCCGTGTCTGGCCGTCGGCGCCGGTCACGGTCTCCTCGCCGCGGAACTTGCCGTGGATGTCTTCCACGCTGATCACGAGGCTCGCCTCACCCGCGATCGCGGCTCCGTAGGAGAGCCAGCCGGCACTGCGGCCCATCGTCTCACAGAGGAAGTACGCGCGGCTCGCCTCCGCGTCGTAGAGCAGGTTGCGGATCTCGCCGCCCAGCGTGTCGACTGCGGTGAAATAGCCAAACGTGAAGTCGATGCCCATGTAGTCGTTGTCGATCGTCTTGGGCAGGTGGACGACCGGAATCCGCGGCGCGTCGGCAGGCAGCCGGTCCTGATACATCTTCAGCTTGTTGGCGGTCTTGAGCGTGTCGTCGCCGCCGATTGAGATCAGCGCCTCCACGCCGAGCGACCGCAGGCCCTCGTAGGCGTTCTTGAGCTGATTGACCCGCTCGGCGTCGTCGAAGTGGCTCGGGTGCGAGACGAGCTTGCCGGGGTTCGTGCGGGCCGTGCCGAGCATGATGCCCTGGCCTGAGCGGGTGCGCTTGAGGAACTCGTGCGAGACCTTGATGTAGTCGCGGCCTTCGACGAGCGGCTTGGCCGGGGAGTAGTCGGCAAGTGACGAATAGCCGTGCTTCATGCCGATCACCTCGGTGCCCTCGCGCATGAACGACGTGGCCGCGGTGGAGATCACGGCGTTGGCGCCGGGAGCGGGCCCGCCGGCGAACAGGATGGCGACACGGCGAAACTGGTGGGCCGCCTTCGGCGGCCGGGAGAGCGACTCGGGCATGGGGTTCCTCACTTGGCCAGGAGCACGCGTTCGACGAACGTGGTGTCGATCTGCGCCTCATGGAAGGCGGTGTTGGAGAGAATCTCCAGGTGGATCGGGACAGTGGTCTTGATCCCCTCGACCCGCAGTTCGCGGAGGGCGCGGGTCATCGTCTCAATCGCCTCCTTGCGGGTGGGCTGATGGACGATGAGCTTGCCGATCAGCGAATCGTAGTGGGGCGGCACCGTGTAGCCGGTGGTGGCGTGGGAATCCCAGCGCACGCCGAACCCGCCGGGAGAGAGAATCCGCTCGATCTTGCCCGGGCAGGGCCGGAAGTTCGCCGCCGGATCTTCGGCGTTGATCCGGCACTCGATTGCGTGGCCACGCGGCACGATGTCGGCCTGCTTCAGGTCGAGCTTCTCGCCCGCAGCCACACGGATCTGGGCCTTCACGAGGTCGATGCCCGTCACCATCTCGCTCACCGGGTGCTCCACCTGGATCCGGGCGTTGACCTCGATGAAGTAGAAGTTGTCCTGCTGATCGACGATGAACTCGACCGTGCCCGCGGAAAAATAGTTGGCCGTCTTCGCCAGCCGCACCGCCGCGTCGGCCATCTTCTGCCGCGTGGCCTGCGGGAGACGCGGCGACGGGCTCTCCTCGATCAGCTTCTGGTGCCGCCGCTGCGTGGAGCAGTCGCGCTCCCAGAGGTGGAACACGTTGCCGTGTTGGTCGCCCAAAATCTGGATTTCGACGTGCCGCGGCCGCTCGATGTATTTCTCGATGTAGATGCCGGCGTTGCCAAACGCGGCCTGGGCTTCGGCCGATGCCTGCTGCCAGGCGCTCGCCAGCGCGAGGTCGTTGGCCGCCACCCGCATCCCCTTGCCGCCGCCGCCGGCCGTCGCCTTGAGCAGCACAGGAAAGCCGATCTCACGGGCGACCTTCACAGCCTCCTGCTCGCTGCCGATGATGCCATCGCTCCCCGGCACCGTGGGCACGCCCGCTTCCCGGGCCAGCGCCCGGGCCGAATTCTTGTCGCCCACCCGCTCCATCGTTTCGGGTGTCGGGCCGATGAAGCCGATATCGCACGAGCGGCAGACCTCGGCGAAGTGGGAGTTTTCTGAGAGGAAGCCGTAGCCCGGATGGATCGCCTGCACGTTGCCGATCTCGGCGGCGCTGATCACCCGGTCGATGCGGAGGTAGCTGTCGGCAGAGCGGGCCGGGCCCACGCAGATGGCCTCGTCGGCGAGCTCCAGGTAGGGCGCACCGCGGTCGGCCTCGCTGAAGATGGCGACGGTCTCGACGCCGAGCTCGCGGCAGGCACGAATCACCCGCAGCGCGATCTCGCCGCGGTTGGCGATCAGGATCCGTTTGAACATGGATAGTGGCTTCGAGGGGTCAGGTGCCGGGATCGACCTTGATGAGAGGCTGGCCAAACTCGACCGGAGCCCCGTTTTCCACCAGGATCGCCACGACCTGGCCGGACACGCCGGCCGGGATCTCGTTGAACACCTTCATCGCCTCGACGATGCAGACCGTCTTTTCCGGGCCGATGCGGTCGCCCACCTTCACGAATGCCGGCGAATCGGGCCCGCTGGCCTTGTAGAAGGTGCCCACCATCGGGCTCTTGATGAGGAGCATCCGGGCGTCGGCGGCATCGGGCGCGGGCCCGGGGGCTGCAGCCGCCGGTCCACGATGTGCGGCCGACGTGGCCGCCGGCAGGGCCACCACCTCGCCGCCCCGCTTGATCCGCACGCCGTGATCCCCCTGCTTGAGGTCGATTTCGGCGAGATCGTGCTCTTCCATGAGCTCGATCAACTGGCGCACTTTCTTGACGTCGAACAGGTCGACCGATTTCTTCGCGGCACTCATGACGGGCGTGCGTTCCTTTCCGGCGGAATCCCCGAGGATTTTGCGCCGAAGGTAGCCCGCCTGCCGTATTTCAGTCAAGGTAAAGGGCGGTTGCCCGCCACGGCGCGACCCGATTCAAGGCCGGGCTGACGCTTTTGTCAGTGTTGGAGCACCCCACATGCCTCCGCTCGGAGCCGACGACGTGCCTGCCGATTTGCCGCGGCTCGCGCCGCGCGAGCGCACCACGAGCAAGCGAGATTACGGCCGTGTGCTCGTGATCGGCGGCTCTGCGGGCATGGCGGGCGC